>Ga0070731_10004692_pt1 | contig 11597 bp, 8 predicted proteins | sample Coa_R1_2_FD_66448 | JGI IMG/M metagenome (GOLD analysis project Ga0070731, IMG submission 66448) | Surface soil microbial communities from Centralia Pennsylvania, which are recovering from an underground coalmine fire - Coalmine... | ecosystem: Environmental > Terrestrial > Soil > Unclassified ... | reverse complement strand
AACGGCAAATACCAATATTCCGATTTCAATCCTGGCGAACGCCTCGGTCGCCCCGATTATCCCGGCTTTTGGGGACAGCCCAAGATGGAAGTCATGGTGCGCATCGACGGCTACCACGACCATAAGGGCTGGAACTGGGTGCGCGGACGCTTTCTCTCCATGGATAAAGGAACCGTCCGCGGCATGCTCAACGCCGACGTGTTTAATCTTGAAATCCGCACTCGCAGCGGACCGCAAATCGCCGAATTCTCACCCGCTGGCCTGAATCTGGACGAAGTCAAGAAGGCTTGCGATCTGACCCCGCACAAACCGTAAACACCGGCCCCTGACCGCCGATCGGCGACAGCCGATAACCGACAACCGACAACCGACAACCGAAGACAGGCATTTTAAAGGGCGCGGCTCGAAAGCCGCGCCCTGATCCCCTCCGAGGCGCCCCACCCGAAGCCTAAGTCTAAAAAGCTCATTGCAGCTCTCCGCTGCAACTTGTTTCCCCCAGTACACCTCGTTTCCATGGTAACTTGCGCTTTTTGGCCCTCTTTTGTTTCACTTTGAGGGTCTGCGGTTTTATTTATAAACACGACGCAAAACCCGCACCGCATTGAACAAAAATGGACTCCAGCTTCATCCAGGCCGCTGTCTTCCTGCTGTTCGCAGCCGGAGTGCTCGTCTATTCGATCATGCTCTACAACGAGCTGGTCCGCCTGCGCAACGACAACGACCGTGCCTGGGCCAACATCAACGTGCTGCTCAAACAGCGTCACGATGAAGTTCCCAACCTTGTCGAGACGGTCAAGGGTTACATGCAGCATGAGCAGCAGACCCTCACTGCCATTACTCAGGCTCGCGCCGCATCCATGAACGCCGCCAGCATCCGGCAGAAGGCGCAGGCCGATCTGCAGATGACCGGGGCGCTACGCAGCCTTTTCGCAGTTGCCGAAAATTATCCGCAGCTCAGAGCCAACGAAAATTTCCTCAAGCTGCAAACCCGCATTACCGAGATCGAAGATCACATCGCCGACCGTCGCGAGTTTTTCAACGACGACGTCAACACCTACAACACCCGCATCGGGCAAATCCCTTATGTCTTCGTCGCGAGCTTTATGGGGCTGAAGAGACGGGACATGTTCCAGGTCTCGGATGAAGACCGCAAATTGGTCGAAGTCAAATTCCAGCGGCAAGGCGCAGCCGGCGCATAAGCGCGTCTCTTCTGTCGCAAAACCTGATAGCAAAATAAAGTAAATCGAACAAATCCTCTTACTTCCCCATCCGCGAGGTATTCCCAGCATTGCAACGCACAAACAGTTAGAATTGTCCTAGTCGCCCGCAGCCAAAAAAATCCGATTTTCGCAAGCCTTTGCCCGCCATACGGGCAACTAACCCACTGGCATGATTAACTATCAAAAAAAGGGGCAAATTATGAATAAATTGTTGAAATCAGTTCTAAAAACGGTGGTTTACCTGGTCGACCAGGCGGAAGACATGACGGACGATGTGCGCGACCGCGTTTCCAAAGGGGTTGACCGTGCGGGCGATCGTTTCTCCGATTTGCGCGATCAGGCGCAGGATATCTACTCCGGCCGCCAGGATCACACTCTGCGCAACATTCTCACCTTCGTCGCCGGAGTCGGAGTGGGAATGGCGACCGCCATGCTCTTTTCTCCCGCCAGCGGCGAGGAAATTCGCAGCCAGATCGGGGAAAAGGTTCAGGACATCAGCGGCCGGGTTCGCGACCGCTTTTCTTCAGAGAACCAGTCGGCCACGGGCACCGAAGGCGTTTAACCTTTGTGACAGCGCCGCCCCGAAGTTCGCTAAAGTGGCGGTTGCTTCGATTTAGGACTACTACGACGTAAGACTACTGAAGAAACAACAGGGGATCTGCGGTTTCCAAAACCACAGATCCCCGTTGCTTTGCGGCCTGCAACTTTTATGCTGCTCCCGGCGAGCAGGCAATCCGCGCGAAATGAGCCGCGCCCCTAAGGCGTCAACAATCCGTAGATATCCAACTCGTTTCCCGTCGGAACGAATACTCTGCCGTTAGCGATCGTAGGCACCGTGAACTTCAAAGCCAGCCCCGCCTGATCGCGGCTCCCGGCCTGCGTGCTGTTATAGAGTTCATTGGAAACGTTCGTCGCGTCGTAAGCATGCAGCACCGCCGGCCCGCTAGAGCTGGGAGTGCTGCTGTTATAGCTCGAATTGTCAATATCCCAGAGAATTCCGTTGGTGGCGCCGTTCGCCGAAAGCGAGCCTGTTGCCCCATGGATATTGAAAACTGCGCTGCCCGATGAAGTCGATTTCGTCGAGAGCTGCTCTCCCGCATTTGCCCCGGCGTTCCAGCTGTAGGCACGAATTACATCCTTATTGTGGTGAAAGTAGATCGTGCCGTTCCAATAAACCGGAGTGGAAAAGACGTTGTCGTATTGGGTCGTCGCCACCGAGATGGTCTGAATCACGTTGTTCGTGCCGCTAAACCCTCCCATATCCAGCGGGTTTACGACGAAAACGTTGCCGTCTTTACCGCCTCCAACCAGCTCCAGCGGATATTGTGAGTTTCCTGACACCAGAATCGGAGACCCGCTGCCCAGATCGGCATCATTCGCCGAGAGCGTGTAGTTGTTGTCAGGCGAAAACGAGCTTTGCACGTCGAGCGTGCTCGGGTTCAGGTTCAGGAATGCGTCGTTGTAACCCGTCTGCGTGTACGTAGGAGGCGCGGAAATCCACTGATCGTCATAATCGGTTCCACTCTCCAGATACACGTTGCCGCTGCTGTCGTCGATCGCCGGAGCGCCGCCGCTGGCCCAGAGTCCTCCACCCGCGCCTCCATTCGTGTCATCGAACACCGCTTTTTGCGCCAGCGAACTCTTGTCATACGCTAGAACCCAGCCATGCGTGCAGCTGCCGAACGCAATGTAAATCCAGTTCGTCACCGGATTGAGCGCCAGTCCCATCCTCTGGTAGCAGCCGGTTTCAAGCGTGTCGCCGTTGTAGGTAGCGTTGATTCCGACCGGACTGCCGGGCTGGTCAGCGCCTGTCGCCACATTCAGCGCATGCAGCCAGAAGCGCGAGCTTTTGCCCGTCACTTCAGCGACCAGATACAGAGTGTTGGTGCTGGCGTCGATAACCGGAGTCGACAGGATCCCGACATTCGGATAAGGACCTGACGGATCATTCGTGCCAAACGACGGTCCAAAGTTAACCTTCCAGAGTGGTTGGCCTGTGGCAGTGGCATCGGCGTCGAACGCATAGACACTGTTGTTTTGCGTTTCCACGAATACAACATCGTGCGTCCCGCTCGGCATGTTTACCTGCGGCAGGTAAAGCGGCTGCGAGTAAATCTGCCCGTCTACGGGATAGGAAACAATCTTTCCGAACTGGTTTGAATTCACGTTGGAAGGCGTCAGCGTCACTTCTTCCAGATATTCGCCGTCGCGCGCATCGTCATTGTGATAAGTAAGCACGGCACTCTGGCTGACATTGTTAACCGTCAGACTGGCGGTCGCCGTCGCCGAGCTATCAGCCGCGCTGGTTGCCGAAACCTGGTGTGGGCCTACGCCTGCGGGAGCCGTGTACGAGCCGCTCGAACTGATCGTACCCGTGCTCGCGTTTCCTCCCGCCACGCCATCCACCGACCATGACACCGCTGTATTGCTCAGGCCGTCAATATTGGCCGTGAACTGTTGCGACCCGGAAGGCGCAATTACCGCCGATCCCGGAGAGACCGAAAACGTGAAGACGGTGACCGCGGCGCTTGCGGTGCTGCTGGCATCGGCGGCGCTGGTTGCCGTAACAGTGTGAGTTCCTGCCGACGCAGGCGAGGTGTAAACACCTGCCGAGCTGATCGTTCCCACGGACGAATTGCCGCCCGCGACTCCATCCACCGACCAATTTACCGCCGTATTCGAAGAGGCCGTGACCGTGGCGGTGAATTGCTGACTCTGACCGGTCGTGCCGTCAAGCGTAGCCGAACTGGGCGAGACCGCCGTACCGTTCACGACCGTCACTGAAGCTTTCGCCGTGCTCGATGTCTGCGCGACACTCGCTGCCATAACCGTATGTGCGCCAGGCTGTGATGGGGCCGTGTAAAGGCCCGCGGCGCTGATCATTCCGACGCTGGAATTGCCGCCGCTGACGCCATCCACCGACCACGTGACTGCGGTATTGTTCGATCCCTTCACCGTGGCGGTGAATTGAATAGGGGCGCCCACCGCTACACTCACCGCGCTCTGATTAAGCGAAACCGTAACTTGCGAGGGCGGGGTTGGGGTTGGAGGCGGCGTTGAGTTGGATTGGGAACAACCGGTGAAAGCAAAGACGACGGCGAGCGCAGAATACCCTAGGTATCGTTTAGACGCAGTGGAATTCATATGACAAAAAACGTCTCCAGAGGAAAAAATCCTATTGGCCAGGCGGAGGGTTTGATGGTGTAGGACTTCTTACTGTTGCTTGATGCTAGCCGGGGCGCGGCCCTGGATCACTACAGGAATCACCGTAGAAGCGCTCTGAAACGAAGCGGACTGTTTGAAATTACTGGGCCGATTTACGCGAGTATTCTCGCGGCGTCCTTCGCGTGATAGGTCAGGATCGTGCCAGCCCCGGCCCGGCGAATGCTGAGTAGCGATTCCATCATCACACGTTCACGTTCGATCCAGCCATTGCGGGCGGCAGCTTCAATCATGGCGTACTCGCCCGATACCTGGTACGCGGCCAAAGGCACGTCGAATCGCTGGCGCGCCGCCGCAATCACATCGAGATAAGGCATCGCGGGTTTCACCATGATCATGTCCGCGCCTTCTTCAATGTCGAGTTCGATCTCACGCATGGCTTCGCGCAAGTTCGCCCCATCCATCTGATAAGAGCGCCGGTCGCCGAATTGCGGCGCTGAATCGGCCGCTTCGCGGAAAGGTCCGTAAAATCCTGAGGCAAACTTCGCCGCGTACGAGAGAATTGGCGTATTGGTGAATGCCGCCTCGTCGAGCGCGTGGCGAATCGCCGCAACGCGGCCATCCATCATGTCGGAAGGCGCAATGATATCGATCCCGGCACGGGCCAGCGAAACCGAGGTCCGGGCAAGCAGCTGCAAAGTGCTGTCATTTTCAATTTCGTAATCGACACCGCGAACAAAATCCTCTAGCTGCGAAGCAGCTTTTTCAATGGCTCTTTCTTTGTCTTCGGCTGTTCTGCCGAGAACCACTTGAGTCGAATTCAGAACATCCCGGGCAGCCGCACCCAGCGACTTGGCGATCGGCGTCTCCTTCACAATTCCACAGTGGCCGTGCGACATGTATTCGCAGAGGCAGACGTCGCCCATCAACACCAGGCCCGGGACTTCGCGTTTCAGCGCGCGGGCCGCCTGCTGCACGATGCCATCGTCAGCCCAGGCGCCGGTGGCTACTTTGTCTTTGCTCTCCGGAAGGCCAAATAAAATCACTGCTGGAATGCCGAGTGACCGTACTTCCCGCGCCTCGCGCACTGCTTCGTCCACCGACAGATTGAACACGCCCGGCATCGAGCCAACTTCTTTCCGCACTCCTTCGCCCGGGCAGACAAACATCGGATAGACGAACGCGTCGGGAGTCAGCCGGGTCTCGCGCACCAAATTTCGAAGCTGGTCAGTGCGGCGCAGACGGCGAAGACGGGTAACTGGAAAGGCCATAGAACCACCACCCAAGGTTAATCTCCCTTGGAACCCTCCAATTTTAGCAGGCCCATAAGGCTAAGTCCTTGTGCTCCAAATCACAGCCACGTGTGACGAAAGTAACCTGCAGTACCCCGAAAGCAATCTGGGAAGTCGTAGCAAACTCCATAAAATGGAAGCGGATGACTCTGCCGCAACGCAATCGCTGGTTTGCCCTCGCCGGAATGGTGACTGGGGCTTTCGCCTTAGTGTCGATTGCGCTGCCCCGCGGCCCGGCGCTGACCGCAATTTTCGATGTCGGGTATTGTGTGCTGACCCTTGCCGCGGGCATCGTCATGCTTTCGAACGCCTGGTCAGAGCAGGGTCTCAGCCGGCATTTCTGGCTGCTCATGGGCGCGGGCTGCGTTCTCTGGTCCGGCGATCTGGCGGCCTGGATCTATTTTGAGGTTTTGCGCCGAAGCCTCGTGCCCCATGTCTGGTTCATGGACATCGTTCTTTTTCTTCATCTGGTACCCATGATCGCGGCCGTAGGATTGCGGCCGCATCGCGCTGAGCGGGAAGCCCGCTTCCGCGGCGGCATGCTCGAATTTCTTCTTCTCCTGGTCTGGTGGCTTTTCCTTTACGCATTCATCGTCTTCCCCGCGCAGTACATCGCGATCAACTCGAACATCTATCGCAAGAACTTTGCCGCGCTGTATCTGGCCGAAACCGCTGTCTTCCTTCTCGTGCTGTGCATCGCGGCGCGCGGAGCTACTTCGGGATGGCGTCTGGTTTACTTGAACTTGATGGGTGCCAGCTTACTGTACGCGGTGGCTTCGCAGGCTCTCAGCTACTCGCTCGATACCGGCAAGTATTATTCCGGATCGCTTTTCGATGTGCCTCTGATCGCCACCGTCTGCTGGATGTGGGCGACGGCGCTGGCGGCGCGAAACTGGCGCCCGCGCCCGGCTGCGCCCCAGGAAAACGACAGGTGGGGCGAGTTCGCATTTCGCTTGACCACCATGGCGATTCTTTCCTTGCCCTTGCTGGGCCTGTGGACCTTTGTGTGGGACAAGTCGTCGGCAGCTTCCCGCGTTTTTCGTCTCTTTGCCGTCCTGATCACCATGCTGATTCTGGGAGCATTTCTTTTTGTTCGCCAGTTTCTGCAGGACCGCGCGCTGATGCGCCTGCTGAACGAATCACGGTACAGCTTCGAAAATGAGCAGCGTCTACAAACTCACCTGGTGCAGCGCGAAAAATTGGCTTCGCTCGGCCACCTCATCGCCGGCGCCGCACTTGAAATCGATCAGCCTCTTACGCTGATCATGCAGTCTTCAGAGAAGCTGTGGTCGAATCACCGCCTCACCAGCGAGCAGGACGCCCTGGTGCGGAAAATCGTGAGCCACTCGCAGCGCACTCGCGATTTAGTCTCCAACCTGCTGAGCTTTGCCCGCCAGGGATCAGGCGAAAAGAAGATGGTCGACCTCTCGATGCTGCTGCAGCGCAGCTTGCAGATGCGCGAGATTCAGCTGCATGAACGCGACATCCACATCGAAAGCGCCATCGACAGCGGCCTTCCCCAGGTCTGGGGCGACGGTCATCAGTTGTTTCAGGCCTTCGTCCAGATCGTGGAAAATGCCATCGATGCGCTGGAAGAAAATAAAGGCGGTGTGCTCCGCGTAACCGCAGCGCACCAGCAGAATCAGATCGTCGTGCAATTTTCCGATAGCGGGCCAGGGATCAAGGAGCCGCATCGGGTTTTCGATCCCTTCTATACCACAAAGCCGATCGGCAAAGGCACCGGCCTCGGCCTGAGCGCGGCCTATGGCGTGGTGCAAGACCATCAGGGCCAGATTACCTGCCATAACAAACCCGAAGGTGGCGCGCTCTTCATTTTGCGCTTTCCAGTCGCCAGCCGCGAGCAGGCGTTGGCAGCCGCGCTTCCATAAATCGGCCGCGTCTGAAACCCAGCCACGACGTGCCTTCCTGTAACATAAACTGCGATGTCCGCCGCTCTCGCGCACACCTCGGATCGCGTGCTGGAGTTTGATCTTCTGCTCGAACTTCTGCGCGGCTATGCCTCCTCTCCCCTTGGTCGATCCAGAATTGCCGACCTTGTGCCCTCCAGCGACGCCTCCTGGATTTGCCTGCAACAGGAATTTACCGAAGAGATCCGCGAGTTTCGCCGTGCCGGAGGCCGTTTCGAATTTTCCGGGTTGCTCGACATTGCCAGCGCCGTCGAGAAATCGCGCATCGCCGGCGTTGCCCTGGAAACCGCCGAAATTCGCGATGTCATTCTGGTCGTCGATCGCGCTGCGGAATGGCACGCGATCGCGGCGCATCCTCCAGCGGCCATGCGCAGCGAATGGAAACACACTCGCGCGCTCTCGGAGCGCATGCCCTCGTTCGCGGAATTCCTGCGCTTCTTTCGCAACAAAATTCAACCCGATGGCACGCTGGAAGACCACGCTTCGCCCGAACTGGCGCGCATTCGGCGCGACATCGAAAAACAGCGGCACAACATTCAGGAATCTCTGCGCGGATATTTGCGGCGCCTTTCCGAAGGAGGAACCGCGCAGGATGAGCTGGTCACGATTCGCGGCGAGCGCTTCGTAATTCCCATCAAGGCCGAACAGAAGCGCCGCGTGCAGGGCGTTGTGCATGGAGCAAGCTCCAGCGGCCAAACCGTCTTCGTCGAGCCCCTCGAAACCATCGAGCAGAATAACGAACTGGTTCGCTTGCTCGACGAGGAGCTGGGCGAAATTCATCGCATCCTGCTCGAAATGACTCGCCGCATCGGCGAGCACGCTGATGGAATTCTTGTCTCACTCGATGTCCTCGCCGAGCTCGAATTGCAAACTGCCAAAGCCCGTTTTGCCGAGGACTACAACTGTGTCGCGGTCAGCCTGCGGCCCGCAATCGTAAGTGAACCGAAGCCATCTGCGACCGGCCTTTCCCATAAACCACAAACTGGCCCTGCAGTAATACTCTATAATGCCCGTCATCCCTTGCTCGAGCGAAATCTGAAACCGAAGAAGCTCAGCGTGGTGCCGATCACCATCGAACTTGAAAACGATCACCGGCAGCTTGTCATTACCGGTCCGAACACCGGAGGCAAGACGGTCACTCTCAAGACTATCGGCTTGCTCGCGCTGATGGCGCAATCGGGAATCCCGGTTCCGGCGGATCGCGTCGAATTGCCTGTGTTTGACGCGGTTTTGGCCGACATCGGCGACTATCAATCGATCGAGCAGAATCTCTCAACCTTCTCTGCGCACATCACCAATATCGATTTCATCTCGCGCACCGCGACCCCACAATCTCTCGTTCTGCTCGATGAGCTGGGCTCGGCGACTGATCCCGAAGAAGGCGCTGCTCTGGCTGTCGCCATTGCCGGGTATTTTCGCGGCATTGGATGCGTGACCGTGATTTCGACCCATCACACTTCCCTGAAAGTTTATGGCGCGAACACGTCCGGCGTGGTCAACGCATCGGTCGGCTTCGACGAGAAAACCCTCCAGCCGACCTACGAATTGCAACTCGGAGTGCCGGGAGCATCGGCAGGAATCAATATCGCGCAGCGCCTCGGTTTGAATCCCGAAATTATTCAGTCGGCGCGTTCGCGGCTGGGCACGCAGGCCCGCGATGTCGGCGAATTTCTCGATCGGCTGCACGCTGAGCTGCGCTCAGCGGAAGCAGAACGTCTTCGCCTGCGCAAGAGCCAGGAAGAACTCGACCGCGAGAAGCAGCGCTTGGCGGCTGAAGAAAAACGAAACCAGCAGGCCAAGATTCGCGAGATGGAGAAAAAACTCGAAAACGTTTTGCGCGATTTCGAATACAACGCGCGCGAAGAAGTAAAGAATATTCAGGACCGTGCCGCCGCGCAGAAAGCTTCCAAAGACGCCGAGCGCCGCATCGCCCGGCTGCGCCGCGAATTCCGTGACCAATTCGATTCCACCGTAGTCGCGCACTCCACCGGCGCAGACCAGGGCGATCCGCATGCCGAACCCCAAAAAGTAAAGCAGGTTTCCGAAGGCGACACGGTCAAACTGAAATCGACGGGACGCTCCGCTCGCGTTTCGCGGGTGCTCGACGGCGATCACTTCGAAGTGGCCATGGGCGCAATGAAGATGAAGGTCGGTCGCGGCGATATTGCCGAAGTGCTGAGTTCTTCGAGCGGCCGCGGCGAATCTCCGGTGACGGCGGCGCGAGCGCGCGGAATTTCCGTCTCAGTAGCCAGCGAAGGCCAGAACGCCCCATCAGAAATCAACGTGATCGGCTACACCGTCGACGACGCGACCCGCGAAGTCGAAAAATTTGTCGACCGCGCCTTCCTCGCCGGACTGCCCCGCGTGCGCGTAGTCCACGGCAGCGGCATGGGCATCCTTCGCAAAGCTCTGCGGCAAGCGCTGCAACAACATCCGCATGTAGAATCCGTAGCCGAGCCTCCGCAAAACGAAGGCGGCGGCGGGGCCACGGTGGTGGAGTTAAGAGTGTGACTCTATCATTCAGCCGCAAACAGGCTGTGTCATGTTGAGCGTAGGGCGCAGCCAGCGATGAACGTAATCGAAACATCCCTATCGTCCTCTATCATTTAGGGCACCAATCGAATCCTCTATCTAGGCGATAAACAGCATGATAAAATATCTTCCAGGTTGGAGGATAAAATGGCGACCTTCCCTCGCATAGCGAGGCAAAAAATATCCACGACGGTCTCGCATGAGACCCTGGCGCACCTCGAAAAGATGATCAAAGACGGAGAAGCCCGCAATCTCGCCGAAGCGATTGATCTCTCCATCCAAAGGCTCCTCGTCTACGAGAACCGCGAGCGCCTCGCCCGCGACACGGCCGCGTACTTCGACAACATGTCGCCCGAGGAATTAGAAGAAGAGAACCGACTGGCTGCCGCGTCGGCTGGCAGCGCAAAGGGAATCGACTTTGATCGCGAACCCTAAGCCCCGCCGCGGCGAAATCTGGACTGCCTACCTGGAGGATGCTCCCAAGCGCCACTGGGTAGTCGTCGTATCTCTCGACAACCGCAACCTCAGCGACCGCGCCTCGTCCATCCTGATCGTGCCGTTCGGAAGCTACGGCGAAGACGGCCCCACAACGCTGTCGCTTCCCCCAGGCGAAACCGGATTGTCACAGACCTCTTATCTCAAAGCGCACTTCATCCAGGTTCTGCACAAAAAGTCTCTGATCGATCCTCAGCGCCGCATGCTGTCTTCCACGAGAATGCGTCAAGTGGTAGATATGATCCGGCGGTCGGTCGATCCGGATGCGCCCTGGGCAGGAAGCAACGCCAGATGAGCGATGGTTACAAATGCCGGATCTGCGGCGAGGAACACGAAGGAATGCCTCTGAGCTTCGCAGCAGAGTTTCCCGATATGTATGCGAACCTTGAGCGGGAAGAACGAGACGCTCGCACCGTGACCGGCTCTGACCCGTGCAATTATCGATCAGGAGATGTTCTTCGTTCGAGGATGTTTGGAGATTCCTATTCTGGGTTCGGATGAAATCTTTCTTTGGGGATTGTGGGCGTCGATTAAAGAAGAGGTCTTCGACGAGATCTCCGAATGCTGGGAACTCGACGGGCGCGAGAAGACCCGTGGTCCTTTCAAAGGCCGATTGGCCAACACTCTTTCGGTCTACCCTCCGACACTAAATCGGAAGTTGCGGATTGGCATGCAGCCGGTTGGGACGCGCCCGCTGTTTGTTATCGAAGAGGAACATGTGCTCGCGACAGAACAACGATCAGGCATCTCCCGGGATAGAGCGATGGAGTTGGCCGCGTTACTTTTGCGTCAGGAACGGGGTGGCTTTCCGGAGAGTTTTCCTCAACAGTCAAATGGTGCTACCTAGAATCCACAACTTCTCCACAGCAATCCCACGCGCGTATATTCCAATCCTCCTTCCCATGCCTCACAATTCCCTCGGAGCGGTGTAACTTTCCTACATGGCCAACCCCGGCGATTTCGCATAC
>Ga0070731_10004691_pt1 | contig 11598 bp, 11 predicted proteins | sample Coa_R1_2_FD_66448 | JGI IMG/M metagenome (GOLD analysis project Ga0070731, IMG submission 66448) | Surface soil microbial communities from Centralia Pennsylvania, which are recovering from an underground coalmine fire - Coalmine... | ecosystem: Environmental > Terrestrial > Soil > Unclassified ... | reverse complement strand
TCGAACGCACTGGGCTATTACCGCTTCAACTACGACGCTCCCGGACTGCATGAGCTGGGCAGCGGCGTGGAGAGCGCACTCACGCCGGAAGAGCGCATCGCGCTGATGGGCAATGAATGGGCGCTGATGCGTATTGGCAAGCACAGCATGGGCGACTATCTGGCGCTGGGGGCGCAGCTGAAGAACACTCCTGGCGTGATGCTGCTGCAGGCCTTCGGCCAGCACCTGAACCTTATTCACGATTACATGCTGACCGATGCCGACCGGCCGCAATTCCAGGCGTGGCTGCGCACGCAGTTCTCGCCGGTGCTGCAGAAGCTGGGGTATAACGCTCGTCCCCATGACACGCCCGAGGAGAAGCAGAAACGCGCGCTGCTGTTCGAAGGCCTGGGTAATCTGGCCGACGATCCCGAAGTCATTCAGCAGTCGCGGGTGCTGGTGCAGCAGTACATGAAGGATCCGGCATCGGTTGATGGCACGCTGGCCGGCGCGGTTGTTGCCGTGGCTGCCCGCCACGGCGATGCCGAGCTGTACAACGAGTACCTGGCGCAGATCAAGAAAGCCAACTCGCCGCAGGCGCAATACCGGTACTTCTATGCTCTGCCGGAGTTCATGGAGCCGGAGCTGACCAAACAGACGCTCGATTCCGTGCTGACCGACCAGGTACGCGGGCAGGACCTGTACATCCTGCTGCCGTTGCTGGCCGATCCGGCGAGCCAGAACCAAACCTGGGACTTCATGCGCGCGCACTTCGACAAGCTGATGGCGAAGACAGGCGGCGGCCTGGGCGGTGTCGGTATCTTCCTCTACGGCGCGCAAGTCTTCTGCAGCAGCGAAAAGGCGGACCAGGTGAAGGAGTTCTTCCAACAGCATCCCTTCCCGGGCACCGAACGCAATCAGCGGGAGGCGATCGAGGGAATCGACAGCTGCGTGGAGCTGCGCAACCAGCAGCAGTCGAACCTGGCTGCCTGGCTGAAGCAGCAGGGCGGGGCAACCAACGCCTCGACCGGTGGAGGCACAACTACTGGAGCCTCGGCGCGGTAGCCAGCTATCCGGCTCGAAGCAAGAGCGCCCTTCGCGGGGCGCTCTTTTTTATGAAGCCTTCAGTAGCGCCGGATGACATACATTGCGAAGGCCGGCCGCCGCGAGTGATTGCAACCCGCTGTGCTTCAGCTGATGTGGCTTTAGCAACCCCATTCGGCCTGCCCGGGCTTTGAGAAATAGTGTGAAGAATTCTCTTCCAGGTGAGTATCGGTTTCCATCTCAAGAATGGCCAAACGCGCGGCCGCTACCATGCGATTGCGTTCGTCGGCGCGCAACGTCTTCCAGCTATGGGCCGCCGACCCATCCGGCTCCTGCGATTCAGGCGCAAGAGCGTTCTGGTAGTGATGAAACAGCCGCGCAAACTGCTGAACGAAAACTTCCTGAGTTGACATATCTCCTCTTTGACTCAAGTGCGTCTGGACGACGCACACTTCATTGGATCGCGGCGTGCATAAGTTGCGGATAAATGGTGTGTAAGGAGTTTGTAAGGAGGAAACGAATACTCTGGGGCGCGTGGGTTCACGCCTTTATAATGCCCGGATGCCACCCACCCTCATCGCGCAACCCACCCGCGTCGCCGCCGCCGGCACCAAACCCAAGCTGATCGACGAGTATATTGGCCGGGTAAACTCGCAACACGCCGCTGTGAGCGTGGCGCACATGCGCAGTCCGGAGGGCTGGAGCGAGCCCGGCCAGACGCCGGAATTCGACGAGTTCACGGTTGTGCTTTGGGGAATGCTGCGCGTCAAATCCAGCGCAGGCGAGCTTGATGTCCATGCCGGACAAGCGGTGTTCGCACCCGCCGGCGAATGGGTGCAGTACTCAACTCCCGAGGCCGATGGCGCCGAATACGTGGCTGTGTGCCTGCCGGCCTTCTCGCCGGATACAGTACACCGCGATTCGTAGACATCGCCGGCGGCATGATGCGAGCTGCGGCTCGTAGCACTGCTTTTGAGCGTAGTTGCCCGGCGTCTTTTGAATACTATCAATGGTAGTACTGATGGCTGCGGAGTAGCCTTCCCTGCAACTCTGCTTGCGCCATTCTTTAGCTTCTGTTCGTGCCAAGCATAGTTGAGGACGATACATGAAGCTACCCATCGCGCGCTCCCAAGGTCTGGCTATCGTGTTGGCAGTGGCAGGCCAGCTGCTCTTTGCCGGCGCACTGTATGCGCAAAACTCCACCGGCACGTTGCTGGGAGAAGTTCAGGATGCGAAAGGCGGCCGCATTCCGTCGGCGACGGTCCAGATCCGCACCCGCGATCTTTCCATCCAGCGGCAAGCCACGACGAATGGCCGCGGCGAATTCCGCTTTGAAAGCTTGCTGCCGGGCACCTATCACGTTGCGGTCAACGCGCCGGGATTTGCGCAGGCCAGCTCCGACGTTGCGGTGCGCATCACCAGTGCGCAGGACATCCTCGTCACCTTGCAACCCGCCAAAGTGACCGAGACGGTCAACGTGCAGGGAGAGGCCTCGTCCATCACTACGGAGCCGCTGAATACGACCAGCGCGGTGCATGAAGGCGTAGTCACAGCTTTCGATCTGGAGAACATTCCGCTAGCCGCCCGCACCTTCGCCAACATCGCCTACCTGGTGCCGGGCACCGAGCCGGTCGAACCCTCCGACCCCACCAAGGCCCGCATCACCGCTGTTTCCTTCGGAGGCAGTTCAGGCTTGAACGATACCCTGACGGTGGATGGCGGCGACAACTCCGACGACTACATCGGCGGCTTTCTGCAGAACTTCTCTCCCGACGCGCTGCAGGAGTTCGCGGTGCAGACCTCGCAGGAGAACTCCGATGTGGGGCGAACCACGACGGGCGCGGTCGTACTCAGCACCAAGAGCGGCACCAATCTCTGGCATGGCGACTTCGCTTTCTTCGAACGCGCGGCCGCACTGAACGCGCGGTTTCCCATCGACAACCCCGCGCCCGAGCCGAAGCAGCCCTTCTCCCGGCAAAATTATGTGGCCACCCTGGGCGGCCCCATCGTGAAGGACAAGATCTGGACGTACACCTCGTTCGAGGCCGTAGACGAGAACGCCAGCGTCAACTACAGCCCGAACAGCCTTTCCCAGTTCAACGCACTGGCACAGCTGGCCCAGATGGGCCTGGTCCCCAATACCAGCTCGATCGCGGTTCCGCCATTCGTTAAGGTTCCATTCCATGATTACCTGGCGCTGCAGCGCTTCGACTGGTCACAGTCGGAGAAGTCGCATTGGTTCCTGCGCGCGGCCATCGATAACTACACGACGCAGAACGGGCTGGTGCAACAGGGGACGCTGCCCTCAACCGGCGCCACCGAGCATTCCAACTACCAGAGTGCGGTGCTGAGCAATCAGTACAGCTTCAGTCCGACCTGGCTGGGATCGTTCGTCTTCGACGCCAGCTATTTGCACCTGAACGCCGCACGCAATCAGTACCAGGGCTTCGCGCTGGCCTTCCCGTTCAGCTCTACCTCGAAGACCATCTCCGGATTCGAAACCTACGGCGACCAGCAGTTTGTTACGCCCATCACGGCCTTTCCCGTTGTCCGCAACCAGGAGAAGTATCAGTTCAAATACGACATCAGCCACTCTTCCGGCACGCACGCTCCTAAGTTAGGGATCGATTTCATTCATGAGCCGGTGTTGAGCGGCGCGCTTCCCGGCGAGGCTGAGACGCTGTACGTGCTGACGCAGGACCCAACGTACTATCTGACCAACCCGACGCAGTTTACCGACGAGCTGAACTGCACGGGACAATTTGCGGGCCCCAACTGTCAGACAACTTCCACCCCCGCCGGCAATGGGAGCTTCAACCAGAACGTGCAGCGGCTGGGCCTCTATGCGATGGATTCCTGGCGAGTGACGCCAAACCTCACCGTGAACTACGGCATGCGGTGGGACACTACGTTCGGCTTGTTCCAGGCAACCAGCGTCAGCCAGAACTTCAATGCCGCGGTGCAAACCATTCGCGGCCTCGACCTTCCGCTGGCCACCGGCGTGCCACACGATTACCGCCATGCCTTCGCGCCGCGCCTGGGGATCGCCTGGTCGCCGGACCGGGTGGAAGATCTGGTGGTGCGGGCGGGCATCGGACTTTACTACAACGATCTCGCGCAGAATGGCTGGGTGGAGGCGTTTCAGGCGGTAAACACGCCTTCGGCCTTTCAGCCGTGTGTCGTCACTAGCGGCGTGCCGAGCGCAGGATGCCTGCCGGGCTCGGCTTTCGGTGGCACCGGAAGCGTCATCGATCCCAACTACCACACGCCGTATTCCTTACACGCCAGCGGCGGCGTGCAGTACGCCTTTGGCCCCAGCAGGAAATGGGTGATTACCGACGACTTCATCCTCGAGCAGGGATTGCACGGCTATCGCCGCTACAACTACATCGCAGGATCCACGCTGTCGTCGCCTTTGTTCGCGCCCGATCCGGCCACGCAGATGAACAACGTGCCGGACATCTCGGTATTCAAGTCGGACAACCGGTCCAGCTACAAAGCGATGGTTGTACACCTGCAAGGCAATGTTTCGCACCGCTTCAACCTGACCGCTAACTATGTTCTCTCGAGCGCGAAGACCTGGGGCTGCGTGCTGGGCGAGTTGTGGGACTATGTCAACGGCGTGTGCAATCCGCTGAATCCGTTCGCGCCGGGCGACTACGGGCCGTCGGGGGAAGACGTGCTCAGCCGGTTTACTCTGGGCGGCATTGTTTACGTGCCGGGCGGCTTTGAGTTGACTACGCTGATCCAGGCCGAGAGCGCCCGGCCCATTACGCTTACCACTCCGGCGGACGTCAATGGCCTGGGCGACCCGACCGACGATCGCGCGGTTGTCAATGGCGTGCAGACCACGCTCGACCAGTTCCGCGGCACCCCGTATGTCCAGGTCGATCTGCGGGTGACGCGCCCCATCAAGGTCAAAGAACGCGTGATCGTCTCCCCGTTCGTCGATATGTTTAATCTGTTCAACCGCAGCAACCCGGGAGCGAACTACGTGACCGACATCTCTGCGCTGCCGGTTCCGGTGAACAATCTGTCGAATGTGACCGCGCTCTGCCCCACGCCGGCATGCAATGTACCGGTCACCAACCCTAATCAGTTGCTGGTGCCCGCCGGCGCCTTGGGAGACTTCTTCGGGCCGGGAACGACGGTGGGCATTCCATTCGCGGCACAACTGGGTGTGCGGGTGACGTTCTAGCCGAGCTAAGAGGTTTTCACCACGGAAGCACGGAATCCACGGACAAACACTAAACAAAATTCCGTGGATTCTATGCTTCCGTGCTGAAACTCCGTTATGCGACGGAATAGAAAAGCCGGCCCACGAGAGGGTCGGCTCTCTTCGTATTACTGCGGATTTACTTCTTCAGGCTGGCAACATAGGTCGCAATAGCGGTCGTCTGGTCGGCGCTCAGGCCGACAACGCCCTTGCCGTGCGGAGCCTTCTTGCCGGCTGCGCCGTTGGTCAGCAGATCGGCGATCTGCTTTTCCGACAACGTGGTCTTCTGCAGCGAGGGGCCAACCTTGCCTTCGCCCGCGGCGCCGTGGCATGCGGCACACTTGGTCTTGTAGAGGGTAGCTCCGTCCTCGGCCCAGCCCAGGCAGGAGAACACCGCCAGCGCGGCCAGAATCGTAACAAAACGCTTCATGAGAATCGCTCCTTAAATATGAATTAGCCTGCTCAACGAGAACCGCCCTTAGCCATCCGGGTGGTTTGTCGTCCTGCAACATGTGCAGTGCGAGCCGCATTCACACCTGTTGGTCCGGGAGCGAAGGCGCCCGCCTCGCGATTTCATTGTCACTCTTCGAACGGCCGAGTGATTGTGATCGTGATCACCGCGCACCGTGTTCGATGTTGATAGCTTGAAGTGGTTGGGCTGCGATCGGCATTGCCCCGAAGGAGCGTAGAACCGGAGAATGAGGTCCTCGCTGGCGATCATCGTGGGAAGCGTGCTGATTGGTTTAGTCGCCGGCCTGGGCTGCTATACCTTCATCTACGCCAAAGGCTACTCGTACCTCACCAACAATCCCGCCGCGTGCACCAACTGCCACGTGATGCAGGCGGAATACGATGCCTGGGTAAAGTCGAGCCATCGCGCCGTGGCCACCTGCAACGATTGCCACACCCCCCACAACCTGGTCGGGAAATATGCGGTGAAGGCCAACAATGGCTTCTGGCATTCGTTCTACTTCACCACCGGACGATATCCCGACAACGTCGAGATCACGCGCTTCGATCATCAGGTTACGGAGAACGCCTGCCGCCGCTGTCACGAAAACATTACTTCAGCGATTGACGGCAACGTGGTGCACGGTCGCGCCGAAGGCATTGAGTGCACGCGCTGCCACAGCTCCGTCGGCCACTCCGAGGCGGCGGCCTCGACGAACCATCCCGTACTTGCCTGGAGTCATCATGATCAACCCAAGTGATCGCGAGGCTGGGCCCTCGCGCCGGATCATCTTCACCATCGCAGCCCTGGCGGCCATTGCCACCGTTGCCTTGACCGCGCTGCTGGTCAATATCTTCGAGCACAAGCAGGAAGCGAAGAACCCGTTCTATCGCGTGGTCGAGCTGAACGACACGATCGACGACCCGGCGGTGTGGGCCAAGAATTTTCCGCTGCAATACGACCTGTACCAGCGCACAGTAGACCAGCAGCGCACGAAATACGGCGGCAGCGAGGCCATGCCGCACTCGCCCACCGAGGCCGACCCGCGCGCGGTGATCGCGCGCTCCAAGCTCCAGGAAGATCCGCGGCTGAAGGAAATCTGGGCGGGTTATGCCTTCTCCATCGATTACCGCGAGCGGCGCGGCCACGCCTACATGCTCGACGACCAGACCTTTACCGAGCGCCAGAAGGCCAGCCCGCCGGCCATGTGCATCAACTGCCACGCCTCGCTGGTCACAACATTTCTGCGCCTGGGCGACGGGGACCTGACGAAGGGCTTCAACACCATCAGCGACACCCACATGACGTACAAGCAGATTCGCCAGACGGTGAAGCATCCGGTGGCGTGCATCGATTGTCACGATCCCAAGACCATGCAGCTGCGGATCACGCGTCCGGCCTTCATCGAGGGAATTCGCGCGTTGAAAGCATCACAGGGCGTCCAGAACTATGACGTGAATACCATGGCGACCCGGCAGGAGATGCGGTCTTATGTCTGCGGCCAATGCCACGTCACCTACTACTTCCAGCCGCCTAACAAACGCCTGACGTTCCCATGGGCAAAGGGGCTGAAGGTGGAAGACATTATTGCCGTCGAAGACGAAGCCAAGGTCAACGAGTGGACGCATCCCGAAAGCGGCGCGCAGCTGATCAAGCCGCGTCATCCCGAATTCGAGATGTGGAACCAGGGCGTGCACGCGCGCTCCGGCGTCACCTGCGCCGACTGTCACATGCCCTACATGCGCCAGGGCGGTCTGAAGATCAGCGATCACCAGATCAATAGCCCTTTGTTGAAGATCAACCGCTCCTGCCAGACCTGCCATCATTTCCCGGAGGAAGAGCTGAAGGCGCGCGTCGAAGACATTCAGGACCGCTTCTTCAACCTGCGCAACACAGCACTGGACGCGCTGGTAGATCTGATTAACGACATCAAGGACCAGAAGGCCAAGGGTGCAACCGACGCCCAGCTGGCACAGGCGCGCGCGTATCAGCGCAAAGGCCAGTTCATGATCGACTTCGTGATGTCGGAGAACTCCATGGGCTTCCATGCCCCGCAGGAGGCGACGCGGATCCTGGGCGATGCAATCAACTATTGCCGGCTGGGACAGCTGAGCCTGCACGGCGGTCCGCAGCCCAGCCACAATCCGCCGAACATCGAGAACGTGGCGGCGTCGCCGGGTCCCGCGGGCGCGCCGGCTAAGCAGGCGAAGAAGTCAGGGGTTGCGACCGTAGCAACGGTCACGATGCGGTAACGCCAGGGGTCAGTTGCCGGCTGTTTGAGCCCGCAGGGCGACACAACCGTAGCGCAGGACGTGAATCCTGGGTACGCCGAATATAAGCAAAGCGAGCCGGCTTCAGCCGGCGACACACTTTTCTTGCACAGAGAAGGTGTCGCCGGCTGAAGCCGGCTCAAATGACTTGCGACTCCTAACCCAGGACTCACGTCCTGGGCTACGATTGTGTCGCCCTGCGGGCTACACCGTCACGGGCTGCTTCACCGGTACCGGCGTCAGCCATCCGAAGCGGTCTTCCACGATCCCGTTCACGATGCTGTAGAACTCCTTGCGCACGGTCTTCGTGATCGGTCCGGCGATGCCGTGGCCGACAGTAATCTTGTCGACCGAGCGGATGGGCGTAATCTCGGCGGCGGTGCCGCTGAAGAACAGCTCATCGCAGATGTAGAGCATCTCGCGCGGAATGATCTGCTCGACAACCGGAATGCCCAGTTCATGCGCGATGTGCAGCACCGAGTTGCGGGTGATCCCCGGCAGCACGCTGTTGCCCAGCGGCGGGGTGTAGATGCGGTCCTTGTGCACCAGGAAGACGTTCTCGCCTGAGCCCTCGCTGACATAGCCGTTGACGTCGAGCGCGATGCCCTCGGCATAGCCGTTCACGATGGCTTCCATCTTGATGAGCTGCGAGTTCATGTAATTTGCGCCGGCCTTGGCCATGGTCGGCATGGTGTTTGGGGCCAGACGGTTCCACGACGAGACGCAGACATCGACGCCGTCGTCGGAATCGGGGCTGCCCAAATATTTGCCCCAATCGTAGTTGGCGATGTAGACCTCGGTGGGCGAATTAAAAGGATTGACGCCAACCTGCCCATAGCCGCGCAGCACGATCGGCCGGATGTAGCAGGGCGCGACTTTGTTGGCGCCGACCAGTTCCACCGCGCCCTGGCACAGCTCGTCGAGCGAGTAGTCCATATCGATGCGATAGACCTTGCACGACTGAATGAGTCGAAGCATGTGGTCACGCAGCCGGAAGATGCCGGGACCGTGGGACGTCTGGTAGCACCGGATACCCTCGAATACCGAAGAGCCGTAGTTGACCACGTGCGACATCACGTGGATCTTGGCGTCGTCCCAGGGAATCAGGTTGCCATTGTGCCAAACGTACTCGCTCGCTTTAATCGCCATGCCGAAGCTCCTTACGCAGAGAGGAGTGATACAGAATTGCTATGCTGCCGGGCCGAAGAAATCCGAAGCAGGTGGCGTACTCGTCCAGAACACGCTGCCGTGATGGGTGGAGTGGGAGCATCCGCGATGCAGCTTAACCGGAAATTATATCCGAGCCGCGCAAGGCCCGGAGCGGCGGTTTTCCACCGAGTCCGTCCCCTGTGACCAGGCCCACCAGAATGGATGCGTGCCGCGGCCAGGAGGGTACGAAAATCGGGCGGAAATCGGTAGCCGAGGTGAGTTGCGGCACTTGGCGCTTTGGCACATGGCAAGCCAGCGGCCGCATCCTTGGGGTCCTGTTTCGGCCAGGTCCAACTGCCAAGTGCCAACTGCGAATTGCGACCGCACGCCTTCTGTAAACTGGCTCTGTGACCGGCGAACACACCCTTCGTCACGCGCAGCTGCAGCGTGGCATCGTCCTCGAATACCTGACGTTGGGGTGGAACCTCATCGAGGGCGTGGTGGCGGTCGCCAGCGGGGCAATCTCCGGCAGCGTGGCCCTGGTGGGCTTTGGCATCGATTCCTTCATTGAGATGGGATCGGGCGGCATTCTGCTGTGGCGGCTGCACTCGGAGAGGCGCGGCGCCAATGCCGCAGACGTTGAGCGGCGAGCATTGCGGCTGGTGGGAGCCGGCTTTCTGCTGCTTGGGGCTTATGTCGCGATCGAGTCGCTCAGGAGTCTTGTGCGGCGCGAGGCCCCGGAGCACAGCCTGGCCGGAATATGCATCGCCGTGCTGTCTCTGGTGGTCATGCCCTGGCTGGCCCGCCAGAAGCGGGCCGCCGCTGGAAAGCTAAACAGCGGCGCCTTGCACGCCGACTCGCGGCAGACCTCGTTATGCGCCTATCTCTCCGCAATCCTCCTCGCCGGGCTGCTGTTGAACGCCATGCTGGGCTGGTGGTGGGCCGATCCCGCAGCGGGGCTTCTGATGGTCCCGCTGATCGCATACGAGGGCATCGAGGCGTTGAAGGGGAAGACCTGCTGCGAGTGTTAGTCGCTTGCTGCTGCCGTGTAACCCGCCGGTCGCATCCTGGGAGCCCGCACTTTGCGCTGCCCAACTCGGTGGTTCTGCTTGTGCTCCAGGCCCCAGTGGCACATCAGCTCCAGGACCGGCGACAGTGACTCCCCATAGGGCGTGATGGAATACTCGACTCGCGGAGGAACTTCGGCGTAAACCGTGCGCGAGATCAGCCCGTCACGCTCCAGCTGTCGAAGCTGCGAGGTCAGCACCTTTTGAGTAGCATTCGGCAGCAGCCGACGGAGCTCGTTGAACCGGCGTACGCGCTTGCGCAGATGCCACAGCAGGACGCACTTCCACTTACCACCGATCACTTCGAGGGTGTATTCCACGGGACATTCGCCGGTTTCTTTCACGAAACTACCTCACCTGAAGGTGCGTACTTGTGCGCAGGGCCTATCCCACCTATTTTGGACTGGTTCGAAATAATTGCAAACTGAGCAATAACCTGGATAGTGGGTCAGTTTGGAATTTGTAGCGGTGGAAGAGCCGGGCTTCAGTCCGGCGAAACCACGGGCCATCGAAGGCGGCTTTAGCCGCGGCGACCGGGGCTAAAGCCCAGTTCGATCGTCGTCCTTTCGGCACGGCTGAAGCCGTGCCCTTCCACCGCTCAGATTTCAAACTGCCCCACTACCATAACCTGGTGAAGGAGGCTGGCAGCAATCATGAAGTACGGAGTTTTGGGAACGGGAATGGTTGGGCAGGCACTGGCGACGAAGCTGGCGGAGCTCGGGCACGAAGTTTGTATGGGCGCGCGCACTTCGGATCACAAGGACGCCAAGGCCTGGCTCCAGCGCGTGAAGGGGAAAGGGAAGACGGGTACTTTCGCCGACACGGCGAAGTTTGGCGATGTCATCCTGAACTGTACGCAAGGGGCGTATTCGGTTGACGCGCTGCGAAGCATCGACGCGAGTGACCTCGCGGGCAAGGTGCTGATCGATGTGGCCAATCCCCTTGATATGTCGCAAAAACCGCCGACCCTCACCATCTGCAATACCGACTCGCTCGGCGAGAGCCTCCAGCGCGCCTTCCCAACGGCGAAAGTAGTTAAGGCGCTGAACACGGTCAATTGCGAGGTCATGGTGGACCCGAAGCGGGTGCCGGGAGAGCACGACCTGTTTATCTGCGGTAATGACGACGGCGCAAAGGATTGCGTGAAGGCGCTGCTCCGCGAGTTTGGCTGGCACTCGATCATCGACATGGGAGACATCACGAACGCGCGCGCGACTGAGCAACTGCTGCCGATATGGATTCGGCTGTTCATGATGTTCGGCTCGGCGGACTTCAATTTCAAAGTAGTCAGGGCCGGCTAAGAAGCGGCTGCAGGACGGGCCAAGCCGGTCGCAGCGCTCCGCAGGGCGGCGGGGTACCGTTGCCGACAACTGCGAACCACGAGTTGGCGCCTGCTAATTGGGAATTGCTGCTGTATAATCC
>Ga0070731_10004690_pt1 | contig 11598 bp, 10 predicted proteins | sample Coa_R1_2_FD_66448 | JGI IMG/M metagenome (GOLD analysis project Ga0070731, IMG submission 66448) | Surface soil microbial communities from Centralia Pennsylvania, which are recovering from an underground coalmine fire - Coalmine... | ecosystem: Environmental > Terrestrial > Soil > Unclassified ... | reverse complement strand
TCGAGGCCTTGATGCCGAGATTCCAATAGGATTGCACACGACGCGAGTAGTCGTAGTCCGCATAGATGTGAATGCCGATGCGAGCGGTAAGCAGCGCCAAACTGAATACGACCACATGCCATGCTTTCATACGTTTTTCCTCACTTCATTTCAACGACCTGACGAGACGGATATTACCCCCCACAGCTTGGTACCGGACTGTGGACGCTATGCCAACGACGCTGAGCCCGTAAAATCAAACAGGTCTCAAAGGCGCCTCGCATCGCGGTTCCGTAAGTGATGCGCTTCACGTGAGAGCATCCGGCATCGTATCCGGCTTCAAGCGTTGTCGATCAGATAACCATTCCTCCCTTCTTGATCCGCGAAGCAGCGCAATTAGACCTCCCGGCGAATTATTCTCGTCTTAGCAGGACTGTACAATATCCACCACCATTTTTTCGCATGGTATTGATTTGGATTCGCCAGGAAAGCAGCCTTCGCAGAAAAGAAGCCGGACACAGGTCGCTGCAAAAGCCATATTTTGATAGGACGGCTTATTAGGATTTGGCCTTGGGTGTATGCTTTGGCCGTAAGGATGGACAAAGCGAAATTCCGTCCGATGTTGGCCCGATATTTACAAAATCGAAAGATAGAAAGAGGATATGAAATGCGACTTCGATTTCTTTTGGTCGGCATACTGACGCTCGCCGCCGGCGCCACTGCGCAGACTCCAGCCCCTGCGGATCTACATTTGCGCGGGGACCGCTTCAAACCGCTGACAGCCAGCGAACTCACACCGGAACAAAAGACCCTGGTGGACCACTTGTTGTCGGGCGAGCGAGGGACATTAAACGGTCCCTTCAACGTCCTCCTGCGCAGCCCGGAGATGGGCGACCTCGCGCAAAAGTTGGGAGCCTATATACGATTTCGCACAACGGTGCCGGCCAAATTGAACGAGTTCGCGATCCTGATCACGGCGCGCTCCTTGAACGTGCAATACGAATGGGCTGCCCACCACAAAAATGCACTGCAGGCGGGTCTAAGTCCCGCCATTATAGACGCAGTAGCCGTAGGAAAGCGGCCGCCTTCCATGCAGCCGGATGAGGAGATCATCTATAACTTCACCTCGGAATTGGTGAATACCAAACAGGTGAGCGATCCCGCATTCCGCGCCGCGGTTGACAAGTTTGGAGAGCGCACCGTGGTCGATCTGATCGGCACGATCGGCTACTACCATTTCGTTTCGATGCTGCTGAATGTGGATCGCTACCCGATGCCCGAAGGCGCCCAACCGGAGCTAAAGCCTCTCCATTAGGCCGATTGGCGAGAGCAACAGCGTTTATAAAAGGTCAGCTGACGGCAATACTGTTCTTTCTGCGATGGCTTGCCGAGATGCTGATCAAAAGGCTTCTGACTCAACGCCTTTATTTTGACGTCTCAATTCCATATTCCTAGAGACCAACTGCACGGCAGTCGCAGGGCAACACCATCGGGTATCGTAACGTCACGGTGAAGGGAGAACGCACAAATTGAAGGAGAGTATGAGAGTTGGAAGTTCCAGAAGCCACGGGGGACAGATTCGAGAACCATAAAGGAAAATACTATGTAGTTCTACAACGCCCTCAAAATCTGCCGGGCCGAGGTTCAAGTCCTGGCGGGCATGCCAATTTTTTATGGCAGATACTTTCCCACTTCCGGCTCCCCGGCGCCGCTGCAGCCGGCCGGACCATAACGCAAGAATTTCTGAGTCCTTCCAGCGCCATCCACCTCTCCGACATACACATTGCCATCGGAATCGACAGCCACCATGTGCGGCCAATGGAACTCTCCCGCCTGTCGTCCGCCGCCTCCAAAACGGCTCAGTTCCGTCAGGTTCTGACGGTTGATCACATAGACGGTGTCGTTGCCGAGATCGGCGACGTACATGCACGACTGTTTCGCGTCCGTCGAAAAGTTCACCGTGCCCGAAGTGCCCCCAATCGTCTGAGGAGCAACGTGGACCTCGCCGACAAAGCCGCACTTGCCTGCTTCGCCTTCCGGGTTGGAGCAAGGCTTGCCCACCTCGGATGCCTTGAAGACCTGCACGCGATTGTTGCTGCGGTCGCATACGTACAGCAGACCGTCATTCGCCAGCTTGGCGCAGTGGACAGGGCTGCGAAAGAATTTTGGTTTCAAGTTGCCGGCCTTGAAATCATCCGGCCAGGACCCTGCGTCTTCGCCGACATTTTCACCACCGGCATTTTCTCCGACCACGGGGCTTTGCCCGTATGCCCCAAAATGCCCGACGTATTTTCCTGTCGCGGCATTCACAATGAGCACGCGCCGGTTGCCGTAACCGTCGGCGATGTACATAAGGTTCGTCTTCGGATCGACAACCATGTCGGCGGGCCAAAAAGGTTCGGGCGTCCCGTTGATGCCGCCGCTCACATCATTGCTGTTCGGTCCTTTCGCGCCGGCGGTGCCGATCTGATAAATGAAGGTGCCGTCCGTTTTGAATTTCAGGATTTGCGAATCATTCCCGAAATTCGGCGCCCACGGATACTGGCCGTGAAAATTGCGGGCCTGGCCGTTACCCGCGACGTAGACGAAATCATTCTGATCGACGTAAATCCCATGCTCACGCGCGGGCCACACGCAACCGTCCTGCTCGCGGCATTTCGTTTGCAAAAAGTTCGGATCCCCCGGACCGCCCCAAGACTGCAGCAATTTGCCAGCCTTGTCGAACACCAAGACCGACGGCGCGGGCATGCAGCACCCGTTCAATTGCCCATACGGACGCGGAAATCCGAGCGCGCTGATCGGATTGCCCTTGGCGTCCTTGCCCGCCGCGCCCTGCATCCCGCTATCCGTCGTCGTGACCGAACGGGGGCGGTGGTACACCCAGATGTGATCGTGCTTATCGACGGCGATTCCGCCGACATCGCCAATTACCCAGTGATGAGGCAAGGGCTGGGGCCACGCCGGATCGAGGACAAATCCGGGCGCGGTACCTTTGTGTTCAATCGCCATGCCTTCCGCGAGCCGGTCAACGACATGAGCCTTTTGCAGGGCGTCAGTCGCACTCGTCGCGGACTGCTGCGCCCGTGACGAAGGCACAAATCGCCCCACGCTTAACGCGCTAACTAGAATTGCCGCCAATAAAACATTCTTGATCATTTTCGATGTCATCGTGAGTCCTCTGAAATTGCGCTAATCCGCTGCCCCGGAATTGAAAGGAAAAACGGTGGATCCCAATTTATTTAGGAGCCAGCAAACGGTTGGGGTCGAACCGCACGACCACGTACGTAATCGATCCCTCGATGCTGCTAAACCAATGCGGGGTGCCCGCCGGGATGACGACCACGTCTCCCGCTTTGATCCGCTGGCTCACGCCTCCATCGATCGAAGTCCCGCTTTCGCCAGGGCCATCTTCCAGCCGGACCGAAAGGGCGTCGGGTGGCCTCATCTTCGCATTGACCACCGTACCCCCGGTCACCAATGTCGCCGCGCCATCCATTACGTGATAAACCTCTGTAACCTTGAAGTGCACGGCAACGCCGCCGGGCGGCGTCTGCGGTCTGTGAAGGACACCGACGGCCACGTTGTACCCGCCGGCGTCCACCACGCGTACGTTTGGCGAGGGATTCGTCGCCGCATCGGGCGCTCCGTTCAGATTGGCCTGGATGGCCGCCGCGCTGATATAGGTGGCGGGGAGAGAGTTCGCAGCTGGAGCGGCTTTTTGGGGAGTGGCCGCGTCGGGAGTAGTCGCGGAAACCGCAAACAGAAGTGCGAGAACGCCGAGCGTGGATTTCATGGTCGACTCCTTTTCAATCGAACTTTCAATCCTGCGTTTCTGTTGTGGACTCTTGGCCGATAACTTATACCGAGTCAGACGAAACAGGAAGCTCGATTCCGAGTTCCTACCTCGCAGGGATTATTACGGGTTCAGGCCGCGCGATGCCGGGTGCGGCGACGATTTTTCATGATGATAACTTCAGTGGGGATCGCTGAGTTAATAGCAGATAATCGGGCGTTGAATCCGAGGAAGGCGCTCCGCGACCCAGGCAGAAAAGCAGCTCTAATGGCGTACAAAAGTTAAATGAAATGGCCCGGGAAAACATCCGGCGGGAACGCCCGCGCCAGAAATTAAACATTTGATGAAGTTTGAATGACTGGCACGCGTGAAACCGATGAAATCGTTTGACACAAAATGGCCGCGTATGGTTTCCTCAAGTAAGGCATAATTCTGCCATGAAATGAATTCTCTTAAGGAACTGGGTTCCGGTAAACCCAGCATTTTTCGTTCAAGAGGTGTGAGATGAAGTCCAAGCTGGCGCTTTCTTTCCTTGTGATTTTCGGTTTCCTGATGGTTTCCGCTCCGATGTTCGCACACCACGGGAATTCGGCTTATGACATGTCGAAAACCGTTCCCATGAAAGCGACCATCACGAAATTCGAGTACAGCAATCCTCATACGCAAGTCTATTACGATGTGACGGATGATAAAGGCAACGTCGAACACTGGGTCGCTGAAACAACCAACCCCGCCATGCTGAACAGAGTCGGGTGGTCCAAGGATACGCTTAAGCCCGGCGATCAGGTCGTTCTGTTCGTCAATCCCAATAAAGTGGGGGCGAAGATCACGTTTCTGCAGAAAATCGTGCTCGCCGACGGCAAGGAATTATCCACGGCGAAAGCGTTTTAGCCGTTCCTTCTCCTGGAGAAAGGTACTTTTGGAATGGAGAGGCGCGTATGAGCTGAAAGCGGCCGGCGTGATTTTCCGCGGGCCCCGCCCAGACAAGAAGAATCCAGGAATAGTGATGGAATCCCGCGCTTGAATTTCGCAAAAGACTTGAGGAGTTTAAGATGCGTCCCCAGTTGACGGGTTCGTTTGGTGTGTTCGCTGTTGTGCTTGCCTTCTCGCCGATTGCGTTTGCCCAGACGAGTCAACCGTCGGCACCGAAGAAGGCTCCGGTGGCGAGTTCTGCGCAGACCAAACATCTCTCTCATGATTTGTCCGGCGTTTGGATGCAATATGACGATGGCACTGCGCCGGGATTCGCGCGCATGAATGGTGTCGATGATCGGACGCGTCCCCCTTTGACTCCCTGGGGACAAGAGAGATTTGACGCCGCCAAGCCTCTGATGGGACCGCGGGCTGTGGGAGGTTCTGAAGACAGCGCGGCGCTTCACTGTGACCCGAGTGGCCCTCCGCAACTTCTCATTCTTCCCAACCCCTGGGAGATCGTTCAGATGCCGGGAAGAATGTTCATGTTTTTTGAGGAGTATCACATTTGGCGCACGATCTGGACCGACGGCCGCCCTCTCCCCAAAGATACCGACCCCAGCTGGCTTGGGTACTCGGTGGGCCACTGGGATGGCGATACTTTCGTTGTCGAAACGGTCGGCTTCAATGACCGGGTGTGGGCCGACCTCTCGGGGAATCCGCGCAGCGAACAGATGCACCTGACGGAGCGGTACCGCCGACTGAATCATGACACGCTTGAACAGCAGATCATCATCGATGATCCGAAGTCGTACACAAAGACGTGGGTGAGCCCTCCGAAGCTGCACAAACTCGAACCCAAATGGGAGATTGCGGAGTGGTTCTGCGCGTCCAGCGAAAACCAGGTGTATGACAAAGAGGTCAGAAAACCCTCCGGCGGCGCGCCGGCAGAGCCAAAACAATAGACGAGTTGAAACGGATTGGAAGATATTGTGGTGTAGGAAGTGAAGGAGGTAAAGGAATTGGAGGAAGCAAAGAACAAAACCTTTGACGCGTGTTCTCGCGCGGACGATTTTTTCTCTCCTCACTTTTATTTACCTCTTTTTCTGCGTCAAAAGTTTTTTGCTCTGAGACTTGTTGGCTCGCTCGCGATCCTCGGAGCGACTCTAGCCTTTGCGCCGGTTGGTTTCGCCCAAGTCGATAAGCCATCCGAAGCCACCAAGACTCAAGACCAAACCGCTCCCCTTTCTCATGATCTCTCCGGAGTCTGGATGCAGTATCCGGAAGGCGATGTCCCTGGAACTCCTGGCATGAACGGCGTGAATGAACGCTTTCGCCCGCCGTTGACCCCATGGGGACAGGCGCAACTGGATGCCGCGAAGCCCCTTTCGGGAGCCAAGGCCGTCGCAGGCCAGGAAGACAATTCCGTTCTGCACTGTGAGCCGAGCGGACCTCCGCAGATTCTCATCCTTCCCAACCCATGGGAAATTATCCAGATACCGGGCAGGGTATTGATGTTTTTCGAGGTGCAGCATATTTGGCGCACCATCTGGGCGGATGGACGGCCACTACCCAAGGATCCTGACCCCAGCTATTTGGGATACTCGGTCGGCCATTGGGAGGGCGACACTTTCGTTGTCGAAACGATTGGGTTCAACGACAAGGAATGGGTCGACCTTTATGGAAATCCGCGAACTTCCACGACGCGCGTTACGGAGCGCTACCGTCGTTTGAACCACGATACTTTGGAACAGCAGATTATCATCGAGGACCCCAAAGTTTATGCGAAGCCCTGGGTAAGTCCCCCGAAACTCCACAAGCTGGAACCGGGCTGGGAACTTGCTGAGTGGTTTTGCGTCCCGGATGAAAGCAAGGAATATGACCAGAGAGTCCGGAAGCCGTCCGGTGTGGCGCCCGCGTCCAGATAATGAGATCCTTCTTTGTCACGATTGAACGATCGCCTTGCGCGAGATCCAAAAACGCGAATCGACGAACTTTTAAGGACCAAGGGGAATGAACGAGAGAATGAAGATTTCGCCAAGAGTTAATCGATTCAGTTCAAGATGCTTCGGAGTGGATTTGCAGAATCCGGAAGGACAAACACAACGGCGCTTTGCCCGTGCCGCGCGAAAGTCCCCGGGGACTTTCTTCGGAATTTCAATCCTCGTCATCGCACTTTCGATTTTCCCTGTAATCCGAACGGGCGCTCAGTCCGCAGAGCCATGGAAGCTTCCGGACATTCCGTGGGCATTCCCGGTGCGGGATAAAGTTCAACCTGTTCTCGATGCTAGAACTGGGTTGATTCATGTCCCTGGAAGTACCAAGGAGTATACGCAGGAACAGATCGATAATATTGCAAATCCGCCGGACTGGTTTCCCGAGGAGCACGCCCCGATGCCGAAAGTCGTGGCGCACGGAGCCGGTGGCGACGTCCTCGGATGCGCTTCCTGCCATCTCGCCTCGGGACTCGGCCACCCCGAATCCGCAAACTTGGCCGGCGTTTCCGCTGCGTATATCCTGCGCCAACTGGCGGACTTCAAGGCCAAAAATAGAATGGGCGAGGCCATGAACGACATCTCGCGGGACCTCTCGGACGAAGACGCCAAGCAAGCCGCCGAGTGGTTTTCGGCGCTCAAACCGAAGGAGTGGCAGCCGGTCGTCGAAACCGATCGCGTGCCGAAAACTTTCGTCAACATTCATCTGATGCGCATGCCGCTGCCCGGTGCCGGCGATGAGCCGATCGACAACCGGATCATCGAGCTGCCGCAGGATGTTGCCAGGGCCGAGAGCCGCGACCCACACTCGGGATTCATTGCCTATGTTCCGAAGGGCAGCCTGGCCAAGGGCAAGGAATTCGTGACCACCGGCGGCGGAAAAACGATTCAATGCGCGATCTGCCACGGCCCGTCGCTCAACGGCTTGGGCGAGGTGCCGCCCATCGCCGGACATTCCCCGATGTATCTTTTCCGCCAGCTCTACTACTTCAGGGACGGCTCTCGCCACGGCTCGATGGGCGCGCTGATGAAAGGCGTTGTCGCGCAAATGACCCAGGACGACATGCTGGCCATCGCGGCGTATGTCGGCTCATTGACACCCGGAAAAGAGGAAAGCTCCTCTTCCGCGTCGGCGGGACAGACATCTGCAAATCTTAAAATGGTGGACAGTGACCGGAAGGCAGCCAAGTAACAACCACTATCACGTATCGAGTGGAGCTATTGCTTGTCGGGGAAGCGTGAGGCCACATAGGCGGCCAAAGAGATGATGTCGTCCTGGGTCAAGCCGGCGACGACGCCCTTCATCAGTTCGTCCAGTTCACTGTTCCGAGCGCCGACCTGAAAGCCAGCCAATTGGCGAACGATGTAGTTTGGGGAATGGCCGGCAATTCTGGGCACAGGCCCCAATCCGGTAAGCTTTGGACCGTGACAGGCGACGCATGCGGTCGTTTTTCCTCCACCCGTTGTAGCCAGCGCCTCGCCCTTCGCAATGGCGCCGGGTGGAACATAGGCCACGAAACCGGTGTGGGGATCGCGGCACGTCACCCGCTCGGGATCCTCCGGCACTTCGATGATCCGTGAGCCGATCGGCTCCATTTTGCCGCCCGGACGCACGTAACGACGCCGCCCGTCATTCATATAAGTTTCCGGGACTGTGTCGGTCTCGACGACCCGGATCCACAGCCGCGGCTTCTGGCTTGAAAAGTATGCGGCTGCTTCTTTCACGTCCTCTTCCGTCATGCCTTTGGCGATTTCGCTCATGCGGTGGCGCGGGTCTGTCCGCAAACCTTGTTGAAAATTATGGAGTTGCGTCACGATGTAATCGTTGGTCAGGCCGGTAAGATTGGCCGATTCTGGATGCCCGCTCCCTGAAGCCAGGTGGCAAGACGCGCAGCCGGGCGTCGCCTTCCCCTCCCCTTTGGCGACAACTCGTGGGAACGGCGCGTGCTCCTCAGGGTACCAATCGGGGGGATTATAAATATCGTCGACTTGCCCCTGCGTGTAGGATTGCATGCTGCCCGGAAGATGCTTGACCACGCTGTTGTTCTCGGGCGGAAAATCCGGAGAAGGTTCGGGGAACGCCCATGAAAGATCCATGCCGTCCACCCACCGGGAATCGGGAGGCGGTCCGCCAAACGCCGGAACAAACAGCAAGGCAAGCGCCAGAATCAAAACAACAATCCTCATGAAGCCTCTCTCCAAAATTATTATTCCGGTCCTGTCAACGGCGGGTTCCTGATTCGAGATCCCGAACGCGAAGTCCCGTGCTCACTGCCCTTATACTGAACCTGTTCAACCTCACTATTATATACGAATTCAATCGCGAATTAATTTCGGCGTAAAGATTAGATTCAGTCCAGCGGCGCGCCGGTATGCGATTCTCGCAGGAAAGCCACTCTTGGCTGTCCAGTCGTGCCTCAGCAGGGTGAAAGCGGACAGCCATGAGTGGCTGTCTTACAAAATTCGCTCCGTAGCCTTCTTGGAAACAGGTGGAGTCGGCAACCAACTCTCTCCCGACTGGAGGATAAAGGTATGCTGAAGGGAATACCAGGTGCCTGTTACTTCCGGAGAAGGGGCGGGCTCGTTTTCATGAACTTCGTAGTGGCCAACGAGCGCGCGGGTGACGCCGAATTGCGAGTCGGTCTCGAGGTGAGGGTCGTCAGGGGAATAAATTTGCGACGTGACGGTCTTGTAGCCTGGCTTGTAGACCAGGAAATGGAAGTGCGCCGGGCGAAAGTTGTGCCGCTTCTGGGCATTCAGTAGAGCGCCCACCGGACCATTCAACGGTATGGGATAGCCCGCGGGCTTGATACTTCGGAAACCGAATTCGCCATTTGCATCCGTTGTAAACTTTCCCCGCAGATTCATTTCCGCCTGGTCAGGGTCTTGATTCTCGTAAAGGCCGACGGGCGAGGCGTGCCAGACATCGACCTCGGCTCCCGCCACCGGCCTACCCTCTTGATCGCGCACCCAGCCTCGAAAGAACAGTGCCGGTCCGGGAGTCGTTGAGCGCAGGAGCGACCCGCCGTTCTCGGTTCTCGGTGAATCCATTCTCCAGAACGGGCCGAGGAGGTTGGCCGAGCTCTCCGTGGCGGCGTTGGGGCCATTATTCATGAGGCAAACCAAAGTCGAGACGCCCAGCGTTCCGGCCATCAGCCTGACTTCGTTATGGCTCTCCGTCGTAAGCTGCCCGAGCGCGGCGACGTAATTAATTGCCTTGTCAAATTCTTTCTCAGTTAACTTAACTTCCCGGAGGAACGCGTGCAGGTGCCGCACCATGGATTCCAGAATTTCCTTGGTGCGCGGGTCCGGCGTGCGCTTCATCTCGTCGAGCACACCTTGGGTAGTCTGTTCCAGGTTTTCGATAATCATCTTATTCGCTCTCTGCAAATACGTTTCGCGCGCGCGGCACCGATCGCTATGTAGATTTCCAACGATTTTGTGGGGCCCGCCTTCAGGCGGGCATTTTGGGCAATACAATGCTCGCCTGAAGACGAGCGCTACACGGCCCCGCTTGGTGTTTTCGCTGGATCCCCGGCCTATTTGGGCGCGGGCGCAACGCCGGCCGGTTTGCGAACAGCGTCGCTGTAACTGTCCTCGTCGTCTACGGTGCAGAAAAATTCCGCGATTTCCCAACCCGGCTCCAGCTTAAACCGTTGCGGGGGATTTACCCACGGCTTGGTATAGGCTTTAGGGTCGTCCATGATGATCTGCATTTCCAATGTGTCGTGGTCGAGCCGCCGGTAGCGCTCCGTCAGGCGCATCTGATCGCTGCGCGGGTTCCCGTAGGAATCGACCCAGGGCTTATCGTTCATACCTATGGTCTCCACGACAAAAGTGTCCCCCTCCCATTTCCCCACCGAATATCCCAAATAGCTGGGGTCGGAATCCTTGGGAAGCGGGCGGCCATCGGCCCAGATGGTACGCCAGAGGTGGAACTGCTCGAACAACATGAACATCCGGCCGGGAATCTGAACGATCTCGAATGGGTTGGGAAGAACGAGAGATTTCGGGACCGCCTCGGGTTGGCAATGCAATGCGGGGTCGTTCTCCTTGCCCGCCACGGCCCTCGGCCCAACAAGAGGGGCCGAGGCATCGAATCTCGCTTGTCCCCAAGGCGTCAACGGTGGGCGCAGTTTTTCGTCGATCCCGTCCATGTGCGTCGAATACGGCATCCAGACACCGGACAAATCGTGGGACTGGGCAGAAGCCACCGCAACCGCGCCCCGTGACCCGACTGTTGCCGATGGTTTGTCGGTTTGAGCGACACCATTGGCCTGGAAGGCCAGCATAATTCCCAATATAAAAACCGAGCCCGCGAACCAAGCGCGAGAATCATTGCGACGCCAGGCGCGGCCATACTCGGAACAAAAACCAGGGGAATGCCATTTGGGAAAAGCAGATCGACTTTTCATGAGCCTTTTTTCTCTGTTATTTTAGTTTCGTTAAATCAGTTTCAGCTGCCAAGTGAGCAACTCGATCAGTCAAAATGTTTTACTTGGGCGCAGTCGAGGCATCGCCGGCCGGCTTTCTAACTCGTTCGGCATAGTCGTTCTCTTCATCCACAACACAAAATACTTCCGCGAGTTCCCAGCCCGGTTCCAGTTTGAAGAGTCTCGGCGGATTGGTCCAAGTCTTCGTGTAGGCCTTGGGATCATCCATGATGATTTGCATTTCCAGTGTGTCATGATTCAGGCGCCGGTAGCGCTCCGTCAGGTGCATCTGTTCGCTGCGAGGATTTCCATAGGAATCGACCCAGGGAATGTCGTTAAACCCGATCGTATCGACAACGAAAGTGTCCCCCACCCACTTTCCGACCGAGTAACCCAAATAGCTGGGGTCTGGATCCTTGGGAAGCGCTCGCCCGTCCGTCCAGATGGTGCGCCAAAGATGAAATTCCTCGAAGAACATGAATACTCT
>Ga0070731_10004688_pt1 | contig 11604 bp, 11 predicted proteins | sample Coa_R1_2_FD_66448 | JGI IMG/M metagenome (GOLD analysis project Ga0070731, IMG submission 66448) | Surface soil microbial communities from Centralia Pennsylvania, which are recovering from an underground coalmine fire - Coalmine... | ecosystem: Environmental > Terrestrial > Soil > Unclassified ... | reverse complement strand
ATGCAGCACCTCCAGCGCCCGTTTGCCGAGCATGTAAGTCTTGCCCACGTTTTTTGCCGAGAGAAACGGCTCAGTCATACCGAACTCCCATCGCAAGAATTTCCGGCATCGAAGACCGAACAATATGACGGTAGGGCGGCGCTGCCGCGCCGCCCCATATTCCCGTTGGTGACACAGTCACCAACGTATTTCGTGAACTCGCCCAAAATATAACCATTCGATGTTCGATGTTCCCCTCTTTATTCATACCGCAGCGCCTCCACCGGTTTCAGCCGCCACGCGCGCCACGCCGGCAGCACGCCACCCAGCACGCAAATAACAAACGCGCTCCCGCAGATCAGCACAATATCCCCCGGCACAATCAACGCCGGCAATTCCGTGAACCCATAAATCGACGCTGGAAACAATTCCAACCCCGTCACGCGCCGCATAAAAAACAGAAACTCGTTGCGATACGTCAGCGCCAGAAATCCCAGCCCGAATCCCAATAGGCATCCAACCAGCCCGATGAACGCGCTCTGGCTCAAAAACAATCCGCCCACCTGAAAATCCGTCGCCCCAAGCGCCTTGAGCATCCCGATCTCGCGCGTCTTTTGCACCACGAACGTAATCAGCGCACTCAAAATGCACAGCGCCGCCACAATCATGATGCAGAACAAAATAATGAACATGACGTTCTTTTCCACCGCCACTGCGCTCAACATCGAACTCTCCTCGAGCCACGTCCGGATTTCATACTTGGGCCCCAGCGCATTTTGCAACTGGCCCCGGACAAGGTCCGCCTTGAACGGATCGTGCAACATCACCATCAGGCCCTGCGCGCCGTCGCCCAGATTAAACATGTCCTGCGCGTTCCCCAGCGAGACCACCACGACCGTCGAATTATAATCATAAAAACCCACGTCAAAAATGCCGCGCACCTCGTATTCCATCGGCGGAATAGCCAGTTGCTTTCCATTCTCATTCGCCTCGCGCATTCTGCGAATGTCCTCCGGCGACGAAATGTTCACCGTATCGCCGACCTCCAAACCATAATCGTGCGCCATCACCTGTCCGATAATGATTCCATGCCCGCTCACGTCAAAATCTCCCGACGCAATCTTGGATGGCAGAATGCTCACATGCCCTTCCAATTGCGGATCCACGCCGCGCACCCACGGCGCGAGGTCGCGGATTCCGCGAGAGTGATTATTAGTGGACGTCTCCAACAATGCCTGCCCCATCACGAATGGCGCCACACCTTTCACATTTTGATTCGAGGCGACAATGCTCATGACCTGGTCGTAATTGGTCATGATCTCGCCCGGCACCGTCACATTGATATGCGCGTTAAAACCCAGAATCGTATCGCGCAACTGTTTGTCGAACCCGCTCATGACACTGATGACGACAATGAGCACCGCCACACCCAGCGCGACCCCGGCCACGGAAATCAGAGTAATGACGGAAACGAACGTCCGTTTCGGCCGCAAATAACGCAGCGCGAGCAGCAGTTCGAAAGGCAACCCAGACATTGGCCGCAAACTAAACACCCATGTTCGCCATGTCAACGTAGGTGCAACATCCCTGTGGTAGGGCAGAGCTGCCGCTCTGCCCCATATTCCGTCACACGCGTTTCAGCGTGTGACGAAAAAACTTTACCCTAAACCTTTCCATCGCCTACAAACCCCTTGATGTCCTCCACTCCTTTTAATGACCCCGGCCGTCGCACGCCCGCAAAAGGAGTCCACATTTCACTCGGCGGACCAAACTGGGTCTTCCTCACAGTCTGCACGCACGATCGCGAACGCTGGCTCGCTCAAAAATCAGTGCAGCGCACACTCCACCGCATTTGGGAAAACTCGGCAACCGCGTGGCTTGTCAGCGACTACATATTGATGCCCGATCATCTGCACCTGTTTTGCGCTCCTCAAGACTTGAAGTTCAGTATCGAGCGTTGGATAGCTTTCTGGAAAGATCGCTTTGCCAAAGAACACGCTGACACCGGCACATTTCAGGAAGGCGGGTTTCACCGCCGCTTGCGCGACGACGAGAGCTACGCGGAGAAATGGCATTACGTCAGAGAAAATCCCGTGCGTCATAACCTCACGGAAAAGCCCGACGATTGGCCATACTCCAGTCGCGTTCACGATATTCGTTGGTGACTGCGTCCCCAACGGGATTATGGGGCGGCGCCGCAGCGCCGCCCCACCCACTATCGGCAGGGCAGAGCTGCTGCTCTGCCCCAATATCCCGTCACACGCGTTTCAGCGTGTGACGAAAAACAACAACCCAACCTATTCACCGCCCCATTGTGAATCCCCTGTGAACAGGACGTGAACAAGATGCAGTCCCGGTTTCTTGACATCCCGCGCGCTACGCCTCAGTCTGACACCACATGACTATTCCGCGCTTTTTGAACCCCAAAAAACTGCGCCTCTTTTGTCTCCTGCTGGCATTGCCTGTCTCGAATCTTTCCGCGGCGGACGCCACCCCTTCGCCGGCGAATACAGCGCAACCACAGGATGGCGCCGCCTCCAACGAATCGCTGCGCGCTTATTTGCAATTGCAGGAGCAGCTTCACGACTCTCAACTCGCCATCGAGCGCAACCGCCAGGAATCGCAAACCGCTGCCGAGCAGAATGCGGGCACCCTTTCGACACTCTCAAACCATCTGCAGGCCATTGAGCAGTCCTTGCTCGCCCAACGCGGCGATGAACTCACGGATGCCCGGCGAACGAATCATCTGTTGCTGATGATCGTTGGCCTCTTCTCCGCCATCGGCTTCGGCGCCGCAGTCTTCACGGCTTACTTTCAATGGCGCGCACTCAGCCGGCTCGCGGAGATTTCTGCCGCCCTGCCCGCAACGCGCAGCCTGCCAGGGATTCCAACAGCTCCCGCTCTCGGCCTTGGCGAAACTGATCTCTTCGCTAATGGCGCCGCCACGCAGTCCAACGCCCGGCTGCTCAGCCAGCTCGAAACTCTCGAAAAGCGAATCATGCAATTGGAACACACCGGCACCACGCCACTCAAGGCTCTGCACACTAGCAATGGCGAAGCACACGTCGACACAATCCAATCCGAAGACACTTTGAAGTCCGATGACAACGCCCCGGAAATTGCACCGTTGTTGGAACAAGCCCAATCGCTCCTCAACAGCGACCGGCTCGAAGAAGCCATTATTTGCTTCGACCGGATATTGACCATCGCCCCGGACCACGCTGAAACGCTGGTTAAAAAAGGCGCGGCGCTGGAAAAGCTGCGGCAACCGCAACAGGCCCTGGAATGCTACGACCGCGCCATTAATGCAGATGGCACCATGACTATCGCCTACCTCCACAAAGGCGGCCTTTGCAATCGCCTCGAACGCTATAGCGAAGCCATGGAATGTTACGAACGGGCACTGCATACGCAGGAAAAGAAGCGCGCAGCCTGACACTGCCTGAAAGCCGGAACGCCCCGGCAGTCCCATAGACACACGGCTTCCTCTTTTATCCCCCGGGGCTCACCCCCCGAAATCCCCGGGGGTCGATTCCGTATTCGACCACCATTGGCATTTTGTCCCTCCGGGCCCATTCTTTGATCATGTTTTTCCGCAGAAAAGAAGAATGTGCTCGCCTGGTCCTTTCCGCTCCGGACGTCGGGCCTCTCGTGACGCCGAGAGCCGGTGAACGGCCAAAAAAGATTCTCGTTATTGATGACGACCCGGTCATCCTGCTCGCCCTGTCGAATGCGTTGAAATCGGGAGGATACCAGGTTGTTACCGCCGAAGACGGCGGCGAAGCCATCAGCCGGGTGCGGGACGAGCAGCCGGATATGTTATTGGTGGACGTCTGCCTGCCCATCGACATGGCCGGTTGCGGCGCCCTGGGCTGGGATGGATTCCAGATTGCACGCTGGATCCGCAACCTGAATCACAAAGCCCCGGCCATCATGATGAGCAGCATCGACAAACCGGAATACCGCAGGCAAGCCACCGACGCCGGCGCGAGAGGCTTCCTGACCAAGCCGATCAACAAAGGCCTGCTGCTCGCGTCGATTGCTTCCATATTCGGCGACCACCACCAGGCTGCCGGATCAGTGAATTGAACACAAACCGCGCCGTCCACTGGACGGTGGGGCGAGACTCCGTCGAGCCCAAATTTTTTGATCAGAAGGCTTGAAAGGCGTCAAGGCGCCGGACAGTTCACACGAATCCGCTTGCCGTCCAGCCTCGGGCGTGCGAAATAATTCCCTCCTGTGGAAGGGTGGCTGAGTGGTTGAAGGCACCTGACTCGAAATCAGGCTTAGGGGCAACCCTAACGTGGGTTCGAATCCCACCCCTTCCGCCAACTTTCCGAACCTGAGAAACCGAGGGTTTTGATTTCCGAAGGGCTGTTGAGTGGAACGCTGTCAATGGAGGTATCAGCAACCGGCGACTTTTCAGCCAACAGGCCGAGAATACCTACCCAACACCGGCCCGACACACTGATAGCACAGTAACGATTTTAATTTCGTGTCCCTCTTAGGAAACTGCTTTTTTGAAGTTGCCGGGATTGGGGGAAGGAAGATTAACTGAAGGCTGAAGCAGATGAGCACCGCGTCTTCAATTCACCAATGCCAGAATCGGCGGGCAAGCGCGGGCGGCCTCATGGGGCTGACTTTGGCGGGCGTCGCCTTCGTCTATGCTGTTGCGCGGGTGACTGAGGTGCTCGCGCTCTCGAACGCCAGCCCGCTTCCAAACACTGCGCTGGTGGCAGTGGATATTCTTTCCGCAATGATCTTCGCGCTGGTTCATGGCAGCGCACGCTACGGCTGGCGCGCCTTTGGTATTTTCTTTCTGCTTTGTGCCGTCGTGGGCAACCTGATGGAAAATCTCGGCGTGATCACTGGGTTTCCTTATGGCCATTACGATTTTAACGACATCATGGGACCAAAGCTGCTGCATGTGCCGGTGCTGTTGGGGCTGGCCTATGTGGGAATGGCCTACGTATCTTATGAACTTGCTGCGCGCATTGTTGGATGCTCACGGGACACACGCCCGTTGGCCGTTCCTACCGTTGCTGCTTTCGTCATGGTGGCTTGGGACCTGGCGATGGATCCAGTATGGGCCACAGTTATTCACGCCTGGACCTGGTTTGACGGCGGCGCGTGGTTTGGTGTGCCGCTCACCAATTATTTCGGTTGGTATCTAACAGTTTTCCTCATTTATTGCGGATGGACGGCTTACCTACGCCGTGTCTCACTCCCGGTTGTCGCACAGAACTCGTATGCGGCCAGCGGAGGGAACCTGGCGCCGGTGCTCTTTTATCTGCTTTGCGCGGCAGGGAATGTTGTGCAACTCGCCGCGCACCCCTCTCCGGAAGTGGTGCACGATGGCAGTGGGACAGCGTGGCATGCCAGCCAGGTGCCGGCCGCCTCTGCGCTTATTTCGTTGCTCGTAATGGGCGGCTTCGCGGCGATTGCGTTGCTGCGCAGTCCAGCTCGACAGACGGATTGAACTGAGCTGGTTGGTGAATGGCTGTTGCTTTCCGAGTTCAGCCTCAGCGGATAATAACATTCAGCCCAATAATTGACGGCTTGCCCGTCTATGAGCACATAGGGCTGTCCATCACCATCACGAATTTTGAAGACTTCCGAGAATTGCCGGAGGGAGAAGCCCACGATTATTCCCACTTGGCGATGGCGCGTGCAACCTGGTTCAGGTTGGTGATGCGCCACTTCGCACCGTCGCCCACCAGTGAAACAGATCGTTGAAGGACAGCGGCAGCAGGACCACGACGAGCCCTGCGCACCATCGCATCAAGGAGTTGTCACGCGGAAGAATTGCTGGGAGTTGACCGGGGTGGTGGTGAATTGAAACCGGCCGGGCGAAATTTCAGTGGCATTGCCCAGAAGCGCCCAGTTCGTGAAGGGTAACGCCAGATTGGTGGTGCCACGCACGGTGAAGTTCAAACCCGGGATGTTGGTGAATCCGAATCGAAAGGTTCCACCCGGCAACACCGCTGCATTTGTGAGCACGATGGGCGGCACCGGGATGGTAAAGGCGTAAACCCGGTTGTCGCTGGCCGCGTAAATCCGGCCACGCGCTGCAATCGCCGTGCACCATCTGTGTGTGCCACTCATCAGTTCATTGGCGCCTCCGCCACTGTAAACGACCGCGCCGGTGTCTCCGTTGAATGCGTGCAGCCGCTGGTCGCCTTCAGTGCCGACAACCCACACGATCACGTTGTTCGAACCGTCGGTCGAGGTCGCGAAGGGCGAGCCGCGCCCATTGTCACCGTTGGTCCATACGCTCTGAATGGCCGGCGGACTGGTGGGTGTAATGCGAAAGGCGATGATCTGCTCGCCCACGTCGGTGCTGAAGGCAACATAAGTGCCCCGCGCCGTGTGGTACGTGACGGCAGCCTGCCGGATTGTCTGGCTGGTCAGATTCGTGGCGGCCAGAGGGGCCGTCACGCCGCCGAGATTCGTGCGATTCAGCAGGTAGGCATTACCGTCCTTCCCCAGCGCAACCACCAGTTGCGACGGCGTCGCCCCCGGGACGTTCACGATCAACGGGCCGGAACCGCTCATATCCAGGTCGGTGAAATCAAGCGATTGCCAATTGGTGGGGGCCCAATAATCCCTGGTAAGCCCGCTGAAGACCGGGCCTGGCTGAAAGCGAAACACCGCTTCGCCGCCGGCCCACGAAGTGGCGCCCATGGTGTTGCCGGTGGTAATGAACGCATTTGTGCCATCCGTCGCCACTCCGCCGGCTCCCCACGAGCCGCCGCCATTCGCCGCGGTGCTCCACGCAAGCACGGCAGACGGATTGGTCTCCTGCACGCCAACAATCCAGCCATGATAGTCGGCGCAATCGCCGAAGCTGGCATAGGCGGCATAAACGTATCCACCAAACAGGCCGAGCGCACTGCGTTGATTTTGCGTAGCCGAAGTGAAATTGTTCGTGTTGATATTGTTCGTGCTGTATCTGGCGGTGGCGTTTAAGTCCACCGGCCAGCCGCTGTTGGTGGTTCCGGTGTCCACATCGAGCGAGTAAATGAGATGCCGCTCGGTCATGCCGCCGTCCGGCGTGGTCATCGCGTCGAAAAACAACGCGCGCGTGGCCAAATCAACGACCGGCGTACCCGAAATGCCAACTGGATTGATAAAGGCACAGGGAAGACTGGACATCGCGACTGGCACACCCACGTGGGTCTCCCAGACGACCTGCCCGGTGGCGGCATCCAGCGCATAGACGTTGTTGGACTCGGTGACGACGATGACCAGCGCCCGGCCACCCGGCCCGCCTTCAATGTAGAGTGGCTGCGCGGTCACGGGGCCGGAGATCGCGCCGTTGAAATTCGTGTCGCGCTTCAAATTGGCCGCTGCATTGGTGGTAAAAGCTGGATCGATGTAAAGGCCATCGCGCGCGGCGTCATTGTGATATTGCGAAACGTTGACGTCACCAAAGGCACTCGCACAGGCCAGGAGCAACCCCGCCCACGATAAGTACACGGCTCTTCTGAGCAGCCGAACAGGGGGAAACTTCACCTGCGAAATTTGCACGTGCCCTCAGACTTGTCAAACGAAGGAAGGCGAAACGCGCCAGTTTACACTTCAGCCTTCAAATTCAATGGCACGCACGCGGCTTCGCACAGGCCTACAAATGTTTCCTCCGCGAGGTTCAACCGCTTGCCGCGCCAATGCAGAATTCCCCAGCGCCGTCGCAAGCGTCGCCGGCCCAGCGGCAGCGCCACGACCGAACCTTCCTCAATTTCCTTCCGCGCGATCCACGGGCTCACGATGCTCACGCCCAGACCGAGCTTCACCAGTTCCTTGATCGCCTCCATGCTCCCCAGTTCGATCACCGTATTGAGCACCACCTCTTCCTGCCGAAAATAATCTTCAATCAGTCGGAACGTGATGCTCGCTTTGTTATAAAGAATATAATTCTGCCGCGGAAGCTCCGCGCGTTCTACGCGCCGCGACTGCGCCCAGGGATGCAGCGGGCCAACAATGAAGTGCAGTTCATCGTTGAAGAGCGGTTGAAATTCCAATTGCGACTCGTTCTCAGTTTCCAGCGCCAACGCCAGATCAATCCGCTGACGCAACAACGACGACACCAGCGCGGGACTATCTCCCGGTTCGATCGTGATGTTGTGTTCGGGAAAGCTTTCTTTGAACTCGCGCAGCACGGCCGGAAGAATGTGCTGACACGCAGTAGTGCTCGCGCCAAGACGCAACCGTCCGCGTCCCCACCGGCCCAGATGCGCGATCGCTTCGCGCGCATTTTCCATTTCCTGCAAAATTTTTGTCGCGTGATGCAAAAGCTGTTCTCCCGCCTGCGTAAGCACGACCTTTTTGCCCAGTTTGTCAAAAAGGCGACAGCCCACATCGCGTTCCAGCGCCTTCATCGAGTGGCTCACACCGGATTGTGTGAGGTGTAACTCGCGTGCAGTTTGTGTATAGCTGCCTGTGCGCGCCAGCACGCAGAACGCGCGAACCTGCCGGGTATCAAGCGGTGTATTCATGTATGAATCCCATTCATGGTGTCCATGGGCAAAGTGCGAAGCATTCATTGCGCCACTTTGCGCGGCTGGCACACACATGGCTTAAGGGAACAGCGGCGGTCGAATCCGCCATGATGTGACTAATAAACTGCAGAGCAGAAAAACCGTGGAAAAGGCAGCGCCATTGCGGCTGGGTTTTGTGCCCTTGACGGATTGCGCGCCGCTGGTCATCGCGCATGAACTGGGACTATTTCAAAAATACGGCCTGCAGGTAACGCTCCATCGTGAACTCGGTTGGGCCACCATTCGCGATAAAATTATTTACGGCGAGCTTGATGCCGCACATGCGCTCGCAGCAATGCCGGTGGCTGCAACACTCGGGCTCGGTTCGATTCGTTGCGATTGCCTCACCGCGCTCGTGCTGAACCTGCACGGCAACGCGATAACCCTCTCGGATGATTTACGCGAACGTGGAGTCCACGATGGTCCATCGCTGAAGCAAGTCGTCCAGCAGCTGCGCCACAAAAAAACACTCACCTTCGGAGCAGTGGCTCCGTTTTCCTCGCACTACTTTTTGCTTCGCAAATGGCTTATCAAATCCGGCATCAACCCGGAACATGACGTGCGCATCGTCATCGTGCCGCCGCCACAAATGGTCGCGAACCTCAAGGCGGGTCATCTGGACGGATTTTGCGTCGGTGAGCCGTGGAACTCGGTCGCCGTGCAGTCGCGCGTCGGCTGGTGCATTGCAGCCAGCGCAGAACTGGGGCCGGAACACCCGGAAAAGGTGCTGATGGTGCGGCGCGATTTTGCCGAAAAACGCTCCGCAGAACACACGGCCTTGCTCGCCGCGTTACTGGATGCATGCGCGTTTTGCGACGAACCCGAGAACCACGCGCAATTAGTCGCGACACTCGCTCGCCCCGAATATGTCGGCGTTCCGGAGCCTGCGCTGCTCCGCGGCTTCCGCGGCGAAATCAGCACGACCAACAGCCGCGCGCGCATCGTGCGGGACTTTGTCATTTTTCATCGGCACGACGCGAACGAACCTTCTGCCGCCAAAGCCGGCTGGGTATTGCAGCAACTCCGCGAAGTCACCACGGGGCTTGAGCCCTCCGCCTTCAATGCCACGCTCGGCCGCCGGGTATTCCGCACCGATCTTTTCGAAAAAGCTGTCCGCTTCCGCGCAACGATGCACGAAGCAAAAGCGGAATCCACTATAACTCCGACACTCGCCGAATGAACCAACACGAATGAAAACAAATTCTTCCTTCTGGAAATCCGGCCATTTGCCAACTCTGTTCAGCTCGTTTCTTTACTTTGACGTCAGTTTCATGATTTGGGTAATGCTGGGCGCGCTCGGCAACTACGTCGCCGGGGATCTCCATCTGAACGCCGCGCAAAAAGGATTAATGACCGCCATCCCGTTGCTCGGCGGCTCAATTCTTCGTGTCGTGTTCGGCCAGCTTACCGATCGCATCGGCCCGCGCAAAACCGGTTGCATCGGCTTGACCTTGACGTTGCTGCCACTGTTGGGCGGATGGCTGTGGGCGGACTCGCTTGGCAAAGTCTTCGTGGTCGGGTTGTTATTGGGCGTGGCAGGTGCGAGCTTTGCCGTTGCCCTCCCCATGGCAAGTCGCTGGTATCCCCCCAAATATCAGGGGTTGGCACTGGGAATCGCCGGCGCGGGCAACTCAGGAACGATTCTTTCAACCTTCTTTGCGCCGCGCCTTGCAGAAACGCTCGGGTGGCACGCTGTCTTTGGAATCGCAATTGTTCCACTGCTCATCGTCGCAATCGTTTTCGTATTGCTCGCGCGTGAAGCTCCAGGACCGGTGAAACCCGCCAGCGCGGCAGACTTTTTCGCCGTGCTCGCTGAACGCGACACCTATTTGTTCGGCCTGTTCTATGGCGTCACTTTTGGTGGATTTGTCGGTCTGGCGAGTTTCCTGTCCATACTGCTTCACGATCAGTACGGCATTTCAAAAGTCGCTGCCGGCGATCTCACTTCGCTCTGCGTCGTGGCCGGAAGCTTTCTGCGTCCTGTCGGAGGATTTCTGGCTGACCGACTGGGCGGCATCCGGATGCTCTCTATTTTATATGGCGCTGCGGCGTTGCTGGCGCTCGGTATCGCACAATTACCGGCACTATGGCTGGCGGTAACATTGCTGTTTTTGTTGATGGGTTGTCTCGGGGTTGGCAACGGTTCGGTATTCCAACTTGTGCCGCAGCGTTACGGCAAACGCGTCGGCATCGCCACCGGCATTCTTGGTGCCGCGGGCGGCCTTGGCGGCTTCTTTCTGCCGACCGTCGTCGGTTCGTTGAAGCAAATCACCGGCAGCTACGCCAGCGGTCTGGCCGTGCTCGCCGGACTTGCGGTCGTGGCGCTGGTGGCACTGGCAGTCGCACAGATGGAATGGGTCGGCGTTTGGATCGCCCGGCACGGACGCGCAAAAAGCGAAGCGGACACTGCCCCGGCCACCGAGCCAATCACCAATTACGAGGTCCTGACCGGCTCGCAAGGATGATGGCGCCCGCTCCATCCAAATCCGAAACCCGCACGCTGATCGACGCGCTGCTGGAAGAACAACGCGACCTTTCAGCAGCCGAACGATTCGCACGCTGGCACGATGCGAACGCAACCTGCGATTTGCCGCCGCCGTCGCATCGCATCCTGGTTCCGTTAACCAGGCCGAAGCCAGGAGAACAATACGCGTTTGAAGTCGACCTTGACCGTTGCAGCGGATGCAAATCATGCGTGACCGCATGCCACGCGCTCAACGGTCTCGATGAAGACGAGACATGGCGCAACACCGGGCTGCTTCACGGGCGCGGCCGCAATTCATTCCAGCAAACCGTCACCACCGCCTGCCATCATTGTGTCGAGCCCGGTTGTCTCGATGGTTGCCCCGTGCTCGCTTACGACAAAGACCCGCTTACCGGTATCGTCCGGCATCTGGATGATCAATGTATCGGCTGCCAATACTGCGTCATGATGTGCCCGTATGAAGTGCCGAAGTATTCTGAGAAACGAGGCATCGTGCGGAAATGCGACATGTGCCATCAACGCCTCGCGCACGGCGAAGCGCCGGCTTGCGTGCAGGCCTGCCCCAGCGAGGCCATTCGCATCACCGTCGTGGAAAAGAAGGCA
>Ga0070731_10004686_pt1 | contig 11606 bp, 12 predicted proteins | sample Coa_R1_2_FD_66448 | JGI IMG/M metagenome (GOLD analysis project Ga0070731, IMG submission 66448) | Surface soil microbial communities from Centralia Pennsylvania, which are recovering from an underground coalmine fire - Coalmine... | ecosystem: Environmental > Terrestrial > Soil > Unclassified ... | reverse complement strand
CCGTGCGTGCCGGCGCGATCGCGTCGGCGGCGAGACCGGCGTCGGCGAGCGCGAGCCGGCACGCGGCGAGCGCCATCAGCGAGACACGGTCGATCCGTCGGCCGACCGGCGTGCGGACGAGCGTGCGGGCATCGAGTCCGGTGACTTCTCCGCCGAGCGCATCGCCCGCCGCGAAGCGCCGGATCGGACGGAGCCCGCTCGTTCCCGCGACGAGCCCGCGCCAGAACGGCTCGACGCCGTGGCCGAGCGCGTTCACCACCCCGATCCCGGTCACCGCCACCGGGATCATCGCTCCGCCCGCCCGAGGACGAGCGTCACGTTGTGCCCGCCGAAGCCGTACGAGGACGTGAGCGCGACGCCGAGCGCGCCGCGGCGTCCCGGCGCCGGCACGAGGTCGAGATCCGCGCACGCCGGGTCGGGCTCGCGGAGGCCGACCGTCGGCGGGAGCATCCCCTCCTCCAGCGCCAGGACCGTGACCGCCGCCTCGATCGCACCCGCCGCGCCGAGCGTGTGCCCGACCTGCGACTTCGTCGAGCTGATCGGGACGCGGCGGATGCGCGACCCGAGGACCGCGCGCAGCACGCCAACCTCGACCGTGTCGTTCTGCGGCGTCCCGGTGCCGTGCGCGTTCACGTAGTCGACGGCGTCGGGCGCGACGCCGGCCGCGGCGAGCGCGGCGCGCAGCGCGGCGAGCGCGCCCGCGCCCTCGGGATGCGGCGCGGTCACGTGGTGCGCGTCGGTCGCCGTCCCGCTGCCGAGGACGATCGCCCGGGCGCGCGCACCGCGGGCGCGCGCGTGCTCGGCGTCCTCCAGCACGAGCGCCGCGGCGCCCTCGCCGAGCGACAGGCCCTGGCGGTGGCGATCGAAGGGCCGGCAGCGGTCGGGGTCGAGCGCCTGGAGCGCGTCGAACCCCGCATACGTGAGCCGGCAGAGGCCGTCCGTCCCCACCGCGACCGCGACTGGCGCTTCGCCGCGACGGATCGCCTCCGCCGCGAGCGCAATCGCGAGCGCGCTCGATGAGCACGCGGTCGAGACCGTCGCCTGCGGGCCATGGAGGCCGAGCGCCTGGCTCACGACGCCGCACGCGGTCGCGAGCGGAGTGGCGACGAGGCGTGAGAGGCGGAAGCGGGACTCCTCGCCCGCGCGGCGGCGGCGGTACACCGCCTCGGTCTCGAGCATGCCGCCGGTGGTCGCGCCGACGTAGAGCGCGGCGCGACGGCGAAGCGCGACGTCCAGGCCTGCCGCGTCGCACGCTTCGGTCGCGGCGGCGAGCGCGAAGCGGTCGGGCCGCGACAGTCGGCGCGCGCTCGCGGGCGGCACGACCGCGGGGAGCTCCGCGACCTGCGCGGCCGTGCTGGCGCGGCCGCGGTACGCGAACAGCGTCAGCGGTCCGATCGCGCAGCGGCCGTCGCGGAGGCCCGCGGTGAGCGATGCGACGTCCCGGCCGAGCGCGCTCACCACCCCGAGCCCCGTGATCACCACCCGGGGCGGCACGCGCGCGGCTACCCGGGGCGCTCCGCGAGGATGAAGTCGACGAGCGCGTTGACGGAGGCGAACGCGCGCCGGCCGACGTCCTCGTCGGGGATCGCGACGTGGAACTTGTCCTCGACGAGCACGACGAGCTCGAGCGCGTCGATCGAGTCGAGCCCGAGCGCCTCGCCGAAGATCGGGGCTTCGTCCGGGATGTCGTCGGGCGCGAGCTGGAGACGGAGGCCACTCGCGAGGAGCTGCTTCACCTCGGCGCGGAGAGCGTCACGATCCATCCGTCCGATGTTTAGAGCATCGCGAGCCCGCCGTCCACGTGAAGCGTCGTCCCGGTCACGTACGACGCGCCGTCGGAGGCGAGGAACAGGATCGCGGCCGCCACCTCGTCGGGACGACCGGGGCGGCCGAGCGGGATCTGGCGCTCGAGGTCGCGTCGGCGCGCTTCCGCGACGCCAGCGACGAGCGCGGTCGCGACGAGCCCGGGCGACACCGCGTTCACCGTGATCCCGAAGCGCGCGACCTCGCGCGCCAGGGACTTCGTGAGCGCGACGAGGCCGCCCTTCGAGGCAGCGTAGCCGGCCGCGCCCTCGTGGCCGAGAAACGCCGCGGGCGACACGACGTTCACGATCCGTCCGCGCCGTCCGGCGATCATCCCGCGCAGCGCGGCGCGCGCGCAGAGGAACGCGCCCTTCAGGTTGGTGTCGAGGACACGATCCCACGCGTCCTCGGGCATCAGCATGAGCGGGGCATCATGCGTCACAGCGGCATTGTTCACGAGCACGTCGGGCGCCCCGCCGAGCAGGTCGGGCAGCTCCGCGAAGAGCCGCTGCACCGCCTCCGCGTCCGCGACGTCCGCCCGCACGCCCGCCGCACGCGCGCCCGCCGCGCGCAGCGCCCCGAGCGTCTCGTCCGCCTCGGCCGCGTCCTCGGCGCGCGAGTAGTTGAACGCCACCGCCGCGCCGGCGCGCGCGAACGCCTCGGCGACGGCGCGCCCGATGCCGCGCGAGCCGCCCGTCACGAGGAGGCGGCGTCCCGTCACGCGACGTCCCCGGCGCGCGCGACGACGGCCGCGGCGTGGCCGGTCGGGCACGTCGCGACGACGGCGATCGCCGTTCCGGGCGGCGTCTCGGCGAGCGTGGCGACGAGCGCGAGCGGGCCGCAGGCGGCGAGCGGATCCGGACGTCCCTCGGCCGTCGTCGCGCCGACGATGCGCGCGACGTCGGCGCGCCGGAGACCCGCATCGCGGAGCGCCGCATCCAGAGCGGCGTCGCCACCCGAGGCGCCGGCGCGCGGCTCGAACGCGGCCCCCCAGCCGAGAAGCGTCCCGAGGATCGCGGCGCCGCGCGCGCGCGCGACCGCAAGCGGCTCCAACACCGCGAGCGCCGCCGCGTCGCCCGGCGCGAGGCCAAGCGCGGCATCCCGCGTCCAGCGCGTCGCCGCCTCGCCGGTCGCGTCGGCGCCGCCCGCGACGATCGTGGTCGCGCGGCCGTCGCGGACGAGGTCGACCGCGTGCCCGAGCGCGACCAGCCCGGAGGCGCGTCCGGCGGAAAGCGTCGCGGTCGGTCCGCCGAGCCGGCACGCGATCGCGAGCTCGCCGGCCGCGGCGTTGGAGACCGTCGCCGCGAAGAGGCGCGGGCTCGCGCCCGGCGGGCCCGCCTCCGCGAGCCGCTCGGCGTACGCCGCGTTCGTGAGGAAGCAGCCGAGCATCGTGCCGAGGACGACGCCGACGTCCACGCGCGGCGGCCCCGCGTCGACGGCGAGCCCCGCGAGCTCGAGGGCGCGGCTTCCCGCGACCAGGACGAGGCGGGTGACGCGCTCCGCGCGGAGCGCGCGCGTGCGGAGCGGCTCGGCGAGTGGGGCGAGCGCCGCGTCGTCGGCGGCGTGCGTCCACGCCGCTCCGGTCAGCGCGACCCCGTCCGTCATGCCCGTCCGAACACGACGGCGGCGTTCGTCCCGGCGAAGCCGGACGACGTGGTCAGCACCACGGCCACGTCCTCGCTTCGCGCGGCGCCGTGGACCACGTCGAGCCCCGCGCACGCCGGGTCGAGCTCCTCGAGGCCGGCCGTCGGCGGCACCGTGCCGGTCGCGAGGACGCGCGTGCACATGACGGCCTCGAACGCGCCTGCGGCGCCGAGCGTGTGGCCGATCGCGCCCTTGATCGAGTTGACGGGCACCGCCTGCGGCTCGAAGAGCCGGCCGAGCGCGGCGGCCTCCATCGCGTCGTTGTAGGGCGTCCCCGTGCCATGCGCGGATACGAAGTCGACCTCGCCGGCGCGGATGCCGGCGTCGCCGAGCGCCGCGGCGATGGCGCGCGCCGCGCCACCGCCCTCGCGATCGGGCGCGGTCATGTGGACCGCGTCGCCCGCGCCACCGACGCCGAGCACGCGCGCGACGACGTCCGCCCCGCGCCGCGCGGCCGCGTCCATCGATTCGACGACCACGACCGCAGCTCCCTCGCCGAGGACGAGGCCGCGGCGCCGGACGTCGAACGGCCGCGCCGTCTCCGCCGTGGCACGCAGGCAGTTGAACCCCGCGACGACGAACCGGCAGAGGAGATCCGTCCCCCCCGCGAGCACCACGTCGGCGCGGCCGCGCCGCACCCAGTCCGCCGCGAGCGCGATCGCGTGCGTGCTGGAGGCACACGCGAGCTGGGGCGTCGCCACCGGTCCACGGCAGCCGAGCGCGCGCGCGAGCCGGACGGCCGGCGCGTGGTACGGGATGCGCTCGGCCTCGGTCGTTGCGACGTCGCCGCCGGCGAGCCAGCGCTCGAAGATCTGCATCCCGCCGAGCGTCGTCCCGATCACGGCGCCGACGCGATCCGGGTCCAGCGTCGCGACGTCGAGGCCGGCCTCGGTGCACGCCTCGGTCGCCGCGCGCAGGAGAAATGCGCCCGCGCGATCGGGATCCGCGGTGGGGAAGTCCGCGACCTCGGCGGCGTGACGCGGGTCGAGATCCGCCGTGTCGAAGCGGACGATGGGGCCGACCGCGGTGCGCCCCGCGACGAGACCATCCCAGAACGCGGGAACACCGATACCGAGCGGGGAGACGACCCCGCACCCCGTGATCACCGCGCTACGCGTCGGAGCCGCCACACGGACCGGAGCGGACTATTCCACGCCGGTCCCGGAGCGGCAACGCGTCCGGATCAGCTCCCGCCGAGCGGTTGCTCGTCGACGGGTCGCGTCTCGGCGGCGGTCGTGGCCGGCGCCGGCGTGCCCGTGAACGCGATCGGATCCTGCCCCTGCAGCATCCCCGGCGTCACGACGTACGTGCCACCCATCGTCGTGACCCACACGGTCTCCGCGGTCGCCATGTCACCGCCGGTGAGCGCGAGCGCGAAGGCGCCGGTGAGCCCACCTGCCGTCGCGTAGACGATCTTCGCCGGCATGTAGACGACGTTGGTGAGGACCGTGAGCGTGCCCCAGCCCGCGTCGTCGAGGTACCCCGCCCGGGCCGGCGAGGCGGCGATCAGGCTCGCGCTGAACGCGGCGATCGCTGCGGCTCCCTTCCACCCCTTCATGACCCCTCCTCCTCTGGAAGCTCCGGACCGCCGGTCTTGGTCGGTCCGTGCGACTATCTAGCGCATCGCGGCGGCCGGCGCCACCGTGGCGAGACGCAGGACGTCGCGATAGCCGCGGGTGAGGCACGCGTCCGCGAGCACGCCGTGCTCACGGAGGACCCGGTGGAGGCGCGGCAGCCGGTAGTGCGGGACCGTCATCAGCAGGTGGTGCTCGAGATGGTAGTTGACGTGGTTCGGCGCGATGAAGATGCGCTCCCACCAGCGCGCGATCGTGGTACGCGTCTGGCGCAGCTCGTCCGCCGGATCGGGGACCATCGCGTGCTCCGCGATCGAGCGGATGCGCGTGACCAGGCTGTTGGTCGTGAACCAGGCCGCCACCCAGAGGAGATAGAGCGCCGGATGGCCGAACGCCGTGAGGAGCCCGAGCAGCACGCCGTTGCTCACGACCATCCCGCGGAAGCTCGACCGGCCGGGATTCTTCGTCCGCTGCCCGATGCCGGGCGACATGCCGAGGTCGCCCCTGAGCGTGTACTTGAGCCGCTTCCAGCCCGTACGGCCCGTCAGGTCGCGCAGGATCTTCCGCTTCAGGCTCGCGCGCGTCACCGGGAACGGCGTGACGAGGGGCAGGTCGGGATCGTCGGCGGTCCACGTTTTCGCGTGGTGCTTCAGGTGGTAGTTCCGGTACGGGTGCACGTCCAGGTAGACGGGGTACGCGCACAGCCAGTTGCCGACCCAGTCGTTCCAGCGCCGGTCGCGCAGCAGGATGCGGTGCGCGGCCTCGTGCATCAGGATCGCGAAGCCGAGCTGGCGACCGCCGATGATCGCGATCGCGAGGATGACCGTTAGCGGGTTCGGCAAGGCGGCGACGAGCGCGAACGCCGCGCCCACGAGCGCCCAGTCGAGCACGATCGAGAGCCAGGCGCGCGCGTCACTGATTGCGAGCAGCTCGCGACGCTCCTCGGGAGAGACGGCCCCCTGCCAGGTCATGCGACGGCCTCCTCGGCGATGCGGAGATGGGCTGGTGCGCGCCGTTCGGGCAGCACGTCGAACTCGCGCATGAACGCCGCCCAGCACGCCCGCCCGCGCGGGTCGTAGTCGCGCATGGCGGCGACGAGGGCGGCGCGCTCGGCGGCGGGAACGAGCGGCTCGGGGAGTAGCGGGTCGAGCACGAGCTCGCGGATCACCCGTCCGCCGAGCACGAACGACTCGACCATGGCAGCGGCGGCCGGGAGGCGGCCGAGCCGCTTCGCGCTCGTGGCGAGCTGGTTCCGCGAGCGCCGGTAGGCAGCGCGTAGCGCCCGCCCGTCCCAGAGCGCAAGCGCGCGTGCCCGGGTCGCGTCGTCGAGATCGTCGAGCGTCGCGACGACGGCGTCGGGGCCGAGCCCGAGCGCGCGTAGCTGCTCGCGCACCGCGGCCGCACCGCCGGCGAGGTTGTCGGGACGGACGTGCACGCCGGGTGCGAGCTCGCGGAACGCGAAGAATCGGAGCGCGCGCGACGACCGTCGCGCCGCCGCCCGGCCGCTGACCCCGAGCACCACGATCCAGCCGCCGTCCCACGGACGCAACCCGTCCTCCACATGCCGCCAGCGACCGATCCGGCGGCCGATCGCGCCTGCCCGCTCCCCGGCCCGGTACCGTCCGCGCTCGTCGCGCTCGACGAGGCCGGCGGCCAGCAGGCGGGCGAGCGCGACACGGACGTTGTTGTCGTCGAGACCGAAGAGCGCGCCGGCCGCGACCAGCGCCCGCACCGGCATCGAGCCTTCCCGCAGCGTCGCGAGGAGGTCGAGGATCAGACTCTTCGCCGTCGGCCGCACGGCCGGATATTACGAAACCGTACGCCTCCGTGCAAGGGGTGTAAGATCGGTCACGCCGCCCCGGCCGCCGGGCCCAGACGCACCGGCACCCCGTTCAGGATCGATTGCCCGATGATGGGCTCGACGACCGTGTCGTCGATCCAGTCGTTGATCGAGACCCCCGGGCGATCGCCCGCCACCTTCTGCCACGGCGCGCTGTCGACGTGGCCCCACCCGTGCGGCAGGCTCACGACGCCCGGGCGCATGTCCTCGGTCACCGCCACCCGCACCTCACCCCGGTGCACGCGGCTCTCGAGGACGGCGATCTCGCCATCGCGGACGTCGTAGCGGGCGGCGTCGTCGGGATGGACGTACAGGACGCAGCGCTCCCGGCCGGACACCAGTGCCGGCACGTTGTGCATCCACGAGTTGTTGCTGCGCAGCTCGCGCCGCCCGATCAGGACGAGGCCGTTCTGCGCCGGCGCCGTGTCGAGCTCGCGCGCGAGCGCGTCGATCGCGCCGAGCAGGAGGGGCGACGCGAGGTGGATGCGCTTGTCGCGGTGGAAGACCCGTTGCTCGACGCCTGGCCGCAGCGGGCCGAGGTCGATGCCGTGCGGCGCCGCCTTCAGCTTCGCGAGGTTCAGGCCGTTCGACCACGGCAGGAAGCGGTCGCCGTGGGGCCCGACGCGGAGCAGCAGGTTCAGGAACCCGGTGGGGGTCCAGCGCACGCCGAGCGGACGCAGCCAGCCGAGGAGGCGATCGACCCACGGCTCGCCGAGCGGCCCGCCGCCGAGGCGCTCCGTCAGCTCGAGGAGGATCTCCCAGTCGGCGAGCTCGTCCTCGCCGCGCTCGACGACCGGGGGCGACCAGCGCGCGATGTTGCGCACGCCGAGCGCGCCGAAGAGCAGATCGATGTGATCCTCGGACAGGTTCCAGCACGGGGGCAGGATGACATCGGCGTGGCGGGTCGTCTCGTTCACGTAGATGTCGATCGCGACCATGAACTCGAGCCGGTCGAACGCCGCGCCGATCCGCTTACCGTTCGGCGCGGACAGGACGGGGTTGCCCGCGAACGTGACCATCGCCCGGATCTGACCGTCGCCGGGCGTCTCGATCTCGTCGGCGAGGATGGCCGACGGCAGATCGCCGAGCGTCTCGGGCAGGTCGCGGACGCGGCTCCGCCAGCGGCTGTGGCCGTCGAGCCCGGTCATGCGCGCGACGCTGCCGACGTCGAAGACCGGCGTCGTGAACATGAAGCCGCCCTCGGAACCGAGCCGTCCGCTGGCGATGTTCAGCAGGTCGGTGGCGAACGTCGCGACGGTGGCGTGGGCGCCGACGCAGACGCCGACGCGCGAGTAGCACACCGCGGAGCGGGCGTCGGCGAACTCGAGGGCGAGGCGCTCGATCGTGTCCGGCGACACACCAGTCATCGCGGCAACCCGCGCGGGCGTGAACGCCGCCAGCCGCTGCTCGATCTCCGCCCAGCCGCTCGTGGTTTGCTCGAGGAACGCCCGGTCGACGCGGCCGTGCGCAACGAGCATCTGCGTCATCGCGAGCAGGAACGCCGCGTCGCCGCCGGGGCGGATCGCGACGTGCTCGTTCGCCTCGCGCGCCGTCTCCGTGCGACGCGGGTCGACGACCACGATCTTCCCGCCCCGTTCGCGCACGGCGCGGAGCCGGCGGCGCATGTCGGGCGCGGTCATGACGCTGCCGTTGGACACCATGGGGTTGCCGCCCAGGCAGAGGAAGTAGTCGGTGCGGTCGATGTCCGGGATCGGAATCGAGATGGACGAGCCGTAGAGCTCGTACGACGTCACGATGCGCGGGTTCGCGTCCTGCGAGCCGGCGCTGAAGCGGTTCTTCGTGCCGAGCGCCTTCGTGAACGAGCTCACCATGAGAAGCGCGCCGTGGTTGTTGCCGGTCGGGTTGCCCCAGTAGAAGCCGATCGCGTCGTCACCGTGGCGCGCGCGGACATCGCGCAGGCGCGTCGCGACCAGCTCGAACGCGTCGTCCCACGAGATCGGCACGAACTCCCCGGCCGCGTTCCGGCGCACCGGGCGCCGCAGCCGGTCCGGATCGTGGTGGATGTCGGCGATCGCGATCCCCTTCGGGCAGACGTAGCCCTGCGAGAACACGTCGTCGTCGTCGCCGCGCACGGAGACGATGCGGTTGTCCTCGACCGTGAAGGCGAGCCCGCAGGTCGCCTCGCAGAGGGAGCAGGTGTGGAAGACGGTGTGCGCCATCCGAGCCTCCTTGACGGAGCCTCATATCAGAGCGTCGACGTGACGGAACACCGGTGGTTGACCACCGTGTCCCGGGAGAGGCACCGTCCCCGCCATGACCATCGAATTCCGCAGCCAGGGGCCGGTCGCCATCGTCACCATCGACCGTCCCGACGTCGCCAACGCGATCGACCGTCCGACGGCCACCGCGCTCGCGGACGCGTTCCGCCGCTTCGAGGCCGACGAGACGCTGCACGTCGCCGTGCTCACCGGGGCGAACGGCACCTTCTGCGCCGGCGCCGATCTGAAGGCGATGCGGGAGCCGGGCATGGAGCGCGTGACGCGGCTCGAGCGCGAGGGCGACGGCCCCGTCGGCCCCACCCGCATGCTGCTCGCGAAGCCCGTGATCGCCGCCGTCGAGGGGCACGCGGTCGCCGGCGGGCTCGAGCTCGCGGCCTGGTGCGACCTCCGCGTCGCGGCGGAGAACGCGGTCTTCGGCGTGTACTGCCGGCGCTGGGGCATCCCGCTGATGGACGGCGGGACGATCCGGCTGGCACGCCTGATCGGACACAGCCACGCGCTCGACCTGATCCTGACCGGCCGCGGCGTCTCCGGGGAGGAAGCGCTCCGCATGGGCCTCGCGAACCGGCTCGTGCCGCCGGGGACCGCGCTCGACGCGGCCATCGCGCTGGCGACCGAGATCGCGTCGCGGCCGCAAGCCGCCTTACGGAGCGATCGGCTCTCGAGCTACGAGCAGTGGCCGCAGTCGCTGCGCGACGCGCTCGTCAACGAGTACGACCACGGCATGAGGACGCTCGCGACCGGCGAGATGCTCCGCGGCCTCGACCGTTACGGATCCGGTCGCTGGCGCTCGGGCGACTTCTCGTGACCCCCCGGTAGATGGGCGACCGCGACGCTCGCGAGCGCAGCGAACTTTACGCGTGATGGAGAATGCGATTCAGCGCCCCGGCGAGGAGAAGCAGCCACGCGACTCCACCCCACCAGAAGAGCGTGGTACGGAGAGCGATACGAAGGGCGCGCACGTGGAGATGCTAGCAGCGGGTCGCGGGTGTCGCTACGTAGCCGAAAGTATGAGGCCACACACCGAAGGTATGAGCCGCGATGCGTTGTCCTGTGGGGTTGGGATCGTTAGCCGGTCGAGCGTAGAGCGCCGAGTGCGAGCAGTAGGACAAGGAGCAGGACGGTCGGGTAGAGAGTGAGAGCGAAGCCATACGCCCTCGCGGGCGCCCCCTGCGCGTAGCCCGCGAAGAACGACAGGCGCCCGACGAGAAACATGATGGCGGCGGCGGGAACGGGAAGAAACGACGCTGGTACGAGGATCGCGGTCGCTGCGTAGACGGGGATCGCGAGGCAGCATTGCTCCAGCGTGTTCTGCAGCAAGGATTGCAGGAGCTTCGCCCTCTCCGTACCGTCGGTGACTGCGCTGCCGTGGATGTCCTCGGGCGTGAAGAAGCGATGCGCGGCGAGCCGCGCGATGCACACGAAGAGCGTCGCCGCCGGTAACAGGACCGCCCACGACGCGAGCGCGATCCTGGATGGCCGTCAGCATCGCCGACGCCATCCCGCGCGCCACACCGATCTGAGCCTTGTCCACGGGCCCGGCCGGGGCCGCTGACCTACTCGGTACGGACGACGGTCTCGGCGGGCAGCAGAGAGAGCAGATGGGCGAGCGCCCGCTCGACGTAGTCCTTGTCCTTCGACTCGAGCGTGAGCTTCACCGCGTACTCCGGGTCGCCGATCCTCGGATACGAGCCGAGCAGCAGCTCCGGGAACGCCGCCAGCGTCGCGTTCAGGTGCTCCGCGATCGAGCCCTCCCCATCGCTCGTGTAGACGACGCGGAGGAAGTACGGCGACGCCGCGAAGCGGTCGCGGATGGCGTGGAACTTTTGCTCGAGGATCTCCGGGATGCCGGGGAGGATGTAGACGTTCTCGCAACGGAGCGTCGGGAAGCCGAGCCGGCCGTCGACGATCAGCTCCGTCCCTTCCGGCACCTCGGCCATCTTGAGGCGCGCCTCGTTCGCCTTGTCCTTGTAGAACTCGCGGATGCGCGCCTCGATGGCGGGATGGCGAACGACCTTGCGCCGGAGCCCACGCGCGACGCCTTCGATGGTGACGTCGTCGTGCGTCGGGCCGACACCGCCGGACGTGAACACGATGTCGTAGTCGCGGTGGAACTCCGCCGTCGCCACCTCGATCTGATCGAGCTCGTCGGGGATCGTCAGGATGCGCCGGACGGTCACGCCGAGCGCGCGCAGCTCGCGCGTCAGGAACGGCGAGTTGGTGTCGGTGACCTTCCCGGAGAGGATCTCGTTCCCGATGATGATGATGCCGGCGCTGCGGTCCACGGCTAGGCTAGACGGAGATGGCGTCCTTGCGGAAGTCGCTGCCGCCGATGCGGACGTTCACGAGCGCCGGCTTGCCGGCGCCGAGCGCGCGCTCGAGGGCGGGTCGGATCTGCTCCGGGCGCTCGACCCACTCGCCGAGGCCGCCGAGCGCCTCGACCATCAGGTCGTAGCGGCTGGGCGCCAGCTTCCCCGCCGGCGTGCGATCGGGTCCGTACATCTG
>Ga0070731_10004685_pt1 | contig 11606 bp, 9 predicted proteins | sample Coa_R1_2_FD_66448 | JGI IMG/M metagenome (GOLD analysis project Ga0070731, IMG submission 66448) | Surface soil microbial communities from Centralia Pennsylvania, which are recovering from an underground coalmine fire - Coalmine... | ecosystem: Environmental > Terrestrial > Soil > Unclassified ... | reverse complement strand
GTTCATCCACCATGGCATATATTTTTGTGAGGGCAATAAATACAATATCCAGGCGAAAGGAATGGTGAGGATGGCAGCTGAGGCTAGATAGAAAAACAACGCATCCTGTCTTATATTCTTTTTTATTCTTCCGATCAGCGTTTCATGAACATGAAGTTTTCTTTTTAAATCTTCAATTCCTTTACCGACAAGAAAATATCCTACATGATGCTTATAGTTTGTTGCAGCATCATTAAATAATGATTGTTGTGTCAATTCAATCGCCGCCAAGGCGACAACTTCCTCTGATAAAAAATTTGTTTTGGCTATTTGTTCCACTACGTGTCTGTATGCGTCTCTTGTCGAAAAATTCATTAAGGAATAAAGCGATTCCTTTTTCAAAATAGCTTCTACCCTGCTCATTGATTCAACAAAAGCTTTCCAATCTGTAGTTCCTAAAAAACGCAAGCCAGCGATGCTGTTGCTCATGGAAACCTGGTCGGCAGCCTGCTTTTGATTTTCCTGGTAAATCAATTCATCTACCGTAAGATTTTGTTCAGACAATCTTTGCTCTATCCAACTCAATCCAAAAGCTAAATATGATCCGTTGCCCTGCAATCTTCTGGCAAGCTCCGCAACAAAAGAGCTGGTTAACAGCGGGCCATATTTTGCCATTTCTGCAATGACCAGGACTAAATTTTTTGGATCTTTTTCAGCAGTTTCAATCATCTGATCAGCCCAGTAATCGGCCTGATTTTTATTGATGCGATCTATGGCAATTTGCACCGACAGCCTGCGCAAATTTTCAATAATGGCAAGTCTCAGCATGATCGGAATGGCCCATAGTTCCCCCAGTTTTAAAACGGAAACTCCCTGATAAGCATTAATAAAATTGCTGAGACTTTGTAAATCCACTCTGCCATCACTGTGAGAAATGATTTCAACAGCCATGTCATAAACTCTTGGCAAACCTTTGGAGTTACCTTTTTCCAATTGGGGCAACCCTGCACTGTATTTTTTGGGAAGATGTTTTTTCCCGGTATAGATTTGTTCTTCTATCAGGTAAAAATTATCAAGAAGCCATTCACCGGCAGGGCTTATTCTTTCATTATCTTTTGCCGAATCAGTTAACAGCGTGTGAACTTCCAGCAACAGGTTTTCATTGTCTGCAAGTCGTTTTAATAATTTTTCACTCGTTTGACCGGAAATAATCTGGTGACTTTTTGCGAGTTTCTTTGCATATTGTTCCATCTGCGTCGAACTCAATAAAAAATCTGTTCGTAGAGGAAGTTTTTCGTCTTTAAATCTATTAATGAGATTATCTCCCTTGAAGGATACTTTTAACTGCGATATGAATTCCTGAATTGTATTTAGTGGTTTCACGATAGAGAATCTGCTACAATCTCAAATTTATTTATGCGAATACCGAATCTAATTGTAGACAAAACAAGAAAGCCAATAATCATGCCTTTGGAATTTGTGTTTATTTAAGGTGATATTTTAAAAATGTCAGTCTGAATCAAAGCTTATTGGGGAAATATTTTCCCGCCTAATCAGCCGGATTTACCAAAACCCCCTTGAAGTATAACCTGGATTAAATGGTACCGGATTTGGAAGGCTATTGCTTAATCGTACAATCGATTTAATATGATTGAAGACATTGCGGAGTTTTCAAAAAGAAAGATTAAAAGCATAGTTCACGATGCGGTTAAGACTGCCAAAGCCATAAACTTAGTCTACGTTTCCGACCAGGGTCCTGGCATAAGGCGAGTACGCTCCGGTAAAACATTCAAATACTTGTCGGGTAAATCAGTACTTTCAGACAAAGTCGATTTGCTCCGAATAAAAAGCCTGGTGATTCCTCCCGCCTGGGAAAACGTGTGGATATGCCCGCTGGCTAACGGCCACTTGCAGGCCACTGGAACTGATGTAAAAAAACGAAAGCAGTATCGTTACCATCCGCATTGGAATTTATTGCGGAATCAAACAAAATTTTATCATACATATGAGTTTGGAAAGGTTTTGCCGGCGATGCGATCACAGATACAAAAAGATCTCTCCCTTCCTGGTCTGCCTGCACAAAAAGTTTTGGCTACGGTGGTCAGTTTGATGGAACGGACCAATATTCGGGTGGGCAACATTACCTACGAAAGATTATACGGATCGTACGGCTTAACCACTTTAAAAGATAAGCACGTAACACTTGAGGGAAATACAATCGGATTTACATTTAAAGGGAAGAAGGGTGTTGAACATATAATCAACCTTAAAAGTAAAAAACTCGCTGAAATTGTAAAAAGATGCAGGGATATTCCAGGTAAAGAGCTTTTTCAGTATTACAATGAAAAAGGCGAAAGAAAGTCGATTGATTCAGGGATGGTGAACGATTACATAAAGAATATAAGTGGCAGCAATTTTACGGCAAAAGATTTTAGAACCTGGTCTGGGACTGTGCAGTCCCTTATTGCTTTTAAAGAACTCGGGTTTTTTGAATCCCAAACAGAAGCCAGGAAAAAAATCACGGAAGCATTTAAAATAGTTTCCCGACAGCTTGGCAATTCTCCAAATGTCTGCAAGAAATATTATGTCCATCCGGTAATCATTAATCTGTATGAAACGAAAGGTTTGGAAAGATACATCGCTCAGCTAGACCAGGACGGGGTAAACGACGTCAAAGCAGACCTCAGCAGGGAAGAAAGAATAGTGATGAAAATTCTGGAATCAAATTAGAATTCCCCACCTGAGCGCCGGGATAATGGGTAATAAAATCCACAATTCCCCAAAAAATGATGACCAGGGACTTTCCGAATAATTTAAATTTCCTGGATAATTTCCGGAATTCACTGATTTCGGCCCATTTAGCAACCTTTTTCTGAGGTATAAATCTTTTAGTAGAAACGAAATAGAAGAAAATGGTAAACTTTTTGTTGAACCAATGGGGTTGCTGCATCTTAAGAAAATAACTGCTATGTTAATCAGAAATCTAACCCTTGCCTTTTTATATATCATAACTGGGCCTGCCTTACTGAGCGCACAAAATGATTCCACTTCCGGAGGACCTAACCTTTTATCGCTTTCATTGGAGCAACTCATGAACGTTAAGGTTGTAACGGCTTCCGGCTACCCGCAAACTATTTCAGAAGCTCCTTCCACGATCACGGTGATCAGCAAACAGCAAATCGAAGAAAGGGGTTATGAACAACTGGAAGATGCGCTGCGTGATGTCCCTGGAATTGATATGATTCACGTCAATGGTTATGCCCCGACTTTAATTTACTTCAGGGGAATGTATGGTGCAGAGAATCTTCGAGCCTTACTGATGATTGACGGAATAGTTGAAAACAATATTATCGGATCCAATGATCTGGCCGGACCAGCTTATCCCATGAATAATGTTGAACGAATTGAAATAATTTGGGGACCGGTATCAGCACTTTACGGAGAAAATGCTTTTGGAGGAGTGATTCACATCATTACAAAAAAAGGGAACGAGGTCAACGGAGTGCATGCTGAAGGTGGATTTGGAAGTTTTAATACTTCCTTTGAAAGGATAAATATCGGGGAAAGAAAATCCAATCTTGAATATGCCATCTCGGGAAGTCTTTACAGCACAGATGGACCAAGATTCACAAACAGGGATCCGCAATATTCCGCTTCTTATGTTGACAAAGCCTATTCTTTGAATGGCAAAATCAGTTATTACACGGATAAAACGAAAACAACCTTCGGCTATCGCAATTACCGAACTCCCATGGGATTTGGCACCTATTCAAACAGCCCTTCCCTCTATTTAGGGTTGCCGACGCAGGGTTACGATAACAAAGGCATTTTAGGCGTTTTACAAAGGAATCTTGACGGACAAAAGCCAAATCTTGACGATGCTTATTTAAGGACCTATTTTATTGAAGAAGAATACAAACCGAGCGATAAACTAAATTTTCTCGCGCGCGCGGTATATCGGGAAACGGGCACAGCTGACGATTCATATATTTATATAACGATTGACGGGAAAAGATTGATACACGCAGCAATTGCTACGTCTTCGAACAGATCCTTAGGTCAATTTTCCGCCAATTATTCTCCATCTGAAAAACAAAAATTTTCTGCCGGTTTAGAGTTTTACCAGGACAATGTGGAGCAGGGTTCAAGAAGAGAAACAATAGACACCACCCTCTACGTTTTTAATGGACGAGATACCGTAACAAACCTTAACTCCACTTTTTTGCCGAGATTATTTAATATAAGAAATAATTTTGGGAGTTATCTTCAATACATCCAAAAGGCGAAATGGCTTGGAGAAACGGATTTTACTCTCGGTGCACGTTATGACCGCAACAGTTATTTTGGCGATGCATTGAGTCCCCGGGCTGCTATCGTCAATCAACCAAACAAACAATTCACATTTAAAATCCAGTTCGGCACTGCATTCCGCGCGCCGACTAACCTTGAAATTTATCAAACCCCCGGCGGCAATTTCACCATAAAAAAAGAAAAAATAAAAACCTACGAGGTCAATGGGATTTATGCAGCTTCTGAAAACCTCCGTTTTCAACTAAATGGTTTTAGAAATGAACTCACAGACGTTGTTGTTCTGGCCAATCTTTCGGGTCTGAACCCAAACAAGAATCCAGGTACTATTACCATAAACGGATGTGAAGCTGTTGCAGATTTGATTTTAGCAAGAAACATTTCGGGTTTTTTAAATTTTACTTACCAGGATGCGACGGGTCAAAACCTGATCACCCATGTCAAAAGGGAATCCTCCGGAGTGGCAAAAGTAAAGGGCAATGCGGGAATCACTTTTCATCTTAATCAACTTTTAATAATCAGTTTATCGGAAAACTGGGTAGGGACGCGGCAATCTCCCTCGACGGATCCTTACGGTCCGGTAAAAGGATATTTTCTTTCAAATTGTGTGATCAGCACCGAAAAATTATTTAAAAGTGGCGTAAGTGCGAGCGTGAATATTCATAACCTGTTCAATACAAAATGGCTTGATCCCGGTTTCCGTACCGCGGATGGACTGGTTTATTCAACAGTTCTTGAACAACCTGGTGCGAGCGGTATATTTAAGATCGCCGTTGCTCTATAGACGGGAGTTTCAAATTGGAAGGTCAGACAAAAAATTCAAAATTTATTTATCTTATTTATCGTTAATACCTTTCAGATTATTATGTGTAGGATTACTTCTTCGGACTTCCAGACTGAATAAAATGTATGCTGAAAAGGTTTGTATATCTCATATTATTTTGCTTATCCGCATCAAGCCCAAAAGCGCAGATGCGGGAACAGGAAGCCAATCTTAAGGCAGCATTCATTTATAATTTCATAAACTACATTGATTGGGATGCGGGGAATAGCAATACGGATTTTGTTATTGGCATCGTTGGCTCAACCGACGTGACAAAATCTTTGATTGAATTTTCCAAGGGGAAAACAGCAAAAGATAAAAAAATAACCATCAGGGTTTTTAACCGACCGGAAGAAATCGAAAACTGCCAGATTCTTTTCATCCCGAGGAATCTTCCATTCTCCCTCCGTGCAATCTTGGAAAAAACAAATAAAGGCACCCTTACTATCAGTGAAGAAACAGGGTTCGCAGAACAGGGCACAGCCTTAAATTTTTATATCAAAAACGACAAATTAAAATTTGAAGCAAATATTAAAGCTATTGACAGTGCAGGTCTGAAAGCAGGCTCGCAATTACTGAAACTTGCCAAAATTGTCAATCAATAAAAAGTAACAATTGTTTAAATTAAGCGATATATCAATAAGAAGTAAACTGATACTGATGCAAGTGTTTACCAGTGTCATCGTACTTGGCGTTTTCTTTGAGATTTTTATAATCAACGATATCAACTCCTATAAAATGCGAAAAGCGAATTCAACTGTCAGTCTTGCAAAAGTTATCAGTGCAAATAGTGAATCTACTTTACGTTTTCAGGATAATGAAGCCGCAAGAAATATATTATCGGAGTTATTACACGTTGTCCCTGATATTGAACTTGCCGTCATTTTTGATTCATCAGGAAAGACATTCGCGTCTTATAAAAAAGAAGAAGGAGAAACCTTGAGCCCTCCCCAGGAATTGAATCAGCACCCATTTTTTTATACGGATAAAAAACTCTTTGTAAGAAATGAAATCATAAGCAAGAATGAACATCTCGGAAAAGTTATTCTTGAAGTGGAATTGACAGAGTTGACCGAGATAAAAGAATTCAAATATAAGCTGGCTACAACGCTATTGTTGATCGGATTGGCTTTCTCCTTTCTGCTCGCGATCATTATTCAAACTTATATATCCAAACGCTTATTACACCTGGTAGACGTCATGAAAAAAGTCAGCCTGACAGGAAATTACAATCAATCAATCACCGACCAGGGAAAAGATGAGATCAGCACGCTCGGCCGCGTATTCAACAATCTTATGCAGCAGGTTAGCGAAAATCAGCGCCGGAAAGACGAATTCATTGGAATTGCCAGCCATGAATTGAAGACACCGCTTACCAGCATCAAAGGATATTTGGAATTACTCAATCAAATAGAAAACAGGGAACCAAACAAACAATTCACCCAAAAAGCTACAGAAAGTGTAGGCAAACTTGAAAAATTAATTAATGATCTGCTTGATGTGTCAAAAATTCAAAGCGGACAATTAGAACTTAACAAACAGGTATTTGATATGGACGCACTCTTGGATGAAACAATCTCCTCTTTCCAAATGATTTCAAAATCACACCTCATCGTAAAAGGGAATGATCCTGTTGGCGCAAAAGTTTTGGCAGACAAACAGCGGATCGAACAAGTGTTGTTCAATCTTCTTTCCAATGCTGTTAAATATTCGCCCGGTGAGAAAAAAATCATCGTTGCGAGTACGAAAACAGATGGTGAATTAGTTATTAAAATAAGAGATTTTGGAATTGGCGTTTCGAAAGAAGAACAATCAAATATTTTTGAGCGTTTCTATCGTTCGAAAGATACATCAATTCATATTTCTGGATTTGGATTGGGATTATATATATGCATGGATATCATTAAAAGACACGGCGGCAGAATGTGGGTTGAGGCTGAAAAAAAGGGCTCGGCATTTTATTTTTCTTTACCGTTAATTGATCAAAATGAAAAAGATTCTGGTTCTCGATGATGATGTTGACATACTCGTGTTGATGCAGATGACATTAAAAATGCACGATTTTTCTGTAGAGGCCATTTCCAGGTGGCAGGACATCGATAACAGCATTACCCAATTTAATCCTGATCTCATCATTCTGGATGTCTCTCTCAACGGTGCCGACGGCCGTGACATCTGCAGGCGAATAAAAATGTCGGCGAAGACGGGGCATATACCGATAATACTTTTTTCGGCAAACGCAGAGATGGGAAATAATATCAAAGAAGTTCAGGCGGAAGCTTTTATTGCAAAGCCGTATGAGCTTTCGCACCTGCTCCAGACAATAAAGACGCATCTTAATTGATGAAACGAGGTGAAATGATCTGAATGGTCAAAGGGACTGGATGAAACCAACGTGGTTCCAAGGCTACCCCTTTACGAATAACAAACTACTTGTATTGCTTTCTTAAATCAATAGCGCGGGAAATGGTGTCTAGAAATGCAGCCATATCAAAAGGCTTTGCCAGAAAGAAATCTGCGCCGACTTCAACAGATTTTTCTAACCCGCTGGAGTGCGCCGAGACCATGACAACCGGAATGTGCCTGGTTGTTGGGTCATCTTTAATTTGTCTGCATATATCCAACCCATCCAATCCGGATAAAAGCATATCGAGAATGATTACCTGCGGCAGATAATTCCTGATGACCGGTTTGATTTCCGCTATATGGTCTCTTCCGAGGACCTCGTAATTATTATGCCTAAGCATGATGCTGTACAACTCGAGAATGTCAGGATTGTCTTCAACAATCAGGATGCGGGAATTGCTTATTGTCATTGAAAATAAATAAATCCGAAAATTATCCTGAAAGCAGGTCATTTCCATAAATCCACGAAATGTTGAAATAAAATCAAAAAATTATATAAAGATCCTCAGCACAATCTGTCAATGATGTAGTTTTACTTTGCCAATCATTAAATTAATTTTCCAATTTCTTTTTATAAACCCAAAATCTGCTATATGAAGTTGTACATTCGAAACATGGCCTGCGAAAGCTGCAAGGTTGTTGTACGGCATGCGTTGAAACAAATAGGCGTTGAACCTGTGAAAGTTGAACTGGGTGAAGCAGAAATAAAAGGCTTGATATCTGAAAAAAAGAAAAGAGCTTTCGATTCGGCGATCAAAAAAGCGGGGCTGCAACTCGTTGAATCAAAATCAGGAGTATTAATTGATGAGATCAAAGCGATTGTCGCTGAATACATCAACAATAAAAAAAACATCAAAGTAAACCTGTCTGATTATTTAAGCAAAAAATTGAATTATGATTATGCTTACCTGTCGAATTACTTCTCGACCATGCAAGCAAGCACCATTGAGCAATTTTCCATATCCCTTAAAATAGAAAAAATAAAAGAACTGTTGTTGCTCGAAGATCACACCCTTACTGAGATCGCAAAACTGCTCGATTACAGCAGTGCTGCTCATCTTTCCGCGCAATTTAAAAAGGTCGTCGGTCTACCCGCTTCCCATTTCCGTAAATTGAAAATAATACGCCGAAACACCATTCAGTCGTTGTAAGACATGAGTGTTTTAACGGCAATTTCATTTTTCTTTTCCTTTAACGAGTTACTTAATACCCCAAATTAAATCGCAGACTTATTTTGTCACCGGCACCTCAAGGGTAACGGCAATATTATCCCCGACGGATCCACCCTTTTTCCCCACATTATATTCTTCGCGGTTAATGGTAAATTCGCCTTTAAATACACCAGTAGATCCATTTCCGGAAAAAGTAAAAGGTATTTCAACCGGTTTGGTTATGCCTTTCAATGTTAATTCGCCCATTGCTTTAAATCCTTTATCTGTTTTTTCAATTTTCTTTGAACGAAAACCTATTTCGGGATACTTTTTTGTGTTTAGCCATATTTCTTCGTTTTTCAAATCATGATTGCGCATGCCAATCCCGGTGCTGATGGTATTCGGGTCAACAATTGCCGAGAAGGAACCCCCCTGCGGGCTTTTTTCGTCAAACTGTATTGTCGCTTTCAAGCCGGAAAGACTCCCGTGCACCGTTCCAAAAGGGCCTTTTACACTAAAATTTATTTTTGCTTTTGGAGCATCTACATTCCAATTGCCGGCCAACACGATTGCTGTTAGCAAACCGATTCCTGTTAAAATATTTTTTGACTGCATAGTTCCGAGTTATTATTTGACATTGTTGTCAAAAACAAAAAAACGAACACCGACGTAAAAATCCACACCTTCCAGATTACTTAATTTCAACAAACTTCCAGGCGCATCACCTCCGATAAAGAAATATCTGTATCTAACAGCAACGCCCATCCGAGGTTTCAGATGTCCGTAATACAAAAGAGATAGTGGTACACTTACTTCTGTAATTTTCGTTTCGTATCGCGGAGTGATCGAATACACATCGGGTCTGACGACTCCTTGCCCATCAGCATGTCCAAATCCTTTGATAATGGTTGCATTGATAAAATAATTTTGGCGGAAATTCCAATCAGCCTGTATGCTGATGGCCGCAGGCAAACCCATTTTGAAATGATCAGCAGTTAAGGATTTCGTGGAATCGCCCTGATAAAAAAAAGCACTTATTGTTCTGTCAAATTCTATATTGTTCGAAAACTTTAATTGATGCCAATTTGAAAGATTCACACTGTCCGCCTGAAGATGAAAAGCAGCAGAATTATTTTTATAATTAATGGCTCCAAGGTCGATGAGAGAAAGACCGATTCGATACAAATAATTCTTACTATCGGAATTATAATGTAAGTAGGTTAATCCCATGTCTGCTCCAAATCCATGACCGTTATTAAAATCTGCAGGCTTGTTGATGTCCGTTCTGCCATAATCTATGGAAGAATTATTTAAAATAAAATTGCTTGAGTCATTTATTCGATAATTGATGTGTGTGTTCTTTACAAAAGCGGCGGTGTTTCCCAACAGATAATTGAGGCTGATGCCGGCCTTTAATTCGTTTCTGCCGTCATTGTATAAAACAGCAGCGTAATGAACTCCATATTGCATCCAGCTCATTTCATTTATTTTCGCGGAATTATCGTGAAGCTCGGTACCCCACAAACTCTTGTTTAAAAAATAATCAAATAAGTTTTGCGATAAGGTACCCGAAATATTATTAATGTTGGCATAGGCTCTTGCGCTTACGCTAAAGCCGATCGCCTGCTTTTTAGGAAGTTTCAAAAAAAACGAAGGACCTAAAGCCTCTCCGGAAAATGTAACGTTGTAAAGTTTGTCTGGGTGTTGCGGATCAAAATGGGTAGTGAAAAGATCTTCTTTTAAAGCCCCCTTAATAATTTTTTTAAATCCCAAAAAATTAAGCGAGTTTTTAGGTGCGAACAAAAAGGTATTGTCAAAAACTTCATCGACAGCAATAATATTTATGTCCCATTTTAATTTGGAATCAGCTATCGAACTGGGATTGATTAATGCTCCCTGTATCCCAGCATAATTACTATTTCGTATTCCCAGGTTTTGCTGTGCGCGCATAAAAATCCCCGTGTGCATGATCAGCAAAATGATCAGCATTTTTTTCATGGTTCTTCATTGAGTTAAAAAAGAAAGTTCGATCCGGTATTGAGTATATATACGAAAAAGAAGGTTTAAGGTTGCATGATGAAAAAAATATAACCAACAGGTATAACTAGAATGGATATACGTAATAAATGAACTGAGTATTTAAATGGCCATTTCGTGGAATTTATTGTACAGGCGCTTTTTTACCGGGGATTTTTAATTATAAAAACTTCATCGATTGAACCGGAATTCAAAGCGGCGAATTTTGTTGATTGCCAATAATTCATTATCAATCTATTGCCTCATCCCAACTAGCGACACCCGGGTTCAGGGGGGCATGGGTTTTATGGCTTGAGTTACGCCCGTACAAAAGATATTTCAGGTTTTGCTTCCATCCGTCACGGGTTGAATAAAGTTTTGCGAACAAGCGTTGGGGCCAGAAAAGTTAATGGTGGTTCTACAGCGTGAACAGGGAAAAAAGTTTATGAATGGTTTTAAATTGCCAAAACGATACGAGGTAAATCCCAGATACTAACGATAATGTATAACCGTAAAAAAATTTCGCCAGCGTGGTGGCAGATGTAGTTAATTTTTGCTCGCGCAACGGATCGACTTGGGATCTTTTCTGTTTTATTGTCCAAACGTTACTTTATATATCCAGGTACCGTCAGAATAAATAATATCACCTTTAGAATCTTTTACGAGCAAGGCTACATTAATGCTGCTGATGAGCGATGCGTTTGCTGACCTGGAATCCACTGCAGGAAGTATAGTAGTTACCTGTCCGTTGGCAAGATTGATCTCGCGTATTCCTTTTGCATTATACCCCATGTATAATATCTTATTGGGTACGTCCATAAACAGTCCGCCTATGGTTAGGAACTCTGCGGATGTGGTGTCACCGCTTACATCATTTGCCATGGGGCTACCGGTGAGTGTTGTGATCTGCCCCCCACTTTCTT
>Ga0070731_10004684_pt1 | contig 11610 bp, 11 predicted proteins | sample Coa_R1_2_FD_66448 | JGI IMG/M metagenome (GOLD analysis project Ga0070731, IMG submission 66448) | Surface soil microbial communities from Centralia Pennsylvania, which are recovering from an underground coalmine fire - Coalmine... | ecosystem: Environmental > Terrestrial > Soil > Unclassified ... | reverse complement strand
ATGGCTTGATCGAGCGCGCGCTCGACGGGCTCGCCGCACACCTCGCCGGGCATCTCGATCTCGACGCCCTGCTCAAACTGGCACGGTGAGCACTGCCGCTGAAACGCCGAGAATCGCGATCAGGATCGCGTCGGCGGTGCGATAAAGCGTCAGCGCGCGACGGATGTCCGCTGCGGTTGCGTCCCAACGGCCCCCGCCCATGGCGGCATCTTCGACGCGCACGCCGCCATAGACGCGCGGGCCGGCCAGCGAAAGACCGAGCGCGCCCGCGACTGCCGCTTCCGGATAACCGGCATTTGGCGAGCGGTGACGCGGCGCATCGAGCCAAACGGCGTTCCACGCTTCGACTGCGGCGGCATCCCGGCGCAGCGCCGCCGCGGCAATGAGCAGAAGCGCCGAAAGCCGCGATGCCGGGAGGTTCACGAGGTCGTCGAGCCGGGCCGCCGCCCAGCCAAAGGCGGCGTAGCGGTCGGTGCGGTGCCCGATCATACTGTCGGCGGTGTTGATTGCTTTGTAGAGTGCGGCGCCAGGGAGACCGGCAATGGCAAGCCAAAAGACCGGCGCCACCACGGCATCGGAGAAATTCTCGGCCAGGCTTTCGATCGCCGCCCGCGCGACGCCGGCCGCATCGAGCGCCGCGGTATCGCGGCCGACGATGTGCGATACCGCGGTGCGACCAGCTTCAAGGTCATTGGTTTCAAGCGCGGTCGCCACATCCGCCACGTGCCGGTACAGACTGCGTTGCGCGATCAAACTGCTGGCGACGAGCGCAACGAGGAAAAAACCGAGCGGCAGAAAGAGGAGCGCGCGCTCGACCACCAAGGCAATCAAACCGATCGTCACAATGACGATCAGCACCGCAACCACGCCGGCGAACCGCCGCGTGGTCGGATCGGCCGCAGCGCGGTTAAGCACGCGGTCGAGTTCGCCGATCAGGCCGCCGATCCAGCTCACCGGATGGCCGATCGTGCGGGTGAGTGGCTGCGGATAGCCGATGCAGAACTCGATCGACATGGCGAGAAACGCAAGCGCGACCGACATTTTCCCCTTCAGCGGCGTGGACGATCCGCTTCTCCATGGCGGCGATCTTGCCGCCGCCCGGCGCCAATTTCCGGACGCCCCCGAACCTTTCATCGACCTTTCGACCGGGATCAATCCTAACCCATATCCGCTGCCGCGCTTGTCTCAGGAAGTCTTTGCCCGATTACCCGATGCCGCCGCACTGGAGCGGCTTGCGTGCGTCGCCGCGAAAACCTATGGCGCGCCGTCGCGGACGTATGTCGTGCCGGCGCCGGGAACGCAGATTCTGCTGCCGCTGGTCGCCGGTCTCGTTCGGCCTGGCCGTGCCGCTATTCTGACGCCGACTTATGCGGAGCACGCGCGCGCCGCCGCGCTTGCCGGCCACGGCGTTGCCGCGATCCGCGACCTCGGCGCGATCGGCAATGCCGCGCTGGCGGTCATCACCAATCCCAACAATCCGGATGGCCGATGGGTCGGCAAAAGCGATCTGCTGGCCATCGCGACAAGCCTGCAGGCGCGGGGCGGCGTGCTCGTCGTCGATGAGGCCTTCATGGATGTCGGCCCGTCGGGCGCGAGCCTTGCCCCCGAGTTGGCGCGCGGCAACATCGTCGTGCTGCGCTCGTTCGGCAAGTTCTTCGGCCTTGCCGGTTTGCGGCTCGGCTTTGCGCTCGCCGCGCCGCCGCTTGCCGCGCGGCTAGCGGGGCTGCTCGGTCCATGGGCGGTGTCGGGACCGGCGCTGGCGGTCGGCGCCAAAGCGCTGGCGGACCGGGCCTGGATGGAAAAAACGCGGCGCCGGCTTACGAAAGCGGCGGCTCGGCTCGATGCGATGCTCGACGGGGAGGGGCTCGACATTGTCGGCGGCACGCTGCTGTTCCGGCTGGTCCGCACACCGTCGGCGAAGCAATTGTTCCAGCATCTCGGACGCGCCGGCATTGTGACGCGCTTGTTCCCCGACCATGCCACGTGGCTGCGCATTGGCTTGCCGGCGTCCGAGCCGGACTGGCGGCGGCTGCAAATTGCGATGGCTGCGTTTCGATACAACGGCTAGCTTCCGGTCGATGAGCGCGCGACGAAGTCCACAGGTCGAACACGCAGCGCCGGCAGCGCCACCGGCGCATTTCGACGATGCCTTCCGTGCGCGGTTGCGCGACCTTCTGGCTTGGCGCCGTGACGTACGGCGATTCCGCCGCGAGCCATTGCCGAGCGGCGCGCTGGAAGCGCTCATCGAGCTGGCGTGTCTGGCGCCGTCGGTGGGATTGAGTCAGCCGTGGCGCTTCGTCATCGTCGAGGCCGCGGCGATCCGCGCCGCCATCCGGAAAAATTTCGCGGCCTGCAACGCGCAAGCGCTCGCCGCTCAAGAGCCGCAGCGCGCGAGCCTCTATGCCCGGCTCAAGCTCGCCGGGCTGGAAGAAGCCCCCGCGCATTTCGCCGTCTTCGCCGACCGCACGACCGCGCAAGGTCACGGCCTCGGCCGCCACACCATGCCGGAAATGATCGAATATTCCGCCGTGACCGCGGTGCATACGATCTGGCTCGCCGCGCGGGCGCAAGGCATTGGCATGGGCTGGGTTTCGATCCTCGATCCGAAAACGGTTGCCGCTATTCTGAGGGTGCCGGCCGAATGGAAATTCATCGGCTATTTTTGTCTCGGTTACCCGCAGGCCGACGATACCATTCCCGAGCTCGAACAATCGGGCTGGGAGCAGCGGCAGCCGCCTTCGTCCATCATCATTCGGCGCTGAGTAGTTAGGCTTAATTTGTTGAGATGGCGATGTGCCAAAACAGGGCACATCGCGTGGCACTCGCCTTGCTCGTTCTGTTGCCGACGGCTGCGCCTGTTGCGCGACGGCGAAAACGCGTCGTTGGCGCGCGCGCAAACGCGGTGCAACGGCGCGTCGACCGATTGCGGCAGACCGGCGCGCGCCAAGGGAGAGAGCGGTGTTAACCTTGATCTGTGCCAAAATGGCCTCGGCCGGCGCGCGCGTGGGCGCCACGATGACGCTCTGCGCCATCGCATTGGCGGTGATCTGCAGCGCGGCCAATGCCGACGGCCTCGTTGCCGGCGGCTGCCTCGGCCGGGGAAATTCGCTCAATTGCGTCGTGCGCTGGGGCACGCCCGGCGACCCCTATGTCAGGACGGTGCCGCAGACCAAGGACAAGGAAGAGCAGAGCCGGGCGGCCGAACGCGATCACCGCTGGGAGCAGCGCTGCAAGCCGACCATCGCGCAGGATCGTTACGGCGTTCCCCGGTACGTCTATTCCGCGCCGGGCTGCGAATTCGGCGTTATCCAGTAACAATTGCCGACGCCAGAGCATGATCCGGAAAATGCCTGCCCTCGGACTTGATCCGAGGGTGGAAACCGGTTTTCCGAAAAGATCATGCTCCATCAAATGCTAGCGCGACGATCAATTCAATCTGAAACGATTGCACTCTAACGATACGAGTTCGCGGACTTCGCCGTCCGCTCCGGATGCCGCCAGGTGGCGACCGGCGTCTTGACCGCACCCGGCAGATATTTGGCAATCACGGTCGGATCGAGTTGTGCAATCGCGCTGTCCGGCAAGCGATACCAAGTCTCGTCGCGCCCGAACAAGGCGATGCCGAGATAGCCGCGAACGGTCAATGTCTGACCGTCGGGGCTCAGCCGCATCATCGCGCTATAAATGTTGCCGTCCCGTGGATCGAGGATGTTGCCGTCGTGGTATTCCAGACCGTTCCGCTTCATGTCTCTGATCAGCGGAAGCCCAAGCAACGGCTCGTCCTTGCGGTCGTCGCGGCAGCTCGAACAGACCGGATTCTTGGCATCGGTCGGCCGCAGAAACAGTTTGGCGATAGCGCCTTGATATACCCCGTCCTGCTCGACGAACAGGAACCATCCCACCGGAGTTCCCGTTTCCGGATCGATCTTCTGCCACAGACCGGCGACCGACGGTTCGGCCGCCGGCGTGGAATGCGCGATGCCGATCAGCGCGACAAGCGCCGCCACAGCCGTCACCAGGAGCAATTTCGGCGATTGCATTGCCAAGGATCCTTTCCACTCGCCGTCGTTGCCAAACGAAACCGGCATCGATGGCGGAGAATGATTACTCGATCCACAATGCGGTGATTTAAGGACGACCGAATGTCGGCGCCGCCACAGTATGAGGCCGGGCATCGCCCCGGCGGGCGTGCGGATTCGGCGTCGGCTCGGGCGCTAATGGGAACTTAATCTGCCGCGCCACGTTCCATCGCATGGCCCCGTCTTTGGTCGTTCACCCCTCTTCGCTTGTCAGAGCTGGCGCACCTTCGCATGATTGTTTCCAATATTATCGCTTCATTGTTTGAGCTCGGGATTTGAGCCTATGCGGCACTCCCATTCCATGCCGCGGTCGGCGTCGGCCACCAGTTTAGCGCTCGCCAATCTGCGCGGCGTCGTCATCTTGATCGTGCTCGCCTTCCATTCGATGCTGGCCTACCTCAAGTGGATTCCGGTAACCGGCTCCGGTTTTGACAGTCCGCCCTACGATTGGCGCGCCTTTCCGATCATCGACAGCCATCGCTTCTTCGGGTTCGACCTGATCTGCGCCTGGCAGGACGTCTATCTGATGGCGTTGATGTTTTTTCTGTCCGGCCTGTTTGTCTGGCCAAGCCTGGTGCGCAAGAAAGACTTGGGATTTTTGCGCGATCGCGTGCTCCGCCTCGGCCTGCCCTTTGCCTTCGGCGTCGCCGTGGTCATACCGGCGGCGGTTTATCCGGCCTATCGCTTGAGCGCGGCCGATCCCAGCCTTTCGGGCTATTGGCACAGCTTGCTGGCGCTGCCGTTCTGGCCCAATGGACCGCTGTGGTTTCTCTGGCAGCTTCTGGCGCTGAATTTGGTCGCTGTCGGCCTGCATTTGGTCGCGCCCAATTCCATACCGGCGCTCGGCCGCTGGTCGGCCGCAGCCGACAAGAATCTTGCTCGCTATGTCGCCGTGCTGCTCGCCGTCTCGATATTGGCTTATGTGCCGTTGGCGATCGCCTTTACGCCTTGGGCCTGGTCCAATTCCGGGCTTTTTGCGGTGCAGTTTTGCCGGCCGCCGCTTTATGGCGTTTTCTTTTTCGCCGGCGTCGGCATCGGCGCTGCCGGGATCGAACGCGGCTTGCTCGCGGCCGATGGCGTTGTGGCGCGGCACTGGGGCTATGCGCTGGCGGCAGCTTTCGCTTCGCTGTTGCTGTGGATGGGATTGACGGCGCTGACCATGACCGGCGCCCCGGCGCCCGGCGTCGCGCTCGCCGCCGATCTCAGTTTTGTGCCCGCCTGCGCTGCCGGGTGCATTTCTCTCCTCGCCGTATGCCTGCGCTTCATGACCGGGCATTCGCGGTTGCTCAGCTATTTGTCGGTCAATGCCTACGGACTTTATCTGGTGCATTATGTTTTCGTGGTCTGGCTGCAGTATGCGCTCCTTGCCATGCCGTTGTTCGCCATCGTCAAGGCGGGCATCGTTTTCGGCGGCACGCTGGTTTTAAGCCTGCTAACGACATTCGCGGTCCAGAGCTTTCCGTGGGGCGCCCGCCTCATCGGCGCCGCGCCGCGCGCTGTCGCGGCATCGTAGTCCGGCTGCCTTCCTCGGCGGGCGACCGCCATTGGGACGCGACCGCGAGAACGTCCTATATTCATCCATCATGCGACTATTTACGTCGGGACGCGGCCGAGTTCGCCGCCGGCCGGCGCCGGGGCCGCCATGATTGCCGTGATGCGACTGCGCGCAACCGCGCTCGTAGCCATCTTGCTGGCGCTCCTGATGACGCCGGCCAGCGCCGCCGAGCGCGCGCTGGTTCTCGACATTGACGGCGCGATCGGTCCCGCCATTGCCGATTATGTGGTGCGCGAAATCGCTGCCGCCGCGCCGACGACGGACGGCCTCATCGTGCTGCGCCTGAATACGCCGGGCGGCCTCGATACTTCGATGCGCGAAATCGACAAGGCGATTCTGGCATCGCCGGTGCCGGTCGCCGCCTTTGTCGCGCCAAGCGGCGCCCGCGCGGCGAGCGCCGGCACCTATATCGCGTATGCCAGCGCGATCGCGGCCATGGCGCCCGGCACCAATATCGGCGCCGCGACACCGATTGAGCTTGGCGGCAATCCGCTTTCGCCAAGCGGCGGCTCGGATCAGAAGGCGCAAGCGCCGGGCAAAGCCGGCGAGCCGGCGGATGCGGAGTCGCGTAAAATCGTCAACGACGCGGTCGCCTATATCCGCAGCCTCGCCGCCGTTAACGGCCGCAACGCCGACTGGGCCGAGGATGCGGTGCGCAATGCGGCGAGCCTGCCGGCCGCCGAGGCGCAAAAGCTCCATGTCGTCGACGTGATCGCCGCCGACGTGCCCGATCTCCTGCATCAGATCGACGGACGCACGGTGACGGTCGCCGGAAAGCCGATGCGGCTCGCGACCGCCGGGCTGCAAGTCGTGACGGCGCCGCCCGATTGGCGCACCGAACTGCTGGCGTTGGTGACCAATCCCAATGTCGCGTTCATCCTCATGCTCATCGGCGTCTACGGGCTGATCCTGGAATTTTTCAATCCAGGCGCCGTCGCACCGGGCCTGGTTGGCGTCATCAGTCTCATGGTCGCGCTCTACGCGTTGGCGCTGTTGCCGATCAACTATGCCGGCGCCGCGCTCGTCCTCATCGGCATCGGGCTGATGATCGCGGAAGCCCATATCGGCGCGTTCGGCGCGATCGGCGTCGGTGGTATCGCCGCTTTCGTGATCGGCGCGCTGATGATGTTTCCGTCCGGCGTGCCCGGTTTTGCGCTGTCGGGAGCGGTCGTGATCGGCGCCGCGCTCGGCAGCGCCGCGCTGTTCCTGCTGGCGCTGGCGGCGCTGTTTCGCTCGCGCAAGCGGCCGGTGGTCACCGGCGGTGAGGCGCTGATCGGCGCCAGTGGCGAGACGGTGTCGTGGCAGGGCGACGAGGGCAGGGTCAGGGTGGCGGGCGAAATCTGGCGCGCCAAGGCCGCTGCGCCGCTGCGCGACGGCTCCCGGGTCGAGATTATCGGCCGCGATGGCCTCATACTTGTGGTCCGGCCTGTCCAATAGGTTCCTCCCGCCGCAACGGCGCACCCCTCGCGGGGGCGAATGCAAAGAAAACCGATCTCGTTCTTGCGATGCGCCTTGGCATGGGAAAAGAGACGAGGCTGGCCCCATTGCCTCGCGCCTCAGGGTGACGGAGATCAGCACCAATCGGAGTTCAATGACCGATACCGTTCGGCGACGCTTTCTCGAAGTCGTCATGGCCGGACTTGTTCCGGCCATCCACGCCTTGCTTTAATTAGAAAATGGCGGGCGGCTGGGTTTATTTCATGACCAATCGGCGCAACGGCGTCCTCTATGTCGGCGTCACGAGCAATTTGCCGCGACGCGCTTACGAACATCGTGAGGGGCTTGTTGATGGATTTACAAAACACCACAGCCTCAAGCGATTGGTCTACATGGAACGCTTCGATGATATTCGCTACGCGATCCAGCGGGAAAAGACGATCAAGCATTGGCCCCGCGCCTGGAAGGTTCGTCTGATCCGCGGTGCGAATCCGGCATGGGATGATTTGTATGAGACGCTCATCTGAGCACGGCGTCACAGCTGGAAAATGAAGACGTGGATGGCCGGAACAAGTCCGGCCATGACGCCGGAGAGAACCGCGGCGAACAACAAGTCGTCATGCCCGGGGATCGCCGTTCGAGGAAACAGCGTCGCTTCGCCCGCTATGTGGCGGGTGTCCAGGCCTTTCTTTCGGAAGGTAAGAAAAGACGTGGATGGCCGGAACAAGTTCGGCCATGACGAATGAACGGTTGTCACCGCCGGGCTTGACCCGGCGGTCCATGAAATGCGCCGCTACCTACTGCACGCCCTTGCGGTCGCGGAAGCTGTCGTCGAGCAGTTTCAGATTGGCCTCGACATAAGGATTGGCCGGGTCCTTGGCCTGCGCCTGTTGCAGCAATTTGTGGGCGCGCTCGTAGTCGCCGCGCAGCATGTAGGAGAAGCCCTCGTCATTGAGCACTTCAACGGTGGGGCCGACCAGGCGGAGCGCCTGCGCGTAGGCGCGGTCGGCGAGATCGAAGCGGCGCAGCCGGTCGTAGGAGGCGGCGAGCCCGATCCAGGCTTCGGCGTCGTTGGGATGCTTGACGGCGGCGCTGCGGAAGCTCGCCTCGGCGAGACCGAAATTGTTGCTGCGGAAATATTTCTTGCCGAGCTGCACGTCGTCATTGGGATCGTCGCCGAGGAGGCCGGGCTTCGACAATGGCGCGACCGGCTCGCCGCTCGGGCCCGGCTCGGCCGGTTGCGTGACGATGGAGCCGGTGGTGTCGCCGGCGGCCGTGCCGGTCGTGGTGTCGCCGGCTTTGGCGCTGTCGCCGGTTGGATTATTCAGGCTCGCGGTGTCGCCGACCCGCTTCCAGCCGGCGCAGCCGGAAAGTCCTGCGCCGAGGCAGATCAGGCCTGCCGCCACCAGGATCGGGACCCGCGCCGCTCGGATACTCATCAACACGCTCCGGACATGCCGCGCCCGGCTAGAGCCTTATCGGTTCTGATGGAATGAGAACCGGGCTCTAGCATTTCGATTGAGCATGACCTTTCCCGAAAACCGGCATCCACTTTTCGGGATCATGCTCGAATCCGACGCGGATTGCGCCGCCACGCCCAAAGTCCCCCAGAAGCGGACAGGAGCGGACGGCGCCGGACAAGCCAAGCTAGGCGACGATGGTTAAGGAACCTTCGCCAGGTATTCCTCCGCCCCACGATAGTGGGGGAGGGGGACCACGCGGAGCGTGGCGGAGGGGGGGCTGACCAGTCGCCTCGTTTTCCTCCCAAGAGAATCGTCGAAGCCTGCGCCCCTTCCCCCACCTGCTTCGCAGGCCGGTCCCCTTCCCCGCTTCGCTTCGCGGGGCAGGACGGCGCAGAGCTCACCACATGCCGATCGCCACCCGCACGATGACCGGGCAGAGAATGACGATGAACAGCACCGGGAAGATGCACACCATCATCGGCACCGAGAGCTTGGCCGGCAGGCTGTAAGCCTTCTCCTCGGCGCGCGACAATCTCTTGTGCCTCATGTCGTCGCTATAGACGCGCAACGCGTCGCTGATCGAGGAGCCGAGCTCGTCGGACTGCTGAATCAGCGTGGCAAACGAGCGCGCCTCTTCCAGCCCGAGCCGGTCGCCGAGATGTTCGAGCGCCTCGCTCATGGTGCGGCCGGCGCGGATTTCGAGGTTGGCCATATGGATGTTGGCGGCGAGCGACGGATAGGAGGCGCCGAGCTCGCGGCCGACCCGATCCAGCGCCGCCTCCATGCTCAAGCCGGCGTCGGCGCAGACCACGAGCAGGTCCATGAAATCGGGAAAGCCGGCCTGGTGCTCCAGCCGCCGCGCCGCGATGCGGCGATCGAGATAGAGACTCGGCGCCAGATAGCCGAGGATGCCGCCGCCCACGACGAACAGCCAGAACGAGGTCTTGCCCTCGACGCCGAACAGCGGCGCGGCGAAGAAGACGCCCAGCGCCAGACCCAGGGCCACCGCCGAGCGGGCAATGAAGAAATAGGCCGCGGCGTGCGGATCGTAGACGCCGGCCTGAATGAGACGCTGCCGCAGCATTTTCATGTCGCGGGAGTCGGCCGACGAATAATGCTTGGTGGTGTAGTCGACGAGCTTCTTGGCCGCCTTAGCTCCCGACCAACGCAGCGAACGCCGGTTGCCCGGTTCGCCGGGTTCGACGCCGACCCGCGACGCGCGCCGCCGGACGGCCTCGCGCACGATGATGCGGTTCAGCAGCGAAAAGGCCAGCGTGGTGGCGGTGAGAAATATCAGAACGTTGAACAAGGTCTGTGTGCTGACAAGAAACATGACGTTGCCGTCCATCGTCAAATTTTGAAGTTGACCATCTTGAACATGATCAGATTGCCGATCACCATCCAGCCGGCCGCGCCGAACAACAAGACCTTGGTGAGGTGTTCTTTCCAGACCGAGGCGTAGAAATCCGGCGCGATGAATTGGATGACGATGAACATGCCGATCGGCAGCGCCGAGAGGATCATGGCCGAGGCGCGGCCCTCGGCAGCGAGCGCGCGAATTTTCCGCCGCATCTTGAAACGCTGCCGGATGACGCCGGAAAGATTTTCCAGGATTTCGCCGAGATTGCCGCCGGTCGAGCCCTGAATGGCGACCGCGGTGACAAACAGCGGCAGATCGTCGGAGCCGAGGCGGGCGTAAAGGTTGCGCATCGCGGTTTCCAGATCGGCGCCGTAGGTGATCTCGTCGGACACCACGCCGAATTCCGAGCCGATCGGATCGGTCATTTCGCGCCCGACCATGGAAATCGCGATCGGCACCGGGTGTCCGGCGCGCAGGCTGCGCACGATAATATCGAGCGCATCGGGAAATTGGGCGCCGAACCGCTTCTGCCGGCGGCTGCGCAGCAATTTGAGGACGAGGTAGGGCAGCACGGTGGCGGCGAGCAGCGCCGCAAGCGCCGCTTGCGCGAGGCCGCCGTGGAACACCATGGTTGCGCCGAACGCCAACGCCGATGCGATCGCGACGATGACGAACAATCGCGTCAGCCCCAGCGTCAGGCCGGATTGCAGTATCAGCCGGTTCAGCGCGGTCAACCCGAGCCGGTAATCGCCGCCGGCGGTGAGCCCGCGTTCGCGCCGCAACTCGACCAGCACGCTTTCGCGGTCGGTGCGGTCCTTGGCGATCGAGAGCCGCCGGTTGATGTTGCTGCGGTAAGACGCCGCCGAGAAGCACATCAGATAGACCGCCTCGACGGTCAGTCCCGCGGCCAGCGCGACGAACAGCCAGACCAGGTAGATCGGATCGAAATCGAACGACAGAAACCCGAACGACATGGCGCGTCCTTGCCGGTCACAACGGCTGCGATGGATCGAAATGCGAGCCGGGAATCTTGATGCCCATGGCGAGGAGATCGGCGAGAAAGCGCGGACGCACGCCGGTCGCTTGGAAGTGGCCTTGGATCGCGCCATCCGGCGCCGTGCCGGTGCGCACGAATTTGTAGATTTCCTGCATTTGGATGATGTCGCCTTCGAGCCCGGTGATCTCGGCGATGCTCATCACCCGGCGCTTGCCGTCGCTTAGCCGCGACAGCTGCACGATCACCCGGATGGCGGCGGCGATCTGGCCGCGAATGCTGGCCACCGTCATCGGCAGGCCGGCCATGCCGATCATCTGTTCGAGCCGCGAAATGGCGTCGCGCGGCGTATTGGCGTGGATCGTCGCCATCGAGCCTTCGTGGCCGGTATTCATGGCCTGCAGCATGTCGAAGGCCTCCTCGCCGCGGCACTCGCCGAGGATGACGCGGTCCGGCCGCATGCGCAGCGCGTTCTTGACGAGGTCGCGCTGGCGAATCTCGCCGCGGCCCTCGATCGATGGCGGCCGCGTCTCCATGCGGCCGACATGCGGCTGCTGCAATTGCAATTCGGCGGCATCTTCGATGGTGAGGAGCCTCTCCTTCTCCGAGATGAAGGCCGACAAAGCGTTGAGCATGGTGGTCTTGCCGGAGCCGGTGCCGCCGGAGATGATCAAGGTGACGCGCGCCTTCACCGCCGCGGCGAGCAATTCGGCCATTTGCGG
>Ga0070731_10004683_pt1 | contig 11616 bp, 9 predicted proteins | sample Coa_R1_2_FD_66448 | JGI IMG/M metagenome (GOLD analysis project Ga0070731, IMG submission 66448) | Surface soil microbial communities from Centralia Pennsylvania, which are recovering from an underground coalmine fire - Coalmine... | ecosystem: Environmental > Terrestrial > Soil > Unclassified ... | reverse complement strand
CATCATCGCGGAGACCGGCGCCGGACAGCACGGAGTGGCGACGGCTACGGTGGCCGCGCGACTGGGCCTTTCCTGCACGGTTTACATGGGCACGGAGGACATGGAGCGCCAGCGCTTGAATGTGATTCGCATGCGTCTGCTGGGCGCCGAAGTAATTGGCGTGGACTCGGGAAGCCGCACGCTGAAAGATGCGATCAATGAGGCGATGCGCGATTGGGTGACAAATGTGCGCACGTCGCATTACCTACTGGGCTCGGTTCTTGGCGCGCATCCGTATCCAGAGATGGTTCGCGATTTCCAAAAGATTATCGGAGAAGAAGCGCGCGACCAGATTCTGCGCGCCGAAAATCGGCTGCCGGATTATCTGTTTGCGTGCGTGGGCGGCGGCTCGAATTCCATCGGGCTGTTTCACGCCTTCCTGGGCGACGCAAGCGTGAAGATGGTGGGAGTGGAAGCGGGTGGGCGCGGGAAATCGCTGGGCGATCACGCAGCGCGGCTGGCTGTGGCCGATGGATTTGGTGGCGCACGCCCCGGCGTTCTGCAAGGTACTTACACATACGTCCTGCAGACGGGGGACGGGCAGATCGCGACGACCCACTCGATTTCGGCAGGGCTCGATTACGCAGCGGTTGGCCCCGAGCACGCATGGCTTGCAGATCAAGGCCGCGCAGAGTACACAGCGGTGTCGGACGATGATGCTATCGAAGCCGCGAGAACGCTGGCGCGCGTCGAGGGGATTATTCCCGCGCTCGAATCGGCGCATGCCGTTGCCGAACTGATCCGGCGCGCTCCGAAAATGAAGAAAGACGAAATTGTGATCTTGAACGTTTCGGGACGCGGCGACAAAGACATGGAAACTCTTTCGCGCTATGTCTGAGCCGGCCATTCCTGCATCTTCCGTCGCAACTCGCGCCGAACAGTCCGCACGAAGAATTCCGCGACGCTTCGGAAAGCTGGCCGAGGCCGGTGAGATGGGCCTGGTCGCGTATATCACTGCGGGCGATCCCTCGCTTGCGGCCAGCGAAAAAATCGTTATGGCAGCGGCCGAAGCCGGCGCGGATGTGATTGAACTGGGCGTGCCGTTCAGCGACCCGGTGGCCGACGGTCCGACGATTCAGCGCGCAAGCGAGCGGGCGCTGCGGAGCGGAACGACTCTTGCGGGCGTGATCGGTCTAGTGAGGCGGCTGCGTTTGCAAACGGATGTGCCGCTGATGCTCTTCAGCTACTTCAATCCAATTCTGCAGATGGGTGTGGAAAAGTTTGCCGATGCCGCGGCAAAAGCGGGCGCCGACGGCGTTTTGGCAACGGATTTGACGCCGGAAGAGGGCGGCGAATATCGTGCCGCGATGCAAGCGCGGGGGCTGGACACGATTTTCCTGGCGGCGCCGACTTCGACGGACGAGCGCCTCGCGAAAATTACCGAATACTCCAGCGGTTTCCTGTATCTGATTTCGCGCACAGGCGTAACCGGAGCGCGCGAATCGTTTCCAGAGGATCTTCCCACGCTGGCGCGGCGCGCGCGGCGGTTTACGAGGCTGCCGCTGGCGGTCGGTTTCGGGATTTCTCAGCCGACGCATGTGACCGTGCTGGGAGGCATCGCCGACGCCGCCGTTGTAGGATCCGCGCTCGTGGCTGAAATCGAAAAGGCCGAGAGTGGGGATGCAGCCGCAGCTGCCGTAGCCGCGTTGGTGCGCAGCCTGAAAACCGCGGCGCGGCAGGGGATCAGCAAGCGGAGCGTATGAACAAGAAAGTGACATTGGCCAGCCCCGAGCCAACTGCTGCGTCCGACGCGGCCGCAGGTTTGTAGTAAAGTAGGTACTCCTTTGGGCCGATTCGAAGGTTTTCGCGACACATGGATAAGCGCGTGGCAAATGCGGACGCTGTGATCGGGCGCGTCAAGGACGGCGCGACGATCTTGATGGGCGCATTCGGACTTTGCGGTGTGCCGGAAAATCTGATCAGCGCGCTGCTGCGCCAAGGGACGAAAAATTTGACGGTCGTTTCGAACAATCCCGGGACGGATGGCTTCGGTGTCGGCCTGCTGATCGAGAACAGGCAAGTGAAGAAGATGATCGCCAGCTATGTGGGCAGCAACAAATTTTTCGAAAAGCTCGTGCTGAGCGGAGAAATCGAGATGGAGCTGAATCCGCAAGGCACATTGGCCGAGCGCATGCGCGCCGCAGGAGCGGGCATTCCTGCGTTTTTCACTCCCACGGGGTACGGCACGATGGTTGCGGAGGGCAAGGAAGTCCGCGAATTCGAGGGGCGGCCGCATGTTTTGGAGCCTTCGCTGCGCGGCGATTTCGCATTCATCAAGGCGTGGAAGGGCGACCGTTGGGGGAATCTTGTGTATCGGAAGACGGCGCGTAATTTTCACGCGGTGATGGCCACGGCGGCGGATTACGTGATCGCCGAGGTGGAAGAACTGGTTGATCTGGGCGGGCTCGATCCAGACGGCGTTCATACGCCGGGAATTTTCGTAGACGCGATTTTCCAGGGCACCAAGTACGTGAAGCCAATGGAGCCGGGGCCCCGGCGGAAGCGGGACGAGGCGTAGCGCCGAAGATGGATAAACGCGAACTGATTGCCCGTCGCGTAGCGCAAGAAATGCGCGACGGATATTACGTGAATCTGGGTATCGGAATCCCGACGCTTGTGCCGAATTACCTGCCGCGCGGAATTGATGTGATCATGCAATCGGAAAACGGCATGCTCGGCATCGGGCCGTATCCTTACGAGGGCGAGGAAGATCCGGACTTGGTAAACGCGGGGAAAGAACCGGTAACCGAAATTCCCGGTTGCTGCTATTTCTCAAGCGCGGATTCGTTCGCTATGATCCGTGGCGGGCACATGGACGTATGTGTTCTCGGGGCGCTACAGGTTGATGAAAAAGGGAATCTCGCCAATTGGGCCGTTCCCGGAAAGATGCTGAAAGGAATGGGCGGCGCGATGGATCTGGTGGCGGGCACCAAGCGCGTGATCGTCGCGATGGAGCACGCGGCGAAGGACGGCGCGCCGAAAATCATGAAGAAATGCGCGCTGCCGCTGACAGGTCTTGAAGTGGTGGACCTGATCGTCACGGACCTGGCGGTGATTGAAGTAACGCCGAAGGGTCTTCTTTTGCGAGAAGTGGCGCCTGGCATCACGCCTGAGGCGGTGCAGAAGATTACTGAACCGGCGCTCTTGCGCGCGCCCGACCTGAAGACCATGTCGATTTGATCATGATGGAACCGCACTCCATTGTCGTTGTGAGCCTGCACACTCCCAAGGAGAGGCTTTGGGGCGAACTGCTCGACGTGTCGAATGCCGGAGTCACGCTGCGCGGCATTGATTTGGCGTCGTTCGATGATTTTGTGAGCCAGGTTTTGCATCCGGAAGGTGACCGCATCGGGCTGCCCACGCTGTTTTTCCCGATGCTGCGGATCGAGCGAATCGCGCTCGATGAGCCTCGTGGCTCCGTCCATTCTCTCGCGGAGATGTTCGAAAAAAAGGTCGGCCGCTCCCTGGCCGAGTATCTCGCTCAGTTCGCTTGATCGCGACGCGATGTATATAAATAGGGACAGGGAGATACGGCCATGTCAGATTCCTTATCACCCGCGAAGGGTCCCGCGTCAAAGCCCTCTTCTCAATCCTTCAGTACAATGTGGATTACCGCACGAGCTTCGTTTTCGGCATTGGAAAGTGGGACAACTTCTGCGTGAAGCGATGGCGACTGGCTCTTCAAATCCGTCTTCATCAATGCATGGACGGTCCGGATAAGGTTCCGTGGGTCGGCGATGCGCGCGCGTATTCCGCCCAGCCAATGGTGAATGCAGTCGCCAAATAGAGCGACGAAATCCTAAGTCACAAAACGATAGCCCACCCCGCGCACGGTTAGGAGGTGGCGCGGTTTCGATGGATCCTTTTCTAGATAACGCCGCAAGCGGACGATGAAGTTGTCGATGGCGCGGGTATCTGTGTCTTCGCGCAAACCCCACACGTCTTCAAGAATCGACTTCCGAGAAACAGTTCGTCCGCTATTGCGCACCAGATGCCTCAGCAGCTTCGCCTCCATCAGTGTCAGCTGAATCGCCGTGCCATTTGTGCGCAACTCGAGTGTTCCAAAGTCGATCGTGCGGCCGTCAAACGAGAACTCGTCTTCGGAAGCGCTTCTGTCCGCATTCGCATCGCGCTTCTCGGCAGCAACTTTCTCAGCCGCGCCCGCAAGCCAAGCAGTCCGCCGCAGAAGCCCCTGAAGTCGCGCCAGGAATATGGGCAACTCAAACGGCTTCGGAAGGTAATCGTCGGCTCCCGCGGCGAATCCCGCGAGGACATCCTCGGGGCGCCCGCGTGCCGTCAACATCAGCACCGGGACGTAGTTCCTCGCCTTGCGCAATTTGGTCGCGACGGCAAATCCGTCCATTCCGGGAAGCATCACATCCAGCACGACGGCGTCGAATCTATCCTTTGTCTTTAGCAAACGTCCTATCGCCGACTCGCCATCGCCTGCTACCTCGACTGAATGTCCTTCCGCCTCGATGTTAAACCGCAGGCCTTCTGCCAAATGGGTTTCGTCTTCGACGACAAGCACGCGGCTCATGCCCGGCTCCGAGGCAATTCCAGTGTAATCGTCGTACCGCGTGTTTCGCCCGCGCTCTCTGCAAATACCTTGCCACCGTGCGCGCGCGCGATCGCACGAACAATAAACAGCCCCAATCCTGTGCCCTTTACTTGCAAAATGGGACGGCGCGGCACGCGGTAAAATCTTTTGAAAATTCGTTTCAGTTCACCTGCCGGAATTCCCATCCCGGTGTCGCGGACACTCAGCACCACACGTTTATCGTCGGGCACATCGAGCCGAACCGAGACATCAACATCTTTGCCAGAATATTTGATGGCGTTGTCGAGGATATTCGAAACCGCTGTGCGAAGCTCCTCAGGATCGCCGTATATTTGGATGGCGCCGTCGTTCGACTGCTGCCATTTCAATGCTCCGTTTTCCAGATGATGGCGCGTCCTCGCCAAGTCAATGCAATCTTGGACCAAGAGACTGAAATCAACTTCCGCGGAATTTTTCAAGGCGCGCTTGTATCCCACCGATCCCGCTTTTAGCACTTGATCCACCGTTCCGCGTAGACGGTCGGTGTCCTCCAGCATCGATTGGTAAAACTGCTGGCGCTGAGCTTGATCCACGTCCCGCCGTTGTAAGGTCTCCAGGTAAAGCCGGATCGACGTAATGGGCGTTTTCAGTTCGTGCGTAACGGCATTGATGAAACTATCGTGATGTTCGTTCCTGCGAATCTCGCGCACCAGAAAAATCGTATTGAGGATCAGGCCGAGGATGATTGCGAGGAATACGATCACTCCAAAAAAGAACAAAACTCCTTCCCGCCAGTTGAGCACGATCCAGCTGACGTTCAGCACGATCGCCAGCACTACCAGAGAAATGCCCAGAATTAGGAAGAAGGCAATCTTTTTTCGTCGCCCGGAGACTCGCATATCCCTTTAAGAGATTGTACAGCGGCAGGTGAACAGATTCTCGCGAAGAAATCTTGCGGCGCGGCAAGATCCGGGTTCGCTGGAATGGACAGTATTAGGAGGCTACAGCCAAATCTTACACCGAAACCAAATCGCTCTCAGCTTCTACCGGAATGACTTCAGTTGCGGGAACATTCTCCGCGCGCTGTTTCGCAGGCAATCTGGTGCGGTATATATCTCGCGCCAGGCCAAGCTTGCTGAGTGTCCAGATGCCGTACCAGTTGAGGTCCACTTCGTACCACGCGAGGCCGTGGCGCGCGGACGTCGGATGAGCATGGTGATTATTGTGCCAGCCTTCGCCCCATGAAAGCAGCGCCACCCACCAGCTATTAGTGGATAGATCGCGCGTCTTAAAGCGGCGCGTGCCCCACGAGTGCGTCGCCGAATTCACCAGCCAGGTCGAATGCAGTCCCACCACCGTGCGCAGGAAAATGCCCCATAGCAGGAACGGAAGCCCGCCGATCGCCAGCAAGATCACTCCCAGCGCAATGATGGGCACATAGTGGTATTTCGTGATCCAAACGTGAAATTTATCCTTCGCCAAGTCCGGAACGTAGCGGGCCAGTGTCGTAGTATCGTGATGCATCGATTTGCCCATCAGGATCCAACCCATATGGGCCCACCACTTTCCATCCACTGGCGAATGCGGATCGCCTTCCTTGTCGGAGTGTTGGTGGTGTATGCGATGCGTTGCTACCCAGAAAATCGGGCCGCCTTCCAGGGCCAAAACGGCGCAAGTTGTCAGGAAATACTCAACCCATTTGGGAGTCTTGTAACCACGATGGGTCAGCAGCCGGTGGTAGCCCATGCCGATCCCCAAACTGCCGGTGACCCAGTGAAGGAACAATGCGACAAGAAAAGCCGGCCAAGTAAAGAAGAAGAGCGCCGCTACTGCCCCGACATGAAACAGCGTCATGAAACTCGCAGTAATCCAATTGATTTCGTCATCAGCGGCGGCGTTTTTCCCTAGGTCGGCAATTGTCATTGGTCCCTTGTGTTTTATCCTGACGCTTCTTTTTCGGCGTTGCGCGATTAGGCTATCAGGATCGCAAGGAACCATCTGTAATAGTTCTGTAATACCGACGATTGACTTGTAACAGTAACTCCGACTGTCCTTTCGGACAGGGGCGCATCCGGCCAGGGGCTTACATCTGTGCGCTTCGCAACACGCCAGGAGTTCGCCGCTCCGGTGCGAAAGTGTTCGATTTCTGGCTGCGACGTCGGCACGTTCCCCGGCTTGTTATTCCTGAGGCTTTCTCGGATAATCGAATCTCTTCCAAGCCTTTCCGCACTCCGGCGCTATGGTGCAACGGTTAGCACGCGGCCCTTTCAAGGCTGAAATACGGGTTCGATTCCCGTTAGCGCTATCCCCCTCCATTCGCGAACTGACCGTAGCGTTTGCCATGGGGGCGCCCCCTTACATCGCTTGACACCCGGATAAGTTTTGTAGTATTTGCTGCGACAGGGAATTGGGTCCGGTGGTGGTGGATTACGGGTGGGAGGGATAATCATGTTGAGCTGCGCGAAGTATTTCAGGTATTTCTCCGTCTGCGTCCTAGGCGTATTCCTTTTTCTCATAGTGGGCGTGAATCGTCTCGCGGCGCAGGTCGAAACCGCGACGATCTCCGGTACGGCAACGGACAGTTCAGGCGCGGCACTGGTCGGCGCGGCCGTCCAGGCTAGAAATGCGGGAACGAACATTAGCCAGTCCACCGTAACGGACGCCGCAGGCCGCTACAGAATTCCCGATCTGCCGATCGGCAACTACGACGTGCAGGCTTCTCTCTCGGGCTTCCAGACCGTCGTACACAAAAGCATCACGCTCACGGTTGGCGCTAACCTAGTCGTCGATTTCTCGCTACCCGTCGGGCAAGTGTCGCAGACCGTCAGCGTGGAAGGTGAGGTCTCCAGAGTTGAAACGCAGACTGCCGCCGTCTCATCGCTGGTAACGTCCCAGCAGATGAGCCAGCTGCCCTTGAACGGCCGGAATTTCGAGCAGCTTCTTTCGCTCGCGCCGGGTGTTCTCACCGTAAAACAGGCCTTCGTAACTGGAGGCGCCGGCGGAATATCTTCGGGATTCTACGGACCCTCGGACACCTACTCAGTTGCTGGATCGAGGCCCGTCGGGCAAGTCTTCCTGCTCGACAATCAAGATCTACAGGGCTATTGGGAAAAGGGAGCGGGTGCGTCAATCACAGGCAATTCCCTGGGCGTCGATGCCATCCAAGAGTTTCAGTTGCTGACCAATACGTACAGCGCGCAATTCGGTGGGACCGGCGCGGCGATGAATGCTGTAAGCAAGTCTGGCACCAACGACTTTCACGGTTCCGCTTACGAGTTCTTGCGCAACAGCGCCCTTGACGCGCGCAATTTCTTCGATGGGACGAAAATTCCGGCCTTCCGCAGGAACCAGTTTGGTGGCGACGTGGGCGGCCCCATCAAGAAGGATAAGGCCTTCTTTTTTGTTAATTACGAGGGTCTTCGATCAGCTCTGGGCATTACCGGAAATCAGTTTGTTCCGGATGCTTTGTCTCGCACGGGGATGGTGCCGTGCAATACAGTTGCAGGGCAGACGCCAGCCACCTGCGCTAGCGGACAACGGATTTCCGTGCCTGTCAGTCCTACCATCGCACCGTATCTCAACGTCTACCCGGCGCCGTCCCCTGGAGCACCTGAACAGATCGTGGCTGCCGGTCCCTTCACAGGCTATCCCAGCGGGAATGCACTCTTCCCCATCATCGCGAATCAACCTACCAGTGAGAATTACGTCTTAGCGCGCATGGACTATACGCTCGGCTCGAAAGACTCCTTGTTTGGGCGATATATTTCTGACACGGCCTACCTTCTCCTGCCCGCTCCCTTCTCTAACTTGGCCAACTGGCCTGCAGCTTTTCATGGGGGGGACCAATTTTTCACTGTCGAGGAAAAACACCTTGTTTCGGCCACGTCAATCAACGAGCTTCGCTTCAGCTTCTCGCGAACCAATGAACGCTCGGATCAGAATTTCCTGACGAATCCAGCCACTGATCCTTTGCAGTTCTACCTGGGGGCGCCAGATTACACGCCAGGAGATCGCGAGGATGGCAACCTTATCGTTGCCGGCGGCACTTCCAATGTCGGCCCGGGCCCAACGGCGCGGTGGCACCTGATTCAGAACAAATTCACCGGAGGGGACGATCTCTTCTGGAGCCACGGCGCCCACAGTATCAAGATTGGCGTGTCCGTATCCAGAGTTCAAAACAACATTGCCGTGGGCCGTGAAGGCGGGATATTTGTTTTTGGCAGCCTTCCAGGGTTTCTGGCAGCGACCCCCGTCCAATTCCAGGGCGAAGTCAATCCGCACCCCGGTTTCACCAGGACGCGTTACTCTCGCGAGATCCAGGTTTTCCCTTATATCCAGGACGATTGGAAAATCAGGCCGAACCTTACACTCAATATCGGTCTGCGGTATGACTTTGAGACCAACCCGGTCTGTGTCACCGAACCGTGCAATGCGATACTGAATCCTTTGTCTTCACCCGTCTTCACGCAGGTGCATCACGTTCTTGCGGCGAATCCGGACACACTCAATTTCGATCCACGGATCGGCCTGGCCTGGGATCCTTTCTCGGATCATAAGACATCGATCCGAGCCGGCTTCGGAATGTTCCACGAGCCACTTGCCGCACGCACGTACCTCAACGCGTATTCTCAGAATCCCCCGTCACAGACCGTGGTCCTCGCCGGTCCGCCCGCGGTTACGCTCTTCCCGCATCCGGCATCATGTGGGCCCGTGGGCTCGCCTTGTCTGAATCCGCCGTTCGGCACGGTCTATGGACTCGACTATAGGTCCGATTCCGCCCCCTACGAAATGCAGTACAACTTGACTGTTCAGCGTAACGTTGGGCACGGTATGGTCGCCTCGCTCGGCTATGTCGGTGCGCAAGGTGTCCACCTGTATGCTCCACGAAATGAGAACACCCCGACGGTGGTCAACGCCGCGGGAGTTCCCGTCTCGCCCAGCTGCACGCTTCCCTCGTGCTTCTTTAAGGGCCCTGTACCAAACCCTGCTTTCAGCGGCTTGGACAATGCCGCTCCTACCAGCCATTCGACCTACAATGGCTTGGTGGCGAGCCTTACCCGGCAGATCAGCCGGAACCTGCAAGGCCAGGTGTCATACACCTACTCGCGCTGTATTGATAACGGCTCCGCCAGTTCTGGTCTCGAGCAGGCCTCCGCCGAAATTCTGGACGCCTACAATCAGGGCTTTGATCGTGGCCCATGCCTTTTCAATGTCACGCACGCCTTGCGGGTCAACGCAGTCTACAACCTTCCTTTCGCGGGCAACCGGTTGGTTTCCGGCTGGCAGCTCAGCGAAATTTTGACTGCCTCCACAGGATATCCCGTCAACATCACGAACGGGCTGCTTCCACAAGTGGCGAACACCGGCGGCATAACAGCCGATCGCCCGGATTATTCGGGAGCGCCCGGGTGCCATCCGTCTCAGATAACAGACACCGTCAATGCCCTAACAAGGACGGTGCAATGGTTCAACCCGGCGTGCTACAAGGTTCAACCGTTCGCTACGCTCGGCAATGTCGGAAGGGATTCAGTAATCGGTCCGGGTCTCTTGGACCTCGACTTCTCCATAATCAAGCAGACGAGGATTACGGAAAAGTTGAACAGCGAGTTCCGGGCGGAATTCTTTAACATCATCAACCATACGAATCTCGGACAACCGAACGGTGCCATTTTCTCAGGAGCTGGCGGAGCGGGGGCTGCAGCCGGTTCCTTCATCGCGGGGAATGCAGGTCTAATCACGGCCACATCCACCACCTCGCGCCAAATACAATTCGCGCTAAAGCTGATCTTCTGAGGGCCGGCTTATTGCCTTGCAACGGGCGCAGCACGACACGCGGCGCCCCGCAAGCCTGAAGCGACAGACATCATCCTGAGCGGAGTCGCGCGCCTTTTCTCTCTCGCGCGGTGTGCGCGCGGCGCGGGAGGCAGTCGAAGGATCTCTCTTCGATCTTCGCCGAGCCAACCCTAACGCAATCCAGAAAACAGAGGGACGGCCATGGAAGCAGATCTGCGATACCCGATCGGTAAGTTTCAGCCCGTTGAAAATATCACCGATGCTCAGCATCGCGCGTTTATCGCTGCAATCGCCGAAGCACCCGAGAAACTGAAAGCCGCCATCGCGGGACTAAGCGATGCCCAGCTCGATGCCCCTTATCGTCCTGGCGGCTGGACAGTTCGCCAAGTCGTCCATCACGTGCCAGACAGCCACATGAACGCGTTCGTGCGTTTCAAGCTCGCTCTCACTGAAGAGAATCCCACGATCAAGGCATACGACGAAGCCCGCTGGGCCGATTTGGCTGATGCCAAAACGCCCATTGAGCCATCTCTGCTGCTGCTCGACAACTTGCACAAGCGCTGGATATTACTCTTAAACTCGCTAACGCCCTCCGAGTGGCAGCGTACATTTCGCCATCCCGAACTTGGCACCATGACACTCGATAAAAATTTGCAGCTATATGCCTGGCACGGGCGCCACCACGTCGGACACATCACCGCACTTCGCGAACGCAACAACTGGCGCTAACCGCACCCGCGATCCGCGGGCGGGACGCAGTCGAGGAATTTCGCTTCGATTTCGCAATGACTGTCTCGTTGCGTCACCCCGTCGAGCTATGCCTGCAAATGCATGCAGAGTGCAGGACCTTGCCTGAAACCCGTTGCGATCTTTATCGCAACAGACTTCTATGTGTCCGCTCAGTCATCCATCGTTCGTGTGGACGCACTTGGATGACGCCACCCTTGGGATGTAGTTGCCGAAGAAAATCCCGCTGCTGCAGCGCGGCTCCTGGGTCATCTGCGCCACTTCCTCGCCGTTCCAACTTAATCCCCACTTCCGCGGATTGAACGCGCGGCCTATCGCTCAAGAAGTCGCCGAACACGACCGCCTCGGTAATCTTGTAAGGCGCTTTTGAATCGCGGTTGATTTCCGCAATCCGGCCGCGAAGATCGTCCAGGGCTTGCTCAACACGTTCGCGGGTAAACCGCGGCGGCTTCGATCCGGAAACGTCTTCGCCAGCGAGCGTGGTTATCCATTCGTTC
>Ga0070731_10004682_pt1 | contig 11620 bp, 8 predicted proteins | sample Coa_R1_2_FD_66448 | JGI IMG/M metagenome (GOLD analysis project Ga0070731, IMG submission 66448) | Surface soil microbial communities from Centralia Pennsylvania, which are recovering from an underground coalmine fire - Coalmine... | ecosystem: Environmental > Terrestrial > Soil > Unclassified ... | reverse complement strand
CTCGACTGGTGGTACCTCGCGCCGCACCTGAAGATCGGCGGGTACATGGTTCTCGACGACGCCTACATGCCGCCCGTCGCCGCCGTCCTCGAGCACTGCCGCAACTCGCCGGCGTGGCGGATGGAGGCGCCGATCAGCTTCCGCACCGCAGTTGCCGTCAAGCTCGCCGACGAGACGATCGACGGCGAGTGGAAGGGTCGGCGAATGAGCTTCGCGTACCTGCCGCCGGGCCCGCGCGCGATCGCCGCCGTCCGCCAGCGCGTGTTCTCCTCCGGCGTCGGGCTGAAGGCGCTGGAGCTGGCTCGGCCGATCCTCCGCCGCGGACGAGGCTAACCTTCCGACTTCATGGCAGCGCCCGACCTCGCCTGGACGGACCAGGCGCTCGCAGAGCTCGCGGACGAGTTCGGAGACGTCTACGGCGGCCGGACCGTGCTCATCACCGGCGCCGACGGCTTCATGGGCTCGCACCTGACCGACGCGCTCTGCCACATCGGCGCCGACGTCCACGCGTTCGTACGCGCGACCTCGAGCGGCGCCCTGAACAACATCGGGCACCTCCGCTCGCAGCTGAAGGTGCACTTCGCCGACCTGACCGACAAAACGTCGATCGACTACCTGATCCGGAACGAGCTCGCGCAGGCCGACCGACCGTACGTGTTCCACCTCGGCGCGCAGGCGCACGTCGGCGAGTCCTGGCACCGGCCGTACGAAACGGTGTTCGCGAACACGATCGGCACGCTGAACCTGCTGCAGTCGATCGTCGACAACGGCCTCGAGCTCGAGAAGTTCGACACGGCCGGGACGTCAGAGGAGTACGGCAATGTGCGCGAGGCGGTCGCGCACCACCACGACTTCGACGAGGGCGGCAGCCTGATCCTCCACGAGCGCTCGCCGATCAACCCGAAGTCGATCTACGCGACTTCGAAGGTCGCGGCCGACTTCTTGACGATGAACTACCACGACGCGTTCGGCCTGCCGGGCGTCGTGACGCGGATGTTCAACAACTACGGGCCACGCCAGAACCCGCGCTACGTCACCGGCACGATCATCACGCAGGCGCTCGAGCGCGAGCAGATCGAGCTCGGCTCGCTCGAGCCGCTGCGCGACTTCTGCTTCTGCACCGACGGCGTGCGCGGCCACCTCACCGTCGCCGCACACGGCATTCCAGGCGATGTCTACGTCTACGGCCAGGGTGACAACATCTCGATGGCCGACTGGGCGGCGAAGATCCTGGAGGTCGGCGAGGAGGGCGGCTTCTGGCCGGCCGGGCGCGAGCTCGTGACGACGTCGGAGCGCTTCCGGCCAGGGGCGAGCGAGGTGATGGCGCTCCGCGTCGGCTACGAGAAGCTGAGCCGCGAGACGGGCTGGCGCCCGAAGGTCGACTGGGACGAGGGGATCCGCCGCACGATCGCGTGGTACGCGGCGAACCGCGAGAAATGGCTCGGCCGCGTCGACTGGCTGACGTTGGAGCCCAAGCGCGCGAAGCTGTAAGGCGCCGCGTGTCGACGCCGACCCTCAGGATGGGCGGGCCTTGACCGCCCATCCGTCCGCTTCGCCGGCCTGGACCGCTCGCGTCTCAGTGAACGCTCTCAGGGCGCCGGCCGTGTGGGCCGGCGCGCTCTGCCTGGCCGGCGTCGCGATCACCGTTGCGGCGACGCGCGCCGCCGGCTACGCCGCTGCGTCGCCGATCTATCCGCCCGGTCACTGGCGTGCGGCGTTCGTCGCCGCGATCGTCGTCTCGTTCGCCGCGTACGCGGTCGGGCTGGTGCTGCTCGCGCGGCGAGCCGCGCCGGCGAACGCAGTGCTCGCGCTCGCCGTCGCGATCCAGCTCCTGCCGCTCTTCTCCCCGCTCCTGCTCTCGCGCGACCCGCTCGTCTACAACGCCTGGGGGACGATGTCGCATCCGTACGCCCCACCCGCCGCGTGGCCGCCGGTGGAGACGTACGGCCCGCTCTGGCAGATCGTCTCGATCCCGTTGGCGCATCTCGACGGCGGCTTGCGCGACACCGGGGCATACGGGTTCCGCGTCCTCGCCGCGGTGTGTGTGCTGGCGATCGTCTGGCTCGCCTGGCGGCTCGCGACACGCAAGGTGCTCGCGGCCGCGTTCGTCGGCTGGAACCCTTTCGTCGCTCTGCACTACGCAGGGGGCGGCCACAACGACGCGCTGATGATGGTGCTCGTCCTCGGGGCGCTGCTCGCGTTCGCGACCGGCGCGCCTCAGTTCGGCGGGGCGAGCTGGGCGATCGCGATCGCGCTCAAGTGGTCGGCCGGCTGGTTCTTCGTCCTTTGGGCGATCGAGCGGCTCCGACGCCGCAAGTCGCTCGGGCTCGTGGGGCTCCTGGTCTGCGGCGCCGTTCTGCTCGCGGTCGCGTTCGCGCTCTACGGCTCGACGTGGCTCCAGGCCTTCCACAGCTTGTCCGAGCAGGAACGGGTCGACCACCCCTCACTCGGCCTGCTCGGCTGGTTCGAGGACGCGGGTCTCTCGCGGCGACCCGCACTCGTGCTGATCGCGTTGCTGCAGCTCGGAACGCTCGTCTTCTTCGCCTGGACAGCGTGGCGCCGCCGGCTCAGGCTCGGCCTCGCCTCGGTCTTCCTCGTGGCGCTCGCACCGCGGCTCGACCCGTGGTACGCGCTCTGGCCGATCGCATTCGCGGCCGCCGACGACGATGACCGCTGGGGCCGTATCGGCTCGGTCGCGTTGAGCGGCTTCCTACTCGCCGACGCGTTCACGCACTTCTTCGAAGCGTGAGTACGCTTGCCCCGATGCGCACGCTCGTCACAGGCGGCGGCGGCTTCCTCGGCTCGCACCTCGTGGAGCGCCTGCGGGCCCGCGGCGACGAGGTCGTAGTCGCCCGGCGCGCGGACTACGACCTGACGCGCTGGAACGACACCGAGCGCCTGTTTGCGGAAGCGGAGCCGGAGCTCGTCTTCCACCTCGCCGCTGAGGTGGGCGGCATCGGCGCGAATCGCGCGAATCCCGGCCGCTACTGGTACGCGAACCTCGTGATGGGCGCTCATGTCCTCGAGCTCGCGCGGCTGCACGGCACGCGCAAGGTGGTTGTGGCCGGCACGGTGTGCGCGTACCCGAAGTTCACCCCGGTCCCGTTCCGCGAGGACGAGCTCTGGAACGGCTACCCGGAGGAGACGAACGCGCCGTACGGCGTCGCCAAGAAGTCGGTGCTCGTGGGCGCGCAGGCGTACCGCGAGCAGTACGGGCTCGACGCGATCTTCCTGTTGCCCGCGAACCTCTACGGGCCGCGCGACAACTTCGACCTCGAGACCTCGCACGTGATCCCGGCCCTGATCAGGAAGATGCTGGAGGGCGGCGACGAGGTCGTGCTGTGGGGCGACGGCACGCCGACGCGCGAGTTCCTCTACGTCGACGACGCGGCCGAAGGCTTCCTGCTCGCGGCGGAGCGCTACGACGGCGCCGACCCGGTCAACCTCGGAACGGGCGCCGAGATCTCGATCCGCGAGCTCGCCGAGACGATCGCGGAGCTGACGGGATTCGCAGGCGAGCTCGTCTGGGATGCGTCGATGCCCAACGGCCAGCCGCGTCGCGCGCTTGACGCCTCGCAGGCGGAGGCGCTGTTCGGCTTCCGCGCCCGCACGCCGCTCCGGGCCGGGCTCGCGCGAACGATCGCCTGGTACCGGGAGACCTCGGCGGTCCATGCGGGCCGGTAGAAGCACTGCGTCCGAGGCGCTGCGGGGCGCACTCGACGCGGGGCTGGCGCTTCCCTGGGAGCGGCTGTGGCGCCCCGTGCAACGCGCCGGTGCGTGGGTGCTTGCACTGCCGCTGTGGAGCGTGCTCGTCGTGCTGCTGCTCGCGCAGTGGGCGGTCGTCTTGATCATCGCGGCGGTCGCACAGCACAACGGCGTCTACTACTACACCGGCGGCGACGCGACGTGGTACTGGACGAGCGCGTGGGTGCTCGGTCACGGCAGCATCCCGCACGCGGCAATCAGCGAGGGCTACGTGTTCCTGCTCGCGCCGCTTGCCCACTTCGCCGGCCCGAGCATGATCGCCGGCTTGCCCTTCGTGATCGCGCTGAACATGCTGGTGCTCTGGCCGATCGCGTTGCTTGCGGTCTACGGGATCACGAAGGCAATCGGCGGTCGCGGCTTCGCCTACCTCGCGACGCTTCTCTGGACGATCTTCCCGCTCATCTCGATCCCCTACTTCTACGAGCGCTACCACGTCCGGCTCATCGACCAGAACCTGCCCTCCGCGCTCGGGTTGATCGCGACCGGGGACTTCCCGTCGCTCGTGGCGCTCCTCGTCGCGGCGTACTTCGCGCTCCGAACCATCTCCGAACGGAGCCCGCAGTCGGCCCTGATTGCCGGCGCCGCGGCGGGCTTCGCGGTCACGGTCAAGCCGGCCAACCTGATCTTCCTACCGGCCCCGATCGCCGCCTTCGTGGTTGCACGCCGGGGGCGCGAGCTCCTGCTGGCGGCCGCCGCGTTCGCCCCTGCTCTCGGCGGCCTGGCCCTGTGGAAGTATCGCGGCCTCGGCTACTTGCCGGCGTTCCACACGGCCGCGCTGGCAGCCGGCGCGCTGACGCCGCCGCCGGTCGGCACCCTCGAGCTCCATCGCTACATCCATCTCGACTGGCATCACCTCTGGGTCAACTACCTCTATGTGCGCGAGTACACGTGGAGCGTGCGCATGGTCACATGGGTCCTCGTCGCCGGCATAGTCGGACTCGCGCGCAGATCGGTCGTCACCGCAGTGCTCCTCGGCGGCTGGCTGACGTGCTTCGTCGTCCTCAAGGGAACGAGCGCCGCTGCCAACGTGAGCGACGGCAGTTTCTTCAGGTACTTGGAGCCGGCGTTCCCGCCCTTCTTTTTCGGACTCGTCGCAATCGTGCTGCTCGTACCGATCGTCGGACGTCGCCTTGTTGCGCGGGCGAGAGCGGAGGGCTTCGCGCCGATCAGCAGACGCGGCTGGACAGCGCTCCTCGCGGTCGCGGCAGCAGCCCTCGTCGTACCGCTGGTGGCCCTGGCGGCCTTCCACCCGCTGGCCAAGCCGCAAGCGGCGGGCCTGTCGCTCTACGACCAGTACGTACCCGCGAACACCTTTGGGCTTACGGCGATCCAGCGCGGTAAGGTCGTGCACCTCGCGTGGCCCGGCCAAGGCACTCGGCGCACGCTCGTGAGCTACAAGGTCTTCCGAGAGCCACGCGACGAATTCTCGTGCACGCGGCAGGGGGCTCCCGGCACATTCTGCAGCTTCTTCTTGATCGACCCTGTGACGGAGACGTACGTGATCCCGGTCTCGACGACATTCCGTCGGGGCTTCGTCGACCGGCCACCGCCGGGTACGTGGATCTACCGCGTCCTGGCCACTGTCTCTCCCGCGCGCCAACCCGCGGGCGACTCGATCCTCCTCAGCCGCGCCGCAAAGGTCGACGTCAAGGGCTAGCGTCGCGCTCGCTCTCCGCGAGCTTCGTCTCCAGCAGCGCCAGTCGCTGCGCAAGGACGACGTTCTGATCGGTCAGACGTGAGATCACGGTCGAGTAGTGCAGCAGCACGAGGATCACGAACAGAAGGCCCACCGCGAATAGCACTGCCGGCGGGTAGCCGCGCACGCCGAGCCAGCCGGCGATCGTGTTGAGCCCCCCACGCCATGCAGAGAGGACGACGAGCACCACGCCGGTCACGAGCCAGAGGAGCGCGTAGCGCTCACGCAACCGTCGCGAGCGGATCAGCTCGAACACGCCGACGAGCAGCAGGACCGAGACGATCGTCGCCGCGATCGAAACCTTGAGCGGCGTCATGCGTCGTCCAGCGGCACGACGTCGCGGCGGAAGAGTCCCACGAACAGCGCAAGCAAGACCTTCGCCATGTAGTAGACCGACCCGAGTGCACCGATCGACGAGCGCCCATGCTCGCGTGCGCGCATCGAGACCGGCACCTCGCGCAGACGGAGGCGATGCCTGATCACCATCACCAGCCCCTCGACCTCCGGGTAGTCGTGCGGGTAGTCGCCTGCGAAGAGCCTGATCGCGCGCCGGTTCAGCGCCTGGAAGCCGGAGGTGCTGTCGGTGACGCGCTGGCGTGCGATCGCGGAGACAACCCACGCGAGCACCCGGATGCCGACGCGCCGCGCCGCCGACGAGCGATAGCCGGAGGCGCCTGCGAAGCGCGAGCCGACGACGATGTCGGCCTCGCCGGCGAGCACAGGCTCGAGCACCCGCGCGAGCTGCATCGGGTCATGCTGGCCGTCGCCGTCGACCCGCACCGCGATGTCGTATCCGTTCTCCCACGCGTAGCGGAAGCCTGTCTGTACCGCGCCGCCGATGCCGAGGTTGAACGGCAGCCGGATCACGTGCGCGCCATGCTGCGCAGCGACCTCGGCGGTGCGGTCGACGGAGCCGTCTGAGACGACGACGATGTCGAGCCCCGGATCGGCCGCGCGCAGCTCGTCGATCACGCGGCCGATGTTGCGCTCCTCGTTGTAGGCCGGAACGATCGCGATCCGCTTGCGCGCGTGCAGCTGCGAGTCCGGCGCGGTCGGCGCGGTGACGGCTTCAGTCGACACCGGCGCCCACCTTCAGCTCCAGCAGCTCGAGCAGCCGCCGCGCGCGGTGACGGTAGGTGTGCTCGTCGAGCGCCCGCTCGCGCGCACGCCGCCCGAGCTCCTCCGCCTGGGCCGGATCGTCGAGCAGGTCGCGGTACGCGGCGGTCGCCTCCCCGGCGTCGTGCACGACCAGCAGCTCGCTGCCGGGCTCGAACCAGCGCTCCATGCCTGCGCTCGGATTGGAGACGATGGCGGCGCCGGCCGCGGCGAGCTCGAACGGCCTCGACGTGGACGAGGCGTAGAGGCTGGCGTGCGGACGCCGCGTGATGTTGAGGTTGACACGGGCCGCCGAGACGGCGCGCGCGAAGCCGTTGAAGGGCACGTCGCCGAGCTCGCGCGCGAGGCCGAGGTCGAAGCGGAAGTCGTAGCCGCCGAGCGCGAAGTCGACCTCGGGAAGCTCGCGCGACGGCTCCGCGACCATCGCGGTCATCCAGTCGCGGCGGAACTTGTCGCTGTGACCGTAGAAGAACACGTCGACTTCCTTCTCGACCGGCTGCGGCGAGAAGAACTCGGGGTCGGCGCCCCAGAAGACCGCCTCCGCCCGGCGCGCACCGAGCTCGAGCAGGCGCTCGAGCCCGCCCTCGGAGTTCGAGAGCACGAGGTCGTACTCGCCGGGATCGGCGCCGTGGTAGTAGTTGAAGCCGGTGTCCATGCCGCCGTACTCGGGCAGGCTCATCGGCACGTCGCCGTCGTAGTAGGCGACAGGAATCCCGAAGCGGTCGCGCAGCGCGGTCGGGATGCCGCGAAAGTGGGCCATCGGCACGGTGAAGACGAGCACGGCGTCGGGCCGCTCGCGCTCGACGAGCTGCTCGAGGTGCCGCCGCCAGCGCGGCGTGACGACCCGCCAGATCGTCTCACGGGTCAACCGGTCGCCGACCGACTCCTCCGGCTGGTGCTCACCCCGCCGCTGATAGCGGTCACCTTTGAGCCTGGCGACGAAGTCACGCGCACGGGCGAACGACTCACCCTCGAAGTAGGTGGGATTCGGCGCCGTGCGCCACCAAGGCGACTCGACCGGCCGCCCGCGATACGGCGTCACGACGAGGTCGGCGCCCTCCTCGTACAGGCTCTTCCAGAGCTGCCACCAGGCGGGCGTACAGCCGTAGCGGAAGTCGAGGTCGACGGCAGAGGCAACGCAGAGAATCGTGGGCGCGCGCACGGCCCCTAGTGTCGCAGGCGCGCGTTACGGCGCACTCGTTTGTGCCTAGGGATAGGTGGGCACCCACGCCAGAAGCCGCTCGAAGTGTCGCAGGCGCTCGTTACACCGTCGTTAGTCGGTCGCGGGGATAAAAGATAGAGCACCGAGAAGCGGCCCTAACCTGCCTGTCGCAGTCGCCCGCCACCCAAACCGTTACCCGCTCAGCCCGTTGCCGTGGCCGGCGGAGAGCTGCGCGCGGTGCGGCTGCCGGTTCAGGGCGAGCTCTTGGGCGATGTGCGACGAGGCCTCAGTGCAACGATCCGGAAATGGCTGTCGGGCGTCTGCGCTAGCCGTCGGTTAGTTGCTTCCGCACGATTGATGTGGTAAGCCAGCGGGTTGCGCAGGCGCATTTTCCTCCATTCGGCGGGCCAAGTGACCGGGGGGACGAAAGGAGCGGTGCTGTGCACCTCATGCGTCTCATTGTTCTTGGCCTGTTGGCCTTCTGCGCAGCTGCGCTTGTGGGGGTGGCGGCGGCGGCGCCGCTCGGGACAGTAACCACGTTCCCGTTTCCGGCCGCGAACGCGTCCGATTCGCTCGCCAACCTGAAGGCGGGCGCGGACGGCAACCTGTGGACGAACGATACGACCGCGAAGGCAGTTTGGAAGATCACGCCGAGCGGCGTGTTCAGCGAGTACCCATTGAGCGGCGCAGGCGGTGGGAGTCCGACCGGGCTCTGGGCCGCTCCGGACGGGAACATGTGGTTCGCGATCAATGGCCCGGTCGGGATCGGCAAGATCACCGCCGACGGGACGATCACCGAATACCACGGCACAACAACGTGCTCCGACACCCTTCCGACCTGCGTCGGCGGCTTCTACAGTGGCGCCGACCTAGCATCGACGACCCTCGGCCCGGACGGCAACGATGACGGCGGCGGCGCGACGCCGGCACCGGCGATCGGGATCGCCATCCGCGCACACGGCGGCAACCTGAACAGCGACCCGATCAGGGGTGTGGCCGGCCCGGACGGCAACCTCTGGTTTGCCGACGACGGCGAGACGAAGACCGGCGGAGTGGCGGCGATCATGAAATTCGACCCGCGCACCGACGCGATCACGGAGTACAGCAGCGGCCTCGTCTCGGGGAGCGATCCGTTCAATATCTTCGCGGGCTCGGACGGGAAGATCTGGTTCACCGATAGGCCGACCGGCGGCGCGATCGGCGAGATCGATCCCGCGACCGGCACGATCCACGAGTTCACCGCCGGTCTAGAGCCGGGCAGCCACCCGAACGGAATGACGGAGGGCCCGGACGGCAGGATGTGGTTCGCGGACACGAACACGGCGGCTCCGGCGATCGGGGTGATCGATCCGAGCACGGACGCGATCACCGAGTACCCCATCTCGCTCACCGCCAACTCCGGTCCCTGGATCGGCCCCGACGGCAACCTCTGGTTCGCCCACTCGGGTGCACCGTTCGCAGACGCGGCCGGCTGGTTCGGCTTCGGCGTCTGCGGCGCCACCGTGCAAGGCTGCAACTTCCAAAGCGCGAACCTGCAGAACATCATCCTCGACGGCACAAACCTGCAGGGCGACAACTTCCAAAGGGCGCAGCTCGAGAACGCGCAACTGATCGGGGCGGACCTGCGAGGCAGCAACCTGCAGGGCGCGCAGCTTCAGAGCTACGCGTTCCTCGCCTGGGCGAACCTGCAGGGGGCGAATCTGCAGAACGCGAACCTCGCGGGCGCGGACGTCGCGAACGCGAGCCTGCAAGGCGCCAACCTGCAGGGCGCCGACCTCGCCGACGCCAACTTCACCAACACCAACCTGACCGGAGCGAACCTGCAGGGCGCCAACGTCACCGGGGTCACCTGGACGGGCGCCAACCTGACCGGCGCCAACCTGCCGAAGGTGAGCGCAGCCTCGGTCTCGGCCTCCTCTGGGATCGGGTCGGTGACGGAGTTCAGCGCAGGACTGCCGGCGGGCAGCCTCCCGGATGGGATTGCGGCCGGGGCCGATGGCAACCTCTGGTTCGCTGATCGCGGCGCCACGCCTGCGCTTGGGCGGATCACGCTGGCCGGGACGATCACCGAGGCGACGAGCGGCCTGAATCCCGGCAGCCTGCCGGGCGGAAGCGCCCAGTTCGGCAGTCTCTCGGTCGGCGGGATCATCGCCGGCGCCGACGGCAATGTCTGGTTCACAGACCACGGCGCCACCCCGGCTATCGGGCGGATCACGCCGGGCGAAACGAGCACCGAGTTCGACTTGGCCGCGGGAAGAGTCCCGTACAAGATCGCGGCCGGCCCTGACGGCAACATCTGGTTCACCGACCGAGGCACCCCGGCGGAGATCGGACGGGTCACGCCGTCGGGGACGATCACCGAATTCGGCGGGCTGCCCGCAAAAAGCAGCCCCGGCGGGATCACCGCAGGCCCGGACGGCAACGTCTGGTTCACCGACCAGAGCACGACCAGCCCGGCGATCGGGCTGATCTGCCTGACGAGCGGACCGCTCTGCTTGCCAACCGACGCGACGAACCACGCGATCCACGAGTTCGCCCTGCCGACAGGCAGCTCCCCGACCGCGATCGCCGCCGGGCCGGACGGAAGCCTCTGGTTCACCCCCCGAATGACCGGCGGCATCGGAGGGATCGGGCGGATCGACCCGGCGACCGGGATAATCACCGAGTTCACGAGCGGTCTGCCCTCCGGCAGCACACCGGACGGGATCGCGGAAGGGCCGGACGGCGACCTCTGGTTCATCGACAAAGGCACCACGCCGAAGGCGATCGGCCGCATCACCCAGAACGGCTCGATCACCGAGTTCAGCCTCGCCCCGGGCGTTGCCCCGGCGAAGATCGCGATCGGGCCTGACGGCAACCTCTGGTTCAACGACAACGGCACCACTGACGCGATCGGTCGCTTCGATCTCGGCGTCTGCGGCGACTCACTTGCCGGCTGCAACCTGGCGAGCGTCGGCCTCCAGAACATCATCCTGAACGGCGCAAACCTGCAAGGCGAGAACCTGCAAGGAGCGCAGCTCCAGAACGCCCACCTGATCGGCGCCAACCTGCAAGGCGACAACCTGCAAGGGGCGCAACTCGAGGGCTACGCGTTCCTCGACGGAGCGAACCTACAGGGCGCCAACCTGCAGGGCGCCAACCTCGCCGGCGCAAACCTCGCACGCGCCGAACTCGGCGGCGCCAACCTACAAGGAGTCATCTGGTCGAACACCACCTGCCCCGACGGCACCAACAGCAACAACGACGGCGGAACCTGCGCGCATAACACGTAGACGGCAGCGCCTAACCGTTGGCTCTGTCTCGTGAAGGGCCGCCGACGGCGGCCCTTCCGTCGTTGGAGCTCACCCGAGCGAAGGGGGATAAGAGAAGGAGCCCCCGAAGGGGCGCAAAGGTGCCCGTGGACGGCTCAATGCATCCAAAATGTGGCTGAGCTGCGACCCGCTAAGCCCGCACGGTCGGCGTTCGCGCTAGAGGCGTCCGGTTCGAATCTTTGGGCGAGTGCCGAGCCGGTGCTCCGCGCGTACGAGCATGTGACGCTACAGCTGCTTTCCGGGGCGGGCGCCCACCTATCCCCTCGTTTGTGCTTACGGGATAGGTGGGCTGCGCGCCGTGAAACCGACGTGAAGCTCGTCGCCCGGTGCCTGAAGCTACGGTCAACAGGGCGAGCTCTGGCAGGTGGGGTTCGTACCTGCCAGAGCTCGCGTCGGGTGCTAGACGCCTGCGCCGCGCCCGAGGACGCGGAAGACGCCGACACTGACGCTGGTGCCGCCGCGCGCGTGCACGGTGAGCTTCCCCGTATGCGCGTGTTTCGGCACGAGCGCGATGATCGAGCTGGCCGAGGAGTGCATGATCTGCGCCCGCACACCGCCGAACTTGAGCCA
>Ga0070731_10004681_pt1 | contig 11626 bp, 16 predicted proteins | sample Coa_R1_2_FD_66448 | JGI IMG/M metagenome (GOLD analysis project Ga0070731, IMG submission 66448) | Surface soil microbial communities from Centralia Pennsylvania, which are recovering from an underground coalmine fire - Coalmine... | ecosystem: Environmental > Terrestrial > Soil > Unclassified ... | reverse complement strand
CCCCGGCACCACCGTCGACATCTTTAAATTCATCACCCCGCTCACCCCGGAGGAAAACCGCCACCTCGAATACCTCGCCCGCCGCGACGTCGGCACGCCCTACGATTACCGCGGCATCGTCCGTTTCCTGACGCGTCAACGTGATGCCCGAAGCCGCCGACTCTTTTGCTCCGAGCAGGTCTTCGCCCGCTGCCAGCAAATCGGCCGCCCCCTGCTCGACCGCACCGAAGCCTGGCGCGTCCCACCCGACTGGCTCGCCCGCAGCCCGCACCTCGCGCTCGATCAAACCATCGTCACCGCATGAATTTCCGATTTCCGATACACGATTTACGCGCCGTGGATTCGTTCTCGTCCCTTGACGCGCCAAAGCCGGACGAAGACGGCTCGTCCTCGAATTCCCGCGCGCCCATTAAATGTCCGGCCTTCGATGTTCGATGTTGCCGCGTCTAACGCACCCCTTTCCCCGATTCCGCACTCCGCACTCCGCAATTGAAATATGCCCCACCACCGCATTCCCCATCCCTTCGCCCCGCCTTACCCTGGCGGCACACCCACTGAAGAACTGATCGACCGCCACGCGCATCTCGTTGCCGTCGGCCTCGCCAACTGCCGCGCCGCCCAGGCCCTGCAAAGAGAAATCACCCGCCGCAAAATCGAACAGCGCAACGCCGAACTCGAATCTAAAGCAGCCCTGCTTTCCAATGACGACGACAACAACCACTTCAATCCAAAGGAACACCGCGACGGAGACGGCAAGTGGACTACCGGCCCCGATGCCAGTGGCTCCAAGGCTAACGCCTCAGTCGCAGCCCAGGCAAAAGGAGCGCCGCTCAAATTTGGTGCCGGCCTTAACCAAGGGTTACAGCAAGTCGCGTCAAACATCGGCCAGGGCATGGCCCAGCTTTCGGACCCCGGCGCGTTGAAAGACAATTTCTCCACCTTCCTTCAGGCACAGGACGAGGCGCTCGGAATGGTCCCCAACCCGCACTTTGATCCTCTGACGGGTGAAGTCAGCAACGATGATCTCTACGAGCAAGCCAGGTGGCGGATGTTTGAACAGCGTGAAATCGAACGTGAACGATTGCGCGCGCCCTGGGAAAGTTTCAGCCAGGCGGCTGCCGAAGTAGCCGCTGAGTTCGGACATCTCAAAGACACCACACCCGGACCAAATTGGGTCGGCACTGCCGGCGAAATGACGGGCGAGACTCTGGGCTATGCCGCGCCCTCGGCCATTCCCGTCGTCGGGCAGGTCACGGGTCCCGCTGTGGCAGCGTTAGCCTCCATCGGAGACACGTTCAACCAGGCATACGATGCCTACAAAAAACGCGGGCTTCCCGACGACCAGGCGCGTGAGATGGCCCGCAAGGTGGCAATCGACACGGGCGTCGCCACTGGATTAATTTTTGCATTGCCTATCGGCCGGCTCGCCTCCCTGCCCAAACCCGTCCTCTCGCAAATGCTGTTGGCGATGGGAATCAGCGGCGCCCAATTAAGCGCCGACAAGTTGCAGTCCATGCTGCAGGCCAAGGCGACCTTCAATCCCAACCTGACACTGGCCGACTTCGCCAGGGAAACTGGCAACAGTTTTCTAATGGGTGCCATCGTCTCCGGCTCGCTGCACGGTGCTCAAAGAATCAGCGCAGCTCAGCTCGCCAGATTGCGAGGCACCACCGGCCAAGAACCAACCCCGAAAACCCCGGCAGAATTGACAAAAACAGAACAACAACAGAAAGTTAAACCAGATGAACCAGAAGAAGAAAATAATCGGGCCAACCAAGGAGCTAGTCGAGCGGATGAAGCGCTCGTTGCAGAGGCCGCCGCCTACCTTAGAAGAAGTGGAGAGGCAGTTCCGAGCCTCCAAGGTGATTCAGGAGAAATACAAAGACAAGGGGCCGCCCTTCAAAAGTGGGCCCGAGCGACCGGGCGCCTGAACGACGGTATCCCGCCAACAGCCAAGCCGTTGGACGGGGCCGGGGAACACCAGGTATTCTTTGATCCACAAACTAATCGGGTCTATAAAAGCACATACCCGGGCAGCTTCGGATTGGCCGGCAAGGAATACTGGCTGGAGAGAGCCACACCGTACTTTTATCTGCGCCGGATTGCCCTCATGAACCAGGTATTCGGATCGGATATTCGCGTGGAAGGAGTCACGTCAGGAGAAAATCCCTCAATCATCACTTCACAGCCGTACCACGACGCTTACGACAAAAACTCTCCGCACCCTTCTGAAAAAGAGATTGCAGAGTTCATGCGCAGTCAGGGTTTTGAGTCCCATCCCACTTTCGAATACGGCTGGGTTCGAAAAGCGGACGGAATCACAGCGCTCGATGCGAAGCCGGACAACTTCATCAAGACTAAAGATGGCATTGTGCCCGTCGACCTCATCATGCAGGAGGAGCCTCGTCCGACCAATCCACATGATCAGTGAAGTTCAACTATGCCTCTTACCCTCATACACAGAAAGCGAGCCATGATTTGATTATGGTGTCCTCCATCAATCAACGGGGCAGACCTGATTTGACAAAGTCAAAACCACCAACCACAATTAAACTAGATGAGCCTCGAAGAAGACCTTAAACGAGTAATCCCCGCTGACAAGGAAACGTACGATATGATGGAACGGCTGAGAAAGCAGCCTCCACCTCCTTTGGAAAAAGTCCGGGCACAATTTAAAGCTTCCCGGGAGTTCCGTGAGAAATATAACAAAGAGCATGGCGAAACCGGTCGGAAAGATGGCGCCTGAGATGAAGAGTATCGACAGAATAATCCCGGCGTCCAAGGAACTACTCGACATGATGGAACAGTTGCGGCAGATGCCGCCGCCTACCTCGGAGCAAGTGGAGACGCAACTCCGAGCCTCCGAGGAGATTCCGGAGAAAGACAAAGACAGGCAGCGCTACTTCAGGAGTGGGCCAAACAAACCGGGCGCCTAAAGGATTTCGCCCCCCCCCAGCGGGATCAAAGTTGGCTCAGGGTGGCGAGCACGATGTCTTTGTCGATCCAGACACTGGCCGCGTTTACAAACGAACTTATCCGCCCGGAGCATTCGGATTGATTGGAGTGGGGCGGGGATTGGAAGAAGGAGCAACTCCCTATTTTTATCTGCGTCGAGTGGACCTGATGAACCGCATTTTTGGATTGAATATTCGAGTGGAAGCCGTCACTCCGGGAGATAAGCCCTCCATAGTTACTTCAGAACCATTTCATCAGGCCGCCGACCCCCTGCACCCTCATCCTTCTGACGAGGAAATCGAACAGTTCATGCGAAAGCATGGGTTTGAGCCTGTGTCCAATTTTGGTGACCGCGGATGGGTGCGCAAAGCCGACGGAGTAATGGCACTTGATGCGTTCCCTAAAAATTTCATCAAGACCTCCAAGGGCATCGTCCCGGTCGATTTAATACTTCAAGATGGTCGCGAAACTCTCCCCGATCGTTGACGGAAAATACCGATTCATCGCCATCTGCACACCCCAGTGGATCCCATCGCTGGAATTGACAAAAGAAAGACGGCAACACAAAGTCAAACCCGATGAGTGTGAATAAAATAATTCCAGCATCCAAGGAAGTACGCGACCAAATGGAATGGCAAAGACAGAAGCCGCGGCCTTCGCTCGAAAAGGTGAAGGCACAATTTCGCGCATCCGAAAAGCTGCGCCGCTCGGCGGAATACCAGGCTAAGCACAAACACAAATTCTCTGAACTTGGGCGAGACCAATAAGAGAATTCGTGTCAGCGAGAGAGATGGGAACCTATTGAACAGTTGCTGAGTCGGAGAATAAAATCTGGATTGAATATTGGGCTGATACAGGAGACGAAGACAACTCCAGGCCGGTCAAAGAGGAAACAGTTTCCTCCACCGCAGAAGCGCTGGCTAAAATAAAACGCTGGCTGACAACTCCGGCCCGGGAACCTTGAACCCATAAACCCGCTGTTCGTCTCCGGTTCGCAGCGAAGATGCATCCGCACTCATCCGATTCTCCATAAAAAAACCATTGACCCGCCCGCGCATCGGGATACAACTCAGCCCGGCACCACGTCATGTCCGGGATGAAACTCATCAACTATCGGGGCGGCCTCGCGCGCTTCTACCTGCCTTCCTCCTGGGTCGAGGAATATGATCACGACGGCCGCGGCACATTTTTCGAAGACAAACCCGATTCCGGCACCCTCCGCGTCAGCGTCATCGAACTCGACGAACCGCGCGATGACCTCGGCGCGGCCGATACCGTGGGTGACGTCGTTGCCGAAATCAGCGCCACCGATTCCATCGCGCGCCTGCCTGGCGGCGTGGTCGTGGCGCAGACCAGGCAGATCATTTTCGTCGATGGCTGCGAACTATTGTGGCACACGTGGCATATTGGAATCCCCGTAGGGCGCGCGCATTTTCGGATAATTATTTTCACGCACGCCATCCGCGCGTTTCAGGAATTCGATCCGCACACCCGCCAGGAACTCGCCATGCTGAACCGCTCCATTGCTGAAGGCGCGTATCCTGCCGTGCGGCTCAGTTAACATACCGCTTCCTATAAGTCCTGATTCGCCTGCCCCGCGGTTGGAAATTCCCTTGATTCAGGCCGACCTGCCAATTTGAAATTCGGATTTCTGATTTCGGGCCTTCGGATTTTGCGGAACGCACACAACGCACACAACGCCATCAACGCCAACAACGCCATCAACGCCAACAACGCCATCAACGCCATCAACGCCATCAACGCTTTAGAAAGTCCACGTCCGGGGCGTATAACCGTGCGCAACGATGAACATAGTAAAGATGATGAGAGATGTTCGAATCGGGCAGGCGAAAGCCAGCCCAATATCCGATTTACGATTGACGATAGACGCGCGTTCGGACTCCGGCGCGCGCGCCCTTCTCAATCTGCTCGTAAATCGTATATCGCATATCGTAAATCCGCCCGCCGCGCCTGCCGACTACAGATAACAGACTACCTTTATTATGAAACAATCCCTACTGAGATACTGGCTGGCCATGAACGCCAGCGCGCTGCAAGCCGGCGCTCACGCCGCCAAAGCGTTCTTTGCCGTCGCCGGCGCGCATGCGGCCGTGGATGCCATCCCCGCCTTGAACCCGCATCAACTGTGCGCCGTGTTCCTCCTGGCCTTCGGCATGGAAATCCTCAACTACCTCGACACCCATCCAATCGTTCCAGCCGCCAAATGAAAACCAGCTCCATATCCGATTTACGATATACGATTTACGCGCGTTCGGAATTCGGCGAGCGCGATTCCCGTCGTCAGCTCGTAAATCGCAAATCGTAAATTGAATATGTTCGTCACACCTATATTCTCCCAGGCAGACTTGACCGGCGTTCCCGCGGCCGTTTTCAAGTGGGTCATCATCATCCTCGTCGGCCTGGCCGTCGCCGCCGCGTTCATCTGGACTGCCTTTCGCACCGGCGGCAAACAAAATGTCCGCATCGACCAGGACCCCACGCCCGAATTCCGCAAAGCGTCCAAGCGTTACAACCACGACCTCGCCGAGGAACGTCACCGCGACCTCACGCGCCGGCTTACCAAAGCCGAGCAGGACATCCAAAGCATCCAGGAATCGCGGCTCAAAGCCATTCACGGCATCGAGCAACGCTTCAATCGCATCTGGATCGTGCTCACGAAAATCGCCACCAAAATGGATATCGAGACGCCGCAGGACAAAGAGGACGACTTATGACACGCCGCGAAACCATTTCCCTGCCCGCAACCCGTCAGCCGTCAATCCCGCGGGCCGAACAATGCGACTTCGGCAATCTTCTCTTCGACAAAGCACGCACGATGCTTTCGGTTGAGGAAATCGCTGCCAAACTGGAGTGTTCGCGCGCGCACGTGATTAACCTGATCGAAGGCGGCGATCTCGGCTGCGTCAATATCGGCGCCGGGAAAACCAAATACTTTCGGATACCCGCCGCCGAATGGGAACGGTTCCTGAGAAAGCGGGCCACCGTGTAGTGCGATTGCCTGCCACCACCGGGATGTATGTCGCCGCCTTCGACACGTCAAACCGATATGTCGAAAATATTGCCAAATTTCGACACGTCAAAATGCGCCGGGAAAAGGCGTCCCCGCCGGGGAGTGGGAAAGGTTTCTGAAGAAACGGGCGACGGTTTGATGTCGGCTTAACTACCGAAAAAGTTCAATTCGTTTTGTCACCCGTCTGAACGTAGGCACCGACCGCCTCCCTTTGTCTGAAATACTGTCCCTTCGCCTGTCGAATCACCGGAATCGTAAACGGCGGAGCCGAGTCACGAAATTTTCTCGGATGCCGGACAAAGATGTCGAGACCACCAGTTTTATTAGTTTCAATATCTATTTGAAAATCTGAGCGCCTAACCTGATTACTGATGTCCTCGTAAACTTCTTCGGGACTTCTATCCGACGGCCACCTTGGAGTAAAAGTGATCATCGCCCCATTCTCCAGAAGCATATTCGTTTCATTCACTATTTGAACCTTGCACGGATGCTGCAGCGGCTGATTTGGCACAGGATACTCGTAGGTAAACACCACCAGACCACTCGCCCAGCAGATGAAAATCACGACCGCGACAATCAATATGGGCATAATCGTTTTCACAGGTCTCTTATTCCCCTCCGGCGGGGTACAAATTCGGGAAAAAACTCGCGGCAGCATCCGCTGGAAAACCGAGTCGCAACGCGCCTTTCGGGGAACCGGACGTGGCCAGGCGCCGTGCCAGCAATTCTCCAATGACCTTTTGGGCGGTGCGAGGCGATGCGCCGATGATGCGCGCCACTTCTCCGCGAGCAATTTCACCGCGCAAAAATATTTCGCGTAGCACGGCCGCAGAACCGCGCGGCAGTTCCCTGGCGGATTCCCGGTGTTCGCCATAGCCCGAGATGCGATTCAGTATTCCATCGAGCGCCAGGAGTTCCTGCATAAACTCCACCTGATCCACCGCCACGCCCAGGAAGAACTGACAGAATTCACCCAGATACTTTTGCGAAAGATAACCGCGGCCGTCATAGTCGTTCACGCGCTTTTCATCCGCGTTGGCCAGAGCTGATTGATAGTCCGCCTTTCGACGAGCCAACGCCCGGGACATTGTCCAGAGTCCGTCGCTATCGACGCGGGCCTTGATGAACCAGGCATGAGTGAAGAGCCGGGCCACGCGGCCGTTGCCGTCCAGAAAGGGATGAATCCAGGTCAGCCGGTGATGAGCGGCTGCGGCTGCAATCAATGATCCCGGATCGGTGCTGACCAATGGACCGTAAAATTCCGCGAACCGGTTCAAGAACTGTTCCAGCTTTTTGCTGGAAGGCGCCATGTGCCGTCCCACGCTGACTTCAGACTTTCGGAGCTTGCCGGGTTGGACGACGTGAGTTTTAGATTTTTCGTCTTCGAGCTTCCGGAATTGCTCCGGCAGGCGGCGATAAAATTCCTCATGCACCCAGCAGAGAAATTCAGCGGAACAGATGTCGCCGGCAGGCATTCGTGGAAGTCGCGATTCCATTTCAGCTTGAACTTCCATGTGCGCGAGATGCTGGATCTGGAGCGCTCGCTGCCCGGCGTCCGCTGAAAAAACGTTTCGGAGCGCTGCGTCGATATCCCGGGGCCTGGTGCGGTGACCTTCGATGAGGTTTGAGTAATAGCTGTTCATCGACCGGAGCAGGTCGGCGACTGCTGCGCGGGTGAGCGGATGCAGCGAGGAGCGCAATCGCTCCGCACCTCGAATCAGCTCCAACGCCAAAGCAGATGACGTCCCCTCTTTGGGCAGGAGCGGCTCCATGTCCGAAGGATGATCGTAAAGTGTTTTGGCTGCTTTCTGCGTCATTAAATGCCGATGTTTTTGCTGATCTAATAAAGCATTAAAAGCACCTTATTACAAGGTTTATATTGATTCAATGAGCCAATAGAAGCCAACAACTTGCCGATGTTTTTGCCGATCCAATGCCAGCACTTAACCAATAGGCCAGACCCGCGGTCCGTTGTTTGGACAACACCCCCTGAAACGCCGGGCTATTCTCAGAGGTTCCTTCGAAACCGAACGTCGGCTGAGGGCACGAAAATTTGAGGGCCTGCATCAAAAAAACCTCCCCGCACCCACTTCCCCGTCAAATTTTCCCGCATAAACGTCATATACGCTACGTGTTGATACCCGGTTAACTAAATAGCGTGCGATAACAGGCGCGATGTTAGCGCAAGCTATCAACAAAGTTTGGGCGGCGCGCCGTAAATCCGGCACCAGGTCCGTTTTGGACTGCGGTGGCAAATTGCCAGCCGTGCTGCGGCCACCGCTTTCCCCCGGGCGACATGTCGCCCGATCCCAAAGCGCGGACATGTCCGCGCACTCCAAATTACGCGCGCGCCCCATTCCGCCTGCTTTGCACGACAGCGCATCTCTGCACAAGGGGAAACCATTTGCAGCAGGTTTGGGAAACCCATCCGCACTCACAATTCCGCACTCATCACTTTTATGACCCGTCGCGAAACTTCCATCTGCAAAGCCATTCTCGATTACCTCCACAACCTCGATGGCGGCCAGGCGCATGAGTTGAATATTCACGCCGGCGCCAGCGAGAACTTCATGTCGCTGATTCCGCGCAGTGAGTTCGACCTCATGTTCCAGCACTGCGCCAAACAAGGCTGGCTGCTGCATGTGCCCACGCGGTTCAAAGGGTCGCTGTGGTCCATCAATGACGCCGGGGAAAAGGCGCGGCAGGACATGATATGAAAGCACCAAGCGTCCAAGCTCCAACATCCAAAGAAGCTCCAATGTCCAAGCACCGAACGTTCACCAAGCCTTTTTGGAATTTGGAGCTTGGTTATTCTCTGGAGCTTGGAGCTTGGACGCTTGGAGCTTTCGCAATACACATCTTGCCCCCAAGGGCAGAGCCGGCCACGTCCGCAGTTTCCCTCCTCTCCTGCGCACGGGCGGCTCTGTCCACTGTTGGTTCCGAAGGAACTTCTGATAATAGCCCGGCGTTTCAACGCCGGGTACGCGTGTGGATTCCGATAAGTCCCGAAGGGACGGCTGAACGAATTCCCGTGCGCCGCGTCAGTCGTCCCTTCGGGACTTGGACGGCGGCGCATCCACCTCACTCACTGACTGACCTATGAACTCATCCGACGAACTGAAATTTCCATACGCCTCGCCAGTGGCGGAACTGAAAGAAAAATGGCGCGAACTCCGAAAGAGCGAGAAGGACTATTGGCGCGCGCAATTCGCATCGGCCCGCACTTCAAAAAGCATCCGCAGCGAAATGGTCGGCCGGCTCGGTGTGTTCCTCTACTACGATGTTCAACTGACCCACTTCCGCAAATGGGTGGCCAGGCAGGACAAGCGCGAGGCAGCGGAGAAGGCGCAATTTGATGCCGAGAGGGCGCTCGCATTGAATGCGTCAAGCCCCGTTGCCGGTCCTTCATCGGTGGAGTTAAGGCAACTCTATCGACAATGCTTGAAGGATCTCGAGCGGAGCGCATTTCGGGCGTTGCTCGGCCCGAGCCATTCGGAGTCGCTTCATAAATACGCGCACAAGAACGTGGAGGATTTCTACCTGGATGTTTTGTGCCTGTGCGTGTTCGCGCTGATCGAGGAATCAACCCCGCGTCACGGCCTCAATTGATTGAATGATGAAGACAGGAGCTGGAAGCGAGAAGTTAGAAGTGAGGAGCAGGCCGGGATGCCTCTCTGGTTCCGGAGGAACCTCTGAGAATAGCCCGGCGTTTCAACGCCGGGTGCGCGTGCCGATTCACATAAGTCCCGAAGGGACGGCCGAAAACGTTCCGATACACCACGTCAGTCGTCCCTTCGGGACTCGACTTCCTTTCAACCCTTACCCGGCGTTGAAACGCCGGGCTATTTTCAAGCGTCCCTTCGGGACTTCACGCTGCGCCACCACCAGACCCTCGGTTTTCGACCGCAACTGAATTACCTATGCCTGCGAACCTCCCCCGAAAACCGACCGGCACAAAAAGTGGCCAACCCGAAACGCCCATGCAGCGTATGAAAGCCCTCTGGAGAAAGATGCCCGAGGCCGAACAGGACTATTGGCGCGAACAACTTTCCTCCTCACGCACCTCCGCGGAACTGCGCGCCGAAATCCGGAACAGATATCAAATTCAGTTCAACGGCGACTGCAGAATTTCGCAACTGCGTTGTTGGATCGCCGATCAGGACTGGCGCGATGCCGAAGCCGAACACATGCGTGAGGATGAAGATCGGTTTTTAAAAGAATTCGGCACCGACAACCTCGACCTCGTTCGCGAAAAAGTTTTGAAGCGCAGCTACGCCCGCACTACCGCCGCCAGGGACATCGAACTCGCCCTCGCCACCGTCCGTCACGACGTCAGCGCCAAGCGCGTCACCATCGATGAAAGGAAACTGGCCCTCCTCGAAAAGAAAGCCGCCGCCATCGATCAGGCCAGGGCCACCATCGCCAGCATGGAACTGACGGAAGAACAAAAACAACAGCGCATGCGCGAACTCTTTGGAATCATCTAATGGCTAACACAAAAAAAGACGCAATCGAAAAACTTCGCGCGCAACTCGAAACCGCGCGCGATCAAGCCGGCGCCACACTCGCCAACACTGACGTCTCCCAACTCGCGGACCGTTGCGAGACACACAAACCCGGCAAAAGCGCCACCGGCTGGAAAAATCCCTTCCCGAAAAACGATCCCCGCAGCGTCCTGCTCGAATATCAATTCGCTTGGTGGTTCGACCGCAGCCGCTTCAAAGCCGCCCTCATGTCACGCCAGACCGGCAAGGATTTTTCCAGCCAGGGCGAAGCTGCCGAAGACTGCCAGCAACGCAAAACCGAATGGATGATCGCCGCTCCCAGCGAACGCCAGGCCCTCGATTCCCTCGAGCAGGGCAAAACCTGGGCCCAGGCCTTCGACCTCAAAGTCGCCGACTACAAAGAAGAACGCTCCGGCGGCAGCGAGTCCGTTTTGAAGTCCGCTGAAATCGTCTACTCCAACGGCTCCAGGCACCGCGCTGTTCCGGGCCGTCCCGATACCGTCCGCGGCCGCAGCGCCAATCTTCTGTTAACCGAAGTCGATTTCTTCGAAGACCCCGACGCCACCTGGCGCGCCATCCTCCCCAGCATCACCAACCCTTTGCGTGGCGGAGAGAAAAAAGTGCGTTTGATCACCACCCCAAACCGCATTGGCGGTTTGATGCACAAAATCTGGGCCACACCGGATTCGAAAAAAGTGAAATGGTCCAAACACCTCGTCACTATTTATCACGCCGTCCTCATGGGCTTGCCCGTGGATGTCGCCCAGCTCAAGGAAGCCTTTAACGACCCCGAAGGCTGGGCTCAGGAATACGAATGTCAGTTCCTCGACGCCTCCGCCGTCCTCTTGCCCTACGAACTCCTCGCCACCTGCGAAAGCCCCGAAGCAACCACGATCGTGCCGGCGGAATTCTTCTCAACTATCAACTCTCAACCATCAACTGTTGTGATGGGCATCGACTTCGCCCGCAAACGCGATCTCTCCGTCGCATGGACCGATGAATTGCTCGGCAACATAACGCATTGCCGCGAAGTGCTCGAGATGCGTGACCTGAGCACACCGGATCAAATCGAGCTCCTGCGCCCGCGCATTCGCCGCGCGCGCCGTGTCTGCCTGGATTACACCGGCCCCGGCGT
>Ga0070731_10004680_pt1 | contig 11627 bp, 9 predicted proteins | sample Coa_R1_2_FD_66448 | JGI IMG/M metagenome (GOLD analysis project Ga0070731, IMG submission 66448) | Surface soil microbial communities from Centralia Pennsylvania, which are recovering from an underground coalmine fire - Coalmine... | ecosystem: Environmental > Terrestrial > Soil > Unclassified ... | reverse complement strand
TTGGCCGCGGCCAAATCGCCGCTTCGCGCTCCTTGCACTTCGTCATCCACACCGACTCCTTGCCCGAGGCGACGACAATCCCGTTCTTGAGGTATTCGTGCCCGCCCGCGCCGATCGAGCCGACCGAGCGGTAATGCCGGTGGTCCGGCGCCAGAATGCCCCACTCCTCGTAGCTGCTGCCAATCTCGGCGCTGCCGACGCCGGCGGTATAGACTTCGCGCAGATGCACCGTATCGTTGCCCTGGCGCTCGACCGAGCGAACGGCGGCGGTAAGCTCGCTGGTGCCCGGGCCGAACGTCAGATGACGGATGACGTCGCCCTCCTTGCCGGCGGCGAATTCGAGGTGCGGGTTGGCTGGCGCCGGCCTTGCCGCGCAATCGACGGCCCACGACCCCAAAAGCCCGGCCCCGGCCATCGTTTCGGCGACGCTGCCGGCGACGGCCGGCGGAAGCGGCCAGATCGTCGCGAGGATGGCCGCGCCGACGACCGGCTTCACGGCGCCCCGGCTTCGAGCGCGGCAATCAGCGGCAGCGCCAGTTGCCCGGCGGCGACCAGGCGCACCGGCTCAAACGAGCGGCGATGGTGCGGCGTGACGCCGAGGCGGCGGATGCCGTCGCAGTGTGCCGCCGTTGCGTAGCCGACATTGGTCTCCCAGCCATAGCCGGGGTAGCGCTGCGCCAGGGCGCGCATGATGCGGTCGCGGGTGACCTTGGCGACGACCGAGGCGGCGGCGATCGAGAAGCTCAGCGCGTCGCCCCTGACGATTGTGCGCACCGCGCAGGGCAGCGCCGGCGCGACATTGCCGTCGACCAGCGCTATGTCGGGGGCCAACCCGGGCGGCCCCGGCGACATCGCCAGCGCGGCCACCGCCCGCCGCATCGCGAGCAGGCTCGCGCGCAGGATGTTGATGCCGTCGATCTCGCGCGCGCTCGCCGCCCCGACGCCGATGCTGACCGACCCGCTCCGGACCCCGGCGCACAGGGCGCGGTAGCACTCCTCGCGCAGCTCGCGCGACAAGGCCTTCGAATCGTCGAGGACGCGGCGCACTTCGCCACGGAAGCGGCGCCGGTCGATCACCACCGCGGCGGCGACGACCGGCCCGGCGAGCGGCCCGCGGCCGGCCTCGTCGACGCCGCACACCCGGCCGGCGCAGGACCGCTCGATGGCGAAGTCGGGCATCCCCTCCCCTCGTAAAAAGCGGCGCGGCACTGCCGCTGCTCGTGCCACCCCGCTGCTCGTGCCACCCCGCTGCTTGTGCCACCCCGGCATGGCGCAGGCAAGCCGATCGACGGCCGCAAATATCCCCCGGCGCTCGGATCAAAACATGAACATATTTCGTTGACATAGGTTGTAGCGTTTACTATTCTCGCTTTGTTCTCACGCGAGAACGCCTCCGGGGAGGAAAGCCCATGCGATGGACGCTCTTGATCGCGGTCGCGGCGATTGCCGCCACCCTATGGCTGCCGGGCGAGGCGGCGCAGCCGGCCGCCCCCGGCGGCGGCGACAAGATCACGTTCGAAGACTACCGCGAGTGGCGCGACAATTTCCTCGAACGGCGGCGCAGCGAGCTGGCGGTCGCGCTGTCGGCGGGCGATCTTTCGGCCCAGCACAAAGCGCGCTTGGAGCAGACCAAGGCCTATTACGACTGGCTGGCCGGACTTTCCGCGGCCGACCGCGACCGCCGCTACCGCGACCGCTTCGAGCGCATCGACAGCGACCATGACGGCACGATGGACCGCGCCGAGCGTGCCGCCTGGCGCGATAAGCAGCGCGCCTTCTACCATCGCGACGGCACCGCCGAGTCTGCCGCGAGGCCTGCCGCCGGGTCTGCCGCCGGGCCTGCCGCCGGGCCTGCCCACGGGCCTGCCAGCGCTGCTGCCGCGCCGCCGCCGATCGACTGAGCGGCGTCCCTATCGCGCGCTAATTGATCGCCCAGCGGTAGCCGACCTCGGGGGCCCGCCGCGTATTTGGCGCCGCTCCGAGCGTCGGTCCGGTATAGCCTTGCGTCTTCTCCGCCGCCGGCAGTTTCTTCGGCGGCGCCGCGAGGTGCTCGCCGGCCACGATCTGCTGTGAAATCTGCGGCACGAGATCAAAATTAACGCAATTGCGCGATTTTCCCGCCGGGCAGGTCGCCCAGGCGGCGCCGCTGCTCGAGATAGACGCCGCGACAAGCGCGGCCCAGGCGCCCGGGCGCATCTTTGCCCCCTATCCCTGTGCGTTCCGGCGAATTGTTACATGAGAAAGCCGGTTATGACGAATCGGAAATCATCTCGCGCCTCGCGGGCGCCTTCCGGGAAGCGGTGACGGGCGGGCGGCTGGCCGGTCGCGGTAGCGACAATCGCCGCTAAAAGGTGCGACCTGCCATGCCACCGACGCGCGCGCTGGGGCTCGGCCGCGCGTTGCCTCGGTTGAGAAAACCCCGTAAGCTGCCGATAAGTTGGTTGTTATCAATGTCCCGGAAACTATTTGCGGTTAAGTTGCCGGCGCCGGGCAGCGCCCAGGAGCCCCGAGCGCGGGGCAACTCGGGCGCGGGAACCGGGAGTTTCGCGGCGCCGTTTCTTCACGCGGCAAGCGCAACGCATCGACGCTGACTAGCGAGGCCATCGTGTCCCTACCCCCCAGGATCGCGAGCGCTCGTCGCCCTTGGCGCCGTCAGTGGGCGTGGCCAGGTGCCGCGGCGGTCGTTGCCGCCCTGGCGCTGGCGACGTCCGGCGCCGCGGCCGAACCGCCCGACCCAAGCGCCGCGATGCTGGTGCCCGCTTCGCTGCAGCCGGCGACCGCGCCGCCCGCCGCCGGCGACGGCGAAATCAGGAGCCGCATCGAGGGCGCAGCCGGGCTCGCCGTCGCCGGCGAGCGGCTGCACGGCGCGCTGCTGCGGCAGTTTTATGCGGCGCACAACTATGAGCCGGTATGGTCGACCCACCAACCACAGGCGACCGCCTTGATCAATGCGGTGCTGCGGGCCGGCGAGCAGGGCCTCGATCCGGATCTTTTCCACGCCGCGCTGCTGCGCAATCCGGCCGCGCTGTCGCCGGTCGACCGCGAGCTCGTGCTGTCGGACGCATTTCTGTCCTATGCCGATGCGCTCGCCCGCGGCGTGCTGCCGATCGAATTTCGCATGGACGACGAGGATTTGACGCCGCTGCCGGTCGATGTCGCGGCGGTCCTCGGCACCGCGATCTCGAGCCCCGATCCGGCCGCGGTCATCGAGGCGCTGGCGCCGCGTTCGCCGAGCTATATCGCGCTGCGTCAGGCGTTGCAGGCCTATCGATCGGCCGCCGCCGTGCCGCCGCCCGGCCCGGCACCGCGCGGCGCCGGGTCGAGCACCCTCCCGGCCGAGCAGTCGGCGGCGAGCCGGGCGCGCGAAATCGAGATCAACCTCGAGCGCCTGCGCTGGCTGCCGCGCGCGCTTCCGCCCGACCGCGTCTGGGTCAACACCGCGACCGCCGAGCTGACACTCTATCGCGCCGACCAACCGGTGTTCGCGACGCGCGTCGTGGTCGGCCAAAACGACAAGCAGACGCCGGAATTCACCACGACGATCGACAGCCTCCTGTTCGATCCGCCATGGAACGTGCCGCCGTCGATCGCGCGCAGCGAGATTCTGCCGAAGCTCGACCGCGACCCCGGCTACCTCGCGCGTCATCACATGGTGTATCGCCACGGCGGGGCGATCGAGCAGCTGCCGCCGAGCGCCCTGGGCCAGGTCAAATTCGAGATGAAGGACCGCTTCGACGTCTATCTGCACGACACGCCGGAGAAGCTGCTGTTCGCTCGCGCCGACCGCCGCAAGAGCCATGGCTGCGTGCGCGTCGAGAACCCGCGCGTGCTGGCGTCGCTGCTGCTGCAGCAGCCGGTCGAGGTGATCGATCGCAACATCGCGCAGCGCGCGACGCATTCGCGCCCGTTGCCGGCGTCGATCCCGGTATTCGTGGTCTACCAGACGGCGTTCCTCGACGCGGCGGGCCGGATCGCCTTTGCCCCCGACGTCTACCAGCGCGATAGCGAGATCTGGCAGCGGCTGCACCCGCTGGGGCAGGCGCCGGTGGCGCAGCACGAGGTGGCGGGCCAACGCCCCGGCTGAACAGCATCCTGAGGCGATCAACCTGCACAGGAAAATTCGCGAAAAACGCGGCTAAAAGCTGCCCGCTCCTGCATAACAGGGTTGTTTTGGGCGGCAGAGCGATGCTATGGCGCTCCCCGGGGAATTTGGGGGGATCGGCCAATGCCGTCATCGAACTGGGCATCTTCCTTGCTGACCCGGCGCCGCGTGCTCGGCACCGCGGCGGTCGCGACCGCCGTCGCGCTCGTCAAACCGTCACCGGCGGTATCCTTCGCGCCGCGCTCGGTGTCGCTCTACAACACCCATACCGGCGAATGGGTGCGCACCGTCTACTGGGCTGACGGCCATTACATTCGCGACGCCGTGCGCGACATCAACTGGGTGCTGCGCGACCATTATTCCAATGAAGTGAGGCCGATGAACGCCGGCATGCTCGATCTCCTCGGGATGCTGCGCAGCCGCCTCGACACCCACAACCCGTTCCTGGTGATCTCCGGCTATCGCTCGCCGAGCACCAACCACATGCTCTACCTGCGGCACAACGGCGTTGCCGCCAACAGCTATCACATCCAGGGCATGGCGATCGATCTACGGTGCGAAAGGCGGGACCTGTCGCAGGTGCGCGGGGCGGCGATGAGCCTGCGCTGCGGCGGCGTCGGGTATTATCCGCACTCCGATTTCGTCCATGTCGATTGCGGCCCGGTGCGCTGCTGGTAAAGGATTTTGGGGCCCGGCGAAGCAGGCCCACCACCGCGGAACTACAGCCGATCGCAAGGCGTCTTTAGCCATAGCAATGGCTAAACACAAGGTTTCGCGATGGGCTTCATTCTGCTGATCATCCTGATCCTGTTGCTGGTCGGCGCGCTGCCGACCTGGCCCTATAGCGGCGGCTGGGGCTATTACCCGAGCGGCGGCGTCGGCCTTCTCCTGGTCATCCTGATCGTCCTGCTGATCGCCGGCCGCATCTAGTCTAGCGGCGGGCGAGGGCGCCGCGCTTTTAAGGAATCCGGCCGCCGGCGCTTTCAAGGAGCGCCCAGGCGGCGGGGTCGAAACGCGGCCGCCAGCGCCGGTGGAAATCGCCGAGCTTGGCGCGGATGTCGGCGGTGTCGGCCTGGTTGAGAGTGATCCCGGCCGCGCTCAGAGCGGCGGCGCCGGCCGCGTTGACCGCTTCGACGTCGGCGCGCTGCAACAGCGCGAATTTGTCGGCGTTGCGCTCGACGATGAACCTGAATTCGCTCGGCAGGCCCTGCCAGGTCGCGGCATGGGCGAGGAGCGTAAAGCCGGTCCACCAATGCGCGGTCAGGCTCAGATAGCGCTGCACCTCATATAACCGCAGCGACTGCACGACCCCGAGCGGGTCGCTCTGGCCGTCGAAAACCTTCGACTTCAGCGCATCGTAAAGCCCGCTGAACGGCACCATGCCGGGCTCGGCGCCAAGCGTGCGAAAGAAATCGGCGGCGAACTCGCCGCCCGGCGTGCGGATCTTCAGCCCGGCGAAATCGTTGGCCCGCTCGATCGGCCGCGTGCTCGTGGTGATGTGGTGAAAGCCGTTCTGCCAGCCGCGCGGGAAGGCAAAGATCCCCGAAGCGGCGAGTTCGCGGCGGATCATGTCGCCGAGCGCGCCGTCGAGCGCGGCGAAGACGGCGCCACTGTCCGCGAAGGCGAACGGCATCAGCGGCAGCGCGCTGGTCGGCGCGACGCCGCCCAAGAGCGCCCCGGTCAGATAAAATTCGAGCGCGCCGGCGCGCAGATCGGCAAACATCTGCGGGTCGGGGCCGAGGCGGCTTTCCGGGTAGACGTCGAGGCGGAATTCGCCACCGGTCTCGGCGCCGATCGCCGCCGCCATCTCGGCGAGGCGGCGCGCGGTCGGGCTGTGGGCCGGCTGGTTGACGCCGAGGCGTTGATGGAAGCGGGCGGACGCCGTCATGATGCTACTCCGCTGCTACTGCGCTACTACTCCGGGGCGGCGCGGCGGCGTTCCTCGGCGAGGAGCGCGGCGAGCCGCGCCATATCGCCGCCGCCCGCCAAGGCGTCGACCGGGACCGAGAGCCGTCGGCGCCAGTTGGGATGGCCGTCGGTGGTGCCCGGCAGGTTGGCCTGCTCGGTTGCGCCGGCGACGTCTTCGAATTGCACCAGCACGAGGCGGGCGCGGCTGCGCGCAAGATAGGCGTGGATCGCCTCGCCGAGCGCCGCGCCCCAGGAAGGTGCGTCCTCGGCCGGGAGGAATTCGGCGAACCGCTCGGGCGCGAGGAGCCCCTGGCCGGCCAGCGCTTCGAGCAGCATGCGGCGGTCGCGCCGGCGCTCGGCCGCTTCGCCCGCCTCGGCCGCGGCGTCGGGGTAAAGCCCGAGCTCGCGCCGCCACGCGATGTCGCGCCCGAGCCAGAAGCCTTTGAGCGTCGCGAGATCGTGCGTCGCGGCCGTGGCCGCGGCGAGCGGCGGGTAGTCGCCGGGCGGCGCGAAGCTGCCGTCGCCGCGGCGCTCGAACACCAGCACGCGATAGGACAGCACGCTCGCCGCCTGCATCGCCTCGCGAAATCCTTCCGGCACGGTGCCGAGATCCTCGCCGATCACGGCGCAACAATGCCGCCGGCTTTCGAGGGCGAGGAGCCGCAGCAGCTCGCCGAACGGGTAGTTGACATAGGCCCCGGCGGTGGCCGGGCAGCCGCTCGGTACCCAGTAGAGCCGCCGCAGGCTCATCACATGGTCGATCCTGAGGATGCCGGCGTGCCGCATGTTGGCGCGCAACGCGGCGATCAGCGGGGCAAAGCCGCGCCGGCGCAGCGCTAGCGGGTTGATCGGCGCGAGGCCCCAATTCTGCCCGCGCCGGCTCAGCGCGTCGGGCGGCGCGCCGATCGCCATGTCGGGAACCACCAGATCCTGATCGGCCCAGGCCTCGGCACCGTGCGGATTGACCCCGACCGCGAGGTCGCGGTAGAGGCCGATCGCGAGCCCGCCGGCGCGCCCTGCAGCGGCCGCCTCGCCGAGCTGGCGGTCGGCCTGCCATTGCAGGAACTGGAAGAACTCGACCCGGGCGGCGTGCGCGGCGGTGAATTCGGCGACCGCGGGCGAATGCGGGTCGCGCAGCGCCGCCGGCCAGGAATGCCAGGAAAACAGCGCGCCGCTCGCCTGGAAATGCTCGTGCAGCGCCTCGAACGTGGCGAACGCCGAGAGCGCCCGGCCGCCGGCCTGGCGGAACGCGTCAAAATCGGCGCCGGCCAAGCCGCCAGCGCCCCGCCGCGCGCGAAAGCGCTGAAACAACGCTTCCAGCGTTGGCCGCTTCGACGCCGCGACCGCGGCATAGTCGACCAGCTCGGGCTGCGTCGCCGCCGCCGGCGCCGCCATGTCGGCGGCAAAGCCGGCGACGCGGGTCACATCGATATAGAGGTAATCGAGCCAGGCCCGGCTCGATGGCGAATAGGGACTGCAATGGCGCGGCTCGGCGGCGAAGAGGGCATGCAGCGGGTTGATCCCGACCGTTGCGGCGCCGAGCTGTCCGGCCCGGCGGCACAAATCGGCGAGATCGCCGAAGTCGCCGATCCCCCAATCGGGCTCGCGGCGCAGGCCGTAGAGCTGGGCCGTCAGCCCCCAGCATCTGGCGCCCGGCGCCAGCGCCTCGCCGAGATGGCAGGCGGCGGGCGCGACGGCCAGGCAGATTTCCGCCGTCGCGCCGCCGCCCGTGACCCCAAGGCGGTGATAGCCGAGCGGCAGGCCGCTGGGCAAGCGCAGCTCGGGCCCGTCGCTGCGGCCGGAAACCTCGCCGCCCTCCTCGAAGCGGCAGTGCCACTCAACGGAGCTCGCCCCGGCCGGCAGGCGTAAATGCAGCGCCGCGGCCGGCGCCTCGTGCGCCACGACGCAGAGCGGCGCCAGCCCGAACGGCGTCGCCTCGGTCGCGTCGGCGAGCTCCTCGGCGGCCTGCCGTGGGTCGTCGGGCAGGCCGAAGGCGGCAATGAGGCGCGACAGCGTCTCTTCGCCGGGCTCGTGCACGATGCCGAGCGCATCAACATGGCGGGTCGCGATGCCGAGGAGGCCGGCGAGATGGCGCAGCTCGTCGAGCCGGCTCATCGCGCCTCAGGACGGCTCGGCATCGCCGTCCTCTTCCGGGTCGCCGCTGTGGTCGGTGAAATCGCTCTGCACGACCGTCTCGCCGTTTGCGGGAGAGCGCACGACCGGGGCGCGATTGATGAACAGCGCGAAGGAGTGCGGCCGCAGCGGATAGGCTTCGCCCGGCTGCCACTGGCGTCCCCCGGTGACCAGCCCGGTCGGCTCGGCGGTGTCGACCAGCGCCTCCCAGACCAGCGCAGTCGGCAGGTGCGGGAAGTGGAAATCGAGCTCGCCCGAATAGGCGTTCATCATCACGAGAAAGCTCTCGTCGATGTCGCGCTGACCGCCTTTGGTGTAGAATTCGCCGGCCGCACCGCACAGCACATAGCCGAACGACAGCGCGGCGCTGTTGCCCCAATCCGCGTCGGTCGCCTCGACCCCGGCCTGGGTCACCCAGGTGATGTCCTTGAGGCCGGCCTCGGACAGCATCTCGCCGCGAAAAAAGCGCGGCCGCGAGAACACCCGGTGGCGCCGCCGCAGGCGAATGACGTCGCGCACGAAGCGGCGCAGCGCCTCGTCCTCCGGCGGGATTTTCTGCCAGTCGAGCCATGACACTTCGTTGTCCTGGCAATAGGCGTTGTTGTTGCCCTGCTGGCTGTGGCCGAACTCGTCGCCGGCGACCAGCATCGGGACGCCCAGCGACAACAGCAGGGTGGCGAGCAGGTTGCGCTTCTGCCGGTCGCGCAACGTCAGGATCGCCGGATCCTCGCTCGGTCCTTCGACGCCGCAATTCCAGCTGAAATTGGGCTCGTGGCCGTCGCGGTTGTCCTCGTTGTTGGCTTCGTTGTGCTTGTGCTCGTAGCTGACCAGATCCTGCAGCGTGAAGCCGTCATGCGCGGTGATGAAATTGATGCTGGCCCACGGGCGCCGGCCGCGATAGCCGAAGATGTCGGAGGAGCCGGCAACGCGCGAGGCCATCTCGGCGACGAGCCCCTGGTCGCCCTTCCAGAAGCGGCGCACCGAGTCGCGGTATTGCCCGTTCCATTCCGCCCAGCCGGGCGGGAAGTTGCCGAGCTGGTAGCCGTAGGGGCCGATGTCCCACGGCTCGGCGATCAGCTTGACCCGGGCCATCGCCGGGTCCTGCCGGATCGCGTCGAAAAACGCGCTGTCCTGGCTGTAGTCGCCGCCCTCGCGCGCCAAGGTCGCGGCGAGGTCGAAACGGAAGCCGTCGACATGCATCTCGAGCGCCCAATAGCGCAGCGAATCCATCACCATCTGCAGGACGCGCGGATGGTCGAGGTTGAGCGTGTTGCCGCAGCCCGTCACGTCGGTGTAATGGCGCCGGTCGCTGTCCAGCCGGTAGTAGGACAGATTGTCGATGCCGCGAAACGACAGCGTCGGCCCGAGGTGATTGCCCTCGCCGGTATGGTTGTAGACGACGTCGAGCAGCACCTCGATGCCGGCTTCGTGGAGGCGCTTGACGGCGGTCTTGAACTCGCCGACGGCGCCCGCCGGCAGGTAGCGCGGGTCGGGCGCGAAAAAGGCGATCGTGTTGTAGCCCCAGTAATTGGCGAGGCCGGCATCGGCGAGGCGGCGTTCGGTGGCGACGGCCTGGATCGGCAGCAACTCGACCGCGGTCACGCCCAATTCGACGAGGTAGTCGATGACGGCGGGCGAGCCGAGCGCCGCGAAGGTGCCGCGCGCGCTCGGCTCGACCGCGGGATGCCGCATCGTGAAGCCGCGCACGTGCATCTCGAGGATGATGCTTTCCTCCCACGAGATGCGCGGCGGGTGGTCGCGGTTCCAGGTGAAGGCGCTCTCGACGACGCGGCACTTGGGGACGAAGCGGGCGCTGTCGCGGCGATCGAAGGCGAGGTCCTCGCGCGGGCTGCCGACGCGGTAGCCATATACCGCATCGCTCCACTGCAACGCGCCGGAGATCGCCTGCGCGTAAGGGTCGAGCAATAGCTTGTTCGGGTTGAAGCGGTGCCCGGCGGGCGGATCGTAGGGGCCATGCACCCGGTAGCCGTAGAGCTGGCCGGGCCGCACCTCGGGCAGATAGCAGTGCCACACCTCGTCGGTGTATTCCGGCAGCGCGATGCGCGCCTCCTCGCGCTGCCCGGTCTGGTCGAACAGGCACAATTCGACCTTTTCGGCATGCGCCGAGAACAATGCGAAGTTGACGCCCTCGCCGTCCCAGGTGGCGCCAAGCGGGTAGGGCTGTCCCGGCCAGACCCTGATCGATGGCATCGGGTGCGCCTATTGCGCGGCGACGAAGATCACGACGCCGAGCGGCGGCAGGTCGAGCCGCAGCGAATAGGCGTGCCCGTGCATCGGATAGGGCTCGGCATGCGCCTCGCCGGCATTGCCGACGCCGGTGCCGCCGTAGATTTCGGCGTCGGTGTTGATGCGTTCGATATAGCGGCCAGGGCGCGGCACGCCGATGCGGTAGCCGTGCCGCGGCAACGGCGTGAAATTGCACACGATCGCGGCGATTTCGTGCGGGTCGCGGCCGCGCCGCAGATAGGAGAGCACACTGTCGTCGGCATTGTTGGCGTCAATCCAGGAAAAGCCGTCCGGTTCGCTGTCGAGCCGGTGCAGCGCCGGGGTCGCACGGTAGAGCAGGTTGAGGTCGCGCACCAGCCGCTGCACCCCGCCGTGCAGCCGGTCGCCGAGCAGCTGCCAGTCGAGGCCGATATCATGGTTCCACTCGCGCTCCTGGGCGAATTCGCCGCCCATGAATAAGAGCTTCTTGCCGGGGTGCGTCCACATGAAAGCGAAATAGGCCCGCAGGTTGGCGAAACGCTGCCAGCGGTCGCCCGGCATGCGGCCGATCAGCGAGCCCTTGCCGTGCACCACCTCGTCATGCGACAGCGGCAGGATGAAATTCTCGTGAAAGGCATAGAGGAGGCCGAAGGTCAGGTTGTTGTGGTGGAATTTGCGGTAGATCGGATCGCGCGACATATAGCCGAGCGTGTCGTGCATCCAGCCCATGTTCCATTTGAAGCCGAACCCGAGCCCGCCGACATAGACCGGCCGCGACACCATCGGCCAGGCGGTCGATTCCTCGGCCGCGGTCGTCGCGCCGCTGCCGTCGGCGAACACCAACTCGTTCAGCCGCCGCAGGAAGCCGATCGCGTCGAGGTTTTCGCGCCCGCCATAGGCGTTGGGGATCCACTCGCCTTCCTTGCGGCTGTAGTCGAGATAGAGCATCGAGGCGACGGCATCGACCCGCAGACCGTCGATATGATACTCGCGCAGCCAATAGAGCGCGCTCGACAACAGGAAATTCGCGACCTCGCGGCGGCCGAAATTGTAAATGAGGGTGTTCCAGTCGCGGTGCAGCCCCTGGCGCGGGTCGGCATGCTCATAGAGCGCGGTGCCGTCGAAATGCCCGAGGCCATGCGCGTCGTTGGGGAAATGGCCGGGCACCCAGTCGAGCCACAGCGCGAGGCCGGCGCCATGGCAGGCATCGACAAAGGCGCGGAAATCGTCGGGATCGCCATAGCGCGCGGTCGGCGCG
>Ga0070731_10004679_pt1 | contig 11632 bp, 10 predicted proteins | sample Coa_R1_2_FD_66448 | JGI IMG/M metagenome (GOLD analysis project Ga0070731, IMG submission 66448) | Surface soil microbial communities from Centralia Pennsylvania, which are recovering from an underground coalmine fire - Coalmine... | ecosystem: Environmental > Terrestrial > Soil > Unclassified ... | reverse complement strand
CAGGCAAGTTCTGCGAACTATTTTTCCATTAACAGGACTTTTTCCGCCTCATCAATCTCAGTCAGCTTGACCTCGATTACTTCATTGTCCGTAGTCTGCACATTGCGGCCTACGAAGGTCGCCTCGACGGGAATTTCACGATGTCCACGGTCTATCAGCACGCATAGTTGAACGCGCTGCGGCCTACCGTGCGAGAAGAGCGCGTCCAGTGCTGCGCGCGTGGTGCGCCCAGTAAAAAGAACGTCGTCGACCAGCACAATGTTCTTGCCCTCGATCTCAAACCCAATTTCTTTTTCCTGCACCACCGGCTTCGGCCCCAGGGTCGAGAGATCGTCGCGGTAAAACGTAATATCCAACGTGCCCACGGGCACCTTGGCGGCATTTTCAATACGCGTGATGATCTTGCCGAGTCGTTCGGCGATTGGAACTCCGCGGCGGCGAATCCCGACCAATCCCAGGCCGCTCACTCCGCCATTCTTTTCGACGATTTCGTAGGCCAGTCGCACCAGCGTGCGCTCAATCTCAGATGCGGACATCAGTTGCGCCTTCTGCCGAAGGCCCGTCTTGCGCGAGGGAGTCTTTGCATTCATTAGGATTAATTCCTCTGCGGCTGCGAAGCCGGCAACCCAATGTAGTCAACACACCCGCACAGGTCAAGCGGCTTGAGTGGAGCGCAGCTGAGGAGAAACTGAGACAGCAACGATGGGATTGGATAAAGCAGCTAGCGGAGTTATGCGTTGGTCTTGTCGACCGATTCCGTAATTTCTTCCGCAACTTCAAGCGTCGTTCCCGATAGCAGCCTGTGCTCGGGACACTCCGTCCTGATCGTACGGGCGAGCGGAGGAACGCCCTCCCGAACCGACGACAAATCAATGGCTCCGGGAGCCTGGCTCGCGGCGTCGGTCGCGACAATACCAACTCCCTGATTTCTGCCCAGTGCTTTTGCGCGGTACAGGGCGGCATCGGCGAGTGCAATCGACTCCTCCACGCAAATTGATTCGAATGCGCCGCGACTCCAGGGATATGCAGCCCAACCGACGGAGCACGTCTTGCGCACTAAGATTCCGTGGCCCAGATCGAACGGTTCGGAGGCAATCACTTCGAGAACGCGGCTGCAGAAAGCCGGCGTGCCCGAGGGATCGGTGGAGCGGCTCATGATCAGGAACTCTTCACCGCCCCAGCGAACGAGAACGTCAGACTTGCGAACAACCGTCGACAGCCTTTGCGCCACCAGTTGCAGCAACCGGTCTCCCGCGGGATGGCCGTGCCGATCGTTTACTTCCTTAAAGAAGTCCACATCCACCATGATGAAGACGAGATCGCGGTGATCTATCTTCCGAATGTCACTTCCCAGAACGCGCTGATAATTTCGCAGAACCTGGCCGCCCTCAGCGGGCAAGATCTCCTCAAGATAACGGCGGTTCCATATTCCGGTCAGTACATCCGTGAAAGAGATTTCCTGCAATTCGAGGTTCTTGCGCTGTAGTTCAAGACTGTGCCACTTTAGCGAATGTTCCTTGTTCTCGAGTTCGTCCTTAAGACGGCACATTTCGTCAAGATTTTGCCGCGACGACCGCAACAGGCTGAGCAATTCCTGATCCAGCAAATGCTGCTTGAGAAATACGAGTACGCCCATCACCAGCATGACCGCCACGGTGAGAAACAGCCGGTAGGTGCGAACGGATTTCGGCGCGCTTCCGCCGAATTCAGCCCACGCCACCATGAGAGGGGTAATGAAAACCGCGACCATGGCGAGACGGGCCTTCCAAATCCCATAGCCGCGGTTGGGTGATTCTTCAGCGGAATTCTCCGCCGCCGTCTCGCGCGCAAGCAAACCAACGCGAACAAACCATGCCATTGCCGCGACCAACGGAACGTCATACAGGCTGCCCGTGTAGTAGACGTGCAGGTCGATGGCCTCGCTGGCTACCAGAGAAGCAACACAATAAGCCAGAGTTGCGCAGCACAAATGGAAATAGATGTTTCGCCATGCTCCCCGGCTTTGTCGCCATACCACTACCAAGCCGGCTGCAAGCACCAGTTCTTCTGAGACGTAAAGCAGATCGAAGCTCCGGCCATAAACCGACTCAACCGGGCAAACATACTGCCAAGGAATGACGAAAAAGAGATACAGAAACAGCCACAACGTTAACAGGAGCGCGAAATCAAGCGTTCCCGCTCGCATTGAGCGGTCATCCCGTTTCAAGTGCGGCTGAAGCGCTACTGCGGCCATCATCGGAACAATATGCAGAAAAAGAATCACGTCGCCGACGAAAGGATTCGGCACCTCGTGACGCAAGTAGACCTCGATGTACGTCCACATGACTTGCGCAGTCAGCCACATCCCCAAGCCCAGTCCCATGAGCGCCCAGAACAGCCGGGCCTTTGGGGTAGCTGTTCGAACATTAGACAGCACAGCGAAGGTCGCACAGAAGAGGACAACGTTTTGCAGGATGTCGCCAACCGCCGTGAGAGCAAAGCCACGCGGCACGAAGAGAGATAACATAACATGGACGCACATCAGCGACCACACGATGGCTATCCACTTCCGGGCGGACTGGGGCAGGGCAATTCCCACGCACTAAATTGTACTGTTGAGTACACGCCACGCATCGGTTACCGAAGTAATCAAAAGCCGTCAACTGGAGGCGCATCAAGATTCTTTAGAGCGCGCCAGAGAAGCGCTGCACGAATCTGTAAATATCGTGATATGAGTTGTATAGGGGGACTGCCGCCACGCGAAAGGTGTCGGGCTCACGCCAATCGCCGATCACGCCTTCGACTGCCAATCGGTCGCATAACTTGCGGCCTTCTTTGGGTAATCGGATGGAGAGCTGGGCCCCTCTACGGTCTTTTTCGCGCGGCGTCGTGATCTCGAATCCCGGGGAGGAAACTTGGCCGAGCAAGAATTCCATGTATCCAGCGAGCGACTCACTCTTGGTTCGAAGGCGCTGCATCCCCGCCTCAGCAAAGATTTCCATCGAGGCACGAAGGGGGGCGAGCGCGAGAATGGGAGGGTTGCTCAGTTGCCAGCCCTCGGCTCCCGGCATCGGACGAAAATCGGGCCCCATCTGGAATCGAATCTTCTCGTCGTGTCCCCACCAGCCCGCGAAGCGCGGCAGCTCCCACGCACGCGCGTGGCGCTCGTGCACAAAACATCCACCGACGCATCCCGGTCCGCCGTTCAGATACTTGTAACTGCACCATGCCGCGAAGTCTGGTCCCCAGTCGTGAAGTGAAAGGGGGATATTTCCAGCGGCATGAGCCAAGTCAAATCCAACAATGCATTTCTTTCTGTGCCCAGCCCGTGTGATTCCCGGCATATCGAAGACTTGTCCCGTGGAGTAATTCACGCCGCCCAGCAGAATCAGGGCGATTGAATCCCCCTCGCGTTCGATCAATTGTTCGATGTCTTCGTCGCGCGTGCAGGATTCGCCGGCGCGAGGCGTAAGCTCAAGCAACGACGTGGTTGGATCGAATCCGTGAAAGCGAATTTGCGAATTCACGGCATACTGATCTGACGGGAACGCTCCGAGTTCGATCAAGATCTTGTGTTTGTCAGTCGTCGGACGATAGAACGATGCCATCATCAGATGCAGGTTCACCGTCAGCGAATTCATGACCACGACTTCCGACGGCTGCGCGCCGACCAATTCGGCAGTCTGTTGCGCCAGCAGCCGGTGATAGGGCATCCATGGGTCAGTCGCATGGAAGTGACCTTCCACGCCGAGATTGGCCCAGTCGCGCAGTTCCTGATCGAGGTAGGAGCGAACATTTTTCGGTTGCAGGCCGAGGGAGTGGCCGCACAAATAGATGCATTCCTCTCCGCGCTGAGTCTTCGGCAGACAGAAGCGTTCGCGGAAATGCACCAAGGGGTCGCCGGCATCCATTGCGAGCGCAAAGTCTTCGCCAGTCTGAAACGGCGCGCTGCTCACGAGGCCAGCTCCAGGGGCGTAAGTTCGTCGCGAACCAACCTGTCAGCCTTGCTCCAGTCGAGATCTTCCACTCGCGTGATCGAATCACAAAGTTCGGCGAGCATGCGCTCCTGAATTTTTCCTCGCTGCAATGCGGTCGCATAGGGAATGCGATGAAAAGTCACCATGGCGTACTTAGGCACAAAGATCTTAGGGTATTTCGCTTCCAACGCGAGCTCAACTTTCTTACGGAACAGAAATCGCGGATCCGCCACACGGTCCCTCATCTCGACGAAGTTCTCTACCGCGAGGTCTGCGATAGCGTCTGTATTGATTTTTCGAGCCTGTTCGAATTCACGGAACACCCGCGCCCAATCTGACGCGTGACGATCGAGCAACTCTAGCAGTGAGGTGCAGTCTTCGAAGCCGCAATTGATGCCCTGCCCAAAGAACGGAACGATCGCATGCGCAGCGTCACCCAGCAGCAGAGCACGCCCGGCTATGTGCCACGGCGAACACTTGATGGTGACCATGGTGCCTGTGGGATTGGCGAAGAAATTGTCAGCCAGGTCAGGCATCAGGGCGGCCGCATCCGGAAACCGCAGCTTCATGAACTCAGTCACTGAAGAAGGAGTGGTCAATTGGGCAAAACTATCTTGCCCCTCAAATGGCAAAAACAATATGCAGGCAAACGTGCCGTCGATATTGGGCAGCGCAATGAGCATGTAATTGCCGCGGGGCCAGATATGCAGTGCGTTCGTTTCCAGAACATGCTTTCCAATGTGGCCCGCTGGAATTGTCAGTTCCTTATAACCGTAATCGAGATACTGTTGCGAAAAGTTGAAGCGGCTCAGTTTCAGCATTTCCCCACGGATTGCCGACGCCGAACCATCACACCCGATTACAGTGCTTGAATCCAGCGTTCGATCCTCGCCTGTCAGCTCGTCTCGCAACTGAAGCGCCCCCGTCTTGAGATCAATCCCTGTGCAGCGTTGTTGGAAGTGGATCTTCACGCCCTGCGACTCCGCGGCGTTCATCAGCGCAATGTTCAGCTCGGCGCGGGAAATCGAATAGATCACCTCAGCCGCATCTTTTCCGTAAGGCTGGAATGTGAGTTCCGATGTCACCGAGTGCATCATTCGCCCTTTCATCGGAATGACGATCTTTCGCATCTCGTCCCACAGTCCGGCTTCGGTGAGAGCATGAATCCCACGCGTGGACAGAGCCAGATTAATCGAGCGGCCCGCGTTGATTCGGACCCGCCGCATGTCCGGGCGTCGTTCGTAAATCTCGACATTGAAGCCGCGCTTCATGAGACCGAGCGCCAGCAGCGGCCCGTTGAGCCCTGCGCCAATCAATGAGATGGGTTCGGATTTAGCAATCATGAAAAGCAGTCATGAAGAAGATGATCTCAGACCTTAATGAAGAATTCATTCGACTATTCTGTCAGCAGCGTTCGCGCTTCCCACAGTTCCGGGAAGAACTTCTTGTCCAACGTAAGTTTCAGGTAAGACGAGCCTGCGCTTCCGCCCGTCCCCATGCGGACGCCGATTACGCGCTCGACCAACTGAATGTGACGCAGCCTCCAGCTCACGACGAGTTGGTCGAACTCGGTAAGGCGTTCGCACACGTCAATCCAGTCGCGATGGCTGCGTTCATCGCGATACAGAGAGAGAACTGCTCGGGCCCGCGCGTCGAATCGCTCACGCTCGGTAGCGTTGGCATCCACATGCAAAGTGCCCATGGCCTGCAAGGCGTCAAAGAAAACGTCGTGAAGCGAAGGTTCGCGCAGTCTGCGCTCCAGCAGGGCATGGGCTTCCGGCGTGGGGCGGTGATAGCGCAACATTTTCGCGTCCTTCAAACCGCAAAGGAATTCCAGCTCACGAAACTGTTCGGACTGAAAGCCACTGGCCGGTTCCAGCTTCCCGCGGAAAGCCAGGAAATGCGTGGGCAGCATGGTCTCGAGGATGGTGAACTGCTCCACCAGCACTCGCGTGATTTCTGTACAACGGCGCAGTAATCGCGCCGCTTCATACACTTCGTCGCGAGATGTGGGATTCGCTCCCGCAGCCTGCAGGTTCGCGACAACCGCATCCAGGTCGTGGAGCAATTCCTTGAACCATAATTCGTAAGTCTGATGGACGATGATGAAGAGCAACTCGTCGTGATGTTCCGGCGACGACTGCGGATGTTGCAGGGCCAGAAGTTCAGGAACCTTGAGGTAGGAACTGTAAGTCAGTTGCTCGCCTTGCGGCACAATCGGCGTTGCGATGGTCGCGGTCGTTTTTCCTTCATTGGCCGCCGCTGCACTCTCGATTCCAAGGCCGATAAACTCCACCGCATTTCCGCCCAGTAATCGATCTTTCGTCGGCGCGCTCAGAGCGCTCGATCGAATCAACGCTCCCACGCGATGCTCACCTAGAGGGAAGGGATAATCCGAACCCAGCATTACACGTTCGGTCCCCATGGTATTCACAAGGAACTGAAGAGCACGTTCGTCGAACACTGCGGAATCCACGTAGAAGCGATTCAAATATTGACTGGGGCGTAACTCACAAACCCCGTGCGCGACTGGATGATGCTGCCAGGCGTTATCGAGGCGGCCGAGCAGAAAGGCGAAACCTCCACCTCCGTGCGCAAAGCAAATACGCAGCTTTGCCGGTAACTTGTCGAAAGCGCCGCTCAGGATCATCGCGACGATGCCAAGCTGCGTCTCCGCTGGCATGCCCACGGTCCACTGCATCATGTACTTCGGCATGCGCTGCGGCGCAAACATGTCCCAGGGATGAACCAATACTGACGCGCCTTCGTCCGCGCAGTGATGCAGAAATGTCACGATGCCGGAATCATCGAGATTCTTCTCGCCTACGTGATTGCCGATCTGCACCCCAAGGTGTCCGGAGCGCATGCAGCGACTGAGTTCATTACACGACGCGTCAATATCCTGCAGGGGCACCTGGCACAGCGATTTCAACCGACCCTTGCCTTGCGCGCACAGCTCAAGCGCCGCATCATTGAACGAGCGTGCGCAGTCCAGTGCATGCTCCACTGGCCGCTCGTATGCGAACAGAACCGGCGTGGCGGAGAAGACTTGGGTCTCAACTCCATCTCGATCCATTTCGGCGAGCCGCACTTCTGGGTCCCAGCACGCGGAATAAATCTGGCGGAAGAACCGATCGCCCACCATGATCTCGGCCTTGCCCGCCTCGGTGTGCTTAATCCAGGGCCAATTGGGGGTGCCGTAGCGCGCCGCAAGATCAGGCCACGTGCGCGGAAAGAAATGATTGTGGATGTCGATGACTGGCATTTACTTTTTGCCGGGATGAACCACGCCGCAATGTTTGCACTTGCGCAAGCTTTCGCTGCTGTAGAACTGCTCAAAGAGCGGGGGGAGATCGGTAACGATACTCTTCAGTTTCACTTCCGCGCGATGCAAGAGCTGATGACAATTCTGACAGTACCACTCGAACCCGTCCATCGCGCCTTCTGGACGCGGCATTTCGACCACCACGCCGATGCTGCCCTCCTGTAATCGTTGGGGAGAATGACGCATGTGTTTTGGGAGCAGAAAAATCTCGCCTTCTTTGATTGGAATCTCAATTGGAGGTTTTCCTGCAGTTTCCATGATGCGAAGAAAAATATTACCCTTCAATTGGTAAAAGAACTCTTCGGTTGGATCGTCGTGATAGTCGCGCCGGTTGTTGGGCCCACCGACCACGGTCACCATCATTTCGCCGTCCTCCCACACCTGCGCGTTCCCCACAGGTGGTTTGAACTTTTCTTTGTTCTCATCGATCCAGCTTTGAAAGTTGAACGCTTTAAGACTCTTTATGGACGGCATTGCGCCCCCTTATTTCGTTTTCTCCGGCTTGTATGCCATCGCCCGGATTTCAATTAGCAAATGTGGATGCGGTAATTGATGCACGGCCACGGTCGTTCGTGCCGGTCCCTCGTGGGTAAAAAATTCTGCATACACTTCGTTGTAACCGGCGAAGTCGTTCATGTTCACGAGGTACGTCGTCACTTCCACGATGTCATCGAGTTGCGCGTCAACATTTTTCAGTATGTCGCGAATATTTCCGATGACGGCTTTCGTCTGCACGCGAATATCGAGATTGGTGGTTCCAAAGTCATCGACATCCGCACCAGCAATCGTATTGTCGGCACGGCGCGCGCTCGTTCCCGACACAAAAAGAAAATCTCCTGCGCGTTTGACGTGCGGATACTTACCGCGCGGCTTTGCCTTTCCCGCGATTACTTTACTTTCGACTTTTCCCATGTGTTAGCGCGCTCAGACAAAACGACTACAGCCGAATACAGATATTGTTCAGTTCAGAATAAAAATTCAGAGAGTGGACTCCGCCTTCTCTGCCAATCCCCGAAAGGCCGGCGCCTCCGAACGGCGTTCGCAAGTCTCGCAGGAACCAGCAATTCACCCAGGTGATGCCGGCATTCATTTGCTGCGCCACTCGATGGCCGCGTTTCAGGTTTGTTGTCCAGATCGACGCGGCCAATCCGTATTTCGTATCGTTCGCCATACTGACTGCTTCTTCTTCTGTCTGGAACGCAGCGACGTGGCACACCGGTCCAAAGATTTCTTCTTTCACGCAGCGCGCCGATTCCGGCAAACCAGTATAGATCGTCGGTTGGACATAAAAGCCGTTGTCGAGCACATTACCAAACTCGGGAACACCGCCTCCGGCGACAGTCACTGCTCCCTCTTGCCGTGCAAGATCATAATAGGAGAGCACTTTCTTGCGATGTTGCGACGAGATCAGTGGTCCGAGGTCTGTCGTCTTTTCCAACGGCGACCCCAGGCGCAAGCTCTCTGCTTTACGTTTTAGTGCGTCGACAAATCTATCGAAGATCGGACGTTCAACGTAAATCCGCTCCGTGCAAAGACAAACTTGCCCGGTATTCAGGAACGCTGCGTCACTAATTCCGCTCACCGCTTCTTCGAAATCGCAATCGGCAAATATGATCGCTGCGTTCTTGCCGCCCAGTTCAAACGACACCGGCTTGACCGAGGCGGAGACTGTCTTCATGATCGCTGCACCGGTCTGCGATTCGCCCGTGAAGGTCACGGCATCCACGTCCGGATGTTGCGTCAGAAATTCGCCTGCCGAGTTTGGTCCGAACCCGTGAATCACGTTGTAGACTCCGTCGGGAATACCGACTTCTTTCATTACCTCCGCCAGCAACGTCGCAGTTGCCGGAGTCTCCTCGGATGGCTTCACGACCACGGCATTTCCGCAGGCAAGCGCAGGCGCAACTTTCCAGGTGAGCAACAACAGCGGCAGATTCCACGGAGTGATGATGCCTACAACTCCGAGCGGTTTGCGCACAGCATAGTTCAGCGCGCTCTTGCCGTCGGGAGTTTCCGTCTGAAAGGATTCCAGACCTGCCGATTTGATCAAATCCGCAAATACCCGGAAGTTCGCCGCCGCGCGGGGAATATCCAGCCGGGCAGCGAGCGCCATTGGCTTGCCGGTATCTGCGACCTCGGCCGCTAGAAAATAATCGAAGCGCGCTTCGATCCCGTTAGCCACTTTGTGCAGCAGCGCGGCGCGTTCGCGAATCGCCAACCGTCCCCATTCACCTCGCAAGGCCTTGCGGGCCGCGCTGACAGCAGCGTCGACAAGGCCCTCGTCCGCTTCTGTAACCTCGGCAATCACGGTGCCGTCGGCTGGGTTCAGGTCGGCGAACTCCCGCTTTCCTTGCACAAACTCTCCGTCAATGAAATTCAGGATGGACTTCAATGGGCGAGGACCCCGTCGAATCGTAACAGCCTGACATCCAGCGAGACAATGTCAGGCAGAAATGCCAGGCAGACCATTCAGTTATGCCGCTCTTGCCAATATCGCTGAAGAGCGTCCTGCCAACTCGGCACGACGACTTCATGGGACTGCAGGCTCTTCGCTGAGAGCACCGAATACGCCGGACGCGGCGCCGGACGCGCCATTTGCTGACTGCTGACCGGGCGCACCTCCGTGGTGAGTCCGGCCGTTTTCACTATCTCGCGGGCAAATTCAAACCACGAGCACTCGCCGGAGTTCGTCACATGCATGATCCCACCCGCATCTTTGCGGCACAATGCAATGATCGCTCTTGCCAAGTCGACAGAGTAAGTCGGGGTTCCACGCTGGTCGTTGACCACATCCAACGCGGGCCGACTCGCCGCCAGTTTCAGAATGGTGTCAGGAAAACATTTTCCGCCGGTCCCAAAGAGCCACGAGGTCCGGGCGATGCAGCATTCCGGAAGCACTTTCAGCAACTGGATCTCTGCCTCCGCCTTCGACCGACCGTAAACGCTTTGCGGATTCCTCGAATCTCCCGCCTCGTACGGAGATGTCTTTGTGCCGTCGAACACATAGTCGGAACTCAGAAACAGGAGCTTCGCTCCACTCCGCTTGGCCGCCTCGGCGACGTTGACCGCGCCATCGCGATTCACCGCAAACGCGAGATCAGGTTCGCTCTCGCACGCGTCGACGTTCGTAAACGCTGCAGCCAGCACAATCCAGTCCGGACGGACTGATTCGGTTACATCTCGCACTTTGGCAGAATCGCGAATGTCTACGTCATGCGAGCTTAGACCCACAACCGAGTCGTCCCGCCATTCGCGCATGAGCGCCTTGCCGAGCAGTCCAGAGGCGCCGAGAATCAAGGCTTTCATCTCAATAATTTTCCACGGCTACTCGAAAACCTCAGCGTTACGGAGCGCGCAGCCACACTGGTCTTTCGCCGATACGATTGGATCGCCGTCCAGTTCCCAGTCGATTTTCAAGTCCGGATCATTCCACGATAATGTTCTTTCGTGCTCCGGAGCATAGTAGTCGGTGGTCTTATACAGCACCTGCGCACTCTGGGAACTGACGCGAAATCCATGGGCAAAGCCGGCCGGAATCCACAGCATGCGCTTGTTCTCGCCCGACAGATGAACGGCTTCCCATCCACCAAAGGTCGGGGAACTTCGGCGCACGTCCACCGCTACATCCACGATCTCGCCTTCTACCACGCGGACGAGTTTTCCCTGCGGATGTTTGATCTGGTAGTGCAGGCCGCGCAGCACATTTCGGCCTGAGCTGGAGTGATTGTCCTGAACGAACCGCTCGCCGATTCCGAGCTCCGAAAAAACTTTCTCGTTGTAGCTCTCCAGGAAGAAGCCTCGCTCGTCGCCAAACACGCGCGGCTCGAGGATGACGACACCCGGCAGCGAAGTCGAAATTTTCCGCATCGCATCCATAGTTCGGCGCACACCCGAAGTCTCTGCAGTCATCTCAGAATACCTTTTCCCGTAAGAACTGCAGCAAGTATGCCCCGTAGCTGCTCTTCTTCATACTTTCACCGATCTGTTCCACCTGAGCCGCCGCAATGTAGCCAGAGCGATAAGCGATCTCCTCTGGACATGCGACCATCAGACCTTGCCGTTTTTCGATTGCCTGAATGTAGAGCGCCGCATCCATCAGAGATTCGTGTGTACCCGTATCGAGCCACGCCATGCCACGCCCCATGACGACAACTTCCAATTGCTGTTTCTTCAAGTAGGCCAAGTTTACGTCGGTGATTTCGAGTTCGCCGCGCGCGCTGGGCTTCAGCGATTTTGCGACCTCCACCACGCGGTCATCGTAAAAATACAAACCGGTTACCGCGTAGCGAGATTTCGGATCTTTCGGCTTCTCTTCAATGCTGAGTGCGCGTCCGGCGGCGTCAAACTCCAC
>Ga0070731_10004677_pt1 | contig 11634 bp, 8 predicted proteins | sample Coa_R1_2_FD_66448 | JGI IMG/M metagenome (GOLD analysis project Ga0070731, IMG submission 66448) | Surface soil microbial communities from Centralia Pennsylvania, which are recovering from an underground coalmine fire - Coalmine... | ecosystem: Environmental > Terrestrial > Soil > Unclassified ... | reverse complement strand
CGGCACCAGGAGCGACGGTGGCGAACCCGACTGCCAATTCCCTGCGGCTCGCCGCCCTGCGCGACCGCCCGGACCCGGGAAACCCGGCGTGACCGCCACTGTCGCCGCCGGCGGCGTCGGCGTTCCGGGGCGATCCTGGCGCCGCCGCGGGTGGATCGTCCTGGGAAGCGTCCTGGTCTGCCTGGCCGGGATCGGCCTATGGCTGCTCGTGAGCGCTCTGCTGCGACCCGCGCCCGCACCGCCGGTTCTCCCGATACCGGTGGTCACGGCGGCGGCGCAAGCCGGCGACGTGGCGGTCTACCTCGCCGGGCTCGGCACGGTTCAGGCCTACAACACCGTGACCGTCCACGTCCGGGTCGACGGGACGCTGGACAAGGTCGTGTTCATCGAGGGTCAGGACGTGAAGGCCGGCGATCTGCTCGGCCGGATCGACCCGCGTCCCTATCGGGCGCAGCTCGAGCAGGTCCAGGCCGCCAAGGCACGCGACCAGGCGCTGCTCGCCAATGCCGAGCTCGATTTGCGGCGCTACGAGAAGCTGGCCATGCAGCAGTTCGCCACGCTGCAGCAGCGCGACACGCAGCTGGCGCTGGTGGCGCAGGACGAAGCGACGGTCAAGAACGACCAGGCGCAGATCGACTACGCGGCGGTCCAGCTCGACTACACCGCGATCACCGCGCCGATCGCCGGCCGCACCGGTGTGCGGCTTGTCGATGCCGGCAACATCGTGCATGCGACGGACGCCACCGGCCTGGTGGTGGTGACGCAGATCGAGCCGATCTCGGTGGTCTTCAATCTGCCGGAGGACGATTTCGGCGCGGTCAACAAGCAGATCGCCTTGGGGCCGCTCACGGTGACCGCCGCGAGCCGGACCGACAGCAAGGCGCTGGGCCAGGGCGTGGTGCTGCTGATCAACAACCAGATCGACCTCACCACCGGCACGGTCCAGCTGAAGGCGACCTTCCCGAACAAGGATCATGCGCTCTGGCCCGGGCAGTTCGTCGATGTGCGTTTGCTGGTCGAGACGCGCCACGGCGCGGTCACCGTCCCCGCCGGCGCGGTGCAGCGCGGCCCCCAGGGTGTCTTCGCCTATATCGTCAAGCCCGACAAGACAGTCGAGATGCGGCCGATCAAGGTCTCGGCGGACAACGAAGGCGGGCCCGAGGCGCTGATCGAATCGGGCGTGGCCGTCGGCGAAAAGGTCGTGACCGACGGTCAGCTGAAACTGCGCCCCGGCGTGACCGTCAAGGCGGCTCCCGCGGTGACGGCCCCGGCACAGACCGCCGCTTCCGCCCCGCCGCAATGAGCATCTCCGAGCCGTTCATCCGCCGCCCGATCGGCACGGCGCTGCTCGCGGTCGGCCTGCTCGCGGTCGGCGTGGTCACCTTTCCGATGTTGCCGATCGCGCCGCTGCCGCAGGTCGATTTTCCCACGATCCAGGTCTCCACGTCGCTGCCGGGAGCGAGCGCCGAGACCATGGCGGCCAGTGTCACGACCCCGCTTGAGCGGCAGTTCTCGGTGATCGCCGGCGTGACCGAGCTGACCTCGACCAGTTCGCTCGGCGCGAGCTCCATCACCGTGCAGTTCGACCTCGATCGCAACATCGACTCCGCGGCAGGCGACATCCTGTCGGCGATCAACGCCGCCGGCGGACAACTGCCGACCAACCTGCCGAGCCCGCCGAGCTACAAGAAGGTAAACCCGGCGGATTCGCCGATCCTGCTGCTGTCGCTGACCTCGAAATCGCTGCCGCTGACGGTGGTCGACGATGCCGCCGACACCATCCTGGCCCAGCAGCTGTCGCAAATCAGCGGCGTCGCCCAGGTCACGATCAACGGCCAGCAGAAGCCGGCGGTCCGCATCCAGCTCGACCCGGCCAAGATCGCCTCGCTCGGTCTCGGCCTCGAGGACGTCCGGGCGCAGATCGTGAATGCCACGGCCGAGGCGCCGATCGGCACCTTCGACGGGGCGCAGCAGAGCTACGCCGTTTACGACAACGACCAGATTCTGGCCGCCGCCCCCTGGAACGACGTCATCGTCGCGTACCGCAAGGGCGGCCCGGTCCGCATCCGCGACATCGGCCGGGCCGTGGACGGGCCGGAGAACACCAAGCTCGCCGCCTGGGCGGACGGCACGCGATGCATTCTGCTGGCGGTCTACAAGCAGCCCGGCGCCAATGTCATCGATACGGTCGATCAGGTGACGGCGGCGCTGCCGCATCTCCAGGCGTCGATCCCCGCGGCGATCGACGTCGCGATCCTGGCCGACCGCACCCAGACGATCCGCGCCTCGGTCGGCGACGTCGAGATCACCCTGATGATCACCATCGTCCTGGTGGTCGGGGTGATCTTCCTGTTCCTGCGCAATGCCTGGGCGACGATCATCCCCGGCATCACCGTGCCGCTGTCGCTGGCCGGAACCTTCGCGGGGATGTATCTGCTCGGCTACAGCCTGGACAATCTGTCGCTGATGGGGCTGTCGATCGCCATCGGCTTCGTGGTCGACGATGCGATCGTCATGCTCGAGAACATCGTCCGCCATATCGAGGAGGGGCTGTCGCCGCTCGACGCGGCGCTCAAGGGCGCCGGCGAGATCGGCTTCACCATCGTCTCGATCAGCCTGTCGCTGGTCGCGGTCTTCATCCCGCTGCTGCTGATGGGCGGGATCGTCGGGCGGCTGTTCCGCGAGTTCGCCGTCACGGTCACCGTGGCGATCCTGATTTCGGGCATGCTGGCGCTGACCTTGTCGCCGATGATGGCCGCCCGCTTTCTCCGGAGCGGCAAGGAGGCCGATCACGGCCGCGTCTATCTGTTCTTTGAGCGGGGCTTCGACCGGCTGCTGGCAGGCTACGAGCGGGGGCTGAAGGGCGTGCTGAAGCATCAGCTGCTCACGCTCGGCGTCTTCCTCGCCACGCTGGTCTTCACCGCCCTTCTGTTCGTCCTCATTCCGAAGAGCTTCTTCCCGGAACAGGATACGGGGTCCATCTTCGGCAGCGCCGAAGGCGCCCAGGACATCTCCTCGGCGGCGATGTGGGCCCATCTCGGGGCGATGAACGATATCATCAAGCAGGATCCGGACGTGGCGACGATCGGCTACAATGCCGGATCGTCGACCTTCAACAGCGGCACTTTCTACATCACGCTGAAGCCCAAGGCGCAGCGGACGGCAACCGCGGACCAGATCATCGCCCGGTTGCGGCCGAAGCTGGCGACGATCGAGGGCGCCAATCTCTATCTCCAGGTTCTGCAGGACATCAAGGTCGGCGGCCGGCTCGGCCGGACCCAGTACCAGTACACGCTGCAGGATGCCAATCTCGACGAGCTCGATGTCTGGGCGCCCAAGCTGATGGCCAAGCTCCAGGGGCTGAAGCAGCTTGCCGACGTCACCAGCGACCAGCAGGCGAACGCCGCCACGGCGACGCTGACCATCGACCGCGACCGCGCTTCCCGCTTCGGCATCCAGCCGACGCTGATCGACGCGACGATCTACGACGCCATCGGCCAGCGCGAGGTGACCCAATATTTCACCCAGCTCAACAGCTATCACGTCGTCCTGGAGGTCGCCCCGGCGTTGCAGGCCGATCCGCGGCTGTTCGACAAGCTCTATCTCACGTCGCCGATCACCGGCGAGCAGGTGCCGGTCTCGACCTTCGTGCGCCTGGACATGACCAAGACGGCCTATCTCGCCATCAACCATCAGAGCCAGTTCCCGGCGGTGACGATCAGCTTCAATCTGGCCGGCGGGGCGGCACTCGGCGATGCGGTGACGGCGATTCAGCAGCTCGAGACCGAACTCGGCTCGCCGCCGACGCTGGCCGGATCCTTCCAGGGCACGGCGCAGGCCTTCCAGACCTCGCTGGCGTCTCAGCCCTACCTGATCGCGGCAGCCCTGCTGGTCGTCTACCTGATCCTCGGCGTGCTCTACGAGAGCTTCATCCACCCTCTGACGATTCTCTCGACCCTGCCTTCGGCGGGGGTCGGCGCCCTGCTGATGCTGATGCTCTTCGGCTACGATCTCAGCGTCATCGCCCTCATCGGCATCATCATGCTGATCGGCATCGTGAAGAAGAACGGCATCATGATGGTGGATTTCGCGCTGACCGCCCAGCGCGAGCAGAACCTGTCGCCGGAGGAAGCGATCTACCAGGCCTGCGTGTTGCGCTTCCGTCCGATCATGATGACGACGATGTGCGCCATCTTCGGCGGCGTGCCACTGATGATCGGCGGCGGCACCGGCGCCGAGCTGCGCCAGCCGCTCGGCTTCGCCATCGTCGGCGGGCTGCTGGTCAGCCAGGCCCTGACCCTGTTCACGACACCGGTGGTTTATCTCTACCTCGATCGGTTGAGCCGCTGGCACGAACGGCGTCCGGCGGCCAGCCTCGTCGCGCCGGCTGCCGCGGCCGCGCACAGGCCGCTCACGCCGTCGGCTCCATGAGAAGCCCCCGCCTTGTGCGCGGGGGCTTCCGTGCCGGGGATCATTCCGTGGCGGCGGCGAAATGCTCGATCAGTTCGGACAGGTTCTTGATGCATGCGCCAAGTAACCTGGCCACCTCGCTATCGGACGCCTCACCCGATGCTCGGAGCAATTCCAGATCACTTTCAAAGCTGACCAAAATCTGCTTCCACCGCCATGTTGCGTCCTTGATCGTACCCATCGTTCCGGTCACCCCGCGTGCCCTTCGTCGAACGCGTCGAAGATGGGAGCGCACGGTTATTCGGCCGTCAAGCGCGCCTGATCTATCTCTGTCCTACTTTGAAAGCATGGGTATCCGATTAGGGACATCACCGATGCCCGGATCCGCCAACGACGGTGAACAGGCGCCCGCCGTGTCGCGCGGCAGGTCCGCCGGGACGTCCATGCGTGCGGCGCCGATCCGGTTGTCCGCCATGCCGTAATAGACGTCGAAGCGATCGGGCATGCCCAGATCGTCGCGACGGTCGATGCCGGTCGGGAACACGACGTTTTCGACCGCGCCGCGGAGCTCCATCGGGCCCTCGGGGACAAGCACCGGTTCCGGCGAGCGGTAGAGAACCCGGCTCGGATGCTCGCGCGAAAGCACCATCACGCCGGCCGAGTAGCACAGCTTGCGCTTCGCTTGGCCCGGCTGAGGAATGTCGTGCACGCCGTGATAGAGCACGAGAAACCCATGGCGGCACAGGATCGGCGGGGTGCCGCCGCCGATCTTGAGGTGCTCCCACTCGCCGACGGGGCAGGCCAAGCGGTGATGAGCAACGAACAGCCGGTTGCGATGCTCCTCGCTTCTCGGGCTGAGGCGGCAATACGAGATCCAGATGCATTCGAGGATGGAATCGCTGACCCGGGGCGCGGCGTGACGGACCTTCTCTTCCGGACGGGTTCCCGGGAAGAGCGGCCGGTGCAGCAGCGCGACCGCGGGCTGGCCGGACGGGTCGGGAACCAGCACCGGGAACAGGCTGGCGTCCTTGTCGTCCACCCCGTCGAACGCGATGCCGCGATAGGGGTGGAAGGATGCGAGCCCGAGCCGGCGCCAATGCAGCAGATCCTCGGAGACGGCCATCGCGATGCGCGGACCGCGGCGCGAAAACGCCGTGTATGTCATGGCATAGTGCTGCAGCGGCTCGAAATAGACGATCCGCGGATCCTCGCATCCGCCGCCGGTTTCCGTCATCTCGTAGTCGGCCTCCGGCTCCAGGGCGATGCCCATGCGCTCGACGCCGATCGGATCGCCGGCGCGGTCGAACAGCACGCGGGCGATGCCGATGCGGGAATAATTGCCCTGACCCACGAGACGGGGAAAGAGATAGAGCTGCCCATCCCGCCCCCGAACGGCGGCCGGATTGAGCACGCCCTCCACCTCGTTCGGGTTGCCCGCCTGCGGCTCCATGACCAGGCCGATCCGCGTCAGCTTGAAATCCGGCACTGACGGTCTCCATTCTCCAGACACGCGATCGTGGCTTCGACGACCCGCTTGGTTTCGTGCGGGTCCCGCACTTCGATGGACAGCACGCCCGCCTGTTTCGCCGGATAGTCGTTTCCGCCGGGAAAGAGGGCGTCGCCGACGAACAGCATGTCTCCGATCGCGATACCGAGCGTCTCGTGCAGCTTCTTGACCCCATAGGCCTTGTCGATGCCCTGCTTCGTCACATCGATCGACGTCGATCCGCCCAGATTGACCGCAAACGCGGGAATAAGAGACTCAAGGATTTTCTTGATTTTCTTCCGTTTCTCGAAGTCCGGATCCCATTTCTCCTTTGCGTCCAGCGGAGCCTCCTGGCCCAGGGCGGAGAACGTGATCTGGCTTCCTCGATCCTCGATCAGGTTCCCCCAGTGCTCTTCGGCTTTGAACCCGGATAGCCCGAGGGCTTTGTTCAGGGCGCCGATGATGAGTTCCTTCTCCTCGGGACTGAAATCCTCCGAGTAGAGCGCCCGCCACGTGTCGTCGAAGCGATAGAACTTCGTCCCGCAGGTCGGCAGGATCGAGAGGTTCTTCAGGCGCGCATCTTGTGGGAGACGTGAGAGGACCTGCTTTTCGAACTGGGGCCACGCGCCGCCGGAGATCACGGCAACCTCGACGATGTCGAGCAGCCGGGCGAGCAGCCCCGCCATTTCCGGATCGAGCGGTGCCTTGCTTTCGGCGAGCGTGCCGTCGAGATCGAAGATGATCAGATTTTTCATCGCTCGTCCGGCACGCCGATTTCCAGCAGCGTGACGCAACCTTCGGGTCGGAAGCGACAAGTGCCGACCGCTGCCGGCAGCAGCACGACGGCGCCGCGTTTCATCGGATAGTCGACGCCATCGTGGTCGATATCCCCGGCGCCGTCGATGCACACCAGGACCCGCGGCGTATCGGCGATGCCCACCAGGAATGGCGCCGCGCCTTCGTGCCGCCATAGCCGGAAATGCGGGCAATCGAGCAGCCGCTCGCGCGTGCCGCGATGCATTGCCTCGACCACCGGCACGACGGGTCGGATGGCGCCCTGCGCCGGGTCGATACAGGCCAGCGCCTCCTCGATCTGCAGCGCGCGCCGATGGCCCGTCTTCGCATCGATGTGGTCCCAGTCGTAGAGGCGAAATGTGACGTCGCTGTTTTCCTGGACCTCGAATACCAGGACGCCGTCACCGAGCGCGTGAACGGTGCCGGCCTCGATGAGGACAGCCTGGCCGCGTGCCGGCGCGAAACTGGCCAAATGATCGGCCGCGGCCTGCTTCGAGAGTGCGCGCAGATCGCCCCTGGTCGTACCGTGCTTGAGGCCGGCGTAGATACGGCTTCCCGGGTCTGCTTCGAGAACGATCCACGCCTCGGTCTTCCCGGTCTCTCCCTGCGGCAGGAGATCCGCCCTGCCGTCGGGCGGGTGCACCTGCACGGAGAGCATCTGGCGCGCATCGAGAAACTTCAGGAGCAAAGGGAAGCGTCGAAACCGCCCTGCCAGCCTCCCGAGGATCGACTTCGGCGACGCCTCGATCAACTGAGCGATCGTCTGTCCCTTGAGTGGTCCGTCGGCCACAAGACTGGGATGGTCGTCGCGATCGCTCAGCACCCAGGCTTCGCCGAACGGCCCGGCGCCGGGCAGCGGCGTCCCGAGCCAGTCCGCCAGGCGGCGGCCACCCCAGATCCGGTACTGCAGGATCGGGTCGAAGCGCAGCGGGTAGAGGCCGGTCGCGGTCATGACGATGTTCAACGCGTCTCCGGGAGTCCAGGGGATGGGATGCGTCTGCGTCGCGGCCGCAGGGGCAGGCGCGCGAGCCGCGGTCCGCCGGCGGTCAAGGCAGCTGACTGATCGTCTGGACGATAGCCGTCGGCCTGACGGCAACGGGAGACTCGGAAACTACTCAGCGGATGCCCGTCGGCCGATGCACCTTCGAGGGCAATGTCAGGTTAACCCCGGGGAGCCCCGCCTGGGGGACAATCGGTGCGCCCCGGTGTGCCGGCTCCGGTGCCCGATCGGTAGGCTGGGCGGACGAAGCCTATCTCCTACAAGCGTCATCGCTTTCCGCCAGCTACGTTCCTGTGCTCTCTGCCAACTTACGGCCTGCACATTTGCACCAGCGCCACCCCATCGTCCTTGGCGTTCCTAGCCGCCTTGCCATGCGCGACGGCCTCCCTGACGATCTCCTTCTGGGTCTCGATGAGCCTGAAGGTTTTCGTCAAAATCGCCGCTGGATTCGGCGGCGCCGCGCGCGACGCCGCTCGGCGCACAGTGGACGCCTGGACCAGGCTTCGCGCCGATCTCGACCTGCCCAGGCCATTCATCGATGCGGTCGACCAGCATATGGCAACGGTCCCGATCGTTGCGGCAGCTTAGAGGGTCGACCCCAGATCCGCCGACGCCAACTATCCCCTGACGCGGCCGATGACGCTTGGCTCGGGCGGCTCGCGCGAAAGGATGATCGCCCGATATACATAATCGCAATTAATGTCATTTCTTGAAGCGCATGACCTTCACGGTCCTATCGATCGCGTCACCCATGTACCGCTTGACGAACAAGCTTTGGTAGTGTGATCCAAGCTTCCGTTGAACTGAAAATGAACTGAGAATAGCATCCGCCACGCAGCACGAATGAGCTTACGGGGGACCCGACCGGGATGGACATATTCGATCTCGCGCACTCGGTGGTCGCAGATTATGAGAGGTTCGCGCGTTCCTTCACAATCGTCCCCGCACCTGACATCCTTGCCCAGCTCGACAGCCTCTACGCGGGCCGACGGTTCTGGCCGGAGCCCCTGATCCAGATAAATCCCCGCTTCAAAGCGGGTGGCTCGATCGTGCGGTTCGTCGCCGAGAAGCTGTTGCTCCCGGAGATGGGGTCGATCTTTGTAGACGCGTCGGCGGGCGCTGATGCGCCAGACAAGACGCTAAAGCAGGTGACGTTGGAGCGCTTCACCGGGCATGAGAGCCAAGCAGATCGCAAGAGGATTGCCCACAATCCCCCCGACATTCTCCTGACCAATTTCATGATGCTCGAGCTGCTGCTGACTCGGCAGGACGAGATCGACAGGAAAGTGATCTCGAACTGCGAGGGCCTCTCGTTCCTAGTCCTCGACGAGCTCCATACTTACCGCAGTCGCCAGGGCGCCGACGTGGCGATGCTTGTTCGCCGTGTCCGCGAAAGACTTGTCGATGACCAGGGCCGGCTGCAGTGCATAGGAAACTCTGCGACCATGGCGACGCTGTGGGCGGCCCTATGGGAATGTCAGTTCGCGATAGGCAAGGGGATTACCACCGACCACCCCACCGACTGCCCCAACGGCCTCCCCACCGACCGCGGCTATGGGACACAAGTCTAATAATCAAGAGCAGCAGGCTAGCACCAATCGTGGCGTTGATGATCAGAGCAACTATTCCAGATCCTAGATTGATTCCCAATCGGGGCAACAGCCAGTCGCCGATGAAAGCGCCAGCCACCCCGAGGACGAGGTCCCATATGAGGCCAAATCCGCCACCATCTACTATCTTCCCGGCTAACCAGCCAGAAACTATCCCAACCAATAAGATGACAAGAAGGCTTTCGCCTGATAAGTACATGGCTATTCTCTCAGGACGTGGGTATTCCAAGGCAACAAATAGACCGAAGCCAACGCATTCGGCAGGTTCGGAAAATACCCACGGAAATGCCCGAGTTCGGTCGGATGCCGGTCCATCGCGGACGTGTGCCGGGCGGGCGCCTGCGAGCGCCGGAAACCAGCCGGCTTGCTGGTCCCCCACGCCGCGGACGATCTCACGGCATGGCCCGTGGACCAGCGGGTCGGGAACGTCAGGCACAATGATCCGAGCCTGATAGAGCCGATCGCGGCGCGATCGCCGCTAGCCCTTCAAGCCCGCCTCTGCCATGGCCCGGACGAAACCAACAAAGTGCTGCCACACCTTCTCATTCTCGATTTTCGCAAAGTTGCTGGTCAGCTCATAGGTCAGGCGTTGCCGCTCGCCGATGGCATGATCGATCTTGCGCGCATCGGGCGCGGCCTTGTCGTCTTCGAAGAACCACACGATGGAGCGGCCCAGCGTCTGGGCAAACTCGGCGAGCATGCTGGCAGAGATGCGGTTCGATCTGCGCTCAGATTTCTGCACCTGTTGGAAAGTCAGCAACACTTGTGCGCCAAGCCATTGCTGCGTTTTGCCGGCCAAGAGCCGCGCAAGACGCACGCGCGAACTCACATGCACGTCAACGGGGTGCGGGCCGGCCTGCGCAACTATCGGGCGCGTTCGACGCTTGGTTTGACGCTGTTGAGGCTTCAGTGCCGCAGCCTGCTCGGGCTTCCTCGCCATGGTGGCTCACAATCGTCGGGTACCAGAACTACACGCATATAATACGCTGGAGGGCAACCGGGCGACCGGAGTCACCAGGAGTTCGCGCGAGGCCGTATCGAAACCAGGCTCCGAGAAGGCACGGCGGATCGATTGGGCCGAGCGGTTGCTTGACCTCCGCGTGACCCGCGAGAAGGTCACGGCCTTCGCGACTAGGTAGTTTCCGAAGCTCCCGAGCCATCCGTGCGCTCCCCTATTGTGGCTGGGGGTCGCTGCTGAAGAACACGTGCCTTTCCGACAGAGTGCCCGCAGAGGTATGGGCGTCGGTATCTGAGGGACCCGGACACGCTCCAGGAGTCCATGATGACAGTCGAATCCCCGCCGATCTCCTTCTTCGGCGATGCCGACAGGTGGCCCCGGCAGGTTGGCCAGCGATGCAGGTGCTGAATGGTGACGCCCGCCGGTTGGCCACACGTATCGTTGCCGAGGACGACCACCGCGACGGGACGAATTCCTCCGTGAGTTCCGGCGGTGCTCGACAGCCTTCGCCGAACGCCATCGGTCGCCCGTGCTCGGCGGCGGCTGACGACTTCCAGCTCCCGGCGACGAACCCCCGTCGCTATCGCGAGGCCGAAGTCGGTGCTTGAATCCAGGTGGAATGCCGCGACGACAGCGTCACCTCCGACTGTCGGGCAGCTCGTATCCCACTGGGCGGAGTTGTCGCCCACCCGGCCTGCGCTGATCGAATCTGCCGGCCATTGGAACTACGGCGAGCTGTCGGTGGCGATCGCGCGGGCTGGCGAGCTCCTAGCCCGAGCGGCCGTCCGGCGCGGTGATCGCGTCATGATCGTCAGCGAAAACTGCCGTGCCGCCGTGGCCCTGTTCCTCGCTGCCACCGAATCCGGGGCCTGGCCGGTCATGGTGAACCCTCGTCTATCGGCCCCGGAGATGCATACGATTTGCCATCATTGTGGGGCGCGCCGAGTGTTCTTCACTGCGGGGCTGACGCCCCAGGCGCGCGCGCATGCCGAGCGGTACCGCGCTGTTGTCCAGGACCTCGCCGGTCTCGACGGCCTCAGCATGGGGCCGTTGAACCAGGAGGCAGCTCCGGAAGAGGGGGAGAAAGCCCGTTCCGACGACGTGGCTGCACTGGTTTACACGTCGGGGTCGACCAGCATGCCCAAGGCCGTGATGCTGACGCACCGGAACCTGCTTTTCATCGCGACGGCGTCTGGCACGATTCGGTCGCTTGCGCCGGCGGATCGGCTCTACGCGGCGCTTCCGATGTCGCATATCGTGGGGCTGTCGGTGGTGACGCTCGGCGCCCTGATGCACGGCGCTAGTCTCTACCTCTATCCTCGGTTCAATCCCGCCGAAGCCTTAGCCTCGCTCGAACGCGACCGGCTCACCATCA
>Ga0070731_10004676_pt1 | contig 11634 bp, 7 predicted proteins | sample Coa_R1_2_FD_66448 | JGI IMG/M metagenome (GOLD analysis project Ga0070731, IMG submission 66448) | Surface soil microbial communities from Centralia Pennsylvania, which are recovering from an underground coalmine fire - Coalmine... | ecosystem: Environmental > Terrestrial > Soil > Unclassified ... | reverse complement strand
CCTCGAGCACGACCGCTGGTTCCGCGACTACGTCACGCGCTACACGAACGCGCGCGTGATCGTCGACGAGGACTTCGCCGACGTCGAGGAGCTCGACGGCCTCTTCTCCGGCTGGGACCCGGAGGAGGGCCAGTACGACACGACGAGCTGGCAGTACGCAGGAATGAAGGTGCACGGTGCGGCGGGGCAGCGCGAGCAGGGCTTCAAGTCGTCGAAGGGCGAGCAGAGCCACGGCGCGCACGGCGCGAAGCTGCATCACGGAGAGCCGCCGGAGGAGGACTGGGAGCTTCGGCACCCGCGCTGCGTCTTCCAGATCCTGAAGCGACACTTCGCCCGCTACACGCCCGAGCTCGTCGCCGACGCGTGCGGCTGCACCGTCGAGGAATTCCTCTGGTATTGCGAGCAGATCTGCCGCAACTCGGGGCCCGAACGCACCGGGGCCTTCTGCTACGCGGTCGGCTGGACGCAGCACACGGTCGGTGTCCAGCTGATCCGGACGGCGGCGATCATCCAGCTCCTGCTCGGCAACATCGGCCGGCCGGGCGGCGGCATCCTCGCGCTGCGCGGGCACGCGTCGATTCAGGGATCGACCGACATCCCGACCCTCTACAACATCCTGCCCGGCTACCTGACGATGCCGCACACCGAGCACTACGGCGGTCTCGAGAAGTACGTCGAGCAGACCTCGGCGCCGAGCGGCTGGTGGGGCAAGGCCGACGCCTACATCGTGTCGCTCCTGAAGGCCTGGTGGGGCGCGGGCGCGACGAAGGACAACGACTTCTGCTTCGAGTACCTGCCGCGCATCGACGACGACAACTCGAACTACTGGACCGTGGGCCAGATGCTCGAGGGCAACGTCAAGGGCTACATCGTCGCCGGCGAGAATCCGGCGATCGGCTCGGCCAACGGCAAGGCGCAGCGGCTCGGCCTCGCCAAGCTGGACTGGCTCGTCGTGCGCGACCTCGTCGAGATCGAGACGGCCGCCTTCTGGTACGACAGCCCCGAGGTCGAGTCGGGCGAGCTCTCGCCCGAGCGGATACCGACCGAGGTGTTCTTCCTGCCCGCGAGCTCGCATGTCGAGAAGGACGGCTCGTTCACGAACACGCAACGGCTCCTGCAGTGGCACTTCAAGGCGGTCGAGCCGAAGGAGGACTGCCGCTCGGAGCTCTGGTTCTACTACCATCTCGGCCGCAAGATCCGCGAGAAGCTGAAGGGCTCGGAGGACCCGAAGAACCGCCCGATCCTCGAGCTCACCTGGTCGTATCCCACGAGCGGCCAGCACGAGGAGCCGTCCGCCGAGGCCGTCCTCGCCGAGATCAACGGCCACGACGACAAGGGGCAGGCGCTCTCGGCCTACAAGCTGCTGAAGGCCGACGGGTCGACGAGCTGCGGCTGCTGGATCTACTGCGGCGTCTTCGCAGACGGCGTCAACCAGGCGGCGCGCAAGAAGCCGCACTGGGAACAGGACTACACCGCGCTCGAATGGGCGTGGGCGTGGCCCGCGAACCGCCGGCTCATCTACAACCGCGCGTCCGCCGACCCGGACGGCGAGCCGTGGTCGGAGCGCAAGCGGTACGTCTGGTGGGACGGCGAGCAGGCGAAGTGGACGGGCATCGACACGCCGGACTTCGACCCGCAGAAGACGCCCGACTACGTGCCGCCCGACGACGCGAAAGGCCCGGACGCCATCTCGGGCGACCACCCGTTCATCATGCAGGCCGACGGGCTCGGCTGGCTCTACGTGCCGCAGGGCCTCGAGGACGGGCCGCTGCCGACGCACTACGAGCCGCACGAGTCGCCGTTCGACAACCCGCTCTACTCGCAGCGCGCGAACCCGAGGCGCCAGCAGAACGAGCTCGAGGAGGATCCGTACAACCCGGTCGACGGGGAGCCGGGCTCCGAGACGTATCCGTTCGTCGTCACGACGTACCGGCTCACGGAGCACCACACCGCCGGCGGCATGACGCGCTTCACGCCGTACCTCGCGGAGCTGCAGCCGCAGATGTTCGTCGAGGTCCACCCCGACCTCGCGCGCATGCGCGGGCTCGAGCACGGCGGCTGGGCGACGATCCTGACCGCGCGTTCCGCGATCGAGGCGCGGGTGATGGTCACCGACCGCATGAAGCCCGTGACCGTCGACGGGCGCGTCCACCACCAGGTGGGGCTCCCCTACCACTGGGGACAGCGCGGGCTGACGACCGGCGGTGCCGCGAACGACCTGACGCACATGGCGCTCGACCCGAACGTCCACATCCAGGAGGTCAAGGCGTTCACGTGCGACATCCAACCCGGTCGCAGGCCGCGCGGCCGCAAGTTGCCGGAGCACGTCGCCGAGTTGCGTGACCAGGCGCATTCGCGCCGCGAGCAGGAGCCGCGGCTCGAGCCCGAGTCGGAACGGACCACGTGACGGCGGTCGCGCAGCCCACCGGCGCTCCGGCAGCGTGGCCGGACTCCTACGGCGAAGAGGCCAAGCCCCGCATGGGCTTCTTCACCGACACGACCGTCTGCATCGGCTGCAAGGCGTGTGAGGTCGCGTGCAAGGAATGGAACCTGATTCCTGAAGACGGGCTCGTCTGGACGGGCGAGAGCTACGACAACACCTCGCACCTCGATGCGAACTCGTGGCGGCACGTCGCGTTCATCGAGCAGCAGAAGCCGCTGAAGCTCGACGGCGACGTGGCGAGCATCGACGCGGCACCCCTGCGCTGGCTGATGGAGAGCGACGTGTGCAAGCACTGCACCCACGCCGGCTGCCTGGACGTCTGCCCGACGGGTGCGCTTTTCCGCACCGAGTTCGGGACCGTCGTCGTGCAGCAGGACATCTGCAACGGCTGCGGCTACTGCGTCCCGGCCTGCCCGTTCGGGGTTCTCGACAAGCGCCACCTGCCGCGCTCCGCGGACGACGCGCCCCTCTCACTGCCGCTGCTCGGCAAGAAAGAGGACGGTCGCGTCTGGAAGTGCACGCTCTGCTACGACCGCCTGAAGGGCGGGCACGAGCCGGCCTGCGCGAAGGCGTGTCCGACCGACTCGATCCAGTTCGGCGAGCTCGACGAGCTGCGCGAGCGGGCCGACGCGCGGCTGGCGAAGCTCGAGACCGAAGGCTGGAACGGCCCGCGCCTCTACGGCCGCGACGAGAGCGACGGCGTGGGCGGGTTCGGCGCCTTCTTCCTGCTGCTGGACGAGCCTGAGGTCTACGGGCTGCCGCCCGACCCGGTCGTGCCCACCGCCCATCTCCCCCGTCTCTGGGCGTCGACGGCGCTCGCGGCCGCCGCCGTCTTCGCCGGTCTCGCGGCCGCATTCCTCGGAGGCGGCGAATGACCGACCGGAGACCTATCGACCAGTCGAGGCCGCGCGACAACGGTCGCCCCGCCGGCAGCGTGGCCTGGCGCGACTCGATCACGGCGCTCGGATCGCGCATGGACTCGTATTACGGCCGGCCGATCGTCAAGGAGCCCGTCTGGCAGCCCGAGATCCCGGTCTACTTCTGGACAGGAGGCATCGCCGGTGCTTCATCGGTCCTCCACGGCGTGGCCCGGCTGACGGGGAACGAGACCCTTGCCAGGCGCGCTCTCTACATCGGCGCGGCCGCGGACGTCGTGTCCCCACTGCTGCTGATCTCCGACCTCGGCCGGCCGGAACGGTTCCTGAACATGCTGCGCGTGTTCAAGGTGACCTCGCCGATGAGCGTCGGCAGCTGGATCCTCTTCATCTCCGGCGGCGCATCGAGCACGGCCGCCGTGCTCGAGCTCGCAGGCAAGCTCAGGCCGGTCAAGTGGGCCGCGGAGCTCGTCTCGTTCCTCGCCGGGCCGCCTCTCGCGACGTACACGGGTGCGCTCGTCGCGAACACGTCGATCCCCGTGTGGAGCGAGGCGCGCGACGAGCTGCCGTGGCTCTTCGGCGCGAGCGCGGCGGCATGCGCCGGCGCCGCCGCCGCGATCGCCACCCCGATCTCCGAGGCCGGCCCTGCCCGCCGCGCCGCCGTCGGCGGCTCGCTCGCCGCGCTCGCGCTCACCGAGGTGATGGAGCGGAGGCTCGGCTTCGTCGGCGAGGTGTACAAGAAGGAGCAAGCCGGGCGCTACGGCAGGATCGCGAAGGCGGCCACGGGGGCGGGCGCCGGCCTCGTCGCGTGGCGAGGCACGCGCAGCAGGGTCGCGGCCGCCGTCGGCGGCGCCCTGGTCCTGGCGGGCGAGCTCGCACTGCGCTGGTCGGTGTTCAGGGCCGGCTTCCAGTCCGCCCGCGACCCGCGCTACACGGTGATCCCGCAGAAGACGCGCCTGTCGGCGCAGAAAGGAGCGACGCCGTGAGCACGATTCCCGGCAAGGAGCCGGCGGTGAAGCTGCCCCCGCAGATCACGACTCCGCGGGATCTCCTCCTCGAGCACCTCGGCCGCCTGCTGACCATCGAGGACACCCTCGCGAAGCGCCTTCTGCCGCAGCTCACCGACGAGATCGAGGACGAGGAGCTCGAGCGGGTCGTCTCCGAGCACCTCGACGAGACCCGCCTCCACGTCGACCGCGTTCGCGAAGCGTTCAGCAGCCTGCAGGAGGAGCCCGCCGGCGGGCCGGCGGTCGGCCTCGACGGGCTGCGCACCGAGCGCGAGGCCCAGGCGCCGGATCTCGCCCCGTCGCTCCGCCCCGCGGCCGACTGTGAAGCGGCGATGGGGACCGAGCACTACGAGATCAACGCCTACGACGCGGCGATTCGCATCGCCGACGCGCTGGGCGCGGCCGAAGCCGCTGCGCTCCTCCGCGCAAACCTCGCGGAGGAGGTCGAGGCGCTCAACCGATTGGCAGCGCAGGCAGAGCGCCTGACTCGCGAACTTCGTTCGTCCACGACGAACTAGGTTCGGCGGCTAGGCCTCCTGCCGCTCCTGCTGCTCCTGCTGGAGCTCGGTCTGTCGCTCGAGGGTCTGTTGCGGCGGGTTCGTCGGCGGGGCGGATCGCTGCACCGCTCCGCTCATGGCGAAAGCGTCCGTGTAGGCGTCGCCCCCCGGCGGCAACCCGCTCTCCTCGGCGGGTAGCCGATCCGGCCCACGAGGCGGCTTCGGCGGGTTGACGAGCGCCTCGCCGACCGCGTCGAGCCGGTCGTACTCGCGGTCGGGGAGCTGCGCGAGCGCAGAAGCGGCGGCGAGGTCCTCGGCCCGTGCGTACCGGATGAGCGCGTCGCGGCCGGCCGGAAGCGGGATGCCCTCGAGGACGACCTGTATCTCCGCGGCGCGCTGCGCGTCCACCGGCACGGCTTACCCCAGCAGGCGCGCCTCAATCCGGTCCTCGCCGCCCGCCGTCACGCGGTACGCGGCAGCCTCCTGCCGACAGGAGACGACCTCGGCGAGCTCGGTGTCCGCGAAGTGCAACGCGACGCCGTCGTCCGCCGCGATGCCGGGCGGCAACCCGTCGGCCACCAGCTCGCGGTAGCGCGGCCGCCGTAGCTCCTCGCCGTCGTAGTGCGGACAGGCGCTCCCCTCGAGGAATCCGAGGCACGCCATCGATTCGAGCTGCGGGCCGAACGAATCGGTGACGCCGTGCTCGAACCAGCAGATCATCCCGGCGCTCCAGCCCGAGAGGACGATCCCGCGCTCCCACGCCTCGCGCATCAGCGTGTCGATGCCGTGCACGCGCCAGATCGCGAGCATGTTCGCGGTGCTGCCGCCGCCGACGAAGATCGCATCCTGCTCGAGCACGCGGCTGCGCAGGTCGGGCGGCGGCCACGGGAACGTCCGCAGCACGGCTGCCTCGGCACGCGGCGCCATCTGCTCGAGCATGCGCGCGATGAAGTCGTTGTCCTCTGCGGAAGCGGTGGGGACGAACAGGATGCGCGGGCGATCCTTGCCGGTGAGTCCGAGGACGTACTCGAAGAGGAGCGCCGTCTGTTCTTCCGTGTGACCGCCGCCGCCCAGGCCGACCACGTGCCGCATGAGTGAGGAGTCTAGAAAAGCGGCTGCCGTCGCGGGTCTGGTTGAATCGAGGCATGGTCTCGCCCGCGCAGCTCACCGTCGGAGACCGCAGCTACGAGATCTTCCGGCTGGATGCGCTGCAGGCGTCGCACGACGTCGCCCGCCTGCCGTACACGCTGCGGATCCTGCTCGAGAACGTCCTCCGGACGTCGAGCGAGCACGACGCGGAGGCGATTGCAGGCTGGGTAGCGACCGACGAGCCGAGCAAGGAATTCTCGTTCAGCCCGGGTCGCGTGCTCATGCAGGACCTGACCGGAGTGCCGGCCGTCGTCGACCTCGCCGCGATGCGCGCGGCGATGCACGACCTCGGCGGCGACGCAGCGCGAATCAACCCGCACATCCCGGTCGAGCTCGTCATCGACCACTCGGTGCAGGTGGACGCGTTCGCCTCTCGGACGGCGTTCGCGACGAACGTGGAGCGGGAGTTCGACCGTAACGTCGAGCGGTACGCGTTTCTGCGCTGGGGGCAGGAGTCGTTCGACAACTTCAAGGTCGTCCCGCCCGGCACCGGCATCTGCCACCAGGTGAATCTCGAGTTCCTCTCACGCGTCGTCGAGACACGCGACGGACGCGCGTTCCCGGACACGCTGGTCGGGACCGACTCCCACACGACGATGGTCAACGGGCTCGGCGTGCTCGGCTGGGGCGTCGGCGGGATCGAGGCGGAGGCGGCGATGCTGGGACAGCCGCTGTCGATGCTCGTCCCGCAGGTCGTCGGCTTCAAGCTCGCCGGCGAGCTGCGCGAGGGCGCGACCGCGACCGACCTCGTGCTGACGGTCACCGAGATCCTGCGCCGCGTGGGCGTCGTCGGAAAGCTCGTCGAATACTTCGGGCACGGCCTCGCGAAGCTCTCTCTGGCCGACCGGGCCACGATCGGGAACATGTCCCCGGAATACGGCGCGACCTGCGGCTTCTTCCCCGTCGACGGCGAGACGCTCCGGTATCTGCGCATGACCGGCCGCGACCCCGAGCGCGTCGCGCTCGTCGAGGCCTACTGCAAGGAGAACATGCTCTGGCACGAGCCCGACGACCACCCGACCTATTCGGAGGTCGTCGAGCTCGATCTGTCGACCGTCGAGCCGTCGCTCGCCGGACCGCGGCGCCCGCAGGACCGCGTTGCCCTGGGCTCTGCGAAGCAGGCCTTCATCGACGCGCTGGGCACGTTCGGCGTCGACTACTCGAACGGTTCGTACGACAAGGAGGTCGCCGACTCGTTCCCGGCGAGCGACCCGCCGACCGGAGACGGAGCGGCGCGCGAGGAAACGAGCTCGGCGCCGGTCGCAGTCGCGGCCCCGAAGCACCACCGTGTACAGGTCGGCGATTTCGAGCTCGATCACGGCTCGGTGGTGATCGCCGCGATCACCTCCTGCACCAACACCTCGAACCCGAGCGTGATGATCGGCGCAGGCCTGCTCGCGAAGAAAGCGGTCGAGGCAGGCCTCGCGAGCCGCCCCTGGGTGAAGACGTCGCTCGCGCCGGGCTCGAAGGTCGTCACCGAGTACTACGAGTCGGCCGGCCTGACGCACTACCTCGAAGAGCTCGGGTTTCACACGGTCGGCTACGGATGCACGACCTGCATCGGCAACTCCGGTCCGCTACCCGAGGAGATCTCACGCGCAGTCGCCGACAACGACCTCGTCGTCTGCTCCGTCCTCTCGGGGAATCGCAACTTCGAGGCGCGGATCCATCCAGAGGTGAAGGCGAACTACCTCGCATCGCCGCCGCTCGTCGTCGCATACGCCCTGGCCGGTCGCATGGACATCGACCTCGACAGCGAGCCGCTCGCAGGTGACGTGTACCTGCGCGACATCTGGCCGTCCGCCGAGGAGATCGCCGAGACCATCGCCTCGGCCGTGCGGAGCGACATGTTCTCGAAGACGTACGCCGACGTCTTCACGGGTGACGAGCGCTGGCGCGAGCTCGACGCGCCCACCGGCGACCTCTTCGAATGGGAATCGGCGTCGACCTACGTGCGCCGGCCGCCGTACTTCGAGGGGATGCAACACGAGCCGCAGCCCGTGGAGGACTTCGCCGGCGCGCGCTGCCTCGTCGTGCTCGGCGACTCCGTGACCACCGACCACATCTCGCCCGCCGGCTCGATCAAGCCGGACTCGCCCGCCGGGACGTATCTCGTCGAGCACGGTGTCGAGCGGAAGGACTTCAACTCGTACGGGGCACGGCGCGGCAACCATGAGGTCATGGTGCGCGGGACGTTCGCCAACGTCCGCCTCCGCAACCTGCTCGTCCCCGGCTCCGAGGGGACGTGGACCGTGCACGTCCCGTCGGGTGAGGAGATGACGATCTACGAGGCGTCGCAGCGCTACCTGGCCGAGGGAACACCGCTCGTCGTGCTCGCCGGCAAGGAGTACGGCTCCGGCTCGTCGCGGGACTGGGCGGCCAAGGGACCGAACCTGCTCGGCGTTCGTGCGGTGATCGCCGACTCGTACGAGCGCATCCACCGCTCCAACCTGCTGATGATGGGGATCCTGCCGTTGCAGTTCATGCCGGGCGAGAATGCCGAGTCCCTCGGGCTCACCGGCCGCGAGGAGTTCGCCGTCAGCGGCGTCCAGAACGGGGAGGCTTCGGAGGTGAGCGTGCGGGCGGACGACAAGGAGTTCCGCGCCCGGCTGCGCCTCGACACGCCGCGCGAGCGCGAGTACCTACGGCACGGCGGGATCCTCCCGTACGTGCTCCGCCGCCTGCTGGCATAGCCCTTCTGTTTTCTCGCGGCCCCGCGGGGTATCGCGTGCAGCGGGAGATGGTCCAGAGGCGTCGCCATGCGGCAGCGGCAGTTGTCCTCCTGCCCGCCGCCGGTCTACTGCTCTCCGGGTGCGATCGCACCCAGAACGCGCTCGCGCCCGAGAGCCACTCGTCGAAGGACATCGCCAGCCTGTTCTGGTGGATGATGGGCGGCGCTTGGCTCGGGCTCGCGCTCGTCGTCGGCCTCCTTTTCCTCGCCTGGCGGCGGCGGAACCAGCGCGGCATACGCGGCGACCGAAGCGGCGATAAGCCCGGCGAGCGCCTCGCGACGATGGTGGTCGTCGGAGCCGGGATCGCCATGCCGATCGCCGTGATCGCGGCCGTGTTCGTCATCTCCGATCTCTTCGTGATCAAGACGACCGAGGCGCCCGCCGCCGGCGCGACGCAACTCACCGTGCAAGTGATCGGGCACCAGTGGTGGTGGGAGGTGCGGTACCCCGGTACGTCCGCCGTGACGGCGAACGAGCTTCACATCCCGGTTCGCACGCCCGTCCGCGTCGAAGTGCAGACCGCCGACGTCATCCACAGCTTCTGGGTGCCTGAGCTCAACAGGACGATCGACACGATCCCCGGGCGGACAAACGCGATCGAGCTGTACGCCGACGCGGTCGGCCGTTACCGCGGCCAGTGCGACGAGTTCTGCGGCCTGGAACACGCCAAGATGGCCTTCTACGTCTACGCCGACCCGCCCGGCGTGTTCCGCCGTTGGCTTGCCGATCAGGAGAGACCGGCGGCATCGACAACGTCGCCGCTCGAGACCGCCGGGCGCCAGGTGTTCCTGAGCGCATCGTGCGCGAGCTGCCACACGATCCGCGGCACGAGCGCGCGGGCCGATGTCGGCCCCGATCTCACCCATCTCGCCACTCGGCAGACCCTCGCCGCGCTGACCATCCCGAACGATGCGTCCTCGCTCGCGAATTGGATCCGCCACTCTCAGTCGGTCAAACCGGGCAACGACATGCCCGACATCCTCGTCGGCGGAACGAAGCTGCGTGAACTCGTCGCCTACCTGGACGGGCTCAAGTAGTGGCGGTCGCAGCTCCCCCTCGGCCGGCCGCCGAACGTCTCGAACGACTCGAGCGGATGTGGGCCGAGCGGCCGGGAGTCCTCGGCTGGCTCACGACGACCGACCACAAGAGGGTCGGCCTCCTCTACTTCTGGACGACGCTGGTGTTCTTCGCGGCAGGCGGCGCCGAGGCGCTCATCATGCGCACCCAACTCGCCCAGCCGAACGGCCGCGTCGTCGGGCCGGCGACATACGACGAGCTGTTCTCGATGCACGGGATCACGATGATCTTCTTCTTCATCATCCCGATGACGACGGGCGCGTTCGGGAACTACCTGATCCCGTTGATGATCGGCGCGCGCGACATGGCGTTTCCGCGCATGAACGCACTCAGCTTCTGGATCTTCCTCGCGTCCGGGGTGTTCCTGTACACGAGCCTCTTCCTCGGTGTGGCTCCGAACGCCGGCTGGTTCGACTACGTCCCGCTCGCCGGACCCGTCTACGACCCGGGTCGACCCATCGACTTCTATGCCCTCGGGATCATCTTCAACGGCATCTCGTCGACCCTGACGGCGGCGCAGTTCATCGTCACGCTTCTCAAGTCCCGCGCTCCCGGCATGTCCCTGAACCGGATGCCGCTGTTTTGCTTCGCGATGCTCGCTGCTGCGTTCGGGCTGCTGTTTGCGCTGCCGGCGCTGACAGCGGACACGGTCTTTCTGTTCCTCGACCACAACGTCGGGACACATTTCTTCGACGTGGCCCACGGCGGCTCTGCCCTGCTGTGGCAGAACCTCTTCTGGTTCTTCGGGCACCCCGAGGTCTACATCCTCATCGTCCCCGCGTTCGGCATCGCAACGTCGATCATCCCGGCGTTCACGCAGAGGAAGCTCGTCGCTTTTCCATTGGTCGCGATCGCCGAGCTCCTCGTGGTGTTCATCGGATTCGGCGTCTGGGCGCACCACATGTTCGCGACCGGGCTGCCGACGGTCTCGCTCGTCTTCTTCGCCGGTGCGACTTCGGTCGTCGTCATCCCGTCGACGATCCAGGTCTTCTCATGGTGCATGTCGTTCGTGATGGGCACCGCCCGGTTCACCACGCCCTTGCTGTTCATCGCGGGCTTCATCTTCATGTTCGTGATCGGCGGGCTTTCCGGGATCATGTTCCTCGCGGTCCCCTTCGACCAGATGGTGACGGACACGTACTTCGTCATCGCCCACTTCCACTACATCATCTTCGGGGCCGCGGTCTTCCCGATCTTCGGGGGCATGTACTACTGGTTCCCGAAGGTCACGGGCCGCATGTACTTCGAACGGCCGGGTCAAATCAGCTTCTGGATCATCTTCGTCGGAACGAACCTGCTGTTCTTTCCGATGCACATCGTCGGGCTGCTCGGAATGACCCGCCGGGAATGGACCTACTCGAGCGGTCTCGGCTGGACCGCGTTCAACCTCGCCGAGACGATCGGCGGGTTCGTGACCCTCGCAGGCATTCTCCTTCTGCTCGGCAACCTCGTGGTGAGCTACCGGCGCGGACCGCAGGCGCCGATCGACCCCTGGCACGGGCCGACACTCGAGTGGACGATCCCCTCACCGCCCCCTGAGTACAACTTCGCCGTAATCCCGAAGGTGACGAGCGCGTACGCCAACTGGGACGACGACGACCGCGCCGAGGACAGCCGCAGGCTCGCGACGGGAACGCTCGTGCTGGAGCGCGGACACCAGCAGGTCGAGGTGACCCCCGTCGACGGCTACCTGTCGGACGTCGTGCGAATGCCCCACGGATCGCCGTGGCCGATTCTTCTGGCGCTGACGCTCACGCTCGTGTTCTCGATGCTCGTCATCGGGAAGTTCGGCCTCGCTGGGATCATGGGGATCCTCTCGGTCCTCGCGCTGGTTGGCTGGCACTCGAAGGAACC
>Ga0070731_10004675_pt1 | contig 11637 bp, 7 predicted proteins | sample Coa_R1_2_FD_66448 | JGI IMG/M metagenome (GOLD analysis project Ga0070731, IMG submission 66448) | Surface soil microbial communities from Centralia Pennsylvania, which are recovering from an underground coalmine fire - Coalmine... | ecosystem: Environmental > Terrestrial > Soil > Unclassified ... | reverse complement strand
TCGCGCACCCGTTGATGAGCGATCAGCGCGTTCGAAACGTCGGTGAATGCGGTTTGAATGGTCTTCTCATACTGGATGAGCGCGCTCTCTCGCACGGCTTCGGCGAACTTTACGTTCGACCTCAGCCGGCCGGCGGTGAAGATCGGCTGCGAAACCTGCGGCACAAAGCTCCAGGCACTGTGCGGACCACTGAACAGGCTCGATAGTTGCGTGCTTTGCCCGCCCAATAATCCGCTGAGACTGATCTGCGGAAAATACGCAGCCTTCGCGACCCCGATGTTGGCATTGGCCGCGACCAGGTTTTGCTCTGCAGCCAGAATGTCCGGCCGTCGTTCGAGCAAAGCGGACGGCAATCCGGCGGGCACCTCAGGCGGCAGTTCCTGCTTCATGAAATCGTTGCCGCGGATGATTCCGGCGGGGCTCCGCCCCATCAGCAAAGTAATTTGATTCTCGGTCTGCTCGATCTGCTGTTGAAGCCCGGGGATAGTCTGCTCCGCCGTATCCACCAGCTGCTCTGCCTGGCGTAGATCGAGCAGGGTCGCAACGCCGCCGCTTTGACGGTTCTTCGTGAGACCTAGCGAATCCTGCCTGGTGGCGAGCGTTGCCTGCGAAATCTCCAATTCGTAATCCAGTTCGCGCAAATGGAGGTATGCTGTAGCGACATCGCTCACCAGCGTGACCAGCACAGCCTTGCGAGTTTCTTCCGCGCTCAGCAAGTTCGCGCGCGCTGCCTCCGTGGCGCGCCGAAGCCTTCCCCAGATGTCTAGTTCGAACGACAGAAGGTTCAGCGACGCCTCGCCCCAGTTGCGGTTCTGTGAAGGCAGAAACGAAGCCGGCAAAGGCGTCTGGCCATCGCGCGAAATCCGCGTGAATTGGATTTCCCCGCTCGCGCCGATCTGCGGGAATTGGTTCGAGCGCGTCACTCCGAGGTTGGCCCGCGCCTGTTCCACATGAGCCACGGCATCGCGCAGATCGTAGTTCGCGGCAACCGCGGCGCGAATCAGATCCTGGAGCTTTTCGTCTTTGAAAACTTCCCACCACTTGAGATCCGCCAACGACGTTGCCTGCGGGGCGGGCAGCGGGTCGGGAGCGCGGAAAGTTTGTGGCACCTGCACAGCCGGGCGGTGATAATTCGGTCCCATCGTGCAGCTAGTAATCCAACCCGCGGCAATCAATACAGCCGTCGCTCGGTAATTCATTTCAGTCTCCTTGCCCAGGTGAGGGAAGCATCTCGGGTGCACCCCCTTTCGCCCGCGCAGCGCCGGAGATCTTCTCCACCAGATAGAAGATTGCCGGAACAATGAGGATGTCGACGCTGCTCGCTGCCAGCATGCCGCCGATCACGATCGTGCCCATGATCTGGCGCGCCACCGAGCCCGCGCCAGATGCTGTCCACAGCGGTACGCAACCGAGAATGAAGGCAAACGAGGTCATTAGAACGGGACGCAGCCGAAGCCTTGCCGCTTCGAGCGCCGCATCCACCAGAGGTGTCCCCGCTTCGTACCGCTCCTTGGCAAACTCGACAATCAGAATGGCGTTCTTGGCGGCCAGACCGATCAGCATCACCAGGCCGATCTGGGAATAAACGTCGTTCTCGAGTTGCACCATGTAAGCCGGATAGAAGGCGTTGCCCACTGCGCGGCGCAGCCACAAGACTCCAAAAGCTCCGAACACCGCTCCCGACGTGCCCAGTAGCACGCTGAACGGTAATGACCAGCTCTCGTACAACGCTGCCAGGACTAGAAACACGAACATCAGCGAGAATCCGAAGATGACCAGAGCCGGTACTCCCTCCCGCGCCTTCTGCTCCTGATACGACATACCCATGTAGTCAAATCCCATTTCGGCTGGCATGGTTTGCTTGAAGACGTCTTCGAGAGCTGCTGTGGCTTGGTTTGAGCTATAGCCGGGCGCGGCGCTGCCGTTGATTTGCGCCGAGCGGTACTCGTTGTAGCGCATGGTGAACTCAGGGCCATCGTGCGACTCGAACTTCGTCAGCGCGGAAAGCGGCGCCATTTCGCCACTGCTGTTGCGCACGTAGAACTGCCCCACGTTCTCCAGATTCGACCGGTAAGGTGCTTCCGCTTCCACGTAAACCTGCCATGTACGGCCGAAATCGTTAAAGTAATTGATGAACAACCCTCCCATGAACGCCTGAATGGTTCGGTAAACATCGCTGACGGCCACACCTTGCTTCAGCACTTTTTCCCGGTCGACATCCACGAACTTCTGCGGCACGCTCGGCAGAAAGGTGGTGCTTATCGAGCCGATTTCGGGACGCTTGCGAGCGGCCGCCAGGAACTTGTCCAGGTTGTTTGCCAGGAACTGCACGTCCCGGCCGGCGCGGTCCTCAAGCACGAACGTAAATCCGCCGGAAGTGCCTACTCCAGGGATTGCGGGCGGCGAGAAACTGAAAACGGTTCCCTGTGGAAGCCTGCTGAGTTCCTTGTTCAGGTGCGCCTTGATCTCCTGAAATTGTTCCGCCCTCGATTTACGTTCACTCCAGGGCTTTAGCGTGACGAAATAGAAAGCGTTGTAACTGGTTCGGACAAAGCTGAGCAAGCTGAAGCCAGCCACGCTCGTCGTGTACTTGACGCCGGGCGTACTGGCGAGGATCGCCTCAACCTGTTTCGATGCCGCTGCCGTACGCTCGAGTGAGGCCGCATTGGGAAGCTGCATGTTGACAAAGAGGTAGCCTTGGTCTTCATCGGGCAGGAAGCTCGAGGGCAGACGGGTGCCGAACAGAGCCGCTCCCAGGGTGAAGGAAGCAATCACCACCAGCGCCAGCGCACTCTTCCGAATAAAGCTACCGCACAAATGGACGTAGAGTTCGGTACCGCGTCCGAAAAGCCGATTGAATCCATCGAAGAACTTTCGGAGAAGCCCGCTGCTCTCCTTCTTTGGGCGCAGCAGCAACCCTGCAAGGGCCGGGCTCAGCGTCAGAGCGTTAAAGGCCGAGAGCACCACCGAAATGGCAATGGTGACGGCGAATTGCTGGTAGAGTCGTCCGGTAATGCCCGGGATGAGGGCCGTAGGTACAAACACCGCCGAGAGAACCACGGCAATACCGATGACGGGACTGGCGAGCTCTTCCATTGCCTTTCGGGCCGCATCTTTCGGAGCGAGACCCTCCTCGATATGGCGTTGTACGCCCTCGACAACCACAATCGCGTCATCAACAACCAGGCCGATGGCCAGCACCAACCCGAACATCGAAAGCGTATTGATTGAGAAACCGAACAGTGGGAAGAACACAAAAGTGCCCACCAACGAAACGGGCACAGCCAGCAACGGGATGAGTGTAGCGCGCCAGTCCTGCAGGAAAAGGTAGATCACAAGGATCACCAGCACGATGGCGATCACAAGGGTTTCAACGATCTCCCTCATGCCCTCCGTCACCGCGGCCGTCTGGTCAAGCGATATGGTGTAATCGATGTCGTCGGGGAAGCGCTGCTTGATTTGAGACATCAACTTCCGGACGCCCGCGGCCGTTTGGACCGCATTAGAGCCGGGTAATTGGTAGACGGCGAGGATCGCGGCGTTCTTGCCATTCAAGCGGCTGACAATGCTGTAGTCCTGAGCACCCAACTCAATACGCGCGACGTCTTTCACGCGAACGATTCCACCATCAGGAGTTTCGCGGACGATGACGTTTCCGAATTGCTCCGGGGAAGCGAGGCGGCCTTGAGCAAGAACCGAATAGGTGAATTGCTGGTCATTGGGAGCGGGCTCGCCGCCAACCTTGCCGGCGGGATTCACCGTGTTCTGCGCCTGGACGGCGTTAACGATATCGGTGACCGTTATGCCTAGCTTCGCCAATTGGTCAGGCTTCACCCAAAGCCTCATCGCATACTGCCCCGCGCCGAAAACCGTCGTCTGCCCGACGCCGTACGAGCGCGCGATGGGATCGTTGAGATTGATATAGGCGTAGTTGGCCATGAATTGCGCATCGCGAGTACCCTGTGGCGAAAATAAGGAGACCAGCATCAGCGGAGCCGTCGGCGACTTTTTGATGGTGACCCCGAAAGTGCTAACGTCAGACGGAAGCTGACCGGCGGCCAGTTGCTCGCGCGACTGGGTGAGAATCAGATCCGTATTTGGGTCGGTCTTAACATCGAAGTCCACAATCAGCGTGGTTTGGGAATTGCCCGTCGCGTTCAGGGAGTACATGTAGTTCATGTTGTCCACGCCGTTGATTTGCTGTTCGATGGGAGTGGCAACGGATTGCTCGAGCGTCTGCGCATCGGCGCCGACATACGTGGCTTGCAGCTGAATCTCAGGCGGCACGATATTCGGAAATTGCGCCACCGGCAGGGCTGCTATCGTGACGGCTCCCACGATCACCGTCAAAATTGCGATGACCATAGCCACGATCGGCCGGTTGATGAAGAATTTAGACATGTCAGTTTCCCTCCACGAACGGCTTCGGGGTGACTTGATTGCCGGCACGGACTTTCTGGACGCCCTCGGCCACCACGCGCTCGCCCGCCTGTAATCCTTCGGCCACTATCCACATCGAGCCGATCCGTTCGCCGACTTTCAGCGTCCGAATGCTGACCTTGTTTGCGCTGTCCACGACAGCGGTCTGATAGCCGCCTTGCAGTTCCGTCACTGCGCGCTGCGGAATGAGCAGCGCCCCCGCGTTCGTCCCGACCGCTGCGCGGACTTTGCCGTATTGCCCCGGCCGCAATGTGTTTCCGGGATTCGGGAAGAGTCCCGTCAACTGAATCGCCCCGGTGTTCTGATTCACCTGGCGATCCGCGAAGGAGAACTTACCTTTATGTGGATAAGCGCTTTGATCGGCCAGGATCAGATCGAGTTGCAGCTTCGCCAGATCGCTTCCGCCGTCGCGCGCCATGCTGAGATATTCCTGTTCGGCGACTGTGAAGTTCGCCTTAATGGGATCGAGCGTCGATACCGTGGTAATCACCCCACTGCTGGTACCGACCAGATTGCCCACCTGCACTTGAGCTTGCCCGGCGATTCCATCGATCGGCGCGGTCAGGTGCGTGAAACCGAGATTCACTTTGGCAATTTCCACCGCGGCCTGAGCAGATTCCACCGCCGCCTTGCTCGCCTCAATCTGCGCCTTGGCTGTATCGACACTAGCTTTTCCGGCTTCGATCTGCGCCTGGGCGGCGATATTGTTCTGCACTGCGTTGTCCAGTTCCTGCTGCGAGACGGCCTGCTGTTTGGCTAGCGGCGTGTATTTGTCGACGTCCAGTTGTGTTCTTCCCTGATTCGCCGCCGACTGCGCGAGTTGGGCTTGTGCCTGCGTCAACTGCGCCTCGGCCTGGGCAAGCTGGCCCCTTGCCTGGGCGAGTTGTCCCTGCGCTTGCGCGACTGCGGCTTGAAAGGGTCGCGGATCGATCTCGAACAACAATTGCCCTTTTCTTACAAACGAGCCCTCCGAGTAGTTCTGTGTCAGGAGATATCCCGTCACTTGTGCTCTGATGGCCGCGTTCACCATGCCATCCAACGTGCCAATCCACTCGCGATGGACCGGAACGTCGCGTTGTTGGACCGTCGCGACCTCCACCTCCGCCGGAGCCGGTGGCCCCGCCGCCGATGTTTTCATCGTGCAAGCCGCCGTGGTCAACAACGCGATAGTCAGTGCAGCAGTCGCCGCGATGGGCACGCCGTTCTTCAATAGGGTTTCCATTGTGGTTCTCGTTCTCCCTCTCTGCTGATGTGGGATTGCTCTGCGTAGAATCGCTGGTAGACTCATCCGTTTGTCACCTCCGGAATGGCGGCTTTTCCCTGCACTTGAGATTCTCGAGAAGGTGCTTGGTATACATGCCCCTCGCCACGAACTCAGCGCCCTCTTCCCTGAGTTCGCTAAGTAGTCCCTCTCCGCTGTCATCGATGAGAGTGACGTCGCTCAAATCGATCACACACTTGCGGTCGCAAGACCGCTCGCGCACTTGGTCCCAATTCGAGCGGAGCTCCGGCACCCACGGACCCGCGAGTTGCCCGGACAAGATCCATCTCTCTTCGTAAGCTGTCGCGCTGTTTGTGATCCTGAGCATTGCCATCCCTTGCTCATGCCTAATGCATTTGCGCGGCCATTCTGTGGCTTCCGTTCGCTGACTCGAAAAACGCTGATTTCCTGTGGTTTGAAATCTGTTAGGAAAGGGAACGCAGGGAGGGTACTGAACACCGGTGCCGAAAATCAGGGGATTACCGGCTTTTCGGCAGTATGCTGCGGTCAGCCGCCTACACGACAAGCGCGTCCCGTGTGTCATTCCTCAATGCTCTGCGCGCAAACGCCAACGGGATCGGTATAAGGATGTTCATGGATAGTCAGTAAAGCTTGTCCAACCAGGCGGGTGTCTACGTACAAATGCGTGGTCCGTTCCTCGGCAAGTCCGTCGCGGAGGGCTGTTTCTTGAGTCACGGTGATGCGTTTCAGGAATATCGAGGGATTCTTAACTAACTGCCTGGACTGCCGCACAACCGCGCCGGTTTCACCATCAATCCACAATTCACCCTTGATCAGGCCGACTCGCTTCTTACGGGGCGTAATGACAAAGCAATACGCCATGGCGCCCGCAGTCTCCTCGGCGCCCTTGTAACTGAATTTGTAATTCGCTGGAGTAATTGCAACCGAGGAGGCGGGGACGAGGGCGGCCTGCGTCACTGCAGTCAAATAACGAACAATCACCTGCTGCCTTACGGTCTGATCTCCCACGAATTCGAGTACCTCATATTCCGGCTTCCCACGCGGCAATAGACGACGTACGGCACGCATGCGCCCCTGCTTCTTGACCTTGGGCAGGGAAGCATCGATTTCGACCGCTTCCACACTCCAGGGAGTTGCTTGCGCCAGACCAGCAATGTAGCGTGAAAAGGCCATTGCGGCTAGATCGTCGGAATCTACGGTGAGTGCGTCCATGGCCCGAAGGTTCGTGGGCACGAGCATCGCCAGCATCACGACGATCAGCGGCAATAATGCAGTGAGCTTACCGCGCTCCGAGGAGAATCCATTGGTTGCCCACTGCACATGGAAACGGCGGCCACAGATGCGGCATTGATATTGGCCATGAATCGGCCACATGGGTGAGTCGTGCATGATGCCGCACCACATGGCCCCCAGTTTGGAGGCCGCCTTCTGCCCGGCAGTGGCCGGTTCATAATCTTGCCTCGTCATTTCGAGCATCCGCATCTCCAACACCCATCCTGAATGCATTCCGGCAGCCAGTCTGCGGGTCGTTCCCGCAATCGGGAAAATGCTGATACACGGTGCGATGAAGTCCGTTGGAAGAAGCGACTGCAGCGAAGGTGCCGAACGTCGCTGCCGAAAATCTGGGGGTTACCGGCTTTTCGGCACTGATCTTACGTGACGGTACGCGCAACTCGAATGCCGAGTTTCTGCATACGAGATTGCAGCGTGGATCGATGCATCCCAAGGAGAACCGCGGCGCCATTGGGTCCGGCAACCTTCCAGTTGGTCCGCTCGAGAGTGGCGACGATTCGCAGCCGTTCCGCGTCTTCAAGCGCTGCCCGCAAATTTCCATCGGAGTGATTGCTCACTTGGGGCGCATCGGTTCGAAAGTGCAGTTCGTCCGTCGGTACTCTGAGAATCGGTCCGTTCGAGAGGATTACAGCCCGTTCGATGACGTTTTGCAGTTCCCGTACATTGCCAGGCCAGTGATACCGCACCAGCGTGGTCATGGTCTCCGAAGGGATCGTATCGATGCTCTTGTTCATGCGCCGGCTGAATTGCTGGACGAAGTGTCGCACCAGCATCGGAATGTCGTCCGGCCTCTCGCGCAGCGCCGGGACACGTACAGGGAAGACGTTGAGTCGATAGTAGAGATCCGAGCGGAACTTGTTCTCGGCGACCAGTGTTTCGAGATCGCGATTGGTGGCGGCAATCAGCCGTGCGTCCGTGCGCTGCGTGCGCGTGCTCCCAAGCCGTTCGAACTCGCGCTCCTGCAAGACCCGGAGAAGCTTAGGCTGCAATTCGAGCGGAATCTCGCCGACTTCGTCCAGAAAAACGGTTCCGCGGTGGGCCAGCTCAAACCGTCCGACCCGTTGCGCGATAGCGCCCGTGAACGCGCCTTTTTCATGCCCGAACAGTTCGCTTTCCAGCAAGCCGGTGGGGATTGCGGCGCAGTTCAGCTTCACAAAAGCATTCGTCCCCCGGGAACTCAAATTGTGCACGGCGCGCGCGATCAATTCTTTTCCGGTTCCCGTTTCGCCATAGATCAACACCGTGGAATCGGTTGGCGCAACCGTCTCTACTTGTGTCAGGACACGGCGCAGCGCCTCGCTCTTCCCGACGATCTCTTCAAAATTCAGCTCGCTGCGGATTTCATCTTCGAGGTAAAGTTTCTCTTGCGAGAGCTGATCTTTCAAATCAGAAATGTGACCGTATGCAATCGCATTGTCCACTGCGATCGCCACCTGCCTGGCAAACTGAGTGAGGAACGTGACATCGTCCTCAGAAAATGCGTTCTCCCGGCCGCTACCCACACCCAAAACGCCGAGGACGCGATCCCGGCCGGTGAGCGGCAGACAGCAAACAGATTTGATTCCGAGCTCTACGGCAACTGGATTGTTCGCCAGCTCCAGAGCACTGGCGAGCATGGGCTCTCCCGACAGAAAAACGTGCGTCAATGTCGAGTCGGCGGGTGGCTCAAGCCCTTCGCGAATCACATCGTTACTTCCCGGAAAGTCCATCGCATAGATTCGCAGCCTGCCGTCTTCCGCATCTGGCAAATCAATGCCAACGCCGTCGCTCTGCATCACGCGGCGGAGATTCGCTGCGATCACCCGAAGCAAATCCCGAAGGTCCAAAGTCGAGACTACGCGGTTCGTCAGATCCAGCAGAAGTTCCAGGCGTTCCTGGGAGCGCCGCGATGCCTGAAAATTAATGGCATCGTCCATCGCCAATGCAATCTGTCCTGCAACCAGCGATAGGAAGCGCACCTCATCTTCTGAATAGGCGTCCGGTCTTCGACTTGCGATCACCAGACTACCCAGCCGGCGATGCGCTGTGGTGAGAGGCAGCCCACACCCTGATCGAAGGCCAGCCATCTTGAACTGTTCTGCTGTTCGAGAAAAACGAGACTCCTGCCAGACATCGGTTATGACTGCCGCCTGCTGGTTTTCCGACACCCACCAGGCAAGCGTCTCCTCTATCGGGCCGTCGACAGAACGAGGACGGGAAGGTTCGCAGCTTTCGCAAAAATGCCAATTCACCTTGTTCGAGCGCTCGTCGTATTGCGCGATCGCGTCAAAGGGAATCACCGGTTTCAATTCGTCCACAAGGACGCGGAAGAGCGCGTTGGTCTCATGTTGAGTCCGGATCGAGTCGGCAAGCCGGATCAGTGCTTCATAGCGCGCTCCAACTGATTGGTCCGATGGCACTTCGAGTCTTGCACTCACCGTGCTACCCATTCGAGTCTCCTCGCCCTGTCTTGGGGATGCTTGACTCCCCATTAAGGTTGCACCAAAACTGAACGTCGGCGTGGCAGCTCCGCTTCACTACTAAGTCCAGGCGGGGCTGGACGATACGGTTCGCCAGGATCTGCCGATTTTCTCCAGATCATTAGATTTGCGAAATTGGAACGGCACGTGCACTGCAAAAGCCGAACTCTGTCGGCGTCAAGATGGCGAAACGACCTCCCGGAGAATCGGTTATGGATCTTCAATTTCATCCGCGCGAAAAAGAAGGGATTTGGATTCTCGATTGGCAGGGTCCAATCACAATAGGCGATTCGGAAGCGGTCCTGCGGGCTGCACTATTCGCGTTGGCGGAAGCAGGAGGCGTGAACATCATACTCAATCTTGCGGACGTAACGGATATTGACGATGACGGATTGGCCGCCCTGATCTTCTGTTACGCGCGGATCGTGAAGTCCGGCGGGGCGCTGAAACTGCTTAATCTCCCGGCTCATTTGAGCCTGATGGTCCTCCCAAAGCTGGATACGGTATTCGAGAGTTTCACGGACGAGCAGGAGGCGGTAAATAGCTTTTTTCCGGATCGCGCGATTCGCCACTACGACATTCTAGAGTGGGTTCAGCAGCAAAATGAGCGTCCCGGACCAAACGATCCGAAACATTGAGCCATCCTTGAGGCGATGAGTTCGGGTTCAGAAATCATTTCCCGCTAAGAACATCATTTGTCGAAGGCAGGGTGCGCAAGTGAAGCATCTGCGCTTCTCTGGCCATCTTGTCCCGTTTGTCGTCCCCATCGACACCTGCTTTGTATCCATACAAGGCCGCAAGCATGCTTATCTCGCGTTCATCTGGCGGGGATACTTGAGTCCATCGCGGACAGACACGCAGGCCGCCGAGAGCGTACCAGAAAAAATCGGTATCTTTGTCGCAGCGGCCGCCGCCACGCGGCTTGCACTTGAATCAATATTCATCTCGCCGAGTCGAACACCGATTCAAGAAAACAGTGGATCGCCGCGCTCAACATGATCGAGGGGCTGAAGCAGAGTGTGGTCGTTGCAGGACACGAAAAGACCCGGGCGTGCTGATTCGCCAGCCATTACCGTTCGCCATTGTACTCTTCCCAGGTGGGGCCAACTCAAATCGAGTTCCAGTGGAGCTGCTGGAAAGATGGACGGTAACAAATCTCGCTAATCGGCTCACGGCCCTGCTCACCACCGCTAACGACGTCGTTGTAGAACGGAACCAGCTTCAGCCGGGCAGCTCGCGCACCGTTTTCTCGGCCATATGCGCGGAGGATTCTTCATCCACCCGTTCCAGATGCAGAGGAGCGCCAAACACGCAACCGATGAGGGAATTCACGAACAGGTGGGCACGGTACGCGCGAGGCTCGGCCCGTTAGTCCACAGCATCGGAGGAAAGGCGATCCGCATTGCGATCTCCACAGTCGTCGGCATCATTCCGCTAGTCGGTACTGCCATTGGCGCTGCTCTGAGCATCGTCGACTCGTACTTGCTTGAACGGGTCTTTGCCGTCTCGGGACCTACTCTCTTCCTCAGTCGGCAATATCCATCTCTTTTCGAAAAGAGAGATCGTCTCCTCATTGGCTGACGTCGCCTTCATACGGAAAACGATCGATGGCTTTCATACACTGAGCTCGTCGCGACCGTTGAGGTTCTTTGCTCGGTTGGCATTTCTTTTGATCTGCCGTTATTCGCCGCGCACGGAACCCAAGGGCCGCGCTACCACGGAACGATGTTCGGTAAATCCGGTACGAGGTTCCACTTCGCTCCGTTTCCAGCCCTTGAAAGCCGCAGCTGGCTGAGTCCAGGAAACATTCTTTGCTGAGTCGATTGCGAAAAATTGAATGCGGTTTTCGTCCTTCTTCTCCAAGTGCCAGTCAGAGTTCGCCACGACCAAGCGGTGGTCAGGAAGTTCAGTAACTCCCCAAGTGATCAGCATCGGCAACTGTGGAGCGGCCTCGGCGCGGGTAAAGCTCCAGGTTACCTTCCAGTCGGCATCGAGTTTTATCAGACCAAACCTTCCCGTGCACAGAGTGGAACCGTCCGCAAGTCGCTGCGCCATCACCGGAAGATCCGGAACCGATAGTGAGTGCAATATTTCTCCCGCGGACGTGACTTCCACAAAGCGCTTCTCCTCTCGCAGCGCTACGAGATAATTCCCCTCCGGGGTTCGTCGGAGCAACATATAATGGGTATGATCAGTGCCCTT
>Ga0070731_10004674_pt1 | contig 11637 bp, 9 predicted proteins | sample Coa_R1_2_FD_66448 | JGI IMG/M metagenome (GOLD analysis project Ga0070731, IMG submission 66448) | Surface soil microbial communities from Centralia Pennsylvania, which are recovering from an underground coalmine fire - Coalmine... | ecosystem: Environmental > Terrestrial > Soil > Unclassified ... | reverse complement strand
TGGAGGCGCTGGTGCCGCAGCCGCCGCCGCCCAATGCGAAGTCGGACCCATCTGATCTGCGAACCGTCGTGATTAGCATCAACAAGGATCATTCCATGCTGATCAACGAAGAAGTGACCGATGCGGCGAGGCTTGGACCGCGCCTGGAAGAGATTTTCAAGACGCGCGCCGAGCGCCTCGTCTTCGTAAAGGGCGATCCGGATCTGGAATATCGCTATGTCGCCACGGCGATTGATATCGCGCATGGCGTGGGCATCGACCGTGTCGGTCTGATGACTGCGAGGGTGGAGGCTGGACAGTAATGCACCGGACATGGTTTACTCCGCTGGCCGTCCTGACCCTGGCTGCCTTCTCGCTGCTTTCCACCGGCTGCGAGAAGCTAAGGGCGAGGGACAATTTGAATAAAGGCGTTCAAGCCTACAAAAACGCCCAATACCCGGCTGCCGTCGAACGGTTCGAAGAGGCCGTGCAGTTGGATCCGACGTTCGCGACCGCCCGGCTTTATCTGGCCATGGCCTATTACATCCAGTACATCCCGGGCGCCGAATCGCCGGAAAACCAGCAGAATGCCGACCACGCGTTTAAAGAATTCAACAAGGTGCTGGAGCAGGATCCTAAGAACGATATCGCCACCCAAACCATCGCCTCGCTGTATTTCAACGAGAAGAAATGGGACGAAGCTGAGGTCTGGTACAAGAAGGCGGTCGAGATCAATCCCAAGAATGCCGACGGTTATTACACCCTAGGTGTTATCGCATGGACCAAGTGGTTCCGGCCCTGGGCGGAAGCGCGCGCCAAGCTGGGTATGAAAACCGAGGATCCCGGTCCCATCAAAGACAAAAAGGTGAGAGAGGAACTTCGGAGCCAGTACTTTGGAATCATCGAAGAGGGCCTCAAGAACCTGCAGAAGGCTCTGGAAATCGACAAAGAGTATGACGCCGCGATGGCGTACACCAACCTTCTGATCCGCGAGCGCGCCGACCTGGACGATAGTCCCGACCAGTACAAGAAGGACATTGAAGTTGCCGACAACTGGGTCCAGCAGGCGATGCAAACCAAGAAAATCAAGGCCGAGCGCAAGCCGACCTCGAGCGGTATTACCACCGAAGCAAAGTAGTTAAGTAAGGCAGGTCCCCGACCTGCCGTGCAAGTACTTCGCGATTCCCAAGGGCAGGTCGGGGACCTGCCCCACTCTCTTCACTGACACCCGATACAATTGAATTGTGTCCCCGGATTTGAGCGCGCCTCCCCTATCGCCTGTAGACCAGCTCTTCGCTGAGCTGGAGACCAAGGCGCGTGAGGCCCGTCCGCGCGATGATTTCGCCACCCTCGAAAAGGCCTTCCGCTTCGCCAGCCAGCATCACAAGCTGCAAACGCGCGAATCGGGCGAGCCCTACATGATCCATCCGCTGATGGTCGCCCACATCCTGGCCGACATGCGCATGGACGTGGTGAGCCTGGAAACCGGCCTGCTGCACGACGTGGTGGAGGACACCAGCGTAACCGTCGAAGAGGTGCGCAAGACCTTCGGCGAAGAAGTAGCCCGCTGCGTGGACGGCGTAACCAAGCTGAGCAAGCTGGATTTCTTCTCGGCCGAAGACCGGCAAGCCGAGAGCTTCCGCAAGATGCTGCTGGCGATGGTTAATGATCTGCGCGTGATCATCGTCAAGCTAGCCGACCGGCTGCACAATATGCGCACGCTGGGCCATCTGCCGCAGCCGGAGCGGCGAGAGCGGATCGCGCGCGAGACCATTGAAATTTATGCGCCTATCGCCCACCGCCTGGGCATGGGCAAAATGCGCGGCGAACTGGAGGATCTGGCTTTCCGCCATCTCGATCCGGAGGCTTCGGCCGAGATTTCGAAAACCATCGAATCTCATCGCGAGACCAGCGAAGCGTTTCTGCAGAAAATCCGCCACACCGTGGAGGCCGAGCTGCGCCGCGAAGGCATTCCGGCGCGGGTCGATGGCCGCGTCAAGCGAGCCTATTCGGTCTATCAGAAAATGAAGCGCCAGAAGATCAACATGGATCAGGTCTACGACCTGCTGGCTCTGCGCATTGTGACCGATTCCGTGAAGAACTGCTACGCGGCGCTCGGCGTCATCCATAACGAATGGCGGCCGATTCCCGGACGGATTAAAGACTTCATCGCGATTCCCCGCCCCAATCTCTATCAGTCGCTGCACACATCGGTGATCGGTCCGGAAGGCCGCCACTTCGAGGTGCAGATTCGCACCGAGGAAATGCATCGCATCGCCGAAGAAGGCATCGCGGCCCACTGGAAATACAAGGAGGGCCGCAAGGGGGCGGGCGCAGACGATCAGCAAATCGCATGGCTGCGCCACCTGGTGGAATGGCAGAGCGACGTACAGGATCCGGGAGAATTCATGTCCACGTTGAAGGTGGATCTTTACCCGGATGAGGTCTACACGTTCACGCCACGCGGCCGCGTGATCGTGCTGCCGCGCGATGCCACTCCCATCGATTTCGCCTACGCCATTCACTCGGAAGTCGGCGAGACCTGCGCCGGCGCCAAAGTGAATGGGCGCATCGTGCCTTTGCGCTATACCCTGCGCAACGGCGACATCGTCGAGATTCTCACCCAGCCCGGCCATCAGCCCAGTAAGGACTGGCTGGCGCTGGTGAAAACCGCGCGGGCGCGCAACAAGATCAAGCACCTGATCAATGCCAACGAGCACACCAAGGCCATCGAGATCGGGCAGAAATATCTCGAGAAGGAAGCGCGGCGGCTGGGCGTGCAACTCAGCAAGATTGGCGATGAGGAACTGCAGCGCGCCGCCGGAGACTACGGCTACGCCAAGATCGAAGATCTCTACGCCGGTCTGGGATACGGCAAGATGTCCGCCCGGCAGGCGCTGCAGAAAATGGCGCCTGAACACTTTGCCGGAGAGGCCGAAGAAGCTTCCGCGCCCGTTCCCGGCGCCCCCGAGACCGCCCCGTCGACCGGCCCGGGCCCTCGCGACGACGGCGACGCAGTCATCAAAGTCCGCGGCGTAGACGACCTGATGGTGTATCGCGCAAAATGCTGCAACCCGATCCGCGGGGACGCGATCGTGGGCTACGTGACGCGCGGCAAAGGCGTCGCCGTGCATTCCAAGATGTGCCCTAACGTGCAAAACCTGATGTACGAAGTGGAGCGCAAAATCGACGTGGAATGGGCCCGCAATACCGCCGACCCGTTCCCGGTCAAGATCATGGTGCACACCGACGACCGCCCCGGCTTGCTGGCGCAGATCACCTCCATCCTGTCTTCAGATAACACCAACATCCGCAGCCTGGAAGCGCGCACCGAATCCCACACCAACAACGATGGCGCCTTGATCGAAATGACGGTCGACGTGCGGGATAAGAAGCAGCTCGAAAAGCTGGTAAGCGCGATGCGCCGCATTTCAGGGATTCGCGACGTCGAGCGGATGCTCAACTGACATGGTTTCAACCGATCCCGAACACATAGCTATTTCGAAATCCAAGGGGATTTCGATCGACTGGAAGGATGGCCATTCGAGCGCCTACGGTATCGACTATTTGCGCGATCGCTGCCCGTGCGCCACCTGTACCGGCGCGCACGGAACGCCGCCGCGCGTGCCTGAGCCAGCGCCTTCCGGGCCTTTCCAGATGTTTAAACCCGCGTTGAAAATGCAGAGCGTGGAAGCGGTAGGCAATTACGCCATCCGCATCTTGTGGAGCGACGGCCATGGCACGGGCATCTATTCCTTCGAGCATTTCCGTAAGATTTGTCCCTGCGACGAGTGCAGAAAGGCGCAAGCATGAAAGCGGTTGGAGTTTTCCCGGAGCGGCGGACGGTGGAGCTAGTCTCCTTTGATGATCCGAAGATTACTTCGCCCGGACAGGTCAAAATCCGCGTGCTGCAGGTGGGCGTGTGCGGAACCGATCGCGAGATCTGCGATTTTGAGTACGGCACGCCGCCGGAAGGCTCGGAATATCTGGTACTGGGGCACGAATCGCTGGGCGAGGTGGTGGACGCAGGTGGCTCGAATGCCTTTAAAGCAGGCGATCTGGTAGTCCCTTCGGTGCGCCGTCCATGCAATCACGCCGATTGCGTGGCCTGCCGGGCGGGCCGCCAGGACTTCTGCTATTCGGGCGACTTCCGCGAGCGCGGTATTCGCAGCCAGCACGGTTTCATGACCCAGTTCGTGGTGGAGGCAGCGGAATATCTAAGCCTGGTGCCGCCCGAATTGCGCGATGTCGGCATTCTCGTCGAGCCGTTGACCATCGCCGAAAAGACACTCATGGAGATTCAGACCATCCAGCAGCGGCTGCCCTGGGGCCTCTCGACCGATAGCAGCGTGCCGCCGCGCGGCTGCCATCGCGCGCTGGTGCTGGGCGCCGGTCCGGTCGGTTTGCTCGGGGCCATGGCGCTGGTGAACGGGGGCTACGATACCTACGTCTATTCCCGTTCCCGCACGCCCAATATTAAAGCCGATTTGGCCGAATCCTTCGGCGCCAAATATTTTTCCTCCCAGGAAATGACGGTCGCGCAATTGGCAGCCAAGATGGGAAATATCGACGTCGTCTACGAAGCACTGGGGGCTTCGCAGCTGGCTTTCGAGGTGGCTCAGGTTTTGGGAGCGAATGGCATATTCGTTTTTACCGGCGTGCCCAAACATGGCGATCCCATCACCATCGACACGGACATGCTCATGCGCAATATGGTGCTCAAAAACCAGGTGATCCTGGGGACCGTAAATGCAGGGCACAATGCCTTTGAAGCCGCCATTCGGGACCTTAAAATCTTCAACAGCCGCTGGCCCAAATCACTGCGCGCGCTCATTACTGGACACTACCCGATCGAGGCTTTTCGCGAACCGATCTTTGCCCGTTCCGGCATCAAGAACGTCATTGAGATGGACGGAAAGTAGCCGCCGGCCCGGCATGGCCAAAAGGCATCGGGATAATACCCGACGGAGCTACCTGATTGTCCCGAAATTGTCCGAGATATAAGGAATAATCTGTTCTGATTTTAGAACGAATTTCTTGAATTGAGTCTTTCTTCCTTCCACAATTGAACCAGAATGCATTGCGACTGTAGTATTCCACGTTCTGTTCCTGGAACAAACCTCCACCAACGGCACCGCGCCGCTGTAAACCGGCCGCGCCAGCGGGGCAGTGAAACCATCGAAGGAGCGTTGGTCACGCTGATCATGTTCGGCCTGGTTTTCCTGATTTTCGACATGGCTTTTTCGCTGTACATCAAGTCGACCTTGCAGGAGGCGGCCCGCGATGGCGTCCGCTTTGCCATTACCGGCCAAATGTTACCGGGCGATGCTTACCTGAACGATTCGATCGTAAAAACTGTTCAGAGCAGCGCTCTCGGCCTGCTGTCCGGCCCGAACGACGCTTGCAAGGTTAGCGTTAGTTATTACGATCCCTACGGCGGCGCATCGGCGGCAGCGCAAGGCGGATATGTCGTGCAAGTGTCCATCTCCGGCGTACAGTACACGCCGCTAGCGGCGATCTTCAAGAGCTCGGCCCCGGTAAGCGTCAACGTGCAGGCTTCTGACGTCATGGAGGCTTGTCCCAACACCGGATGCCCCACCACGGCGAATCCCGCGCCGCCGACATGCCCTTAACGAAAGAAATGAAAGCCATGCTCTCTTCTAGACGACGACGAAACGCCGGATCCAGCACCATTGAATTCGTTCTCATCGCTTCGCTGTTTCTGGTGCCTCTGCTGCTGGGCTTGTTCTCGATAGGGTTTGGCCTTATCCGCGACATGCAAGGCGTACAGCTCACCCGCGACGTCGGCCATATGTGGGCGCGCGGCGTGGATTTCTCGACGCAAGCGAATCAGGATTTGCTGGCCACGCGGCTGGCCCAGGGCTTGAGCCTGGTGAGCAACTCCAGCAATGTCACCGGCGGAACCACAGGCAACGGCGTGGTAGTGCTTTCCATTTATACGAATATCGGGGCCGCGCAATGCACCAGTTGCAATAACGTGGGCCATACGGTGCTCGTCAAGCGGATCGTCATCGGCAACTACAACAAATTCACCAGCACTTATGGCACGCCGGACGCATCGCTGATCAATCAAACCACTGGCGCCATCCAGAATTACTCGCAGGACCCTTCCGCCCGGGCGGACAATTTCGACAATGTGCTGGCGCTCAATCCCGGCGAGATTGCTTATTTCGCGGAAAGTTATTTTACTTCGCCGGACCTGGCGCTGCCCGGGATGTTTCCTGGCCTGGCGGCGTATTCGAACGCGGTTTTCTAGAAACCTTGGAGCTTGAAATACTATGAGTGTACCCGTCATCAACCACCCGCGGCGTAAAGGCATCGCCGTCATCCTGACTACCTTGTCGATGTTCGTCATCGTGCCCATGGTGGGCCTGGGGATCGACGTCAGCACTCTCTACATTGTCCGCGCAAAGCTTTATGAAGCCGCCGACGCAGCGGCGCTAGCCGGCGCCCGCGCTTTATCTCAGGGCTCCGACAGCAACACGCAAAAAGCCAACGCCCAGACAGTGGCCACGCGATACTTCAACGCCAATTTCCCGGCCAGCTTCTGGGGCGCCACCAATATCACTCTCAGCACGCCGACCATTGATGACGCGACCGTTCCCAATTACCGGACCGTGTCCATTACCGCAAGCGTGCAAGCGCCGCTCTATTTTCTGCGGATTCTGGGCCAGACCACGAGCACGATTGCGGTCAGCACGCAGGCCGCCCGGCGCGATGCGCTGGTAATGCTGGTGCTGGATCGCTCGTCTTCGATGAATTATGCATTCCAGGGCAGCACCGCTTGCGCCATCCTCAAGCCGGACGCTGTCCAATTTCTCAACAACTTTGCGCCTGGCCGCGACATGGTTGGGCTGGTGGTCTTTGGTTCGACCGCTTATGTGGCGGCGCCTCGCTTGAATTTCGATCAGCCGGACGCCAACGGCAATACGGTGGCCTCGCTCATCAATCAGATTAGTTGTGGGGGCAACACCAATACCACCGAAGCCATGCAGCAAGCGTACGCGCAAGTGCAGGCCATCAACTCGACTTCGCGGGCCAATGTAATCGTGCTGATGACCGACGGACGCCCCAACGGCTTCACCGGCAACTATACAAATCTGCGCACCAGCCCGGGATCCTGCGACCCCGGAAATGCTCCGCTGATTGGCACGCTGGCCCAATGGGCGGGAGGGCCGAACCCGACCGGCACAACCGCCGGCCTGATGAATTATTCGACCAACAGCATCACCAACGCCAACGAGGGCCCCACTGCCTACAGCGGCGGCTGCAACTTTGCGGGCGATCTCACCAAAGCGCGCAACGATCTCTCCGGCATGCCTCCGGCGGACATTTATGGCAATGCAACCGCCGGACCTTACAGCACCTACAATCCGAATTTCCCCTACAACGGAGCCTACGCCAATCTGACTGGCGTGAGCTCTCCGCAGATGATCGAGGTTGCGTCCACCAACGTTCTGGATAACGAAGGCACCAAAATCCGCACCGACGCCACGTTGAAACCGGCGATCTACACTATCGCGCTAGAAGGCAATTCACCGGGCGATCCTCCCGATACGTTAATTCTCCGCAAGCTGGCCAACGATCCCAGCATGGAGAACGATCCGGACGCGACTGCGCGGACGTTTTATCAGCAGCAAAAGGCCCAGCCGCAGGGCTACTTCGCAGACGCGCCCGATCCTTCGCAGCTTTTCGCGGCGTTCAATACTATCGCCACGCAGATCGTAATCCGGCTCTCGCGATAATCATTCGTATCTCAGCGCCACCATCGGATCGATGCGCATGGCTTTGTGCGCGGGAAGATAGCTGGCCGCGAGCGCCACGGCAACGGTCAGCAGCGCCACAGCAGCAAAAGTCGCCGGGTCAGTCGCGCGGATGCCGAACAGCATGGCGGCAAGCACCCGCGTAGCCGCCACAGCACCCATCAGTCCCACGGCAATTCCGATCAGCGCCAGCCGCAATCCCTGCCCGACCACCAGACGAACCACATCCCCCGGCTGCGCGCCTAGCGCCACTCGTAGACCGATCTCGTGCGTGCGCTGGCTGACGCTGTAAGCCACGACACTATACAGCCCCAGCACCGCCAGAAACAGCGCCAGCGCGGCGAAGCCGCCCACCAGCAGCATGCGCAAGCGGGGCTGGGCGATCGAAGCCGAGAGCACCTCGTCCATGGTCTTCAGACTGGCGACGGGTAAATCCTTGTCGATCGACCAGATCTCCGCCTGCACGGCGTGGGAAAGAGCGACCGGATCGGTAGAGGTCCGCACCACGAAAGCGCTAAAGGTCATGGGATGCTGGGCGACCGGCAGATAGGCGGCGGGCTGGATTTCAGTGTCCAAACTGGAATGTTTGATATCTTCGACCACGCCAACCACTTGGCGCACTTCATCGCGAAAGGCGAATTGTTTGCCGACTGCGCTATCGACGGAACCGAGCAAACGCGCCATCGTGCGGTTGATGATGGCGACGCGTGGGGCAGAGGTATTATCCCGCTCGTTGAAGACGCGCCCCTTCAGCAGAGGAATACCCAGCGTGGAAAAATATCCCGCCGAGATCGAGCGGCTCTCGACGCACTGCAAACTATCCACCGCCTGCCCGCCAACGGTCGCTTCATTGCAGAGATTGCCGCCGCTCAGAGGCAGGATGCTCACCGCGTCGGCTCCGCGCACGCCTGGCAGGACATTAAGCCGCTCGATCACCTGTCGATAAAAGCTACCCCTGCGCGGGTCATCCGGATAACGTGAGCGTGGCAGCGAAATCCGAAAGCTCAGCACGTTGTCAGAGCGAAATCCCGGATTCACATGCTGCAGGCGCCAAAAGCTGGCAATTAATAATCCGGCGCCCGTCACCAGGACCACCGAAAGCGCAATCTCGGAAACAACCATCGCCCGCCGGGCCCACTGCCGCGTGAGGTCGCCGACCGCGCCGCGTGCGCCTTCCTTGCAGGCTTGCGCCAGATCGAGCCGGGAGGCCTCGAGCGCCGGCGCGAGACCGATTACCAGGCCCGGCACGATGGACATGACCAGCGTGAACGCGAGCACCCAGCCATCCACGGCAATTTCTCCCTGCCGCGGAATTTCAAGGGCGTTCAGCGCCACCAGCAGGTGCGTCGTCCACCATGCCAGCAGCAGGCCGCCTGCGCCGCCCATCACTGAAAGCAGCACGCTTTCAGTGAGCAATTGGCGAATCACGCGGAAGCGGCTGGCGCCGAGAGCCGTGCGGATCGCCATCTCCTGGCGGCGGGTGTTCACGCGCGCGAGCAAAAGATTGGCCACGTTCACGCACGCGATCAGCAGGATGAACCCCACCACGGAAAACAGAATCAGCAGCAGCGGCCGGCTGTCAGCAACGATGGATTCGCGTAGCGGTTCGAGCCTCGCGCCGATGCCGGCATTTTCTTCCGGATACTGCTTTTCCAGACGGCCGGCGATGGTATTCATCTCGGCCTGTGCCTGCTGCACAGAGACGCCGCGCTTCAGCAGGCCGATCGCGTTCAGGTTCCGCGATCCTCGCGAATTGTCGACCAGCCCGCCGGGCGCCCAGACATCGGTGTCGCGTGAAGGAAACTGTAAGTCGTTGGGCGGAAGGACGCCCACGATGACGCGCGGCGTGCCGCCGAGGCTCAGCGTCTGCCCCAAGATGTTGTCCTGGCCTCCAAAGCGCCGCTGCCAGTGTCCATAGCTCAGCATGACCGGCGCGTCGTGCCCCGGTTGGAATTCCTGCGGCAGAAATAAGCGACCAACGGCTGGCTCCACACCCAGGACGGCAAAGAAATCCTGCGTGACCAGCGCAACTGAAACCTGCTCGGGAGCGCCGGCGCCGGTCACTGTTTGGCGGTCATCATTGTAGGCCGCTAGCCGTTCGAACGAGGTATTCTGCGCACGCCAATCCTGCAAGTTCGGAAAGGATGCCCAGGCCCGCGTGCGGCCGTTCTTCAGATTGGTGCCCCAAACTCGCACCAGCCGGTCGGCATTCTGATACGGCAGCGGGCGGAGCAGCACGGCATTCACCACGCTGAAAATGGCGGTGTTAACGCCGATGCCGAGAGCCATGGTGGCAACTGCAACCGCTACCACGACGGGACTTTTCACCAGGTTGCGCCAGGCGTAGCGTAAGTCTTGCAGTAGGGTTTCCATCTTGTGATTTTCCGTTAGACGTTGCGCACGACACCAGGTCGCTAAAACAATTCAAGCAGCTAGCGGTTGGCCTGGCTCAATACGACAATCGCCCCTACGAGGCAAGCCACACCGCCGATCATATAGCGCAGCGCGCGTTTCCCTGCCCCGGTCCATTCACCGGCGACCACGCCCACAATCGTGCTGGCCACCACAATCGACGAAAGAAATAGCGGCCAGCCGATGGACGTACCCAGCTCGCCCATGTGCGTCGTCGAGATCGCGTACAGCACGATGCTGCCGTACCACAGCACGCCCATTAGCGCGGCCATGATCCAATAGTACCAGCGGCTGTTTCGCGTCAGTTCCGCAGTGTTGCCGTGCTTGCGCATCAGAAACAGGCAGTAAATCACGCCTGGCAGGAAGCCGGCGTAGAGACACGGCAGCCATACCGCGTTGGACATCATCGTGACGCTCGCGCCATGCTGCTGGGCGGCGCGCTGTATCTCGCCGCCGAACGCCAGGCCGAGGCTGAATAGCGAGCCGAGTATGCCCGACACGAAAGCGTACAAAGCACCGCGTACAGGATGAGCACGGCTGGCCGATGCGCCGCTATCCCGCAGGCTGCTCGCTACACCACAGAGAGCGACACCCACAAGAATCGCCGCGATTCCGCCCAAAATCAGCGCGCCTTCACGCGTGGCGAGTTTTTCCGGATGCTGCGCGACTAGCGGGATCAGCGCTCCCGACGCCGCCGAAGTTCCCAAGCAAACCGCAAAGGTGACGGCCACGCCCACCATCTCGATAGCCAATCCAAACAGCACCAACGAGACGCCCCAGCCGGCACCGAAAAGTCCCATCATTGCCAGCGTCCCTGCCGGAATTTGCGGATAAATGGAAAAAAGACCAGGCACGGTCGCCACCGCCAGCGCCGTCGGCACCGCGATGACGCCTAACAGCGTGAAGGCGAACCAGGAGTGCTCCCACGCCCATCGCCGGTTCAATTTCATGGGCAGCGTGTAGGTGGCGTTCATGACCGCCGCGGCTAAGATCAGCAATAGGGCTTCCAAAGTATGCGTGGCCATGAAGGCTTGGTTATAATTCATCCGTGGCCATCAGTCAATTCAAACAGCTTTTCGACCTTAGCGGAAAGACCGCGCTCATCACCGGCGCGGCAGCAGGTTTTGGCGAGGTCATCTCGCTCGGTTTTGCGGAATATGGTTGCGACGTGGCGGTGGCGGATTTAGATCTCGCCGGTGCCGAGCGCGTGAGCGCTAAGGTGGCCGCTCTGGGCCGAAAATCGGTGGGTATTCGCTGCGACGTGTCCAGCAAAGCCGAGATTGTCGCGATGGTGAAAACAGCCGTGGACAAGCTCGGTACACTGGACATCCTGGTGAACTGCGCTGGTGTTCCGCAGCACAATCCGGCGGAATCGACGCCGCTCGAAACCTGGGATCACGTTCTCGACATCAACCTTCGCGGCACGTTTCTGTGCTGCCAGGCAGCCGCGCAGGTGATGCTG
>Ga0070731_10004673_pt1 | contig 11641 bp, 7 predicted proteins | sample Coa_R1_2_FD_66448 | JGI IMG/M metagenome (GOLD analysis project Ga0070731, IMG submission 66448) | Surface soil microbial communities from Centralia Pennsylvania, which are recovering from an underground coalmine fire - Coalmine... | ecosystem: Environmental > Terrestrial > Soil > Unclassified ... | reverse complement strand
CGGCCAGCGGGAAGGGCAGATCGAGCGTATGGATGAGTGCATCGGCGAGCCGCTCCACCTCGGCGTTGTTGGCGATGCCCTCCACCAGCACGGCGAACTCATCGCCACCGAGGCGCGCCACCGTGTCCGAGGAGCGCGTGGTCTTGACGATGCGGCGTGCCACCGCCTGCAGCAAGCGGTCGCCGGCATCGTGGCCGAGCGAGTCGTTGATGTTCTTGAAGTTGTCCAGGTCGAGAAACATGACCGCCACCGCGCCGCGGCCGCGCTGCGTGAGGGTGAGTGCGTGCTGCACACGGTCACGGAACAGGTTGCGGTTCGCCAGCAGCGTCAGTGGGTCGTGGAAGGCCAGCTGTCGCAGCTGCTCCTCGAGCGCCTTGCGCTCGCTGACGTCGCGGAAGGTGAGCGCCAGACCCTGCACGGCCGGGTCCGCGGTGAGATTGCGGCCGACGCCCTCGATGACGTAGCGGTGCGGGCCGCGCTCCATGCGCAGCTCCACCGGCCCCACCGTGCCGGTGGGCGCAGCGGTAACCTCATCGATGAAGAGGCGCAGCCGGTCGCCGTCCTCGCGCCCCCAGAGCTCGGCGAGCACCTTGCCGGTAATCTCCTCGGCCTTGAGGCCTAGCGTGCGCTCGGAAGCGGGCGAAGCGAAGCGTACCGTGCCGTCGGTGCCCACGATCATGATGACGTCCGCCGCGTTGGCGATCAGCGAGGCATAGCGTGCCTCGACCAGCCGCGCGGCGCGGCGCTCGCGGCGCACGGCATCGCCGCGCAGCATGACGCCCTGGCGCAGCATCAGCAGCAGTGTCAGCGCGAACACCACCATGGTGGTGATGGTGGCCGGGCCGCCGATGTCGCCGCGGCTGAAGTACACCAGCACTAGGAAGGCAGCCAGCATCGCCGCATACGGCAGCGACCGCGCCACCACGTCCGCGGAGGTCGGCAGGCGCTTGGCCGGCATCAGGCTGACGCGCCGCTGCTCGCGCGCCGCGGCGGCGATCGGCAGGTAACAGCACAGGTAGGCCACGTCCTGGAACTGCCCGGGCAGGTAGTAGCCGCGCACCTTGGCGAGTGACCAGAGGAGGTCACCGAGGAACATGGCGGCGAAGCCGCACAGCAGCAGCAGCGGCACGCGCAGGCCGTGCGGGCTTGCGGCCCCCGCCAGCACCAGCACTCCGAGCATGAGCAGCAGTATGCAGTCGAGGCCGATGTAGGCGAGGCTCAGGGTCTCCTTGAGCAGGTCGACTTCGGCGTGGGTGGTTGCCGGGCCGATCACCAGAAACCAGAAGAAGGCGCCGAAGCCCACCACGAAGATGGTCGCATCGAGGCTGAACACCACCCAGGAGACGCGCACGTCGGCGGCGCGGATCAGCGCCAGGATCGCCGCCGCCAGTACCGGATAGAAGGCGCAATAAAAGATGTCTGCCGGCCCGGGGAAGGGATCCTGGTTGCGCAGCCAGGAGCCGACGCCGATCTCCACGCCGATGAGATAGAGAGCCAGTGCCGCCGCCAGCAGTGTCCAGGCGGTGCGCACCGGGCCGCGCCCGGCGTAGTGCGCGGTAAGCGCCGCAGACAGCACCGCGACCAGGGCCGCCGGCGCATCCGACAGCAACCCCACGTAGTGGGTGACGATCGGGCCACCGAGCCCGGTGGTCATCCAGGCGGTGCCGGCGATGATGTAGAGGATGAGTCCGACGAACAGCCACTCGGTCCACCGTGGGGCGAACTCTGGGCGCGGAAGCGGCGTTGTAGCGGCGGCAGTATCCACGGCGGGTCGATTATGGGCTCGACGGCGGTTGCTGGGCGCCGGCGGCAAGCCGCAATTTGCAGCCAAATCGCCGGGTCGGCCAGCGCAATATGTACGGGCGTGACGTAGTTCTCGTGCCGGCGCCGAATCCGGCCGGCGAGTTCACAACTACCCCGCGCGTCGGCGCCCGCTGCGTGGCGGCCGCCAGGCTATTTGGCAATGCCCTCCCGGGTGTGCAAGCTTAGCAGCCTGGCAACGGCTGCGGACACCGACATGTCCTTCGTGCGTGGCTTGCTCGATCGGATACTGCTCATCTGCGCCGTGGTGGCCGCGGGGCTCGTGCCCGGCTTCATCGCGCAGTACCGCCAGCGCCTCGGCGGCCGGCTCGACCAGGCGCGACTGGATCTGGCGCCCTGGCAGCAGCTCGCCGATCAGTACTACCAAGGAAGTCTCGACAAGCTGATCCAGTACCACCTCGACAGCAGCGATCCGAAGTTCCACGCCGAGGGCGCGGTGATCCGCGCCCTCGAGCTCAGCGTGCAGCAGCTGCAGAGCGCCGTCACGGCGCTGCAGGGCAATCTGTGGCGCCAGCTGGGTTACCTGAGCGTGCACACCGACGCATCGCTCGCGCGTGCCACGCTGCACGACTGGGTGCCGACCTTTGCCCTCTCGGTCGATGGAATCGTCTTTGCGCTGGGCTTCGCGCTCATCCTGTGGCTGGCGTTTCTCGCGCTGTGGTGGCTGCTGGCGGCGCTCTTCGGCCTGTTGGGGGGCGGCGAGGGACCCGAGCCGCTGCGCCCTCACAGCACCCGCCATCGCCTCTAAGATTCGCTTACTCGCGGTAACATCGGCGCCGCGGCCGTCGTGCTCTAATCGCACGGCCCCTGCTACCAGAGCTTCACCGCATGGGAGAATAGTCGGCGATGCGCTGCAAATGGACGACAAGGATCGGCACGCCGATGGCGTTTATCGCACTCACCGCGCTGGGCAGCTGCAAATCGAGCGACAACGGCTCCGGCAGCGATACCACGCAGTCGGCGGCCGGCGTGTGGCTCGGCACCGACGCCAGCAGCGGCCTGGACATCACCGGCATCATCGCCGCATCGGGCGCGGCGACCTTCATCCGCGGCGACGGCGTGCAGTTCGACGGGAACGTGCAGGTCTCGGGCAGCACGCTCGCGGCGACGGTGAGCGGCTACACCAATTTCAACGGCACCTTCACCGATGGCTCCACCTATGGCCTCGGCACGCTGAATGCCAGCGTCGCCACGCAGAGCACGCTCGACGGCACCCTCAGCTTCACCACCAACGGCGGCAGCGCCATCAGCGGTTCGTGGCAGCTGGGCTATGCCAGTTACGCCACCAGCGGCGCCTCACTCACCGCCGTGGCTGCGACCTACACCGACACCGTCAGCGGCGCCTCGCTCACCATCAACAGCAGCGGCGCACTCACCGGCTCCGATCCCGGTAACAACTGCGTACTGAACGGCACCATCAGTGCCCCGAGCAGCAGCTACAACGTCTATCAGGTGAGTTATACGCTCGGCAACTGCGCCGGAACCTCCGCGGTACTGGACGGTGTCAAGTTCACCGGGCTGGCGACCCTCAACAACAGTATCTCCCCGAGTCAGCTGATCGTCGCGGTCGCGGGCGCGAGCTCCACCACCAAGTACGCGATTGTCTCGACGCTGAACGCCAGCTAGAGTCGCGCCACGAGACTGCCGCGGGCGGTTCGCGCCGGCGGACCGGAGGTTGTGACATGGGCCACGTGAGCCTCTCACGCCGCAGCCTGCTGCGCGCTGCCATCGGACTGGGCGCCGGCGCGCTCGCCGCGCCGCTCACCTGCCTGCGTGCCGCGGATGCTGCGGCGCTGCCGCTCATTACCAAGCCCATCCCGGCCAGTGGCGAGAAACTGCCGGCCATCGGCCTCGGCACTGATTCATTCAGCGAGGCGGTGCGCGAGGCGATCCACGAGGAGCTCGAGCGGCTGCCCGCCCTCGGCGGCAGCGTGATCGATACCGCGGCCGCCTACGGTGACAGCGAGGCGCTGATCGGCGCAGCGCTCGCAAGCCTCGGCACGCGCGACAAGATGTTTCTCGCCACCAAGCTGGTGGCGAGCGATGCCGCGGCGAGCTTCGCGCGCTCACTCGAGCGGCTGAAGACCAAGCGCCTCGATCTGCTGCAGGTCCACAACCTCAGCGGGGTCGATGCGGTGCTGCCGCAGCTCAACGAGTGGAAGCAGGCGAAGCGTATCCGCTACATCGGCGTGACCACCTCGCGCCTCAGCCAGCACGCCGAGCTGCTCGAGACCATGCAACGCCACGCGCTGGATTTCATCCAGGTCGATTACTCCATCGCCAACCGCGACGCCGCCGAGAGGATCCTGCCGCTCGCGGCGCAGAAGCGCATGGCGGTGCTCGTCAACCTGCCTTTCGGCCGCTCCTCGCTGTTCAGCGAGGCGGCCAGCCGGCCGTTGCCGCCCTGGGCGGCCGACATCGACGTTGCGAGCTGGGCGCAGTACTTCCTCAAGTACGTGATCTCGCATCCCGCGGTCACCTGCGCGATTCCCGGCTCCACCAAGCTGTCGCATCTCATCGACAATCAGGCGGCCGGTCGCGGCCGGCTGCCCGATGCAGCCATGCGTCGCCGCATGGAGGACTACTGGGACCGCCGCCCCTGAGCGCTCGCGTGCTACTGCGCAGCTGGCACGCCTTCGAGCGATAAGCCGCTCAGCGCGCTCGTGCGCCCGGGCCGCGGACGAAGTCCGCGATGGCAGCCACCACGCCCGGCGCCAGCGGCAGATTCGCGTCCGAGTACGTGGCGAGATTCGCCGCCCGCTCGTCCGCAGTCACGCGCTTCAGCACGTGATTGGTATCGGCGAGCAGGCACAGCTGCGCGTGCGGCGCTGCCTGCTTGAGCAGCCGCGCGTCCTCGACCGTTACCTGCAGGTCACGCTCGCCCTGCAGGATCAGTACCGGCTGCGTATAGGTCTTCAGCAGCCGCGCCGGGTCGTAGGAGAACGCGCTGATGAGAAAGCCCTGCAGCCGCGGGCGGAACAGCGGCAACAGCGCGCGCGGCAGATCCTGCGCTGGCACATGCCGTCCGGCTTCCAGCGCATCGAGCGTGGCGAAAGCGGCATGCTGCAGCGGTGCACTGGCGAGCTGGCTCTTGAGCTGCGAGCGCAGCACCTCGCCGAGCGGTCGACCCGCGGTGGCAAGGAGCACCAGTCCGCACACGCCGGCGGGCTCCTGCGCCGCTACCATCGCTACCATCCCGCCCTCGCTGTGTCCCATAAGCCATACGCAGCGCAGCTGCAGCTTCCTGCGCAGCAGGCGCACCCAGCTGTGCACGTCCGCTGCATAGTCGGAGATGGTGACCGCGTTGGCGTCGGCGACGGCCGTGGCACTTGAGTACATGCCGCGTTTGTCGATGCGCAGGCTGCTGATGCCACGCTCCGCCAGGCCCTGCGCCAGTAGCTGATAGGTGTCGGCCCGCAGTCCGCGCAGATTGTTGCCGTCGTGATCGGTGGGGCCGGAGCCCGGAATGATGAGCAGCACCGCTCCCGCCGGCGGCGCCGCCCGCAGTAGCACGCCGCCGAGGTGTCCCTGCGGGCCCGGCATCTGGAGCACACTCTCTTGCGGGGGTGTCTGCGCGCACGCCAGCGAGCAAAGCAGCGCCAGCCAGGCGCCGCGCAGCCCGGCGCGCCATTTCTTTGCAGCCATCAAGCCTCCGTTGAAGGCCAAGTCTTGCAGCCGCGGGCAGCGCCGGCCAGGCCGGCCGCCGTAGCGACTGCTCGCCGGTAGGACAAGGTTGCCCGCGGATTGCGCCGACAGCCGACAGCGAGCGGGCTGCTGCCGGGCGCACAATCAGCCCTTGCGAAGCCACTATCCAATGCGCGCGGCACAGTCCGCGCCGCGCCTGCCGCCCTAGGAGCCGCTGGTGCCACGCTACCTGAAGCGCACGCTGCAGGGCATCGGTATCGCGATCGGTGTGCTGCTAATCCTGACCGTGCTCGCCTTCGCGCTGCTCGACTCAGACGTGTTCCGCCATCCGCTGGAGCGCTATGCCGCCGCACGCTCGGGGCGGCCCGTGACGCTCGCCGGGCGCCTCGAAGCCCACCTGTGGTCATGGACGCCGGGTATCGTGATCAACGGCCTCACGGTCGGCAACCCTCCCTGGGAGTCCGGGCCGCCCATGCTCAAAACCCGCCAGCTGCTGCTGCAGGTGCACCTCCTGCCGCTGCTGCGCGGCCGGGTCATCATCGAGCGCCTCGAGCTGCGTGAGCCGCAGGTTTACCTGCACCGCGATACCCAGGGACACGCCAACTGGACGTTCGAGAGCCAGAAGCCGAGCCAGGCGCCGGCCAGTAAGCCCACCCGTGTGCCGATCATCCGCAACCTCGAAATCGAGAACGGCCACATGATGGTGCGCGATGAGATCCTGCACCTGAACATCAACGCCAGCGTCGCGGCCGCGGAGAAGCGCGGCGCCAACGATCCGCACGCTTTTCATTTCGCGGGTGAAGGCAGCGTCAACCGGCAGCCGCTGCGCGTCGAGGCGAACGGCGGCCCGCTGGTCGCGGTGGACCCGAGCCGCCCCTACCCCTTCGTGCTGCAGATCGCAGCCGGCGATGTGCACCTCGACGCCGACGGGGTGGTACGCAAGCCCTTCGATCTCGGCCGCGTCGGTCTCATGTTCCGCGCCAGCGGCAACGACCTCGCCGACTTCTATTACCTGACGCAGCTGGCGCTGCCCAACACTCCGCCGTTCCGCCTGCAGGCCTCGATCGAGCGCGATGGCAACCGCATCCACGTCGAGCAGCTCGCGGGACGCATCGGCGACAGCGACCTGCACGGCCAGCTGCTGGTCGACCTGACCCGCAAGCGGCCGCGCCTGAGCGGCGAGCTGGCCTCCTCGCAGCTGCGACTCAAGGACCTGGCAGCTTCGCTCGGCGGCAAGGCGGCTGCCCCCGCCAGCCCTACACCCTCTTTGGCCAAGGCCGAGAAGCCTGCGGCGACCCGGGCGCACCACGCGCCGGCACCGACCGCCACGGTGGCCCCCGAGAAGCGCCTGTTCCCCGAGGCTCGGCTGCAGGTTAACCGCGTGCGGGCGATGGATGCCGACGTGCGCTTCAGCGCGCACGCCATCGACGCGGGCAGCATCAACATGAAGGAAGTCGCGCTGCATGTGAAGCTCAAGGAGGGCGTGCTGGCGCTTGAGCCGTTCGAATTCGTCATGCCGCAGGGACGCCTTTACGGCACGCTCAGCATCGATGCGCGCCACCAGGTGCCGGACACGCATCTCGACATGCGCCTCAGCGATGTCCAGCTGCAGCAGTTCAGGGGCAAGGGGCAGCCGGCGAGCGATGCGCCGCTCGAGGGCGACGTGCAGGCCCGCATCGTTATGGACGGTCGCGGCGACTCGGTGCACGACTTCGTCGCCGACGCATCCGGCAAGGTCACCTTCGTGCTACCGCACGGCGAGGTGAGCTCGGCATTCGCCGAGCTGACCGGCATCGACATCGCCAACGGACTGGGACTGCTGCTGAAGGGCCACGAGCAGAAGGTGCCGGTGCGCTGCGGTGTGGCGCAGTTCGCCGTGCAGGACGGGGTGATGCGCGCGCAGAACCTGGTAGTCGACACGCAGAACGTACTCATCACCGGCAACGGCGACATCAAGCTCGGACCTGAGGAGCTCGACATGTCCATCAAGGGACGGCCGAAGAAGCCGCGTATCGGCCGGCTGCATACCCCGATCGAGATCCACGGCCACCTGCTCAAGCCCGCAGTCGGCGTAAGCGCCGGAAAAACGCTCAAGCAGGGTGCGGTCGCCGCCGCACTCGGGGCATTGATCACCCCGCTCGCCGCGGTGCTCGCCTTCGTTGACCCGGGGCTCGCGAAGAATGCCGACTGCGCCTCGCTGCTCGCGAGTGCGCAGAGCGGACCCGCCGCGCCGCGTTTGTAACTGCCGAGCCACTGTGAGACGATTCTGACGCCCATTCGCGTCACCTTGCCCTTATGCGCGAGCGCTGCGCTGCGCGATCATGATCTCTGCAGCGCCGAGCCACTTTGCCCTGCACTGCTGCATATGAGGCACATGAGAATCGCGCAGGTCGCACCACTTTATGAGGCGGTTCCGCCGCGTTACTACGGCGGCACCGAGCGGGTAGTCGCCTATCTGTGCGATGCGCTCACCGAGCTCGGCCACGAGGTGACCCTGTTCGCCAGCGCCGAGGCGCGCACCCAGGCGCGGCTGATCGCAGTACGTGATGAAGCGATCCGGCTCGACAGCGCGCCGCTCAAGTCTGACCTTGCGGCGCACCTCACGCAGCTGTACGAGGTGCGTCAGCGCGCACGGCAGTTCGACATCCTGCACTTCCACACCGACATGCTGCACTTCCCGCTCTTCGAGTCCTTCGCCGAGCAGACCGTCACGACGCTCCACGGTCGACTCGATCTCAAGGATCTGCCGCACGTGTACGCACGTTGGCCGCAGTACGGCCTGGTGTCGATCTCCGACGCCCAGCGCCGCCCGCTGCCGTGGGTCAACTGGCTGGCGACGATCGGCCACGGGGTGCCGGAGGGACTCTACCCTTTCCAGGAGCAACCGCGCGGCGGGTATCTAGCCTTCCTCGGGCGCATCTCCCCGGAAAAGCGTCCCGACCTCGCGATTAAGCTGGCACGCAGGGCCGGCATGCCGCTGAAGATCGCCGCCAAGGTGGATGCGGTTGACCGGCCGTACTTCGACAGCGCGGTGCGGCCGCTGCTCGATTCGCCGCACATCGAGTTCATCGGCGAGATCGGCGATGCGGACAAGCCGCGCTTCCTCGGCGAGGCCGCCGCGCTGCTCTTCCCGGTGAACTGGCCAGAGCCCTTCGGTCTTGTCATGATCGAGGCCATGGCCTGCGGTACGCCAGTGATCGCCTGGGATATCGGCTCGGTGGCGGAGATCGTCGAGCCGGGGGTCACGGGCTTCGTCGTCAGGACCGAGCGCGAGGCGCTGGAGGCGATCCGCCGGGTGGCGACGCTCGATCGTGCCGCGGTCCGCGGCGCCTATGAGCGGCGCTTCACCGCGACCGCCATGGCCGGCGGCTACCTACGGCTCTTCCAGCAGCTGCTTGACACCCGGCCGCTGCAACCCCGGGCGGCGCGTCAGCAACGGCTATGAGCCCTGCGCAGGAGCCGGGCCCGGGCGGTCGCCGCGGGCTGCTGCCGCGCTTCACCCTCAAGGACGGCGACACCTTCCTGCTCGCCGATGCGCTCGGCGATATCCAGGGCAGCCAGGACGGCCTCTTCTGCAGTGATACGCGCATCCTGTCGCGCTTTGAGCTGGAAATCGCCGGCCGCAGTCCCTCGCTCCTCGGCGGGGCCATCGCCCAGGACAATGTGCTCTTCACCGCGCATCTGACCAACCGGCCGCTGCCCGCGCTCGGCGAGCGCGCCATCCCGCAGGGAGTCATTCACATCGAGCGCAGCCGCTTTCTGTGCGCCGGACGGCTGCATGAGCGCTGGCGGCTCACCAACTTCAGCGGCCAGCCGGCGCATGTGCCCCTCAAGTTGCGCTACGCCGCCGATTACGCGGACATCTTCGAGGTGCAGGGGCACAAGCGCCCGCGGCGCGGTGAGCTGCTGGAGCCGGAAGTGGGCGCCGAGCGCGTGGTGCTCGCCTACCGCGGCCTGGATGAGCGGGTGCGCTCGACGCACATCAGCTTCTGGCCCGCCCCGCGCACCGTGTCCGCGAGCGAGGCGACCTTCTGGCTGGCGCTGCCGCGCGCCGGGGTCTCTGAGCTGCTGCTCGAGATCGGCACCGAGGAAGCAGCGCTCCCCTCGCATCAGCGCTTCAGCGAGACACTCAGCCGCGCCAGCGCCGGCATGCGCGAGCGCGTACACGAGGGTGCCAGCCTCGAGAGCTCCGGGCGCCTGTTCGATGGCTGGCTCGAGCAGTCGCGCTCTGATCTTGCGCTCCTCACGACCACGCTGTCGTGCGGACCGTACCCCTATGCGGGCATCCCGTGGTTCGCCACCCAGTTCGGCCGCGACGCCATCATCACCGCGCTGCAGACGCTGTGGCTGAACCCGCAGCTGGCCGCCGGCGTACTGCGCTTTCTAGCCATGACGCAGGCACACGAGGAGTCGGCATTCCGCGATTCCGAGCCCGGCAAGATCATGCACGAGATGCGTCGTGGCGAGATGGCGGTGCTGCGCGAGGTACCCTTCCGCCAGTACTACGGCGGCGTCGACACCACGCCGCTGTTCGTCATGCTCGCCGGGTCCTATGAGGAGCGCACCGGCGATGACGCCCTGATCGCCGACATCTGGGACAACCTGGTGGCCGCAACCGCCTGGATCGAGCGGCGCCTCGATCGCAGCGTCACTGGCTTCCTCGACTACTCGCGCGGCGCGGACTCAGGTCTGGTGAACCAGGGCTGGAAGGACAGCCATGACTCGATCTTCCACGCCGACGGGCGCTTGCCGCACGGCCCGGTGGCGGTGGTCGAGGTGCAGGGCTATGCCTATGCGGCCCTCATGACCATGGCGCGCTTTGCCACACGGCGCGGCGAGCCACAGCGCGCGCAAGCCTGGCGCGAGCGCGCCGAGCGCCTTGCGGCCGCCATCGAGGAGCGCTTCTGGCTGGACAACCTGGACTTCTATGCCATCGCCATCGATGGCGACAATACGCCGTGCGCGGTGCACGCCTCGAACGCCGGTCACCTGCTCTACTGCGGCGTGGCGAGCCACCAGCACGCCGCCGTGGTCGCCGAGAAACTGCTGTCGGAGCGCTTCTGCAGCGGCTGGGGCATCCGCACGCTCGCCGAGGGCGAGGCGCGCTATAACCCGATGTCCTACCACAACGGCGCCGTCTGGCCGCACGACACGGCGTTGTGCGCGGCGGGTATCGCCCGCTACCTGGGGCCGCTGCCGGTGGTGCAGATCATCAGCGAGATCTTCGAAGCGGCCAATCACTTCACCATGCGCCTGCCGGAGCTGTATTGCGGCTTTCCGCGCCGCGCCGGACAGCCACCGACGCCCTACCCGGTCGCCTGCCTGCCGCAGGCGTGGGCATCGGGTTCGGTGTTCATGATGCTGCAGTCCTGTCTCGGGCTGTCGATCGACGGGCGCCGCCGCGCGGTGCACATCACTCATCCGCTGCTGCCGATCGGCATCGAGTCGCTGTCGGTGAAGCGGCTGCCGGTCGGCGACAGCCGCATCGACGTGCAGTTCCAGCGGGTCGGCGCCGACGTGGTGGTGGTGCCGAACCATCACGACGCGAGCGGCGTGCAGGTGCTGGCCCACCTGTAGCGGCAGCGCTATCGCCGCGCGCCCGGAGCGTGGGCATACTGGCAGCTTTTCGCCCCGGAGCACCCCGCATGCCCGAGCAGCGTATCGGCTTCATCGGCCTGGGTAACGTCGGCAGCCAGCTGGCCGGCAACCTGCTGAGCCATGGCTTGGATCTCACGGTGCGCGATCTGGATGCCGCGCGCGTCGCCCCGCTGCGCGCGCGCGGCGCGCGCGCCGCCGCAAGCGCGCGTGAGCTCGCCGCGGCCGTAGACGTGGTGATCACCTGTCTGCCCTCCCCGGGTGCGTGCGCCGAGGTGCTCGAGGCGCAAGATGGCGTGCTCGCCGGTCTAAGCCCGGGAAAGCTGTGGCTGGAGATGAGCACCACCGATGCGGCGGAGCTGCGCCGCCTGGCGGCACGGGTCAGCGAGCGCGGTGCCACCGCGCTCGAGTGTCCGGTATCCGGGGGCTGCCATCGCGCCGCCACCGGCAACATCTCCATCTTCGCCGGCGGCGAGCGCAGCGCCTTCGAGCGCGTGCTGCCGGTGCTCGCGATCCTGGGTCAGCGCATCCTGCACACCGGTGCGGTAGGCAGCGCCTCGCAGCTGAAGGTGCTCACCAA
>Ga0070731_10004672_pt1 | contig 11642 bp, 9 predicted proteins | sample Coa_R1_2_FD_66448 | JGI IMG/M metagenome (GOLD analysis project Ga0070731, IMG submission 66448) | Surface soil microbial communities from Centralia Pennsylvania, which are recovering from an underground coalmine fire - Coalmine... | ecosystem: Environmental > Terrestrial > Soil > Unclassified ... | reverse complement strand
GCTTTTCAATCAACTCGGGATTGAGGGGAGCGGCCGACGGGCCGTGCTCCGATGCGCCCATCGCGTCCAACTGTCCTCGCAGGCTGCTGGCCGTCGCGGGCTTCGCCTGAATCAGGTTGTGCAATTCGGCTGAATCTTTCCGCCAGTCGTACAGCTCCGAACGCGGCGCCTGGATGAACGAAAAATTCTCGTCTCGCAAAGCATAGAGTGGAGCCGCATGAAAATACCGGTACGGATACAGGGTTTCCGAATAAGCTGGCAGCGGCGGCCGCGGTTTTCCCCCTTGGCCCGTGATTTCCGGCATTAAGCTTCGGCCCTGGAAGGAAGAGGGCGAAGCAACCCCAAGGAGAGAGCATATTGTGGGCGCCAAATCAATCAGCCGGGCAACGGTTTCGACCCGTTTGCCGGCGTAACGCCGATCCGGAAATCGAATGATTAAAGGGACATGGGTCGTACTGCGGTAAAGGAAAAAACCGTGATTTTGCTCACCGTGATCCCCTAGTCCCTCCCCGTGATCGGAGACGACGATCAGTACAGTGCGCTCGGCCAGGCCCTCCCTTCTTAAATCCTCCCAAAGCTGTCCAATTAGGTTGTCCACAAAAGCGAGCTCGCCATCGTACAACCGTCTTGGGAAACGCGCTTTCCAGGAATCCGGTAAGAGATAAGGACCGTGCAGGTCGTAGAAGTGGACAAAGGCAAAGAAAGGATGCGAGCTGTGGCTGGCGATCCATTCGGTCGCCGCCTTTTCGACGCTGTCACCACGGATCTGGATGTCGCCAGGGTCTTCCCCGGCGAATCGATGCACGGAAAAGTCTCCCCAATACTCGTCAAAGCCGCGTGCCAGTCCAAACCGCCGATCCAAAACGAACCCCCCAATGAACGCTGCGGTCTGGATGCCATGCGCCTGCACCTGCTCGGCCAACGTCGGCACCGAAGAAGCTAGAGCTTCCCCATTATCGTGGACACCGTTTGTCGAGGGGTAGGCGCTCGTAAACAGTGACGTATGTGCCGGCAATGTTAGGGGAACAGAAGTGAAGACCTGCTCGAACAGCACGCCCTCGCGAGCCAGCCGATCCAGGACGGGCGTGACGCTGCCGGTGTGGCTGTAAGCGCCGACATGATCCGCCCGGAGGGTGTCGATGGAGATCAGGAGGAGATTCCACTGAGGATTTGCCGGATTCTGTGTCCACCCCGGTTGGACACCGATCAGAGTCGCCCAGATCGCCAGTTGAAAAAAACGGAACCTCTGGCGCCCCACTGCGTTCATAGTTCCTTCCGCCGCACCAGGTCGGCCAAGTGCTCGGCGTTGCGCATGGACATGGCAAGGATCGTCACAGTTGGATCTCCGATGGCACAAGTGATGTGCAGTGAGCCGTCACCGAGAAAAAGATTAGGGACGTCGTGGCACTGTCCCCAGCGGTTGGTGACGAATTTTTTCGGGTCATTGCCCATCCGGCAGGTCCCCTGCTCGTGAATCGAGCCTCCGGGAATGGAGGGCGACGCAGCCCACGAAGTGACCTCTCCTCCAGATGTTTCAATCAACTGTCGGCCCCAATCGGTAATGTCCTTTACCATGGCCTCCTCGTTTGCGCCGAAAGCCAACTGCACTCGCACCGCCGGGATGCCCCACGCATCCTTGACGTCATTGTCGATTTCAACAAAGTTATTCGGGCTTTCGATCCCCTCGCCTTGTCCGGAGACCGAGACTCCACTCCCATACCAGCGCTTCACGTCGCGCTTGTACGAAGTTCCGGCGGAGGCTCCCCCCCGAGCGCCGCCGGCGCCCATCCCAAAGCCGCCATTAATCGAGAGGCCGTAGCGCCGGATAAATTGCTTGCTGCCGCTCTTTGCATCGACATTAACAAACGGCGCGATCATCATTCCCGTGTTCCAACCGTCGTCGTTGACGACCTCCCGGTCCTGGAAGTCAGGGAAATAGCCGCTCACGCCAGCAGTGACGTTCTCCACCAGATGCCGCCCTACTTGGCCGCTGGAGTTGGCGAGCCCGTTGGGAAACTGCCCGGACTTCGAATTCAGCAGGATACGGGCTGTCTCTATCGCGCTGGCGCTCAGCACCACGATGCGGCCCAGGGCTTCCCCTTCCTTGAAGGTGTAGCGGTCAATGTAGGAAACGCCGCGGACCGTGCCACCTTCGCCCACCAGCACCTCCCGCACTACGCTGTTCAGAAGCAACGACAGGCGGCCGGTGGCCAGCGCCGGCGGGAGCAGCACTCCGATGGTCGTGAATTTGGATCCGGAATCGCACCCATAGCTGCAACGGCCGCAGTAATGGCAGGCCGGCCGGCCCTTGTAATTTCGTGTGATGGCGCCCTTGGGCGAGGAGAAGGCATAGAGTCCGAATTTTTGCAACGCGGCTCCCGCCACGCGTACTTCTGCGCAACGCGGAGCAATCGGCGGGAGCCAGGCACCAGCCGGGCAGTGCGGGCTCTTCGTTTCCTGGCCGGAGACACCAATCACCTGTTCGGTTTTCGTGTACCAATTCTGCATCTCCGAGTAATCCACCGGCCAGTCCACATCGTAGCCGTCATAGGTGGCTGGCTTGAACTCCAGTGGTCCCCATCGAGCAGCGCCGGCGTCCCAACAATTGGTCTTGCCGCCCAACGCGCGCACCCGCACCCAGCGGTACGGCTTGTCCTCTGGGAAGGTGTACTTCCAATCCCGCCGTTTCGCCCAAAAATGATCGTTGTAAAAGCTATTGTGGGCGCTTCCGTCGAAGACCGTCACGTTCTCGCGCAGGCCTTGACCCACTACGTTTGTCTTTGTGGGAAGGCGGACCACGTAGGCCTCATCCGGCTGATAGGTATTCCGATAGCGCATTTCCCAAGGCCACTGGTGATGGCGGATGTCGCGATCGATCTGATGGCCGCCGGCGTCAATCAGTAGAACGTCAGCCCCGGCTTCTGTGAGGACTTTGGCATACATCCCGCCGCCAGCCCCCGACCCTACGATGACGACATCATAGACTTTCGGCATTTTCTTTGATCTCCTAACACGCGCTCCCACTGGCTCACAAATCACGCTTGCGAACCACCTCGTGCAGATGTTCGGCATTGCGCATCGACAGGGCCAGAATGGTCAGCGTCAGATTCTCTGTTGTGCACGTAACACGCAGACAGCCGTCTCCGAATCCAGCGCGTAGGCTGGTTGACCTCGTTGTTCGCACGGACCTGGTCGGCCATCGAGCGCGCGAAGTGCTCCATCATTGCGGGAATATCCGGAAAAAGGCGGACGGCGACACGTGCTTGCACTTTGAGTTGATCGACGGGCAGACTGAGCACACGGTCGGGAACCATCCAATTTCTCCGCTGGTAAAAAATCTAGAATGGTAGAGTACCATACCGCCAAGCTTGACAGGTTTGAGATATCAGATATCATTTTTCCCTTAGAGGAGGACCCGTGCTTACACGCAGAATTTTTCTTCAAGGTTGTTCCGCCGTGATGGGAACTGATCTTGTCTCCGGGACAGCTCCCGGCGCGCCGCGCGGCCGCGCGCCGCGTTTGCACATCGGCATCCAGACATACATCTTTGGTGTGGGCGGCAAAATCATAAATCACGTTTAGACGATTACAAGGGGGCCGCGGCGGCTGTTTTGTCCATCACTATGTTTTCTACAACCTTGTCCGCAGGGCTCAGTGCCGGCGTCGCGCGCCGAGACATCACGCCTCTGTTGGAAGCTCGGATGTCTCTGTGGGGCTACAGCGACGGCGGGTCTCCCGCGCAAGCAGTTCTCGACCCCCTCTACGCTCGGGTGTTGGTGCTCAAGGGTGGGTCCGGGAGTTTTGCGCTGGTCACTCTGGACCTGGGTCGAACCTTCAGCCCTTCCCTGCTTGACCCCTTGCGACTCCAACTTCAAAAAGCCGCCGGGCTGGATGACATCTTCTTCGCCGCCAGCCATACGCACGCAGGTCCCGACGTTCAGGGCAGCGCCCTCACCGGGCCGGCCGCAGACTGGGCCCGGTCGGCGCTCGATGGCGTTCGCGCTGCTGTCGTGGAGGCCGCTTCGTCGGCTGAGCCGGTCCGCTTCGGCTTCGGAACTGGCAGTTCGGACATTGCGAACAATCGCCGTATCATTCGTCCTGAAGGCGCCGTTCAGATGATCTGGCGCGACAGTCCGAAGATCCGGAACCATCCCATCGATCCTTCTGTGCGTGTGCTGCGTCTCGACCGCGCCGATGGCCGGCCGTTGGCCGTGCTGGTGCACTACTCCTGCCACCCCGTCACGTTAGCGGCGGAGAATCGCAAGTACTCGGCCGACTGGCCCGGGGCGATGATGCGGACCATTGAGGAAGAAGTTCCCGGCCACCCGCTCGCCATTTTTTTGCAAGGCGCGCCTGGCGACATCAACTTGATGGAATCGTTAGCCGGCAAGAATGGCGAGCAGGAACTGATGCAGATCGGGCGCTCCATCGGGGAAGAAGCTGCAAGGGTAGCCCGCTCGATTGAAACCGCTGCTGGGGACGCCCTTCCAGTCCGGACACACGTCCTGGAGTTCACCTTTGCAAATCGCTGGGACTTCCATCGGTTGATGTCGCGGGCGCAACCGCCCCTGTTCAAGATCTTTGCCGACGGGTTTCAGCCGGAAATGAAGATTCGGGTGAACGTTGTCGCCGTGGGAAGCATCTGGGCACTGGTGACCATGCCTGGAGAGCCATTCATCTCGTTTCAGACGCACTTGGCGGAGCAGTCTCCGATCGCGAATACCTGGCTGCTTGGATACTCCGATGGATATTTCGGATATTTTCCCACGATTCGGGCGGCGGCCGACGGAGGCTATGGCGCCAACGGAATCGAGGCATGGGTGGAGGTGGGAGCCGGCGAGCGAATCGTCAATGAAGTTATGGCGGTTTTGTACCGATTCACGGGGAAGCTGGCCGAAATGCCTGCTCAACTGGAATAAACAGGGTTGGCGCTTCAATTTTAATTCGAAAGCGCACGGGCTTGACTTCGCCAGGCTGGCTGGGATATTAGATACCAAAGCCCTCCCCCCGGAGCCATTCGCCGGTGGAGGAGCAAAGACGCAAGAGGAAAGAGGAAAAAGGAGTGAAAGCCCTTCTTCCTGTTCCGAACTAAAAGTGAGATTGTTCGGCGGAACGAATGACGTGCCGGCGTCCTGCAGAGAGTTCCGAGCAAAGGAGCCAAGTCCAATGTTCCCGTTCCGCAGGAAGATTCCCGGATTCTGCGTCGCGCTGTTTCTTTTTTCGTCAGCTTTCTTGGCTCTCGCACAGGAATCGGTCACGATATCCCTGCTCCCAGTGCCCTTCGGGCCGGACGACAAGGCCTCGTGCGTTAGCCTGACAGAAGATGGGGCGTTAGTGGCCTTCCAGTCCCGCAGGCCGGACGGGAGGGGAGGGGCCGACATCTGGCTTTCGAGGTTCCAGAATGGAAAGTGGTCGGAACCTTACAATGCGGGCCCGGGTGTGAATACGTCCGCAAACGAAGTAGATGCGAAACTTTCGGCCGACGGCAAGACTATGGTGTTCATCCGAGGCCAGAATTTCAAGGAGTCGAGCGGCATTTACATCTCCCGTTTCCGCAATGGCGCCTGGAGCGAGGGCGAGTTCGTCGGTCCGCCGGTCAGCCTTCCCCATACGATACAGTTCGGCGCCGTGCTGACGCGCGACGGTAAGCGCCTGTATTTTGCGAGCAATCGCAGCGGTGGCTACGGCGGCCTGGACAATTATTACAGTGACTGGGACGGCGCCAAATGGTCGGAGCCAACCAATCTCGGTCCTGTCATCAATACGCCGGACGATGACGGCGACCTGGCGATCAGCCGCGACGGAAAAACGCTGATCTTTCCCAACCGCGGGAGCGATTCGGTCAATGGATCAATTGACTTGTATCTCAGTCGCTTTGCCGATGGCTCCTGGTCCGCGCCCGTCAACCTGGGATCGCGCATCAATACGCCGTACAACGATACATGCCCATGGCTGGGATACGACGGCTATACGCTATATTTCAATTCCGAGTTGACGAGTTCGCTCATGGGACAAAAAGGTCCCTCACGCATTTGGAAGGTCCGCTATTCGAAACGCTTTGATGAATCCGGAACAGGTAAATAACAGTAGTTTTACAGAGGGCACCCATGCTGTGGTCCGTCCTGTCTGTTGACTTGCCGAGAACGTTACAGGCTTTTAAGGCTGCTCGAGTGCCTTGTTTATCGGCACTTGTTCTTATGTTTGTGTGCGCTCCGTCCCTTTGGGGAAGCCCGCGCACGTCCGACCTGGATTCTGTGATGGACTCGATGTCCTCGGTACGGGAGGTTCGCGGAGTCGCCATATCTCCCGACGGCCGGCACGTCGCGTGGCTTCAACAAACTCAAACGGCCGCTGGCAGGGCCGGATCGGGAACGGAAATCTACGTTCAAGACTTAGGTAGTTCATCCGCTGCACCGTTGCGTGTCACAACCGGTGGCGAGAATGTCCAAGAAGAAGGGCTTGCCTGGTCTGCAGATGGCCGGACTCTGGCTTTCCTGTCGGATCGGGAAACTCCAGGGCAGTTGCAGCTTTACGTGACGGGTGTTTCGAAAGGCCCGGCTCGACGCCTCACGAATCTCAAAGGTTCATTGGCCGATCCCAAATGGTCGCCCAATGGCAGAGTTGTAGCGGTCCTTCTGACGGAAGGCTCAACGGAAGCACAGGGCCCGACCGCGCCGAAGATGCCACGTTTGGGAGTTGCTGAAGAACAGATTCCCGAGGAGCGGATCGTTACCGTCGACGTGGATTCGGGACGACTCCTCAAGATTTCGCCCTCCGACCTCTACGTGTACGAGTACGACTGGTCTCCCGATGGAAAATCCTTTGCTGCGACAGCAGCTCACGGAGAGGGAGACGACAACTGGTACGTCGCGCAGTTATATACGATCAACGCCGTTTCCGGTGCAGCCCATTCCATCTGGAAGCCCCCGCTTCAAATCGCTGTCCCGCGCTGGTCTCCCGACGGCCGGAATATCGCGGTGATCGAGGGCTTGATGAGCGACGAAGGAATCACGGGCGGAGACATTTTTGAAATACCGGCTTCGGGTGGAGAAGCCCGGAATCTGACGCCCGGCATGAAAGCCTCCGCTTCCTGGCTGACGTGGCAGGATGGCAGCCGAATCCTCTGCTCGGAGTCCCTTGAGGGGCAAAGCGCCTTAGCGAGTCTTGACGTCGGCACAGGCGGCACTTCCGTTCTCTGGCAGAGTGAGGACAGCAATACAACGGGCGGGTTCAACGGGGAGATCTCGCTGGCCGCGGACCACAAAACAGCGGCCTTGGTTCTGCACTCGTTCCAACACCCGCCGGAGGTCTGGGCCGGCCCTATCGGCGCTTGGAAACAGATTACGCACCTCAATACAAGCGTGCGCCCTGCTTGGGGCAGGGCCGAGAATATTCGATGGGAGAATCAAGGGATCCCGATCCAGGGATGGCTGCTTCATCCTCTGCACGAAGACCCGGCCCGGCACTATCCTATACTGGTGGCAGTGCACGGCGGCCCCAGTTCGATGGTGCGCCCACGCTGGCCGGCGACGTTGAGAGCACCGTACCTCTACAACGTGGCCCTGTTGGCTCACGAGGGCTACTTCATTTTCTATCCAAATCCCCGGGGCAGCCTCGGGCAAGGAGAAGCCTTCACGCAGGCGAACGTGAAGGATTTCGGGCACGGCGATTTGCAAGACATCCTGGCGGGCGTCGACCAAGTGGTCAGGTCCAATCCCGTGGACGCCAACCGGATTGCCATAGCAGGCTGGAGCTATGGCGGGTACATGGCTATGTTCGCGGTCACACAGACGAACCGGTTTCGAGCAGCCATTGCCGGAGCCGGCATTGCGAACTGGCAGAGCTATTACGGGGAAAACAGAATTGATCAATGGTTGATCCCATTCTTTGGCGCTTCCGTTTACGATGATCCCGCGGTGTACAGCCGTAGTTCTCCGATTGATTTCATCAAAAACGTCAAGACACCTACCTTGATCCTGGTCGGAGAACGGGACGGCGAATGCCCCGAGCCGCAATCGCTCGAATTTTGGCATGCTTTGAAAACCCTGGGCGTCCCAACACAGCTAGTCGTCTATCCTGGAGAGGGCCATCAGATCGTGCGCGAGGACCACCGGCGCGACGTCGTGAAGCGAACCATGACTTGGCTGGATCAGTACCTGGGCTCCTCCGGTCCCTAGCCGTTTCAACCCAAACCTGTTCACTGGAGGGCTCGCATCGACGTAGTGTTCCAATGCCTTAACCAGTTCGCCGATGTTCGGGTGCAACCTGCGGAAGGCTTCGGCGATTCTGTTCGGCAACAAGACGCGAGCCGTTCAGCGTTCGCCCCGGTCGCAGTCCGTGTTGGAGAGCGGGTCTATCAGACCGGCCGCGTGGTATATGAACTCCGAATACTTCGGCGAACGCACCCAACGAAAAGTCTATGAGGAGATGATAATGACGTTTTCCAGGGCAAGAAGACAGCCAAGGCTCGTGCGCATGGCAACTGGTCTCATGGCCCTGCTGGTTTCGGCAACCATTTCCTCGATCGCCGATACTTTCCCTCAGCAACCCGGCATCAAAATCCTGCATTACACTTTCGACGTCACTCTGACCGATACCTCCGACGAGTTGAATGTCAAAGATACGATAGACACCCAATTTCTCGTTGCGGGAGTCTCCGGTATAGACTTGAACCTATGCAATCTGATCCACGAGCCGCAAGCGCCGGACCGGCTGAACCCATGCCTTCAACCCGTACCGCGCGCTAGGCCAGGCCGGGAAGCCGTTCCCGCCGCTCCGGCCGTACCGGCGCCGACCAGCGTTGGCAGAGGGATGACCGTGACGGGAGTCGTGGCGAATGGGAGTCCATTGTCCTTCGAGCACCGGAACAATGTGCTTCACATCAGCGTTCCCGCCGGCTACAAAATTGGCGATAAATTCTCTCTTACCGTTTCATATTATGGAATTCCCGCGACCGGGCTGTTCATCGGCAACAACAAGTATGGCGATCGTGTCTGGTTTACAGATAACTGGCCGAACAAAGCGCAGAATTGGCTGGCGACCATCGACCATATCTCCGTGAAGGCTCCAAAGACAATCATCGTCACCGCGCCTCGAGGCTATCAGGTTCTGTCAAATGGGCTGAAGACCGACGAAACTGATCTACCGAATGGGTTGCGCCGCACAACATGGGACGAAACCGTTCCGATTCCCAGTTGGCAATATGGCCTGGGCGTTGCCGCAATGGCAGTTGAGCACTTTGGACGTTCGAATGGCACGGAGTTCTCGGTGTGGGCATTCCCCCAAGACCGCGATAGCGCCTTCAAAGCCCTTGACCAGAAGGCTGCTTCAATCTTTGAGTTTTTCAGCGATCGCATTGGGCCGTTTTCGTATGAAAAGCTGGCTCACCTTGAAGCCATCGGGGGTGCGGGAGCGGCAGAGCCGGCCACCACGATCTTCTATTACGACGGCAGCTATGGCGCTGAATCTCATGAGATGGCACATCAGTGGTTCGGCGATGCAGTGACGGAGCGCAACTGGGATGATGGTCTGGCTGGCCGAAGGCTTCGCAACCTACTTCGCCTTGCTGTATACGGAGCACGCGGATGGCCACGATGCATTTATGGCTGGCGTCAAGCGGACTCGCGAATTAGCCCTGAACTACATAGTCTTACATCCTGCCGACACAGTGGTTCATGAGAATCTTGATACTGCGGCGAATGTCTTTTCTAACGAGACCCAGATATACCAGGGTGGCGCAATGGTGCTGCACACGCTGCGAGGCGTTCTTGGCGATGACGTGTTTTGGGCAGGCATCCGCTTGTATTACAGCCGCTACAGAAACGGAAGTGCCTCTACCGACGACCTGCGCTATGCGATGGAAGACGCTTGCTACGCAGCTGGCAACTGTCCCGAAGACCATCAGGACCTTTCATGGTTCTTTCACGAGTGGCTCAACTGTGGAGGCATTCTCACCGTGAGCGGAAGCTGGCATTATGACGCAACGGCCAAGCAGCTTCACGTCGACGCCGACCAGACGCAATCCCAGGGACTTTATCGCATGCCGATTGAGATCGGGATTGTAGAGGCTCCCGTATCCCCAGCTGCAACCGCGGAAGGGAAAACTCAATTAGGGCGAAACACGCTGGAGAGACGTCCTGGCGAGCCGCAGATTCAAAAGGCTGTCATTCTTGTGGACAAAGCGCAGAATTCGCTCATCATTCCGCTTGATGCGGCGCCGGCTGCGGTTCAACTGGACCCTGGAATGTGGGTTCCTCTGATGCGAGCCACCTTTGAGGCAAACTAATTAGCGGCAGGATCGAGGAATTCATTGTGCGGCTAGGAGCAGTTCAGCAATCGGCCAAACGTGGTCAGCCCCTATAAGTCCCTGGTCGGGGTGAGAGCCAGGCCAGTCCCCCACGTCTGGAGCTTCACCTTGTCGGGTCACCATCTATGGAACTCTGAAAGTGCGCTCTTCGGCAACCCGTTGATGGAGAGATTCCCAGCTTCGCACCAATCTCGTGCATGCTATGACCTCCCGCAAGAAGCTCTCGGATTTGTGCAGATGAAACACTTGATCGCCGACGTCCTAGCCTGCTTAATTCATGACGTGTGAGATTTACTCGCGGGATTGAGATCAGGTGATCAAGTCGACGATGAGGTGAAGGGGATAGGACGTGAAAGGAGTGGATCGGGGTCAGGGTCGGCAACAAGACGCGAGCCGCTCAGAGTTCGCCCCGGCATCCACAACTCTTCCTCTTAGTGTGCTCCGCTCCGGAGTGTTGTGACTATGCGAAGTGCTCAAGACGACGTAATCAATGCCCGCGTCGCGCTTGAGGCGTTCGCGGTAGGGATCGAACATCTCCGGCGGGAACGCATAGCTCCTCCAACACCAAGGCTTTGGCATAAAGCGGATCTCGCGCCGAAGTGCCGATGCGGCCACTGCTGAGAACGCGAATTTTTCCCAAAGGAGGTGCGATGTCGGCGCGCGCGACTCCCGCCTTTAGAGTTGCGCCCGACAGAGACGAAGCTTGCGCGACAAGAACACAGAGCGGGAGCAATACGATTGCACTTAGTGCGCGACGCGATCGATGAAGCTCCATGCTGGTTCACCTTCAGCGGCAAGAATTTCGTCGCGCAGTTGTCCCGGTACGGTCCGCTCCCAGCCACGGGTGACATAAGCGTAGAGCGGAAGGGAGAAGTAGATATTGAGATAGACGCGAGCCGAGCGGGCCGCGCCGATTCGATGCGCATCTGCCGATGCCGTTCGGACGGCCTGTGAACGGTATTCCTCCAACGGGATCATCCCTTCGCGGGCCTCCCGATAGGCCGTTTCCGCGTCGCCGACCGCGAGCGCCTTCCGGGCTCGTTCTCGCGCCGACTTAGCGGATGCCAGCAGGGAGGCATCTCCCTGCAGATCCGTGGGGAGATGCCGGGCAGTGACTTCCGTTTTGACGCTCTCGTCGTCCAGCACCTCGATCGCGTAGCGCGCCATACCGTCTTTATCGCGATCGATCTTCATCCGGATTTCCTCGGCGCGGCGGGGATCGGCGGTAATCAGCAACAGGGCGTTTAGCATGAATGGATGAACCGTCGCCCACGTGCCGCCGCCTTGGCGGGTGACATCCAACTCCTCCATGTGTGGCCACCCAACTTGATAAACA
>Ga0070731_10004671_pt1 | contig 11645 bp, 9 predicted proteins | sample Coa_R1_2_FD_66448 | JGI IMG/M metagenome (GOLD analysis project Ga0070731, IMG submission 66448) | Surface soil microbial communities from Centralia Pennsylvania, which are recovering from an underground coalmine fire - Coalmine... | ecosystem: Environmental > Terrestrial > Soil > Unclassified ... | reverse complement strand
GATCTCGGTGTCCCAATAGGCGCCCTTGACCAGCCGGACCATCAGGCGCCGCCCGTGCCGCCGCGCCATGTCGGCGAGGAAGTCGAGCACCGCCAGCGCGCGCGTCTGGTAGGCCTGCACCGCAAGGCCGAACCCGTTCCAGCCGGCGAGATCTGGATCGCCGGACAGCGCTTCGATGAGGTCGAGCGACAGGTCGAGCCGGTCCGCCTCCTCGGCGTCGACGGTGAAGCCGATCCCGCGGTCGCGTGCGGCGGCGGCGAGCGCCTTCACGCGCGGCAGCAGCTCGGCTGTCACGCGGGCCTGCTGTGCCGCCTCGTAGCGTGGGTGCAGGGCTGAAAGCTTGACCGAGATCGACGGGACGTCCTCGATGGCGCGACCCGCGGCCGCCGTCCCGATGCGGTCGATGGCGTGGCGATAGCTCTCGCGATAGCGCTCGGCATCGGCGGCCGTGCGCGCGGCCTCGCCCAGCATGTCGTAGGAATGGCGATAGCCGGCGGCTTCGGCCGGGCGGGCGCGTTCGAGCGCCTCGTCGATCGTGCGGCCCATCACGAACTGCCGCCCCATGATCCGCATGCCGGCCGTGACGGCCTGGCGGATCACCGGCTCGCCCGAGCGGGCGATCAGGCGGCGCACGAGGCCGCCCGCTTCGCCGTCGGGATCGAGCTTGACCAGCCTTCCGGTCAGCATCAGCGCCCAGGTGGACGCATTCACGAAGAGCGACGGCGACCGGCCGACATGCTTCTCCCAGTCGGCTGCCCCAATTTTGTCCCGAATGAGCCGGTCGACGGTTTCCGCGTCGGGAATCCGCAAGAGCGCCTCGGCGAGGCACATGAGCACGACGCCTTCCGCCGAGCTCAGCTCGTACTGATGCAGGAAGGCGTCGATGCCGCCCTTGCCGACCCGGCCCTGGCGCACGGTGGAGACGAGAGCGCGCGCGCGTTCCGCGATACGGTCGAGCCGATCGGGCACCATCGCCGCGCTGTCGAGGCTGGCGGCGACCGCTTCGGCCTCGTCGCGGCGATAGGCGGCGCGGATGGCGGCTCTCAGCGGCGCCGGAGTCGCGGGGGATTCAGTGAACAACATGGCGGGAGCCAACCCTCCCTTAAGGAATTCGAAGCAACACTGAGTTGCCTTATTCGTCGGTAACCGTCCAGTGGTTCGCGCGGGCTGCCTTCTCCCGGAGCCGGTTTGGACTGACAGGACAAAGAGTTAGTGACGCGATATGGTCGGCGTTAGGGGTAGGCCGTCGTCACTTGGCTACTGGCGCGCGAGAGGGGTTGGTGGCAGACATGCATAGCGGACTCAACCACAAGGCGGCCGGATGATGGCTGTGTTGGATTCGACGACGCTGCAGCACGATCCAAGGTTGTTGACCTTAGCCTTTGTCCTGTGCGTGATCATGGCGTTCTCGGCCGTCGGGGTATTCGCCCGCGTCAGGCTGGTCGAAAAGCAGGAACGTCTGGTCTGGTTCGGCGCCGCGCTGGTCTTCGGCTGCGGCCTGTGGGGCCTGCATTTTGTCGCGCTCGCGAGCTACGCCGCCGAGCCGGTCGGCTTCGCGCTGAACGACACGCTCGCCTCCCTCGTCGTCGCGATCGTCGGCACCATGGCCGCATCGGCGGTCTATCTCCATGGCCAGGGCAGGCTGCGCGGCGCCATCGTTGCGGGCATACTGCTCGGCGGCGCTGCGGTCGCCACACACCTGCTCGGCGTCGCGTCGATGCGCACGAATGCGGGCATCGTCACGGACACGACCTCGCCGATCGCGTCGCTCGCGGTTGCAGTCCTCTTCTCGATCCTGCTCTTCGCTCGGGCGCCCGGCGCGCTGCCGGCGCCGCGCCGGCTGGAGGCGGTGCTTTATCTTGTGGCGGCACTCGGCGGCGCCAATATGGTCGGGCTGGCGACCCTGGTGGTATCGGGCGGCGGCGCGACCGGCGGCACGGAACTCGGTACCGACGCGCTGCCCCTCGCGCTCGGCGCCTGCGGATTCGTCATCCTCGCCCTCAGCCTCGCCGCCGACGTTCTCGAGCGCCACGTCCTCAACCGCGTCCAACAGGAATCGGGACGTCTGCTGCAACTGGTCGGCGCCGCCTTCGAAGGCATCGTCATCCACCGCGACGGCGTCATCATCGAGACGAACCAGGCGTTCCGGCAGCTCGGCGACTGGACCGACGAGGCGCTGCGCGGCCGGCGGCTGGCGGATCTGGCGGCCGAGACCGATACCTCGGAGCTCGAGCGCTGGCTGAAGCTGTCGGACGACAAGTCGCCGGCGCTCTCCTTCGGCCTGCTGGCCACCGACGGCCACACGATTCCAGTGGAGGTCGTGTCGCGCGCGATCGAGCACGAGGGTGCTCCGGCCTGCGTCGCCGGCGTGCGCGACTTGACCTCGCGCGTCCGCGCCGAGGAGCGAATCCAGCATCTCGCCCATCACGACGCCCTGACCGGACTGCCGAACCGCTTCCTGCTGGTCGACCGGCTGACGCACGCGCTGACCCTCGCCAAGCGCAATCCCACCACAGTCGCGGTCTTCCATCTCGACCTCGACCGCTTCAAGGCGGTCAACGACCTGCTGGGGCACGAGGCAGGCGACGAGCTGCTGATCGAGGTCGGACGCCGCCTCCATCAGACCTTGCGGGCGAGCGACACGCTGGCCCGGCTCGGCGCGGACGAGTTCGTGATCGTCCAGGCGTTGGTCCAGAGCCCCCGCGAAGCAGCGGGGCTCGCCCGCCGGGTGGTCGATGCCCTGTCGGAGCCCTTCTTCATCAACGGCCAGCGGGCGCAGGTCGGAGTCTCGGTCGGCATCGCGCTCTATCCGCAGGACGGCGAGACCGCGGCCGACCTCATGCATAACGCCGACACGGCCATGTACCGGGCGAAGCGCGAAGGCAGCAACGCCTTCCTCTTCTTCGAGCCGGCCATGGACCGGCACATCCAGGAGCGCCGGCACCTGGAGCAGGATCTGCGGCAGGCAATCACCCGCGGCGAGCTCGAGCTGCACTACCAGCCGCTGTTCGACTGCGGCGATACGACGATCAGCGGCTTCGAAGCGCTGCTGCGCTGGAAGCATCCCGGCCGCGGCATGATCTCGCCGGGCGAGTTCATCCCGCTCGCCGAGGAATGCGGCCTGATCACCCTGCTCGGCCGGTGGGTCCTGGAGCGGGCCTGCGCCGAGGCGGCGGGTTGGACGACGCCGCACCGCATTGCCGTCAACCTGTCGCCGATCCAGTTCCGCCAGCACGACCTGCCCGAAATGGTGGAGGAGACCCTGCAGCGCGCCGGCCTGGCGCCGCAACGGCTGGAGCTGGAGATCACCGAGGGCGTGCTGATCGACAATACCGAGCGGGCGGTCGAAGTCCTGGCGCAGCTCAAGGCGCTGGGCGTGAACATCTCGCTCGACGATTTCGGCACCGGCTATTCGAGCCTCTCCTATCTGCGGCGTTTCCCCTTCGACAAGATCAAGATCGACCAATCCTTCGTCCGCGGCCTGGGCCAGGACGAGGAGGCCGCCGCGATCGTCAAGGCGATCGTGGCGCTGGCCCGCAGCCTGCGCCTGTCGATCACCGCCGAGGGCGTCGAGACCGAGGATCAGCTGGCCGCGCTGAAGCTGCTCGAGTGCAACCAGGTGCAGGGATTCCTGCTCGGCCGTCCGATGCCGGTCCAGCAGCTGTCGGCGCTCACCGGCGGCCCGTCCGAGGAACAGTTCGTCGGCGCCTAGTGGTGAAAATCTGACGCTCCGGACCCGGCGGCTGCGGCGGGAGTCGCTCCGATTCAGACATTGGCCTGTCTATTCGCGAACGTCGCTTGATGCTTGTATAACGATTTCCGGGCATGGTCCCAGGTCCACGGCGAGTATCAAATGTGAGGCAGCGCATGAGTAAGCCCTCACTGCAAGGGCAAGAATACCGAATCGCGTTCAAGCTCTATAGCGAGGACGGAAAGCGAGCTGCCGACGTGTTGGAGTTCCGCAACGGCGAGACATATCTCGATGAGCAGGAATGGGTTGAAGGGACTACATTCAAGAACAGGCATTCCGGTAGATTGGTCGGACCGTTCGCCTCACCAACGGACGCAGAAAACTTCATAGTGGCGACGCCCTGGTTCTGCGGTAGCCACGCGTAGGCATCCGCTTCCCAGCCTCAATCGAATTCCTGAACTGGGGACCAAGCGTCAGATTTTGACCACTAGCGCCCGCTCACCCCACTGCCAGCCGCCGTCCTCGCTTCAGCGTCCGCGGCGGCAAGCCCTAGCCGTGCCTGCTGGTAATGCGCGATCCCGCTCCACCAGTCGCGATGGGTGAGATACCACCCGACCGTCTTGCGCAGCCCCGTCTCCAGCGTCTCGCGCGGCCGCCAGCCGAGCGTGCGGGCGAGCTTCGAAGAATCGATGGCGTAGCGCAGATCGTGGCCCGGCCGATCGGCGACGAAACTGATGAGCCGTTCGTGCGGCCGGTGCGGCGAGTCCGGCAGCAGTTCGTCGAGGATGCTGCAAAGGGCGCGCACGAGGTCGATGTTCGTGCGCTCGGCGCCGCCGCCGACATTGTAGGTCTCGCCCGCCTCGCCGCGCTCGAGGATCGTCAACAGCGCCCGCGCGTGATCCTCGACATGCAGCCAATCCCGAACATTTTCGCCGCGCCCGTAGACCGGAAGCTTCTCGCCGCGCACGGCGCGGGCGATCATCAGCGGGATGAGCTTCTCGGGAAACTGCCACCGGCCGTAGTTGTTCGAGCAATTCGACACGAGCACCGGCAGCCGGTAGGTCTCGCGCCAGGCCCGCGCCAGATGGTCGGCGGCCGCCTTCGAAGCCGAATAGGGCGAGTTCGGCCGATAGGGCGAGTCCTCGGTGAACGCCCCCTCGGCGCCGAGCGAGCCGAACACCTCGTCGGTCGACACGTGGTGAAAGCGGAACCCCGCCGGTGCCGCCGCCGACGAGACGTAGTCGCGCGCCGCTTCCAGCAGCGTGTACGTGCCGAGGATGTTGGTGCGCATGAACTCGGCCGGGCCGTCGATCGAGCGGTCGACATGGGTCTCGGCCGCAAGATGCATGACCGCATCCGGCCGGTGCCGGGCCAGGATCGCGCGGACGGCATCGGCGTCGGCGACGCAGGCCCGCTCGAAGCAGTAGCGGGGATTGTGCTCGGCGCCTTCGAGCGCCAGCGGATTGGCCGCGTAGGTGAGCTTGTCGAGATTGACCACCCGCCAGCCGGTCTCGGCCAGCAGCAGACGCACCACGGCAGAACCGATGAACCCGCTGCCGCCGGTGACCAGGATCGTTCGTCCGTCGCTCATGCCGCCGGCTCCGGCGCATAGGCGAAATGGGCGGGCAGCTCGGCCAGGGTCGGCCAGCGGCCGTCCTTTTCCGAAAGCAGCGCCTCGCCGGCCTTCACGGGCCAGTCGATGTCGAGCGCGGGATCGTTCCACAGGAGCCCGCAATCATGCGCGGCCGAGTAAGGCGCGCTCACCTTGTAGGTGACCTCAGTTTCCGGCGCGAGCGTGCAGAACCCGTGCGCCAGCCCCGCCGGCACGAAGAGCTGCGACCAGTTCTCCGCGCTGAGCTCTACAGCGACCGTGCGGCCGTAGGTCGGCGAGCCTCGCCTGATATCGACGACCACATCGAACACGGCGCCGCGCTGAACACGCACGAGCTTCGCCTGGGCGAAGGGCGGGATCTGGAAGTGCAGGCCGCGCACGACGCCGCGCGGCACCGACAGCGAGAAATTGTCCTGCACGAAGACGGTGCCGATGCCGGCCTCGGCGAAGCGCGCCTGGCTGTAGGTTTCGGAAAAGAAGCCGCGCGCGTCCGTGTGGCGTACCGGCCGGACCAGCCGGACTCCCGGTATTCCCAGTTCCCCAACCTCCATGCCGTCCCCGCTGCCACGCGCCGAACCCGGCGGGACGATAGCCCAGGAGCCTGCGCCGGAGCCAGACCGGCAGCGCCGACGAACGGCCCGTGCGACAATGAGCAATCCCCGAGCAATTCCCGCGCCATGATTCCGGCTCCCGCCGAGCGGGCGGAAGCAGTTAAAGTCGGCGGCCCACCCGAGGAGGTCCCCCCATGCCGACATCGCCCCTGGCCGGGAAGCCGGCGCCGCCGGAGCTGCTGGTCGATCTCGCCCGGCTCGAACGGGACTATTACGACCGACGCCCCGATCCGGCCGATCCCGAGCGGCGCGTCGCCTTCGGCACCAGCGGGCATCGCGGCTCGTCGCTCCGCGGCACCTTCACCGAGACGCACATCCTGGCGATCGCGCAGGCGATCTGCGACTACCGGGCGAGCCAGGGCGTCGCCGGCCCGCTCTACATGGGCAAGGACACGCATGCCCTCTCCGGCCCGGCCCAGGCGACGGCGCTCGACGTGCTGGCCGCCAACGGCGTCGAAACGATCATCCAGCGCAGCGACGGCGTGACGCCGACGCCGGTCGTCTCGCGCGCGATCCTGGTCCACAACCGGGGCCGCACGAGCGGGCTGGCGGACGGCATCGTCATCACGCCGTCTCACAACCCGCCCGAGGATGGCGGGTTCAAGTACAATCCGGTCAATGGCGGCCCGGCCGAGACCGATGCCACGAAATGGATCGAGACGCGTGCCAACGCGCTGATCGCCGGCGGCAACAAGGAGGTGCGGCGCGTCCCCGACGGCAAGGGCGCGCCGACGACGCACGAGGAAGATCTGGTCACGCCCTATGTACAGGATCTCGACCATGTCGTGGACATGGCAGCGATCCGCGACGCGAAGCTGCGCCTCGCGGTCGATCCGCTGGGCGGCGCCGGCCTGCCTTACTGGGCGCCGATCAACGAGGCCTGGGGCCTCGATATCGACATCGTCAATCCGACCCTCGACCCGCGCTTCGCGTTCATGACGGTCGATCACGACGGCAAGATCCGCATGGACTGCTCCAGCCCCTGGGCGATGGCCCGGCTGGTCGGGCTCAAGGACCGCTACGCGCTGGCCTTCGCCAACGATCCCGACGCCGACCGCCACGGCATCGTGACGCCGTCGCTGGGCCTGATGAATCCCAATGCCTACCTGGCCGTGGCGATCTCCTACCTGCTGACGCATCGCGAGGGCTGGCCGGCGACGGCGGCGATCGGCAAGACACTGGTCAGCTCGTCGATGATCGACAAGGTCGTAGCCCGGCTCGGCCGGCGGCTTTCGGAGGTGCCGGTCGGGTTCAAATGGTTCGCGCCGGGTCTGTTCGACGGATCCTTCTGCTTCGGCGGCGAGGAGAGCGCCGGCGCGAGCTTCCTCCGGCGCGACGGCACGGTGTGGACGACCGACAAGGACGGGCCGATCCTGGCGCTGCTTGCCGCCGAGATTACGGCCCGCACCGGCAAGGACCCCGGCGAGCACTGGCAGGCGCTGGAGGCGGAGCTGGGGACGCCCGCCTATACAAGAATCGACGCGCCGGCCGACGCCGAGGCGCGGGCGCGGCTGGGCCGGCTTTCCCCCGAGGCGGTCACGGCCGACCGGCTCGCCGGCGAGCCCATCGTTGCCAAGCTCACCCGCGCGCCGGGCAACGGCGCCGCGATCGGCGGGCTGAAGGTCACCACCGAGAACGGCTGGTTTGCCGCAAGGCCTTCGGGTACCGAGGCGATCTACAAGATCTACGCGGAGAGCTTCCGCGGCCAGGGGCATCTCGATGCCATCGTCGCCGAGGCGCAGACGATCGTCGGCGATGCACTCAAGGGAGGTGCGTGATGGGACCCGCCGGACCGACCGTCGTCCTGATCGATGTCGACAACACACTCCTCGACAACGACCGCATCCAGGTCGGCCTCGACCGCCATCTCGAGCGGGAGCTCGGTGCCGCCAGCCGCGATCGCTATCGCGCCATTCTCTCGGCGCTCTCCGACGAGGTCGGCTACCGCGACTACCTGGGGGCGCTGCAGCGCTTCCGGATCGAGCATCCCGAGGAGATCCGCCTCTTCGAGGTGTCGTCGTACCTGATCGACTACCCCTTCGCGAACCGGCTCTTCCCGGGCTCGATCGACGTTCTGGACATGCTGGGCGCACGCGCCCGCACGGTGATCCTGTCGGACGGCGACGTCGTCTTCCAGCCGCGCAAGATCGAGCGCTCCGGCATCCGCGACGCGGTCGACGGGCACGTGCTGATCTACATTCACAAGGAGAAGGTGCTGCCGGATGTCGAGCGGCGCTATCCGGCGCCGCACTACGTGCTGATCGACGACAAGCCGCGCATCCTGGCGGCGGTCAAGGCCGCCTGGGGCGACCGGGTCACCACGGTCTTCCCCCGCCAGGGTCACTACGCCAACGACGCCGAGGCGATCGCCGCCGGCCCGCCGCCGGACCTCACGGTCGAGCGCATCGGCGACCTCGTGCATCACGATCTGGACGCGCTCCTCGCGGGGCGGAAGACCTGACCGATCCTTCATCCACGGACGGCGCGCCGGGCATCGACCGCCGGGCGGCCATCCGGTTCGTCATCCTGCTCGGGACGGTCAGCCTCTTCGCCGACGTCACCTATGAAGGCGCCCGCTCGATCGTCGGACCGTACCTCGCGACGCTGGGCGCCAGCGGTGCGGTGGTCGGCATCGCGGCAGGCGCCGGCGAGCTGATCGGCTACGGCATCCGCCTCGTCTCCGGCCTGCTGACCGATCGCTTGCGTCGGTACTGGACGCTTACGATCATCGGCTATGCCGTCAACCTGGCCGCGGTGCCGCTGCTGGCGCTCGCGGGCAGCTGGCCGATCGCTGTCGCGCTGATGGTGGCGGAGCGCACCGGCAAGGCGATCCGCACGCCGGCGCGCGACGCGATGCTGGCGCAGGCGACGCGGGCCACTGGCCATGGTTGGGGCTTCGGGCTGCACGAGGCGATGGACCAGCTCGGTGCCGTCACCGGCCCGCTGGCGCTTGCCGCGATCGTCGGCGGCAGCGGCGGCTACCGGCTGGGCTTTGCGTTGCTGACGGTCCCTGCGATCCTCTGCCTCCTCGTGCTGCTCGCAGCACGGCAAGCCTATCCGGACCCGACGAAGCTGGAGATCAAGACTGCGGAGGTCACCGCCTCCCGACTGCCGGCCGTCTACTGGCGCTATCTTGCAGCCGCCGCGCTGGTCGCCTTCGGCTATGCGGATTTCCCGCTGATCGCCTTCGATTTCGGTCGGCGAGGCGTGGTTCCCGCCGAATGGATTCCCGCCTTCTACGCTGTCGCGATGCTGAGCGCCGCGATGTCGGCGCTGATTTTCGGCCGGCTTTTCGATCGCGTCGGCCTGCGAGCGAACGTGATCGCGATCCTGCTGTCGTCACTCTTCGCGGGGTTCGTATTCTACGGCGGCTTCGCACCGGCCCTCGCCGGAACTGTGCTGTGGGGGATCGGGTTGGGCACGCAGGATTCGATCCTGCGCGCCTTCGTCGCCCGCATCGTGCCGCCGGAGCGCCGCGGGGCCGCCTACGGCGTCTTCGGCGCGGTCTACGGCGTGGCCTGGTTTGCCGGCAGCGCACTCATGGGCATCCTCTACGATCACGCCCTGCCGGCGCTGGTCGCGCTCTCGGTCCTGGCCGAACTGGGCGGTGCGGCGGTACTGATGAGCCTGTCCGCGCCGGCGCACCGTTCGCGGTAGGTCGAGTTCGACCTGCCCCTGGGAGCAGCCGTGACCGACCGAGCCAAGTCTCGGCTCTATGTGAAGAATATATTGCAGTCGCAGTGCGATATTCTCTCGTCGCCAGCGTTCCTCGACGGTGCTATTTTAGCCGCCGCTTGGGGTCACCTCCCCATATCCGCGATCGATGGAGTCGTTCCCGTGTCGAAATTCAAGGTCGACGTCAATGCCGGCAATGGTCAGGCCAAGCCGGCCGCGGCGTCAGAAACCGAAGAGTCCGAGACCGAGGCGCCGAGCCGGGCGGCCGCGGAAGTGGATTTCCTGACGACCGCGACCACGATCGGCGTCGTCGGCGTGGCTGCGGCGCTGTTCGACGTGGCGCTGATCCCGGGCATGATCATCGGCGTGGTCGCTGCCTTCGCGCCGAAATACGTGCCGAAACTGGGCGACCGGCTGCAGCCGCTGTTCAACACGACCGTGCGCGGGGCCTACAAGCTCACGCGGAAGGCGCGCGTCGCCGTGGCCGAGGCGCAGGAGCGGTTCAACGACCTCGCCGCCGAGGTGGATGCGGAGCATGTCGCCGAGGCGAAGGCGGCGCCGGCCGCCGGGACGGCGAGCTGAAGGCCGCCTCGCGGCCGAGAACCCGTTCCGGCAGAGACGAGTGATTCGTGCAGACCGATCAGCCTGACCAGAGTGGCGAGGCTGCGCCTGCCCCCCCGGCGGCGCATCCCGCCAAGCACCATGCCAAGCGGCACAAGCACAAGGCGCATATCGAGCACCGCGTGCGCGGCCGCATCCGGATGAAGGTGCCGGCGGCGGCGTCCGACCCGGCGTTGTTGGAGCAGGTCTGCGAGGCCTTTTCGGGGATCCCGGGCATCGCGTCGGTGACCACCAAGCCCCATACCGGCAGCATCGTCATCCACTACGATCCCGATCGCGAGCACGAGTTCGAGCACCATTTCAACCGGGTGCTCGAAGACCACCAGCACGTGGACGTGGTGGCGGCGGCGCGGCCGGGCGACGAGGTCGAGGAGATGGCGCGCAAGATCGAGGCCGAAGCTGAGTTCCTGGCCCAGCGCTCGGAATTCGCGAGGGCCACGGTCGATTTCTGCAAGCGGTTCGATGCCGAGCTCAAGCTCGCCACGGACAACACGCTCGACCTGAAGATCGTTCTGGCCGGCGGCTTGGCGGTCGTGACCTTCGTCCATATCGGCGCCGAGGCGGCGACGCCGATGTGGGTGACTCTGGCGCTGTTCTCGCTCAATCATTTCGCCGAGCTGCACCACCACCCTGCGGCACCGGCCCCGGCGCCGAGCCATCTCTGACACGCGCATTCGGGGCAACACGACGCGGATGAGGTTCTGGGGCGGATGAAGTTCTCTGTCTGCCATTCGGTTCCGGGCCGGATCCGGCTGCGCGTCCCTGATTTCGGGCGGAAGTCTGCGCTCGCCGACTCGGCGCTGACGTGGCTCGGCGCCGAGGATTGGGTGAATTCGGCGCGCATCAACTACGAGTGCGCCAGCCTGGTCGTCGAATACGACCGCACACGGCTCGACCGGTTCCAGGACATGCTCGAGCGCCTGCAGGCGCTAACCCTCGACGGGCCGGGCGTTCTGCTGTTGCGGACGACTCCCGCGGCACCCGTTCCGGCCGCCGGCACCCGCGCCGGCTACGCGCCGCCGCCGCAGGACTGGCCGCTGGCATTGCCCAGCGTATCGCTGGCGCTCGCGTTCTGGGCCCATCCCATATCGCTCGCGGTCAACGTGCCGCTGATGCTCTATTGCGGCCTGCCGATCTTCCGCCGCGCCTGGAACGTGTGGAGCCGCGAGAAGCGGCTCAATGTCGACTTCCTCGACACGCTGGCGATCGGCGCCTCGCTGATCCAGGGCAACATGGTGACGGGCGGCGTCATCACCTGGCTGATCCGGCTCGGCGACTGGATCCGCGACCTGACCGCCGCCGGCTCCAAGCGCGCCGCCAGCGAGCTCCTCGAGTTCCAGGGGCGGACGGCGTGGATCCTGCGCGACGGCGCGATCACCTCGGTGCCGGCCGCCACGCTGGAGACGGACGACCTCGTCGTCGTCTATCCCGGCGA
>Ga0070731_10004670_pt1 | contig 11645 bp, 13 predicted proteins | sample Coa_R1_2_FD_66448 | JGI IMG/M metagenome (GOLD analysis project Ga0070731, IMG submission 66448) | Surface soil microbial communities from Centralia Pennsylvania, which are recovering from an underground coalmine fire - Coalmine... | ecosystem: Environmental > Terrestrial > Soil > Unclassified ... | reverse complement strand
CAAAGAGCGGGCTGCGGCGGCGCAGAAGCAGTTTCAGGCGATCGTGGATAAATATCCTCACACTCGCACTTCCGATATGGCCCACTACTTTTTGGGTGTGACAGCGATGAATTTGTCGGACAACGCCGCCGCCGAGCGCGATTTCAAGCAAGTTGCCTCGAACGGCAATCGCGAGGTGGCATCGCTGGCGAAAGACGCCCTAGCCAATCTCTACGGGCAGACCAGCCGCGCCAAAGACGCGATCGCGCTCTATCAGGAACTGATCAACAAGCCTACGGTGTCGGTCAGCAAGGTGACGGCGCAATTGCAGTTGGCGGATCTGTATCAGAATTCCAACCAGCCTCTCGACGCCAAGAAGCTCTACGAGCAGATCAAGAAAGACAATCCAGCGAGCGAAGCCGGGCAGATGGCGACGCAGAAGCTGAGTCAACTCAAGTAGAGCGGATCTCGAACTTCAGGCATCTGGCGTCAGGCCTCAGACTGCCGGCTCTGAGTGCCGGCCCGGCCATTTCTCTTTTTCTTCCAGTTGAGTACCATGGTGGGCAGTCTAAAAACTCACATCCGGGACAAACATGGCCGATATCACACTCCGCATTAACGGCAGTGAGAAGCAAGTTAGCGTTTCCCCTGAAACTCCACTCCTCTGGGTTCTGCGCGACACGCTGGAACTCACGGGAACAAAATTTGGATGCGGCGCCGGGCTGTGCGGCGCGTGCACCGTTCACGTTGATGGAAGCGCGATCCGCTCGTGCTCAACGCCGGTTTCGCAGGTGGCGGGCAAAAGCGTGACCACCATTGAGGGCTTAGGCGCGAATGGGCTGCACGTTCTGCAGCAGGCCTGGATTGCGGAGGAAGTTCCGCAATGCGGGTACTGCCAGACGGGGCAGATCATGTCGGCAGCGGCGCTCCTGGCGAAGACGCCGAATCCGACCGACGATCAGATCACGCAGGCGATGAATGGGAATCTGTGCCGCTGCGGGACGTATGAACGAATCCGCAAGGCGATTCATCGCGCGGCAGGCGGAGGTGCACGATGAGTCCAATTTCCCGCCGCGAATTTGTAGGCGCCGGACTTGCCGCCGGAGCCGGACTGGTGATCGGTTTCTATCTGCCGCACGGCGAAGGCGGGCAGAAGGAATCGTTCTCGCCGAACGCATACCTGCGAATCACTCCCGACGACAAAATCACGGTCGTGGTGGCGCGCTCGGAGATGGGGCAAGGCGTGCGCACGGCGTTGCCCATGATTTTGGCCGAGGAACTCGAGGCCGACTGGAAGCAGATCGAGATCGAGCAGGCTGGGGCGAGCACGCTGTTTGGCGATCAGACGACGGGGGGAAGCGCGAGCGTGCGCACCACATGGGATCCGATGCGGAAGGCCGGAGCGGCGGCGCGCGAGATGCTGATCTCGGCGGCTGCATTGTCATGGGGTGTTCCGCGATCGGGCTGCACGGCTGAGTTGGGTCACGTCAAGCATGCGGCGTCGAACCGCAGTATGAGTTATGGCGAGCTTGCCGGAAAAGCATCGACGCTGCCGATTCCCACCGATGTCACGCTGAAGCAGAGCAAGGATTACAAGATCGTGGGGCAGCGGCTGCCGCGCGTGGACTCGCCCTCAAAGGTCAAGGGCGAGGCGGTGTTTGGAATCGACTTCCGCCTGCCGGGTATGAAGTACGCCGTGCTGTCGCGCTGTCCGACGATCGGCGGCAAGGTTTCCGGATTCGACGACAAAGAGTCGAAGAAAATTTCCGGTGTCACGTTCGTTGGGAAGATCGGCGATTCGGCGGTAGCAGTCGTCGCAGACTCCGTTTGGGGCGCGATGGAAGGGCGGCGCGTCCTGAATGTGACATGGGACGACGGTCCGAACAAGGGTTTGAATGACGCGGCGGTCCTGGCATCACTGAAATCGGCGGCTTCGAAAAAGGGAGCGAATATGTATGCGGCGGGCGATCCGGCGAAAGCTGGAGGGCGGAAAATTTCCGCCGAATACCTGCTGCCGTTCATGGCGCACGCTCCGATGGAGCCGGGAAACTGCACGGCAAGCTATCAGGGAACGAAGTGCGAACTGTGGGCGCCGACGCAGGTTCCGCAGGATTGCCGGGATTCCGTGGCAACTGCGATCGGGCTCGACCCGGACCAGGTGAAGGTCAACGTCACGCTGATGGGCGGAGGCTTCGGGCGGCGTCTGGAACACGATTATGCCGTCGAAGCGGCGCAAGTGTCGAAGGCGATCAGCGGGCCAGTGAAGGTCATCTGGACGCGCGAGGACGATATGCGGTTCTCGACGTATCGGCCGGCGAGCCTTCATCAACTCAGCGCGACGCTGGATGGATCGGGAATGCCCGTGGGATTGACGCACCGCATCGTCGCGCCATCGATCAGCGGACAGAAAGGGCAGCCGGTGCCCAACGGAGTGGATCCGGATCTTCCGGACGAGGCTGGCCCAGTTTACGCAGTCCCAAACTATACGATCGACTACGTGATGACGGAAACGCCGGTGCCGCTGGGCTGGATGCGATCCGTGTATGCACTGCAGGCGGGGTTTGCGCTGGAAAGCTTTATCGATGAATTGGCGCTGGCGGCAGGAAAAGATCCGCTGAAGTACCGGCTGCAGATGCTGGCGAAGGATCAGGACCTGCCGTATTTCACGACGACGTGGAAGACGGCGCGGATGCGCGCTGTGCTGCAACTGGCAGCAGAGAAGGCAGCGTGGGACAAGCCGCTTCCGGCAGGACGTTATCGGGGCGTCGCTTGTTTCGGATGCTTCCAGTCGTACATGGCGGAAGTAGTCGAAATCTCGATGGAGAACAATCAGCCGCGGGTTCATCGGGTGGTCGCGGCGGTGGATTGCGGGCAAGTGGTGAATCCGGCGATTCTGGAGCAGCAGATTCAGGGCGGAATCGTGTACGGGCTGGCCAATGCGCTGCGGGCGAAGATTACGATCGACAAAGGCCGCGTCGTGCAGGGCAACTTCGACGACTACGCTCCTCTGCGGATGGAGGAAACACCGGCGGTCGAAGTGTACGCAGTGCCGAGCCAGGAAGTGCCGACGGGGATCGGAGAACCATCGGTGCCTCCAGTAGCGCCGGCATTGTGCAACGCGATCTTTGCGGCGACAAAAAAGAGGATTCGGACGCTGCCGATCTTAAGTTGATGGGGGAATTCAGTTCGGTGACTTGAGGGGCGATTTGCTTCGGTGCAAGCCGGCATCCGCGAAGGAATGAATGGATGTCGCAAGATCTCCATTTCACTCTCGAGTCTGCGGCGGGAGCTTTGAGAGTTATGGCTTGATTTCAACAGTTATCGCACTCATCGACCCAGTCTCAGTTGTCCTGCTTGGACAGGGCTACTCTTCCAGTTCGCTTTCTTCCGGGGCATCGGTTGGACTCTCAAACTCCAGACGATAGCCGTCGGGATCGGTAACCGGCACGACCCACAAGCGGTTTCCCACAAAGGGGCGCTTCCGCGTTTGAATTCCGCGCGATTGGAACTGTCGATAAAGGGCGAGAGCGTCTTCACACATGAAGCAGACCGAAGCTCCAGTGCCAAGCGCTTGCGATGGCCTGGCGGCAGGCAAAAATTCTTGAAGCATAATCGCGGCAGGGCCAAGCTCGAGCCAACACCAGCGAATTCTCCCGTCGGGATTGTTCTCGGCAGGATCGGGAATCCACTGATGCTTCATGTTGAATCCGAGCCCATCAACATAGAACCGCAGAGAAGATTCCATGTTGGTGACGCCGAAAAACGGCACTGCCTGCTTAACGTTCGCACTTGTGATGGTCGCGACGGTCATGTAGTCCTCCTTGCACGGCGATTCCGTGAGCTAGCCGTGTTCGACGCGCGCTTTTATATCCGCGTATGCCGCCTCGATGAGCCTGTTTAGTTCGGCGTCGTCTGCGGCTGTTCCTGGCCTCAACTTCACATGGCGCATGAACTTGCCGGTACCCTGCAACAAGCGCGCCGGATCCCGCAGCGATGCGCCGTGGAAGAATCCCACGTTTACGTGCGAAGTGAATACATTGACGTAGCCGAAGGGCGCATCTCCCAAACATGCGACCGGACAGCCGTCATGCAAAAGCTCGCGAACTTCGTCCCCGCATTTTCGCATGACTTCAAACCAGCGGTGCGCGATGTCTCCCAATGCACCCGCATGATCTTTCATCCAAGCATCGATGGCAGGATCGCGCTCGACAGCGCCATTGAATCGTAGGAATTCCGATTTCATCGTCATTACCTCAGTCACACGAATATCCCCCGAACCGCAGTGTTTCTCTTGGGACAGCGTAGAATCAGTCCACAACCCAACATAACTCAGAAACAGTTCGCAGGGTTCGGAGGCGGTTCCTACTTGACGTATCGAGCAGCGTTTGCGAAGTACCTTGTGCCCCGTGGCACCGTATCCCGAACCGGCGATTTCCCCTCCTCCGCCCCCGCATCTCTGTGGGCGATTGGGCTGGCTTTGCTCCTGTTTACTGGCTGCAACGCGCTCAATCCGTTATGCGGAAGCGCCCGGCCGGCTCCGGTCATGGGTTCGTTATCGGCTAGCACGATTACGTTCGCCCAGGTGCAGCAAGGTTTTGTTCTCACGGTGAATGGCTCGGATTTTGTGTCGTCGTCGGTTGTGATCATCAACGGTACGACGCTAACCACAACGGTCCAGAGCAGCCAAAAGTTGCAGGTGACGATTACGACCAGCTTAATCTCCGGTCCCGGAAGCGCGAACGTCACCGTCAACACGCCAAGCGGCAACTCGGGATATCTGGGCTGCACCAGCGGTGGAACCACCAGTGCGCTGACGCTCACCATCACATAATCTTCAGAACGACGCATCAGGGCCTGTGAATGGGGCCCTCCTCAATCCGGGGAACGCTTATAAACGCCCAAAAGCTTGACATGGACGGGCTCTGACTTTTATCCTAAGTCTTGCTCCTTGCGGTACTTACGCCTATTGGCGTGCTTCCGCGGGCCGGTGCCGGCGCGATTGCCCGGGAGGTTTCGCCATGTTCCTCGACATCAAAGATTTGGAAGTTCATCCTCTCGATTTTGAGGAGGAATATCCGCCAGACGCGATCGATCTGGGAGGGGAAGCTCGTCAGCGTACGCCGTTGGAAGCGTCGGGGCGCGCCGAGCTCGTCGAGGAGCATCACGGCAAGCATCAGATCATCAAGGACATACGGCTGAAGGGGCATATTTCGGCGGGGCTTGAGATGCAATGCGCCCGCTGCCTCGATCCGGTGCCGCAGAAGATTGACCGGCATTTCGAGTTGCTGTACCGTCCGCTGGGTGCGGATGCGGGGCGCGACGAGCTTTCGGTTACGGATGCCGAAGCTGAAATCGGCTATTATCAAGGTCAGGGCCTCGAGTTGGAGGATGTGCTGCGCGAGCAGGTCCTGCTGGCCCTGCCGCTGAAAGCGACCTGCCGTCCCGATTGCAAGGGCTTGTGTCCGCAGTGCGGCAAGAATTTAAACCAGGAACAGTGCTCCTGCTCGATGGAGCGGGAAGATCCACGCTGGGCGGCGTTGAAAGACGTGCGCAGCCGGTTGGAAGAGAAAAGCAGCCAATAGCAATTGGCCAATTTTCGGGGATTAAAACCGCCCCTACAAAGGAATCGAACCACCATGCCGAATCCAAAACGACGTCATTCACAGAAGCGCACTTCGACGAGGCGCGCCCACGATGCTTTGAAGAGCCACAGCCTGTCGGAGTGTCCCAACTGCCACGAAAAAAAGATGCCGCACCGCGCCTGCCCGAAATGCGGGTACTATAAGGGACGCGAAGTACTCGACGTCGAAGAAGCCAGCTAGTTCCTACACACCATGCCTAGCGTGATCGCGCTGGACGCGATGGGTTCCGACCGTGCCCCCAAGCCGGAAATCGAGGGCGCCATTCAGGCTGCGCGCCAATACGGCGTGCGCGTCGTGCTGGTTGGGCCTGAAACAATCGTAAAAGCTGAACTTGATCGTCACTCCGCAGCCAGGCACCTGCCCATCGAGATTGTCCACGCCAGCGAATACATCACCATGGACGACAAGGTGGAGGCGATTCGCGCCAAGCGCGATAACTCCATGCGCGTCGGCCTGCGGCTGGTGAGGGAAGGGCAAGCGCATGGTTTTGTCACCGCCGGCAACACGGGGGCGGCGATGGCCACGGCAAAGATTGTGCTAGGCGGAGTGCCGGGAGTGGACCGTCCGGCGCTGGCTGCAGTTTTTCCAACCGCTCCGGGAAATCCGGCGATGCTGCTCGATGTTGGCGCGAATGTCGATTGCACCGCGCAGAATCTCGAGCAATTTGCCGTGATGGGGGACATTTACTTCCGGGCAATGTTCGGGCGAAGGACCGCGCCGCGCGTGGGATTGCTTTCGATCGGCGAGGAAGAAACCAAGGGCAACGATCTAACTCGCGAAGCATTTCAGCTGCTCAAGCAGTTGTCCCTGAATTTTGTCGGCAACGTGGAAGGTCGCGATCTTTATAACGGTCAGGTGGACGTGATTGTGGCCGACGGTTTTGTGGGGAATGTCGCGCTGAAGATTTCCGAAGGCGTTGCCAATCTGGTGCGGACTGCGCTGCGAGAATCGCTCAAGGCGACCATCACCCGGCAAGTGGGGGCGCTGCTTTCGCGGAGCGCGTTTACGGACTTCAAGAAGCGTTTGGATCACACCGAATACGGCGGCGCGCCGCTGTTGGGCGTCAAAGGCGCGTGCATCATCACTCACGGATCGTCAAACGCAAACGCGATGAAAAATGCCGTGCGCGTGGCCGCGGAGTTCTCGCAGCGCGGCGTCAACCAATCAATTGAACGCGGCCTGGCGGCTCTGCATCCTGCCGCTCGTGAAGAAGTCACTCAATCCAACTGAGCGCCAACTCATCATGGAAACGATCATTGCATTTTTGTTCCCCGGCCAGGGATCGCAAGTAGTAGGTATGGGCAAAGATCTGGCGGAGAAATATCCGCTCGCCCGGCAGACATTCGAAGAAGCTGACGATGCGCTGGGGTATAAATTGTCGCAGCTTTGCTTCGAAGGCCCGGAGGACCAGCTTCGGCTCACCGAGATCACGCAGCCGGCGATCCTGACGGTATCGGTTGCCGCGCTTCGGGTGCTGGAGACACGCATTCCGAGGCCCAGTTACGTGGCTGGGCATAGCCTGGGGGAATATTCGGCGCACGTTGCCTCGGGGACATTCGGCTTCGGGGATGCCGTGCGTACGGTTCGCAACCGGGGCAAGTACATGCAAGAAGCGGTGCCGGTCGGAGTGGGCGCGATGGCCGCCATTCTGGGTATGGATCTGGAAAAGGTTCGCGGCGTGTGTCAGGATGCGGCGCAAGGGGAAGTCTGTTCTCCGGCGAACATCAATTCACCGGAACAAATCGTCATCTCGGGCAATACCGCCGCTGTCGAGCGTGCCGCGAAATTGGCGGACGAGTGCGGAGCCAAACGCGCCAAGCTGCTTCCGGTGAGCGCTCCCTTCCATTGTTCGTTGATGAAACCGGCGCAGGACCGGCTGGAAAACGATTTGACGAAGCTCGAGATGCAGAAGCCGGTTTATCCGGTGGCATGCAACGTGGACGCGGAACTGGTCACCGATGACATTCGCGCGCTGAACACGCTCGTACGGCAGGTCACCGGCTCGGTGCGATGGGATGAGTGCATGCGCCTGCTGATTGCGAGGGGTGTGCAATCCTTTGTGGAGATCGGGCCGGGAAAAGTTCTGTGCGGGCTCATGCGGCAGATCGATCGATCGAAAACCTGCATGAATGTTTCGGACGACGCATCGCTATCGAAGACGCTCGACGCATTGGGCGAGGCAAGCGCTTAGGGCGATTGACGCGGAGCGGTTTCAGTGCGGATTGGCGGCGAGAAATAGCCACGGCAGCATGAGGAACCCACTGCTCAGAGCAATCGCCTTTCTCAGGCGGGCAGATTGCGGTTGTGATTTGCTCCCGATCGCGGAGCAGATGAGCCCCGCAATACACAGAATGAGATTGAGCAGTTCCACGGCCCCCGCGGGAACGTTCACCGCGAAGGATTTCGCTGCGGCGTTGCGGTCCTCGAGCATCATGAGGGCGAGGGCAGCAAACCACATGATGGTGGTGAGTGAAATGAATGCGAGCCCGGCTTGCATTCGCAACGATTCCGGGCGAGAGATGGCGGGCAAGGCCAGATAGCGTCCCCACCCTCGGATGAGAAGCCAAGCAGGGACGGCGAACAGTGCGGCAACAAAGATCAACTCGCCCAAAGTCATTTTACGAACGCTCGCGGTAGTCGAGGGCCAGATCGGGGCAGAACCCGAAAACGAAAGTAGCTTTTGAGCCTTTACCGAATTCAGTGGAACAACAACTCACACGGCGGATAGCTTAGCGTTTTATCAGACTTCTCGACCCAGACCTGGGCGTGCTCGGTGCGGTCGTTAACGATCACGTCCACAACCACACCGGTTCCCGGCCCGGGACAAGTGCTCGCTCCGTAGACTCGTGCCGTCTTGATCAGTCCCCATTCGCCGCCCGGTCCCCAATCGCGGTAGAAATCGGCAAAAAGATATTTGGAATACTGCGTTGGATGCTGTTGCCATTCTGGATCATGCTGCCATATTGCATATGCAGTTTTGTAGTCTTGCTTCTGGAGGGCCTGGAAGAATTTGCCGACGACGTGCTCTTCCGGCCAGAAGCGGAACCACCAGGCCAAAAACAAAACGACGAGCAGCAGAACAATGCCGGAAATAACTTTGATGCGGCGCTTCCGCGCCCTTTCCGAATCGTATTCTTTGGCGTCCAGGAGCGTCATACCTCTCTAGCATAACGGACAAAGGCGCGCGGGGAAAAGTTCCAATGGAATCCCGCAATTGAGCGATCGGGCGATTGTGGGTTGTGCAATTTACTACCCAAAGGCGAGCGGGGTTTTTCAATCACTCGATGACTCAATCACTCGATTTTCAGAGCGTTCGCTTGAACAGCGGAATGGCCACCCCGAGCGTCACGGCGGCGAAGATGGTGAGGAACAACATATCGCCCCATACTGCCGAGAGATTCGTTTCCTTCAAAAGGAGGCACTTGAATCCGTCTACCGCGTAGGTGAAGGGATCGCATCTGGCGATGGCCCGCAGCCATGGAGGAAAGGCTTGGATCGGATATACCGAGCCGCTGGGGAAAAACAGCAGCGTGTTGAGAATGCCGAACATGGCGCGCGGGACCAGAGGATCTTCGATGCGGACCATCAGCAGGAACATCATGGTATTGAAGGCTACGGAGGTCAGGACGATCATGACCACGAGTCCGAGCAGCGTCGTCAAATTAAAGATGGTTCCGACACCCGCGAGCATGGAGCCGATAATAACGATGATGCCCCCGGTCATCACTGCTTTGATTGCGCCTGCGGCGTTCAGGCCCAAGACGAGTTCAAGCTTGGTGATGGGAGTGACCAGGTAGCCTTCGTGCACACCGCGTGCCTTGTCGTCGATGTAGAGCATGCCTCCGCCGATCATCACCGACACGAACATGGCAAGCACGAGCGATCCGGGCAGTAAGTACTTCATGTATTCGATGTAGGGATAGAGTTCGACGACATTGAGCGCAGTCTGCTGCAGGATGCGTGGAGAGACCGTGGGCTGGTTGAGGGCGTTGGTCAAGTCTGTCAGTTCCGATTCGACGGCGGAACTCATGAAGTTGTCGCTGTTATCGACGACCAATCCGATGCGGGGATGGTTCTCCTCGTACACATGCTGCGAATATTGGGGAGGGATGATGATGGCGCCTTCCAGCTTACCGTTGCGTACATCCTGAACGGCTTGTTTCTCATTGTCGTAGTCGATGGGGACGAAGGTGCGGATGTTCGCGCGCACGGCGTCAAAGGCCTCGCGAACGCGGACTGCTTGCGGTCCGCCGTCCTCATCGACGAATGCGATGCGGGCGTCGTGGATCTTTCCGCCAAATGCATTGCCAAGAATGATCAGCTGCACGAGGGGAAAGATCATGGACGCCAGCATCAGCGCGGGCGAGCGGAAGAATTTGCGCATTTCGCGCTCGACAATGGCCATCATGCGATTCATAGATCGGTCCTAACTACGGCTGCAGCCCGGGCCGTTGCGGCATAACGAATGCGTACGCCTTCTGAAGTTCGTCGCGAAGCTGCCGGCCGGTGTAATGCACAAAAACATCGTCGAGCGTCGTGTTCTGTACGGAAAGCGATTTCACGGCGATGCCGCTCTGAACGGCCATTTCCACGAGTTCGGTCGTGGTCTTCGAGCCATTTCCCGTGAGCACGCGGTACATGCCTGCGCCCTCGTGCTGCACGGAGGTGACCTCGGCCAGAGTGTGGAGTTTCTGTTCCCAATCGTCGGGTGGGTTCTCGAATTGCGCCTCAATGACGTTCGATCCGGGCACGCTCGCTTTCAGCGCCATGGGAGTGTCGAGAGCCACAAGTTTTCCGTGATCGACAATGGCGATGCGGTCGCAGAGGCGGTCAGCCTCGTCCATGTAATGGGTCGTGATCAGGATGGTAAGCCGGCGATGCTCTTTGATGTTACCGAGCATTTCCCAGACGGAGACCCGCGACACGGGATCGAGCCCGGTGGTGGGCTCGTCAAGGAAGAAAATCTTCGGATGGTGCACGAGTCCGCGAGCGATTTCCAGTCGCCGCCGCATGCCGCCCGACAGCGTTTTCGTCGCGGCATCCCGCCACTTCGTCAGGTCCACCAGTTCCAGAAGTTCGTTGATCGAACTCCGGCGCTCTTTGGCGGGAACGTCGTAGAGCTTGGCGTAGATGTTCATATTCTCTTCGACGGTAAGGTCGAGATCGCTGGTGAGGGCTTGCGGAATCACGCCAATCATGCGCCGGGCTGCGTTGGCTTCTTTGGAGACATCGTGACCCGCAATGAGCGCTTTGCCCGAAGTAATGGGGATCAGCGTGGTCATCATGCGGATGAGAGTCGATTTGCCGGCTCCGTTGGGGCCGAGCAGTCCAAAGATTTCGCCTTCTTTCACGCTGAACGAGACGTCGTCGACCGCGGTGAAATCGCCGTACTTCTTCACTATGCGCTGGACTTCGATCGCCGAAGCGGCATTTGGATCGTAAACCGGCTTCTCAAGGGGAGACGATCCATTGCCGCGGGAGTCGGCGCCGTTGCGCGTCGGATTGGGTTTGTCCGTCATTGTCGTTCTGCCGCGGCGGCGTTCTGTGTACCGCCATTCTTTATTTGTTCCGGCGAGACCAGCACCTCGGCGGTCATGCCAGGAACGTAGGCGCCTTTAGGATTGTCGAGGCGAACTTTCAGGACGATGGTTTTGATATCGCGCTTGCGGCGGCTGACATCGCGCTGCGTGGCGAAATCGCCTTCGACGCCTTTGAAAAACACTTTGCCGCTGGTGATGGTGCCCCCGGGCAATCGGATGCGCAGGACGTCGCCGTATCCAATGTGATCGGCGTACGTTTCGGGAATGGCCGCGCGCGCCCAGGTGTCGCTCAAGTCGACGATGGTGACGATCGGAGCGCCGATATTGACCACTTCACCCTGCCGAGCGGCGCGAACCGAGACCGTGCCCGTCACGGGCGCATAAATATTTGTATATCCAAGCCGAACGGCGGCCTGATTCTTCTGCGCGATCGCGTTCTTTAAATCGGCTTCGGTCGCTGCGACGGTGCTCTTGGCCGCATTGG
>Ga0070731_10004669_pt1 | contig 11646 bp, 9 predicted proteins | sample Coa_R1_2_FD_66448 | JGI IMG/M metagenome (GOLD analysis project Ga0070731, IMG submission 66448) | Surface soil microbial communities from Centralia Pennsylvania, which are recovering from an underground coalmine fire - Coalmine... | ecosystem: Environmental > Terrestrial > Soil > Unclassified ... | reverse complement strand
TGATAGCCGCTACCGTGTTGGTAAGGGTGCTGATGACCGTGACCGTGCCATTGCTGATGTTGTTTGTCACATATACGAATTTCCCGTCAGCGCTTATCGCGACACCCAGCGGAGCACTGGAGGCAACGGAATCCACAATCAGGCGGGTGGTGGTGTCAAGAACATAAACATAGTTGCTTCCATAGTCGGGAATGTAAGCATATCCTGTCGGAACGGGGGTAACGGTAATGGTCGCGGTCACCGGGTTTGCACCGCTGTTGATCGCAGTAAAGGAAGGGATATCGCCCCTTCCACTTGGCGGTAACCCGATCGAAGGGGAGTTATTGACCCAATTGTATGTACATCCCCAGGGGGTGAAATAAACGGGAGCAGTGGACGCTCCGTTGGCGACGGTTTGATTGCCCTGTGCTTCCCCGCCAGCGCATACCAGGGACAGCAAGATAATCCCGCAAACAGCAGTCAGCAATTTTTTCATGAGATAAGTTTTACTTCAAGCAAAACCTAAAAAATTGACCAGGGTTCTTTGTTTATCAGCCTCCAGTCACGCAACTTTTATCCCATCAGCGCGATGGGTTATCAATATGAATGTACATATTTGTACCCTATTTTTTTTAGCTGTCTGCCGCGTTATATAATAACTTTAACAAACCGTCACGTCATCGGTCCGGATCTTCATCAACAGGCTTCGGGAAAGATCGTCGGGACTCCCTGGGCATTAAACGGCATGATTTTATTGGCACTGGTCCTACATTCCTGATGAAAGAGCCACGGGCAAACAGAAACGGCGTTAGCGGTTATCCATTAACGTGAGTATTTTGATTTTTACATCCCGTTTTTTTATTTTTAATTTTTTGTCATGCGCCGGGTGTAACGCCGGTGATCATACCCCGTTGGAAAAAATAGCATGCAAGTGCTGGGCCGGATGACCGGGAAAAGCCTTGTTCGCATTTGGGTCTGGGGTATACACTAAGGTCAGGCGCATGTTAAAAGACCAAAACAGATCGATCATGATAACCTACAGCCTGGCAAATTCAAAAAATGACCTGGAAGGAATTCTCCGCTTGCAAAACGAAAACCTGCCCGGATCGCTGACACCCGCTGAGATAAAAAGCGAGGGTTTTGTAACGGTCCATCACCGTTATGAACAACTGGAAAAAATGAACGAATGGGAAAAACACCTGGTCGCTAAACACAAAGACCGTGTCATTGGTTACCTGCTGGCCATGACAAAGCACACAAAGTCCGATATCCCGGTACTGGTTCCGATGTTCGGGGAATTTGACTCAATCGCGTACAACGGAAAAAAAATCGCTGCATGTAATTACCTGGTTGTGGGGCAGGTCTGTATTGACAAGGCCTATAGAGGCAGGGGGGTATTGGACGAATGTTACCGGGCCTATAAAAAGATCTATGAACAAAAATATGATTTTGCCATCACAGAGATCGCCGCTACCAATTCCCGGTCTTTGAAGGCCCATGCCCGGATCGGATTTAAGCAAATACATTCCTTCCAGGGACCCCATGGTGAAGTGTGGATCGTGGTGATTTGGGATTGGAAAAATAATTCAATATGAAATTCATTTCGGTTATCCATGCATGATATAAGCAGGGTGGAAGTAAATATGGGAATCGGCCATAAAATGCGGAGGGCACTGATCAACCCTCATCCCGGATAATAGACACCCGCCGCAAAAAAAATGGCTCAGAAAATAACTAAATGCTTAAAACTTCGTTATCTTATCGTGCCAAATGATAAACCGTATGAATAAAAAAATTGACGCTGACACCATTGTGCAGCTTCGCGCGGGCGATATTATCATCCAGAATAATAAAAAATATAAAATCCACGCAGTGACTGAATCGGAAATCATGGCGATGAGCGTGGAAGAGTCCCAGCTAAAAATGCTGCCCGTACCAAACCTTATCGCCGAGGACTGGTATGTTGAAAAAAATGACCTGCTGACTCCCAAGAAAATAACCATCCCGCTGAGAAGCTCCCTGTAAAAAAGGACAGATAACTGATTTGGTTTGGCTTCCCCTTATTTTTCCCGTTTTGTTAACGGGGAAAAATGAGGGATAAAAATTTATTTACAGGTTTAAAAAAATTCGTAAGTTCGGGTATTAAGTGTCAGCTTAACGTTTTATGCGCTTTACATGAGAAATTATATTTTGTTTACCAGCATTTTTGGTTTGCCCATGTATTTTGAATTCGCACCGCTAAGCGGCTTTAAATTATCTAGTGATAAAAAACAAGCCGAAATTTTTAATTCCATTATCGACGCAAAATTAAAAGCGGAACAATTGTGCAAGATTTCGGGGTACACGATCGAAATTGAACCGGTGAAAGGTTAGCACATTCAAAAACAGTCAGCAATCTCCTGATTCCAGCAAAAACACCCGGGCCGGGTGCAGGAGCCTTCTTTTCCCTTCACAAATTGATTTCACCATTCCCGATGTGCGCCCGCTTTGGCTGATACCGTCCTGCGACATCCTTTTTGCTGCCTTCGGTACGAAGGGCTCCCCTTCAAACCGTCTTTTATACCGCCCAGTTTTATACCCCGCTGCTTCAAAAAAAAATATTCGGTCATTCAATTGCCCGTTTCAGTTTCAAAAATTCCTGCTTCGGTTGATTATTTGAATGCCAAAGGTTTCAAGAGGCGATTACAGACTGTCTTAACAATCTGTTAATGGCAGGTTTTTATTCAAAATATTTACAAAAACCATAAATGTTATGAGAAAATTGTTACTGATTCTCGGACTGCTCGTTTTGTTCTTTGACTTTTCTTTTGCACAGACAAAACTGATCGCAGGAAAAGTAGTGAACCAGCAGGGACGCCCCGTTCCTTTTGCTTCTGTACGGCTTAAAGGAACAAAACAGGGCGTGGGCGCGGACGCTGATGGAAATTTCACCATAAAAGCAAAGCCGGGGGATGTCCTCCAGGTCAGCGGGGCGAGCATCACCCAGACTGAGGCGACCGTTTCCGGTGATCCCGTCCTGAGCATCACCGTTAATGAAAAAGTGGGTAACCTTTCCGAAGTGGTGGTCACTGCACTGGGACAATCCCAGAGCAAGGCAAAACTGGGTTATTCCACCACGACGTTTAATACGGCGGTCATTAATAAAAATGGCGCGGTTGGCGCCCTCGACGGGCTGGAAGGCAAGGTAGCAGGTGCCGATATATCCAGCATCGGCGGACCGGGAGCTTCGACCAAGGTGGTACTGAGAAGCTATGGCATCATCGCCGGTGGCAACAACCAGCCGTTGTATGTCATTGACGGCGTTCCGCTGAGCGACGCCCAGTTCCAGAATAATACCGGTGGCGTGGATGCCGTGGATTTTGGCAATGGCATGAACAATATCAATCCCAACGACATTGAATCAATCAGTATCCTGAAAGGTACGGCAGCATCCTCCTTGTATGGCGGACTTGCCAAGAACGGGGTGATCATGATCACCACCAAAAAAGGAAGGGCCGGTCAGCTTAAAATAGAATATGACGGGTCAGCAAGCATCAGCAAGGTAGGCAAGCTTCCCGATTATCAGACTGAATTCGGACAGGGCTGGGGTGGTCTGTTTGTTTCTGATGAGAATGGCAGCTGGGGACCGAAATTGGATGGAAAGGAAAGACTCTGGGGTTCGGTCGTCGACAATTCACAGCTTGAAAAACCTTTTTCTGCCATAAAAAACAACCTGCGTAATTTCTTTGCTACCGGCAGTGAATACAATAATTCCCTTTCTCTTTCGGGTGGTTCAGATATCACGCGGTTTTATTTTTCCTATGGCAATGTGACCAGCGACGGGATCATACCCAATAATCAAAACTTCCAGGAACGCAATACCTTTTCATTAAGGACCAACAGCAATTTTGGTAATTTCTCGATCAATACCTCCTTCAATTATGTCAACCAGCGTCTCACCGCACCCAGTTCGGGATATGGCAGCTCCAGTGGCGGGGGAACCTACAATTCACTGCTGCAGATCCCCGTTGACCTGCCCATTACCGATTTTAAGGACTATAAGAATAAATTCTTTGACGTAGACAATTACTTTACGCCCTACGCCGAAAATCCCTATTATGCCCTCTACGAAAATGGCGACAAACAGAACCTGGACCGCTTTTTCGGCAATGTCGACCTGGGCTATAAAATAACCCCGCATCTCAGCGCTGAGCTGAGGATGGGAGGTGATTATACCAATTCCAGGACCTTTATCTGGAAAAACCCCAATTCGGCACAGCCGGGAACATGGAGGGGTGTCAGCGGTGCCACCAATCCCGAAGGCTATCCCAGCACGCCTGACATCGGAGAAGTGTCACAAGGCTCGGATTATTTTGGGCTTATCAACAGTGACTTTATCTTAAAATACAATAACCAGATCAGTAAAGATTTTAGCCTGGATGCCCTCGCAGGCGCCAATTACTATCATACGGGGCAACGCTCGGAAGCGACCACGATTACCAACCTCGTTGTGCCGGGATTTTTTAACCTGAGCAATACCAGCAAGCCCCCGGTAACGGCAGACAATAGTTTTTTCCAGACCAGGATGGGTCTGTATGGTGAAGTGGTCCTCGGCTATAAGGACCAGTTATACCTGACCGGTAATATCCGCAATGACTGGTCTTCCACACTACCCATCGGGCAGGATGCTATTTTCTACCCGGGAGCCAATCTTTCCTGGCTCGCTTCGCAGTTATTTGATTCAAGAAGCACAGTTTCTTATTTAAAGTTCAGGGCAGCATACGGCAAGACCGGTTCTGACCCTGCCCCCTATCAGGTGTTGCCGCAGCTGGGCTCCGGTACCATTGGCCTGCCCCTGGGATCGCTGACCTTTCCGTTCAATGGGGTGAGTGGTTTCGGGGTGAATAATACCATCGGTAACCCGACCTTAAAACCGATATTCACCAACGAACTTGAATTTGGGACGGAAGCGCGGTTCTTTCATGACCGCATTGGTCTTGACGTGACGCTCTATGATAAAGTCACCAACGGCCAGATCTTTGCCGTTCCGATTGCACCCTCTACCGGCTACACGAACCTGGTAGAAAACCTGGGTAAGGTCAGCAACAAGGGCATTGAAGTCACTTTTAATGCAAAACCCGTCGAAGGCAAAGACTTTACCTGGAATTTCGCTTACGTATTTGCCAAAAACATCAATAAAGTGGAGAGCCTGACCGGCTCCCAGGATCCCCTGTTAAACCAGGCTTTTGATACGGAACTCCGTGCCGTGGTGGGTAAAACGGTTGCCTCCATATACACCATTGTTCCGGCAAGGACAGCCAGCGGTCAGCTGATCGTCAACGCGACCAGCGGCGAGCCATTGCCCAACACGACGCCACTTGACAACAACGGACTGGTCAAAGGCTATATGGGCAGCGGATTATACGATTTTACGATGGGTCTTACCAACACCTTTACCTATAAGAATTTTTCATTGAGCGCCTCACTTGATTTCAGGTACGGTGGCGTGATGTATTCGGAAACTGCCAATATTTTACTTTTTGACGGAAACGCCAAATACACAACTTACAATGACCGTCGTCCCTTTATCATTCCCAATTCGGTCGTAGCCAATACAGACCCGGTCAGTGGTAAAACGTTCTATACGCCAAACACAACCTATATCGGCACGCCTAGCATCAGGCCAGGGGGCACACTGAATGAAACCGATCAAACCTATAACTATTACGGGGAGGGAAGCAGCTTTACCGGCGGTTCAGATGCGATGCGCATCATAGACAGGTCATTTTTGAAACTCAGGGACATCAACCTGTCCTATAACCTCCCCGCATCGGTCACCTCGAAAGCCAAAATAAAAAATGCTTCAGTCGGGTTATTTGGACGCAACTTCCTGCTATGGACTCCCAAATCAAATGCCTATGTGGACCCCGAATCGACCAATCTCGGTAATGACCTGACGGGCACACTGGGAGAATTTGAAGGAACCCCGCTCACCAAAAGTTATGGATTCATTTTGAAAGTGACTTTCTAAAAAAAATTAAACTATTGATATGAACAGTAAAATTTTTAATAAGCATTCTATAACGACCTGCTGCCTGCTGATCCTGCTGATGGCGGAGATGGGATGCAAAAAACAATTGAACATCAACCAGAACCCGAATTTCCCGACACTGAACCAGGGAACACCTGCGCTGGTTTTCCCGGTTGCCGTACTGGCGACTGCCGGAGAAGTTGGCGGAAACCTCGCCATCGTGGGTGGCATGTGGTCGCAGTATTTTTGCCAGGCAGCGCTGGCGCAACAATATGTCGATATTGATTCCTACAACTTACCTTCCACCGACGGCGTGGTCAATCAATCTTATGTCAACCTATTCACTGACGGCTTAAAGAATTACCAGTTTGTCATTGATCAGGCATCTGCCAATGGAGACTGGAATTTCAACCTGATGGGAACCGTGATGAAGGCCTATGCGGCTGAGGTGCTCGTGGATCTCTATGATGAGATTCCCTATTCCCAGGCCCTGCAGGGAGCAGCCAACCTGAATCCAAAATTTGACAGTGGCTACTCCATCTACACCTCTTTATTGAGCAGCATCGACACGGCACTGGGGAAGGATTTTAGCGCTAGCACCAATACCCAGGCCGGTTCACAGGACCTCGTTTTTGCCGGCAACATGACCAACTGGATGGCATTTGCCAATACCTTAAAACTAAAAATGTACCTCCGCATGGTCAATGCTCATCCCGATGTAGCCCAGGCAGGGATACAGGCCCTGTATAATGGCAATCCCGGTTTTCTTACCGTCGACGCAAGCGTAACCAATTTCTCGACGACGCCCAATAACGACAATCCCATGTACGAGACCAATATCCGATCCAACAATACCAGCGCAAACCTGCGTGCAAGCACAACCTTTGTGTCCTGGCTCGAAGCCAACAACGACCCAAGAATAGTTTACTGGTTTGGTTCAACCACGCCTGCATCCATCAACCAGGGCGACTATACCAACATCAACCCGGTTTATTCCAGCGCGCCCACTTTTGCCGAAACGCAAACCGACCCTGTGGAATTCATCTCCCTTCCTGAATCCTATTTTTTACAGGCGGAAGCTGACCTGAGGTATTTTGGTGGTTCCAATACACAAAATTTGTATAACCAGGGAGTACTGGCCGCTTTCAGTCAACTGGGGCTGGACGGTTCTTCTTTTGTTGCCGGAGGAGGAGCCTATGCCTTTCCTGCAGCAGGGACAATGGACCAAAAACTGCAGGCCATCATCGTGCAGAAATGGGCTTCGGGAGCTTACGGATGTCATGGTATCGAAGGGTTCTTTGAACAAAACAGGACGGGCTATCCGATCAGAAGCGCCGTCTATTCCACAGATCCAGGTTATATCCCGGGTCAGCTGGTCATTTCAAAGAATTCGGATCTGGGACCGGGCGCCGTACCGAAAAGGTTTGTGTTTCCTTATTCCGAGACATCCAGGAACACCAATGCCCCGGCACAGGTACCGGAGACAACCCCTGTCTGGTGGGGCAAATAAACAATTATACAACACTTGCATAAAATACAACAATGAAAATAAAAATAATGGTGGTCTTAGGGATGGCGATGCTTGCCGGCGCATCCTGCAACAAAACCGATTTTAATTATCCGGCGGGAACGGTGGGGATATCCAAGATCGTTTATTTTCCGTCGGTGTCGACCAATGGCCCACACCTGATGATCATTGCACAGGGGGCGGGCTTTACGGACCCGGGTGTCACGGCAACGATTAACGGACAACCCGTAACACCCACGACCACCGGATCCGTGGACCCCGGCACGCCGGGCGTATATGTGATCAATTACAGCGCGGCAAATGCACAGGGGTTTTCAGCATCTGATTTCAGAACAGTGGTCGTAATCGGATCTGATGTTGCCGCCAATGATTTTTCAGGGACATACCTGCGATCCGCTACAGGGGTGACGAGCACCTGGACAAAAGATTCCACGGGTGTCTACACCGTTGAAAATGCAGGTGGTGCGGTTAGCGGAGCCGGGCTGACGGTAGTGGCGGTCAACTATACAGGGTCCCAGATTTCCATACCAGAGCAAACATCAGCTGACTACGGTGGCGTGGTGAGCTCTTCTTCAGAGACCTATAATGCAACGGCTTCGCCGGTAACCTATTCCTGGATATTCCATGCTCCCAATTACGGAACCGGACTCAGAACATTCACCAAACAGTAAAATAAAATCAATATGCAAAAGATATTATTTGGTCTTTTTATTTCCCTGATGATCCTCGCGGTTTCCTGTACCAAAAAGCAACCGGATCTTGCCAGCACGCAGATCGGCAATACAGCGACCGTAAAAATGAACAATGGCTGGTGGATCAATGTCTCCATCAAGGGTCAGTCCGGAAACCTTTTTCCGACGCCCGTTTTTTTTGAAACCTATAACACCGCTTCCAACAGCCCTGATTCACTGTGGATTGATGACCTGGGCAATTTTTGGGATTTTAAGGTGGTGGCCACTGCCAATTACTCCGCATTAACCTTTGCAGCAAACCAGGTATTCAATAACTATTACGCGGATACGGTAACGATCACCAATGGAAAGATCCTGCCTAAAGCGGGTCATTCGCGGGCAGGCAATGTCACCGACTCCCTTTACCTGGAAGCCAGTTTTTCTGACGATGTGCCGGCTTTTGGCAATACCTACATCATTGCCGGTACCGCAAGAACCGGATTTGATGAAGACGATTATTAATGACGGTCATGCCGGATCGCTTTTTTCGTGTATCCGTAAGCGTTATCCACTCAGAACCGGATACGATCCGCATGCTAACGGTTATCTGTATATGAATTCAATATTTCAAAAAAAAATCTCCGGCGGCCGCCCGGATTTTTTTTGCCCTCCCGGGACTCTTTTCCTTCGCTGAATATAAAATAGTTCGCCCCGTGTATTTAGGCTACCTTTATAGCTCACCCAATAATTTTTATGAGTAAAGGACAGGAATTTGAGCTGTTAAAAAATAATTTTAAACAGGTAGAAATTAAATTCATTGATTTTTTTAAAAAAGGCGAACCAAGGTGGCAGGGGGAGGAGCATGACCTGCTCAGAAATCATTACAAAAACATAGACAATTTTTATGAAGGAAATATTACCCTGGAAAAATTAAACCCGACAGACCTTCCCGATAACATTAAGCAGGAGATGCGCCTGGCCTTTGACGCCTTTAAAAAAGGAGAACCTTATCATTCTTAAAATGTGCAGATGCAGCAGGAATATTTTTCATATTTTTCTTCTAATGCCAAACTTGAATTTGAAAAAAAATCTTATAGCCTGAAGATCAGATTTTTCTACAACAACAACATTGGCCGCAAAGAATTTGAGGTCCTGTCCGATGAATTCACGGGTCAGCCATCCAAGCTGCTGGTGTATCAGCCAATGCCTGACAAAAGCGGGCATGAATGGGTTGACATCAATACACATGATAATTCTCCGCTCATCCAGGAACTCGGCGCAGTGATATTTAAACAGAACGTTTGAAAGGTCCCGGCGATAATTGATTTCCTCTTAAGTTATTCCTCCCCGTTGGCAATCAGCCTGATCTCATCTTCCTTAAGCGTTATCGATAACCCGTTGGGAAGTTGTGGTTTGCACTCCACCAGTTCTGGCACGTTCAATGCTGTCATGCCTTTCATGGCCTGGTCAAATAAGCCGGCAGTATCCGGATGAAAGCCGGTAACCTCATACTCGACATCGGAATCAATAATGGTCAGTTCTACCTTATCCCCGATTTTAAATTTCCTTTCCGGCATAGCTGTACCTTTTTTTGATTTCCCGCAAAGATAATACCCTTCCGGCTCAGTCCGGATGAAATTTTTTGTATAACGGTTATATATACACGTAAATATAAAACTGCTGCGCTTGCCATGTATACCCGGAAATTTTCCGCCGGCCAATTTTTTATAAAAAAATAAGACAATCGGGGTACATTTATTTATCCATCCCAAATCAACTCAATAAAAATACCCGCCATGTTCAGCCGTTATTTTAAAACTGCATGGAGAAATTTTTTGCAGCACAAGGGGTTTTCCCTGATCAATATCAGCGGACTTTCCATCGGCATGACCTGTTGCATGCTCATTCTTATTCATATCCGGGATGAATTGTCTTTTAACGCATTCAACCGGCGGCTGGACAATATTTACCGCATCAATTGGATCAGCAAGGACAACAGCCGGGTCAATACAGAGGCTACCACGCCTGTTCCCTTTGCTGAGTCGGTAAAAACAAAGATCCCCGGGATCCAAAGCCTGGCAAAATTATATCAGCGCAATGGAGAGATGGAGGCTAAGGAAAATGCACAAAACGCCCCCCACAGCGAAAAGCGTTTTCAGGAAAAAGGAGTTTATTTTTCCGATGGAGACCTGTTCACTATTTTTTCTATTTCCTTTTTGCAGGGAGATAAAAATAAGGCGCTCTCCGAACCCAATGCAGTGGTGTTGACGGATGACATGTCAAAAAAATATTTTGGTTCAGCAAACCCGGTCGGAAAATTCTTATTGTATGACAATAAGGTGCTGCTGAAGATAACCGGGGTGATCAAAAAGATGCCCCTCAATTCCGATCTGCGCTTTGATTTTTTGATTTCTTTTGAAACCATGTATCATGTGGAAGCGCCCGCGTTCGCCCAATTCATAAAAACAGACTGGACCTTTAATCCATGCGAGACCTGGGTGCTCCTGAATGAGAAACAGCAACCCTCCGTGGTAGATCAATTGCTCAACCGGCACCTCCGGCAAAACGGAACCCTGCGCAATCACCAGATGAACAGTGTTTTCTTACAACCGCTCCGCGACATTCATTTGCATGCATCCCGCGTTTCGGGAAATGAAAGCTCCAGTGACATCACCTACATCTATATATTTGCAGCAATCGCTTTACTGATTCTGGTCATAGCCAATGTGAATTTTATCAATTTATCGGTTGCGCGGTCCCTGAGCCGGGTAAAAGAAATCGGCGTGCGCAAAGTGCTGGGTGCTGACAAAACAAAACTTGTTTTCTCCTTTTTGGGAAATACCCTGCTTACCAGTTTTATCGCCCTGATATTTGCAGCAATAGTGACTTCGCTGTTGATCCCTGTGCTGAACAGCCTCACCGATAAACAACTGGCATTTTCTTCCTGGATCAGTGTTTCGAATATTTTATTTTTTGTTTTGCTTTTTTCTGTTTCAGGAATCACGGCCGGGCTATATCCCGCTTTATTTATCGCCCATTTTAAAATGACCGAGGCGCTCCAGGGGAAATCAGGAAATTATAAAAAAAGAAACCTCATTCAGAAAAGCTTGCTGGTTTTTCAATTTACCGTTTCCATCGTGCTGATCATTGCGGCCACGATCATTTATCAGCAGCTTCAATTCTTACGAGATAAACCATTGGGGTTTCAAAAACACCAGGTGGTCGTCGTTCCGATATTTGGCTCGGGTGCGTTCAGCTATGGTAACCAGGTGGACTCGTCGATGCGGCGCCGCATGAATCAATTTGCTGCGGAATTAAAAAACTACAGCAAGATAAACGGAGTGACCGCTTCATCTGAAATGCCGGGACAGGGATTTGTAAGGGGTTTGATTATTCCCGAGGGCGCCCGTGAAGAGGACAATATTTTTGCTCCGTGGCTTTCTGTAGATTATAATTTT
>Ga0070731_10004668_pt1 | contig 11648 bp, 9 predicted proteins | sample Coa_R1_2_FD_66448 | JGI IMG/M metagenome (GOLD analysis project Ga0070731, IMG submission 66448) | Surface soil microbial communities from Centralia Pennsylvania, which are recovering from an underground coalmine fire - Coalmine... | ecosystem: Environmental > Terrestrial > Soil > Unclassified ... | reverse complement strand
CGCAGGAAACCGCCGCGAACGCGCCTCCACGTACGTCTGCGCCGGCGGCGGGGCCCCAAACACCGCCAACGGCGGTGCCCGAGGAAGACCCGATCGACACGCGGCCTACAACCGTCATGCGTCCCTCCGACGCGCCTCGCGATGCTGACGATTCCGGGCCTCCGACACTTCGCCACGGCGCGCCCCCTTCGCAACGTCCCGCGCCGCTGACTTCCGTCGAAATCAAGCCGCCGGCCCCCGCCGCCGCGCCAAAACCAGCCGACTCGCAGCCGTCGACCATCACCATCCTGCCCAAACCCGACGAGGATTCGGTTATCGAAAAAGCCCGCGAAGTCGCCGGGCAATTTGCCGGCAGCCTGCCGAATTTCTTCTGCCAGCAAGTGACTACGCGCTACGAAAGCGATCATCCGAAACAGGGCTGGACCGCTCTCGATATCGTCACCGCCGACGTTGCCTACGAAAACGGCAAGGAAAGCTATAAGAACATCAAGGTTGGCAATAAAGCGGTCAACAAAGCGATGGAAGATATCGAAGGAACCCGATCAACCGGCGAATTCGCCACCATTCTCGAAGGCCTGCTCGATCCGGCTTCCGGCGCAACCTTCCGCCGCGCCGGGACAGACACGATAAACAGCCGGTCGACATGGCGCTACAAGTTCGAAGTCCCGCGCGATCGTTCCCACTGGCGGATCGAAGCGCCGTCGCAGCTTTACTATCCGGCGTTTAGCGGCGAAGTGTGGATCGATAAGCAAACCTCGCGGGTTCTGCGCATCGAACAGTCGGCTCGCAACATGCCGTTGCTGTTCCCGTTCGACACAGTGGAGACGGCCACGGACTACGACTTCGTGCGCCTGGCCACCAGCAATCCGTTCCTGCTCCCGGTGGATGCGGAAGTTTTGAGCTGCGTGCGCGGAACCAGCACCTGCGCGCGTAACCGCATCGAATTCCGTAACTACCGTAAATTCGGAGCCGACTCCACGGTCACCTTCGACAGCAAGCCCCAATAAAATTACCGCCCCACCCCCCTGGAAAATCGTCCAACGGGCGCATGGCCCGCAACCTGCAATATACGTAGAACGTCTCTAGGTTGTTATACTGAAAGGCAATCCTTTATGAGGTTGTTACGAAAGGGGACAGACCGCTCTGTCTCGACGGAACCAATTCGCGCCATCAACCAGATACTATGGTGGACAGAGTTGTCTGCTGCCTTTTTCAACAACCTTGTAGTTCATTTCTGATGCTGAAATACTGTGCTGTATTTTCACTGTGTGCCGGACTAGGCCTTGCCGGCAGCTTCATTACCGGGCAGGGCGCTCGCGTAGTTATTGGACAGACGACATTTACGTCCCAGAGCCCCGGCGCCTCCAGTACGAATTTTGGTAGTGTGGGCGGGCTGGCGTTCGCCGGCGATACGCTCTACGTCACCGACGCCAACCGCCTCGGCCTGCTGCCCATCAACAACCGCGTTTTGATGTACCAGCAGGTCAAGCAGTTCATGCCGTCGATCACGGCGCCCATCGCTCCGTTTACGGGCCGTTGCCCGGTGTGCTGGTTGGGACCAGCGTCCATGGAAATCGGACAACCCGATTTCGTCAGTGTGAATCCCGGCCGGACCCAGAATTCCATGAACCTGCCGCTGGCGGTGGCCTCGGATGGCCTTCGTGTCGCCGTCGCCGACACTGCCAATAATCGCGTCTTAATCTGGAATTCCATTCCGACGGTTCCCGGTCAGAACGCGGACATCGTTCTCGGTCAGGTGGATTTCACTTCCATCGTCAGCACCAACCCTCTCCCCGTCACGGCGAGTACCATGCGAGCCCCCCAGGGGGTGTGGTTCCAAAACGGCAAGTTTTTTGTCGCCGATACCCAAAACAATCGCGTCCTGATCTGGAACTCGATTCCAACGAAAAATAATCAAGCCGCGGACGTCGTTCTGGGCGTGCCCAACTTCACCACCGTCCCGAACTTCGATCAGACCAAGGGCTCCGTTACGACCACGGCCTCAACTCTTCTCACGCCGACCTCGGTAACCAGCGACGGAATCCACCTGTTCGTCACCGATCTCGGATTCAGCCGCGTATTGATCTGGAACTCGATTCCAACGTCGAACGGGCAAGCCGCCGACGTCGAGATCGGGCAGAAAGACATGCTGACCGGCATCCCGGACGACAGCAGCGAGCTGTGCGCGTCCAACGGCACCGACAGCAACGGCAATCCGACCTATCCGAACGCATGCGGATACACTATGAATTTTCCGCGCTTTGCCTTGTCGGACGGCACCCGGCTGTTCGTCGCCGACGGCGGCAACGATCGCGTCCTGGTCTACAACACCATCCCCACGCAGAACGCCGCCAAAGCGGACGTGATCCTGGGCGAACCGGACGAATTTTCTGACGTCGTCACCAGCAATTCCGACATCTTCACGCCGAACCTGACCCAGTCCGGCGCCGCCGTGACGCCCACGCCGACCTCGCTCGCCTGGGATGGCGACAATCTTTATGTCTCCGATCCCAGCAACTTCCGGATCCTGGTGTTCACTCCCGTCGAGCCGGATGTTTTGGCGACCGGTGTCGTGAATGCCGGCAGCCTCGCGATTTATGCCCTGGGAACCGTCACCTTCGGCGGCACAATCACGGCCGGCAACACCGTAACCGTAACGGTGAACTCGACCAACTACGCATACACTGTCGTCGCGGCGGATACCTTCGACACCATTGCGGCCGCGCTCGCGACCATGATGAACCAGGCCAACAGCGACGCGGGCGATCCCAATGTTCTCGCCCAGCCGTTAACGGGACTTGGGATTCTGCAACTGATCGCCCGCCAGCCGGGGACCGCCGGAAACAGCATTGCGCTTGCAACCACGCTCTCGACGAATGCGACGTTGACCTCGGTCGTGAGCAGCGCGACGCTCCAGGGCGGAGGAAACGCAGCCGTCATCGCCCCGGGAACCATCGTGGCCATCCAGGGCACGAATCTGGCGGATGCCGCCGTCGGAACTGATCCCAATGCGACCACGCTGCCGCTCGAACTGGGCGGCGTGCAAGTTTACGTGGATGGTATCCGCTCGCCCATCTTCTCCGTCTCGCCGACCCAGATTACCGCCCAGGTTCCGTATGAAGTGGTAGACGCCAACAGCAGCAGCGTCTACGTCCGCATCCAGCACGGCGACGGCTCGATTTCCGTCACCGACGCCATCGGAATGCCGGTCGATCAGCAAAACCCCGGTATCTTCGCGATGCCTGGCACGGATCCGCGGCCGGGTATCGCCTACCACGGAAGCAGTTACGCAACCGCGACCGTCTCGGTGGACGGAAGCATTGCCTCCGGCGATACCGCGACGGTAACCATCGAAGACCGCGGTTACACATACACAATTCAGAGCAGCGATTCGCTCGCGACCATCCGCGATGGGTTGATCGCGCTGATCAACTCCAATACTCAGGAGAAAGTGGTGGCTTCCGCGGCCGCCGCGTTCACTCGCATCCGTCTTACGGCGAAGGTGCTGGGCCCCGAAGGGGACGGCATTCAAATTACCGCGGCTTCCACAGGTTCAGCAGCCGGTTCGACAGGCTCGGTCACGATGACCGCCCTCAATAGTGCGCTGTGCTGTGCCAACGTCGCCGGAGCGCGTATAACCGAAGACAATCCGGCTATCCCCGGCGAAACGATTTATGTGCTCGCCACCGGCCTCGGCCTGGTAACGCCGGACGCCGCGAAAAATGCCATCGTCGACGGCCAGGCCTATTACGGACCCGCCATCAACGACCCCAATTCATCGGTTTCATCGCTCGCCGGCGGCAGCACGGCGACCGTTCTCTCCGCCGGTCTGATGGTCGGAGCGGTCGGGATTTATCAGGTGTTCCTGGAGTTGGCTTCCAATCTCACCACCAACCCGATCACGCAGCTAACCATCGCGCAGGATATTTATTCGAGCAACATTATCGCGATCCCGGTGGTTCAGCCCGTGCCGCCCGCGCAGTAACGGTCAGGCCTTTACCAGGGGATTGACCACGCTCAGCGCCCCGAACCTGGAAAAATCGCGATCCGCGGACCAGAGCGCCGACACTCCATGCTCCCGGCACAACGCCACGATTCGCCCGTCGTGAACCCGCGGGCCGCGCGGCTGGGCTTCGTGCAGCGTTTCGCGCAGCGCTTTCCAATGCGTGCCGCCCTCTGAGAGCAGCACCAGCCCCGGCGATTCCATCCACGCTTCGATTTGACGAAGCGCGGCGTCGAGCGGGGTCGGCGGTCTGTAAATGGCGGGATGCGTGACGATCGCCAGAAATTCGTGCAGGCAAGGCCACGGGATCGCCCACGCGCTCCCGCTTTCGGCCAACTCCGCGATGCACGGCCTGGCGGCGTGGTTCCAGGGCGAGTCCCGGCGATGGGCGTAAACCAGAATATTCGTGTCGACCGCGATCACCCGCCGCGGCCCTCGTACATCAAAGCCTGGATTTCAGGCCACGCGTAATCCTTCGCCATCCCCTTGCCCCGGAACGACGCGTCCCGGAGCTTGAATGGTTTCCTGGGCCGGCCCTTTTGGACGACGCTCCGCAGCCCGTTCTCGACCACTTCGCGAAAGGTCAGTTCGTGCGCGGCGGCGTAGCGCTTTACTTCTTTGAATAGCGCATCGGAGATTTCCACCGTCGTCTTCATACCGGCATCCTATCACATATCAGCCATATATATGGGCCGTGAAATATGGGACTATGGGTATATGAGCGAGCTTCGCTGGCACCCGCTGCTGGAACAGTGGGTGGTGGTCACCACGCACCGGCAGGATCGTCCGCAGATGCCGTCCGGCTGGTGCCCCTTCTGCCCCGGTTCGGGGCGCGTCCCGGATTCCTACGACGTCGCCCTCTATCCGAACGATTTCCCCGCGTTTTCGTTCGACGATCCTAACGCCCCGGGCGCCTGCGACGTAGTGCTCTACAGTTCCGAACACACGCGTCTGCCGTCGGAACTCTCCATCAGCCAGTGGGAAAAAATCATCGCCTTGTGGACCCGCCGCACCTCCGAACTTACGTCGGATCCCCGCGTAAAGCACGTCATGATCTTCGAAAACGCCGGGGAAGCCGTCGGCGTCACGATGCCGCATCCGCACGGCCAGATCTACGCCTTCCCGTTCGTTCCGCCGCGCGTCGAAAAAGAGCTGGCATCCGTCGCCGCGTATCGAAAGAAGACCGGAGAATGCCTGTATTGTGCCATCCTCGCCGATGAAGAGAAGGCCAGCCGGCGCATCATCTCGGCAAGCGAGCACTTCGTCGCCTTCGCGCCCCACTTCGCGCGCTTTCCCTACGAGACGCTGATCTACACGCGCCGCCACGCTCCGGCTCTCGCCGATCTTCGTCCGGAAGAAGTGCAGGATTTCGCTGGGATCCTTAGCCGGATGCGCAAAAAATATGATGCCTTATTCGGATTTCCGATGCCCTTGATGATGGTCCTGCATCAATCCGAGCATTTTTACGTGGAATTTCTCCCGCTCCAGCGCAGCGAGAAAAAATTGAAATACCTGGCCGCCGTCGAATCGGCATCGTGGACGTTTTTGGACGACGTGACGTCGGAGCAGGCCGCCGAAGCTCTACGCCTCGCGCAGCCGGTTTCCTAAACGAAAGCGTGGGAGGGCTTTTAGCCGGCCCCAACACACATATTGGTCTCCTCAGGCCGTTTCGTAAGGCGCGAATCCGCCGCGCTGCATCGCCTCCCGCGCCGCGTTTGCGTTTTCTGGAGCGACATAAAAGAACGCGCCGACCCGTTCGCTGCGAAAGATGATGCCGCCGCTGTATTTGTCGGTCTCGACCAGGTAGTCGAGCCCGGCGTCCGTCAGCAGCTTCTCCAAGCCGAGCGCTTCCTTAAGCTTTTTGGCGACAAATACAAGAGCCAGTTCCTCGTCGCCAAAGAAATCCGGTTCGCGGCGCACGCCTCCGGCTATCCTCGCACGCGAGCCACGAAACCTTCGTACGCTTCCGGATTCTTTTTCTTTACGTACGCGGTGTAGGCCTCCGCCACCGTTTCCAGATTCTTGTAGTAATCCGGATCTTTCATTGCGACGCGCCACTCTGCCAGCAGCGGCTGCAGACGAACCCAGACAAACAGCAGTTCCCGTCCGCTCTGAAAAAACAGATCCTGATTCAAAACGCCGCCGGTAATGAACGACGCGACCATTTCCCAATACGTGGTCACCTGCCGCGCAAACGCGTTCGCCTCGGATCCGCCAGGGCAAAGCTTCTGATACTCCGCCATGGTTTTGACTTTGAAGTTCGCCGAAAACCAGGCGCGTGCCGCGCGCAGCTTCTCCTCGCGCCGCATCTCGTAGAGACGCAGAATCAGCCGCACATCATCGTAGGTCGCTTGAGCCATAAGACCTATCGTACTTGAGAATTCTTCAGGCCTGGACGCACAACACACTCATGCAGGCGGTCGCGACGCTGACGCACGATGAAGAGTTGCACTGGCTGGCCCTCCGCATGACGCCCGGACTCGGCACCCGCAAGACCGGTCAACTGATCGAATTCTTCCATTCCGCGACCGCGATTTTCCGGGCATCGCGATCCGAACTCGAAACCCTCGGCCTCTCGCCGAGCGTCGCACAAAGCATCGCAAGCGGCTGCGCATTTGAAGAGGCCGTCGATCAGCATCAGAAACTAGCCGCCTGCGGAGCCCAGCTCATTCCCGTCACCAGCGAGCGCTATCCGCCCCGGTTGCGCGACATTTACGATCCGCCGCCGGTTCTGTTTGCCCGTGGCAAAGTCGATCTGCTTCAGACACTGATGATCGGCGTCGTCGGAACCCGCCGGCCAACCGCTTACGGCACAACGGTCGCCCAGCGCCTGGCCAAGGACCTGGCGCAGGCCGGCCTGACCATCGCCAGTGGCATGGCCCGCGGTATCGATACTGCGGCCCATCGCTCCACCCTTGAGGTGGGCGGGTCCACCATTGCCGTGTTCGGCTGCGGCGTCGACGAGGTTTATCCGGCTGAAAACCGCAAGCTCTCCGAGCAGATCGCCGCAAGCGGGTTGATCCTGTCCGAATTCCCGATGTCGACCCCCGCCTATCCTCAGAACTTCCCCGTCCGCAACCGGATCATCAGCGGGATGAGCGCCGGGATCCTGGTCGTGGAAGGCGGCGAGTATTCCGGCTCGGCGATCACCGCCAAACTGGCCATCGAACAGAACCGGGAGGTCTTCGCCGTTCCCGGAAACATCACCTCGAAAATGAGCTGGGGGCCGAATTTGCTCATCAAACAGGGGGCTAAACTGGTCCAGGAATGGAACGATGTAGTGGTGGAATTGAAGCCTGAGGATCGCAGGAATCTGGTAGGGATCCTTCGTAACAAGATGAAAATAGGCCAGAAAGCGACCGGTGAATCCCCCGGACCCTCCCCGGCATCTCTATTCAGCAGCGGGGTGGCTCCAGTAGCTAAGGCCGTCCTAGGGGCGCTAAAAACGGACGCTCCGGTGGGCCTCGACCACTTGGTCGACACCCTGGGGGGCACCTCCCCCTCGGAGATCATCGCTACATTATTTGAACTGGAGCTGGCCGGGCTGGTCCGGCAGGTCCCCGGCAAGAGCTTTTTGCGAGTATGGGCAGACTGAAAGGCGTGTTGACAACGCCCCGTCGCCGAGCATGGTAAGATTTCGGTTGTTCGCAGGTCTCTCATACCCAGACAAGGTTAATACGCACTAACATGGCAAAGAATCTCGTGATCGTCGAGTCACCCGGGAAGGTGAAAGCGATCGGGAAGTATCTCGGAAAGCAGTTCCTGGTCAAAGCCTCCCTAGGCCACGTGAAAGACCTACCGAAAAAGGATCTGGCAGTCGATGTCGATAACGATTTCAAGCCGGTTTACGAGGTCATCGAAGGCAAGCGCAAGCTGATTGCGGAGTTAAAGCAGGCCGCCAAGGGCGCCGATAACGTGTACCTGGCGGCTGACCCGGATCGCGAAGGCGAAGCTATCTGCTTCCACCTTCAGGAGGAACTGAAGGAAAAGAAAAACGGCCCGAAAATCTTCCGGGTGATGTTCAATGAAATCACCAAGTCGGCGATTCTGAAGGCGTTTGAGAAGCCGGCGGCGGTAAATCTCCACCTGGTGGACGCTCAGCAGGCCCGCCGCATTCTGGATCGGCTGGTCGGCTACAAAATCTCGCCGCTTCTATGGGATAAAGTCCGCCGGGGCCTGTCCGCGGGTCGCGTCCAGACCGTCGCCCTGCGCCTGATCGTGGAACGGGAACGCGAGATCAAAGCGTTCCAAACCAAGGAGTATTGGACCATCGATGTCGGGCTGGCCGGCAAGAAGCCGCCGGCTTTCTCGGCTCATCTAGCCAAGAAGAACGACGAAAACATCGAGATCCCGAACGAAGCGAGCGCGAAGTCGATTGTCGATACGCTCGCGGAGACCGCCTACATCGTCAAGTCGGTCACCAATCGCGAGAAGCGCCGCAACCCGGCCGCGCCGTTCATTACGTCCACCTTGCAGCAGGAAGGCGCGCGTAAACTCCGGTTCAGCGTCAAGCGGACCATGATGCTCGCGCAGAAGCTGTATGAAGGCGTCGAGCTGTCGCCTGATGAAGGCGCCGTCGGCCTGATCAGCTACATGCGTACTGACTCGGTGCGCGTATCGAACGACGCGCTGGACGAAGTTCGTGGCATGATCCTGGAGCGCTATGGCGCCGACTACAAGCCCGCCAATCCGAATATCTATAAAGGTAAGAAGGACGCCCAGGACGCCCACGAAGCCATCCGCCCGACCTCGGTTCTGCGGACTCCGGAAAGCGTCGCCAGTTTCCTCGCCGAAGACGAGCTGAAGCTCTACCGGCTGATCTGGATGCGCTTCGTCGCATCGCAGATGACGCCCGCCGTCTTCGATCAGACCACCATCGACATCGACGCCAAGGGCAAGGACGGCGCCGCGTACTTATTCCGCGCCACGGGAAGCGTCCAGAAATTCGACGGCTTCTTAAAGGTGTACGAAGAGGGAAAAGACCAGAAAGACGAAGACGACGAGGAGCTGAAGCACAAGCTTCCGGTGGTTACTCAAGGCGAGACCCTGAAATTCCGGTCAATCGAGCCCGAGCAGCACTTCACCGAGCCGCCTCCGCGCTTCACCGAAGCGACGCTGGTAAAAGAGCTGGAAGCCGACGGCGTCGGCCGCCCCTCGACCTACGCGTCGATTCTTTCGACCATCCAGGAACGCGAATACGTCCGCAAGGAAGGCGGCAAGTTCTTTCCCACGGAACTCGGCATGGTCGTCGCCGAGCTGCTACTCGAAAGCTTCAACGATCTGTTCGACGTCACCTACACGGCCCGTATGGAAGCCGAGCTCGACGAGATCGAAGAAGGCAAACTCGACTGGCGCATGGCCATGAGCGAGTTCTACGAGCGCTTCCAAAAAGACCTGGACCACGCGGCCACGCACATGACCGACATCAAGCGGATGGAGGTCGCCACCGACCTGATCTGTGAGAAGTGCGGCAAGCCGATGGTCATCAAGTGGGGCCGCCACGGCAAGTTCATCGCGTGTACCGGCTATCCCGATTGCACCAATACGCGCGAGCTGCCCGCTGAAGACGGCACCATCTCCGAACAAGACGAGACCACGTATTGCGAGAACTGCGGACGTCCCATGGTGCTGAAGAAGGGCCGCTTCGGACAGTTTCTCGCGTGTACCGGCTATCCGGACTGCAAGACCACGAAGCAGCTCGGCGCAGGCCAGAAGCAGCAGGATGTCCCGCTCGAGGATAAGTGCCCGCAATGCGGCAATAATCTGGTGCGCAAGTACGGCCGCTACGGCGAGTTCGTCGCGTGCAGCAACTATCCAACGTGCAAGTTCGTCAAGCAGAAAACCATCGGCGTGAAATGCCCGAACTGTTCTGAAGGAGAAGTGGTCGAGCGCCGCTCCAAGCGCGGCAAGACTTTCTTCGGCTGCAATCGGTACCCGGAATGCGATTTCGTCGCCTGGGGCAAGCCGATCCCCGAAAAATGCCCCGATTGCGGCGGCAGCTATCTGATCGAGAAATTCCTCAAAGCCGGCCCGGTCGCGCAGTGCCCGAACGCCGAGTGTAAATTCAAAAAGCCCATCGTCGTCGCGAGCACGGACGAAAAAAGCGAAGTCGAGGCCGTCGTCTAAATGGCCGAAGCAGTCGCGCAGACTCCTCCAGCCCCCGACTACGGATTGGATGCGCCCATCGTTGTCAGGCGGATGTTCTCGCGCGGCGGCTGGGCGCTGGTGATCGGCCTCGCCGTATTCTTCATAAACCACGACGAGTATCCCGAGCCGTCGGCGCGACTGCTCGGCGTGCTGGGATCGATCGGCCTGACGTTTATCGCGGTTGGGGCGTTCATGGTCTGGTCGAGCCGCGTCGGGAAAATGCGGCTGCGCGATAAACTGCTGGACTCTCTCCAACTGAAAGGCGATGAGAAAATCCTGGACGTCGGCTGCGGCCGCGGCCTCCTTCTGATCGGCGCCGCCAAGCGGCTGAAGTCCGGCAAAGCGACCGGGATCGACATCTGGAGCCAGGAAGATCTATCCTCCAACTCCGCCGACGCCACCAAGCAGAACGCCAAAATCGAAGGCGTCTCCGATCGCGTGCGCATCGAAAACGGCGACGCCCGAAAACTCGTCTATCCCGACAACAACTACGACGTCGTGTTATCGAGCCTGGCGATCCACAACATCCCCGATTCTCAGGAACGGGAACAAGCCATCCGCGAAATGTGGCGCGTCCTGAAACCCGGCGGCCGCATCCTGATCTACGACATCTTCCGCACCGGCGAATACGCCAAGATACTGCAAGAGAGCGGCGCCCAGGACGTGACCGAATCACCGATGGAATTTCTATGGTGCGTCCCGTCGCGAAGTTTGACCGCGCGGAAATAAGAAATTGGCCGTTAATAAACGGGAATGAACGTCAATGTCGTATTAACGTTGATTCCCGTTCATTAACGGCCAAGTAGGAGCCTTGCCGTGCGCGCGTGGCTGGCCGACTCCAGCACACAGCGCCGCGAACCTTCCCGGCCTTCCACCCGCACGGCGCCACCGTTCCCCGTAACCCGGTACGCCGTATGAGCCCCATGATGCCAAAGCAGTGAATCCAGCGGCCAATCCGAATCGGCGATCATACGGATCCCGTTCTGGCCGATAAGAATCGTCATCTCGGAGCAGGAACCCGCTGATTCGGCAGCCTTTAGGATATTTTCAGCGTCTTCTGCGAACCGGCTCACGGATTACATATCGCGAACCCGGGCCGGAATTCTAGTAATACGTCCTCACCAGCCATTCCGCGACCAGGGCCGGTTTCTCCCGCCCCTCCACGTCGACCGTCACGCCCCATGCGATCTCGACCCCGCCGTCGAAATCTTTAATCGAATTGAGCGTGAACCGTCCACGAACCCGTTTCCCGGCCGGCACCGCGCTCGGAAATCGTAGACGATTGAAGCCGTAGTTGATCCGCAACTTGAAATCGCCGGTAAGCTCCACCGCTTCCCGAGCCAAAGCGCTGATCAGCGCGACTGTCAGAAATCCATGCGCGATCGTATTCTCATACGGCGATTCGCGCTGCGCACGGTCGACATCGATGTGAATCCACTGATCGTCGCCCGTGACCGAGGCGAAGCGATCGATCTGGTCCTGCTCAATTATGCGCCAG
>Ga0070731_10004667_pt1 | contig 11651 bp, 10 predicted proteins | sample Coa_R1_2_FD_66448 | JGI IMG/M metagenome (GOLD analysis project Ga0070731, IMG submission 66448) | Surface soil microbial communities from Centralia Pennsylvania, which are recovering from an underground coalmine fire - Coalmine... | ecosystem: Environmental > Terrestrial > Soil > Unclassified ... | reverse complement strand
GGGGTTTGTGTACTATCTCCGAACGACTTTCAACAACGTAGCCACTGCGATAACCACCTCGACGACCACCCCAGCCTGCCTGGAACTAGTCGGAAGCACGACCGCCGAAGAAAACGGCATCACCAGCATAGTCGGCAGCATTAGAAATACGTGTGACCGCAAATACGGCAACGTAACCATCGCCTTCAAGCTCGACCGCCAGCAAGGCGATGACACCCTCCCCGCCGGCCAAGCCTTCGCCTACGTCCGCGACCTCCAGCCGGGCGACACCCAGCAATTCAAAAGCGTCCTCCCCGTCTCCAAGGAAGCCACCTACCGCCTAGACCAAATCTCCGCCTTCTAACATTGCGGGGCAGGCCTCGGCCTGCGGCGGCCTCGCAAGCCCCATCCTGTCGCTGGCAACCATTCCCTCGTCAACGCCCCTCCCACAAAAGCTACAAAGTCCTGACGCACAGTATGCTTAGAGAAGTCTGTGCACGCGCAAATTCAACCTGGAGAGATCCTCGCTGACGAATCAGAAGAGATCGGCCTCTCAGCAAAAAGCCTGGGAGATGTTCAACCATGAGTATCGAAATCTGGCAGTTCCCCAGTTCGGCGACAAAAGCTGACTTGATTTCAACGCTAAAAGAACTTGGCTTTAGCCAGGGCGAGAACATATTCTTCCCGGGACCTACAGGAACCGTCCATATGTTTTGGAAAGAACCCAGAGACTTCGTATCGACCAGCGGAGTAGATGCTTCGGTGTTCCCGCTCGATGCGAATGGGAAGCGTGTTTGGAAGACCTCAACCGAGTGGGGCCTGCGAACCCGCACTTCAGTCTGGGCTACGACCTTCGATCAGGAGCGGCAGAATGAAACCGTCCGACGGGTGAGAAAGGCTTTTGGCGGTACATTCTATAACGATCATTTTGGCTATAACCGGTACATCGTAACCGCGAAGCGGAAAAGCACCCCGGCCAGCCGCGGAATCTACGGTGTCTTAACGCTCGTTCTATCGGAATTGGACTCGGTAGAATACGCTCTACCACCTCAAATCGCACACGAACTGGTCACACCCCAAGGCGTTATCACAGACGATAACGACAAGACTGGAATTCTAAGGTTCACGAAACGGCTCGACCCGACCCGTGTGCTCCTTAACGCGTTGATCGCTTTTCTTGTAGCCTCAATCGAGCATTTCTTCCGAGAAACATTCCAAATCCTTGTGCGTTATGACCCCGAAGCCCGGCGCAAGATTGAGAAACAGAATAAGAAGGCCTCTTTTGCAGAGTTAGTGTCCGTCAGCAGAGGCGAACTGACCGTTGAGGAAATTGTGTCTGGCTGGTACAGCTTTCAAAACATCGATAGCATTCAGCGGGCCTTCGACGACGCCCTTGGGATCGATATTCTGAGACTACTCAGGCGCCGCAAGAAGGTGCGAGGCAAGCTACCCCTAATGCACGAATTCCTCGCCGATCTAATCGCGCAGAGGCACCGCGTAATCCACCACTTTTCGTTTGACCGCGACCTCGACCGAGATGGTTTTCTCGATCTGCTGCATTCCACGCGGGTGTTGATTCAATCCGCCGCAGATGAGATTGAAAGAAAGCTGGGCCTTCCGCTGGGACCCGGTTGACAAGGACCTGGCCGCTAACGAAACATCTCACTGACTTCCTAGCAGCCTTTTCGCTCCTGTCCTCAGCAATTTGGGCTTCCGAGCCGACACGAAGTCATTAGCACCGGCCCCATACTCGCAGGATGCCAACCCGCTGCACAACTCCAATTCGCTTGGGTTCGTCTCGTACGTCAGCATTCTTCGGACGTTTCCCGCAGACCATGCTATCTTAGTCATTTCCCCTTTAAACATGCCCACTCCCACCCCCATCACTGTCGCCCACGGCGACGGCATCGGACCCGAAATCATGGCCGCCACGCTGCACATCCTTAAGGAAGCCGGCGCGGCCCTCGACATCGAAACCATCGAAGTCGGCGAGAAGGTTTACCTCACCGGCAACACCTCGGGCATCGCGCCCAGCTCGTGGGAATCGCTCCGCCGCACCAAGGTGTTTCTCAAGGCGCCCATCACCACGCCCCAGGGCGGCGGCTATAAGAGCCTGAATGTCACTACGCGCAAGATGCTCGGCCTCTACGCCAACATCCGGCCCTGCGTCTCCTACTATCCCTTCGTGCGCACCAAGCACCCCGTGATGGATCTGGTCGTCGTCCGTGAAAATGAAGAGGACCTCTACGCTGGCATCGAGTATCAGGTCACCCCCGACGAAATCGTCGCGCTCAAAGTCATCTCCCGGCCGGGGAGCGAAAAAATCGTCCGCTACGCCTTCGAGTACGCCATGCAGTACAAGCGTAAAAAGGTCACCTGCTTCACCAAGGACAACATCCTGAAGATGACCGACGGCAGCTTCCACAAGATCTACGACGAGATCGGCGCAGAATATCCCGAGATCGAAAAAGAACATTGGATCGTCGATATCGGCGCGGCGAAAATGGCCGACACGCCCGAAGCCTTCGACGTCATCGTCATGCCCAACCTTTATGGCGACGTCCTCAGCGACGTAGCCGCGCAGATCGCCGGTTCCGTCGGCTTGGCGGGATCGTCCAATATCGGTAGCCAGGCCGCGATGTTCGAAGCCATCCACGGTTCCGCCCCGCGCCGCGCCGGTCAGAATCTCGCGAACCCCTCCGGCCTGCTCCACGGAGCCCTTCTGATGCTGGTCCACATCGGCCAGATCGAAGTAGCCGAGCGCATCCACAACGCCTGGCTCCGTACCATGGAGGACGGCGTTCACACCTACGACATCTTCACCGAGTCAGTCAGTAAACAGAAAGTCGGCACGAAAGAATTCGGCGATGCGGTAGTGAAGCGCCTCGGCCAGAAGCCGCAAACGCTGAAGCCCGTCCAGTACTCGACCACTCCGCGCCCCCCGCTAAAGCCGCCCGTTCCCAGGCCCGCTCCGAAAATGGATCTGGTCGGCGTGGATGTCTATATCGAGTGGCCCAGCCGCGAACCGAACAGCCTGGCCGCCGTGATCGGCAAAGCGTCCGGCGATGGCCTGACGCTGGAAATGATGGCCAACCGCGGAGTAAAAGTGTGGCCCGAGGGCTCGCCCCAAACCCTCTGCACCGACGATTTCCGCTGCCGCTTCCTAAGCTCTGCAGGAACGAGCGCGAGCGTAACGCCCAAGCAGATCGTAGCGTTGCTAGATCGGGTAGTAGCGCTAAATCTCCCCATCGTAATGACCGCCAACCTCCGCAACTTCGACGGCAAGCAGGGATTCACCCTGGCACAAGGACAATAAAATGGTCGCCGTAATCATGGGCAGTAAATCCGATTGGGAAGTCATGCGCCACTGCTGCGACGTCCTGACCCACTTCGGCGTCGAGCACGATAAGCGAGTCCTCTCCGCCCACCGCACCCCTCACGCCGCCGCCGAATACATCTCGGGAGCCGAGCAGCGCGGCGTAAAAATAATCATCGCCGCCGCCGGCGGAGCAGCCCATCTGGCCGGAGTAGCCGCCGCCCACACGATCCTGCCGGTCCTAGGCGTCCCCATGGAAAGCGCCTCGCTTAAAGGAATGGACTCGCTCCTCTCCACAGTCCAAATGCCCGGCGGAATCCCCGTAGGAACTCTAGCGATCGGCAAACCCGGAGCCACCAACGCCGCGCTTTTGGCGGTAGCCATCCTAGCCCTCAGCGACCCCGCACTTAACAAAAAGCTGAAGACCTACCGAGCGGAACAAACCCAGAAAATCTTAAGCGAAACGCTTTAAACCGACCGGTTGTTTTCCACCCCCGAGCCGTCTATTATCAGGGCATGCTTGCGAGACTGGCCGCCCTAACGGTACTCATTACAATGGTTGCACTGCCTTGCTCAATGATTTTCGGCAAGAGCAGTTATCAGAAAAACCGTCGTTCGGACACACCTCTTTTTCGCTTTGAGCAGAACAACAAGGCCGGTTATATCGATGCACATGGGAAAATTGTAATCCCTCCAACACTCGACATCGGTTGGTTCGCCGAAGAAGATTTCGTGGAAGGCTTGTCCCCGGCACGTAAGGGTGAGAATTGGGGCTTTATCGATGTTAAAGGCAACTGGGCGGTGAATCCCCAGTATTGGAGGGTGGAACCGTTTTCGGAAGGGCTTGCCGCCGTAACTTTGCCTGTCGATACTAATTTCGCCACCGCTTATATTGATAAGTCCGGGCAGACTGTGATTTCGCTTCCCGATCGCGTAACCGAATCCGGACCGTTCTCCGAAGGACTTGCGGCGGTCCGAAGTGTCGGTTACACCAGCGAAGGAAAGGTCGGCTATATAGATCGGTCGGGGAAGCTCGTCATTCCCTATCAATTCGCTTCCGGCGGAGCCTTTCATGAGGGATTAGCCGCCGTCGTGCTCGACGGCAAATGTTATGTGGAGGACTACGACGGAGGCGCCAGAGGCACGCCTCCATCCGTGCCTGCTGCGACAAGCTGCGGAGGTGTACCATCGGGAATCGCCAAGAAGTGCGAGGAAGGATTCATCGACCGCACCGGCAAGGTAGTTTTTTCATTTGACGGCATCCGCGGTTTCTCCGAAGGTCTCGCCGCTGTGGAGAAAAGCGGAAAGTGGGGTTTCATCGCTCCCTCTGGAAACCTTCAGATTGAACCTCAGTTTGAAGCAGCCCGTTCCTTCAGCGGAGGCTTGGCAGCCGTGCGGATCGCAGGTAGATGGGGCTATATCGACCGTACTGGGCGGGTGACCATCAGAGCCAAGTATTCGAAAGCCGATGATTTTTCCGATAGTGCGGCCTTAACCGACCAGGGCTATATCGACAGGCTCGGAAACGCGATAGCATCCCCGCAAGGCGCGACTCCGTTCGTTCAAGGCCTCGCTCATGTCATGCTTGGCGAGAATGAATTTGGATACATGAATCATGCGGGCAAGATTGTTTTTAGATATCGCGCCGAACCAACTAAACCATCGATGCTGCCGTACTCTGACAGGTAGAACGGACATCACGCGAAGATCTGGTCGACCACAACGCTCTTACCGGGCGCGAAAAACAGGGGAATCTTGTCCCCCGATTTGTAAGTCACGCTGCGCCCATCCGGAGTGTAAACTTCGACTTCGCGGTGGTCCTGATCCACAGCCCAGAATTCCTTCGAACCGTTTTCAAGACAAAGTTTCTTCTTCTCGCGAATCTCCGCGACGGTGTTAGACGGAGACAACACTTCGATCACCAGATCGGGCGCTCCCTGCAAATTGCCCTTGGCCGGAATGCCGTCCCAACGGGCGCGGAAGAGAAACGCGACATCTGCAATCCAATACTCATGATCAGCTATTGGGCGGAAGCCGAACTCGGTACCAACGATTCCCGCAGCGGCGGCGGGTCCGTGCAACAAATCTCTCAGGTTGTGTTGCACCCTGTAATGTCCATGCTTGGCAGGGGGCACTTCGAGCACGTCTCCATGATGCAGTTCCAGACGTGCGCCCGGGGGATCGGGCAGCTTCTCGAACTCCGCGAAGGTCATCAACCGCGTCGTACTGGATGCCACAACCAACTCCTGTCTCAATTGTAGTTGCCCGGAAACGATCAAAGACTCATCCCCCCATCGATCAGAATCTCGCTGCCGACCGTGAACGCGGCCTCGTCAGAAGCCAGGAACACGACCGCTTGGGCGATCTCGCTTGGATTCCCGAATCGCTTCGCAGGAACTTGCGCCTCGATAGAGGCAGCCACCGTTTTGAGGTCGGCCTCCGAGAATCCGAGCTTGCCGTAAAGCGGCGTAGTGATCGGACCAGGGCTAACGGCATTCACCCGAATACCGCGCGAAATCAGCTCTCCCGATAGCGTCCGCGTAAAGGAGAGAAGAGCAGCCTTGGATGCTCCATAAACACTGGAGTTCGGCATCCCGATGTGCGCGTTCACCGACGTGTTCAGCACAATCGACGCCGGATTGGCGAAGATCGGCAACAGCGCCTGAATCAGGAAGAACGCACCCTTCACGTTCAGCGCGAACGTTCGATCGAATGCGGCCTCGTCCCACTGGTCGACGGGTTTCAATGCCGCGATCCCCGCGTTGACAAACAAAACGTCCAGTCCTCCAAACGCCGCTCGGACCATCTCGGCCAGCGTTTTTTGTCCCGGCACTTCGCTTGCGTCCGACGAGATCACCAGCACGTCGCTCCCAAGCTCCTTACGAGCGTCGTCCAGAGTTTTCGGATTAGTCCCGGTGACCGCGACCCGCGCTCCTTCTTTCACGAACAGCCGGGCCGTTTCGATTCCAATACCAGTCGTCCCCCCAGTGATCAGTGCCCGCTTGCCTTTAAGTCTGTCCATTCGTCTCCTTCATCTTTGAATCGATTATCTCCCAGCGGAGCCTGCGTTTCCCTCCAAAAACCGCGACACTAGAAGTACCGCCCCTCGACCGATGAAAATCTGCTACCTCGACGCCTTCTCTGGAATCAGCGGTGACATGACCGTAGGAGCCCTGCTCGATGCCGGCGCCTCTACCGATGCGCTAATCGACGCTCTCCGCTCTCTCGACACAGGCGCGCGTTTTGAAGTCGAGAAAACGAAACGTGGAGGCGTCGCAGCGTCGAAATTCCGGGTCCACCTCGACTCCGCCCCCCAGAAACATCGCCACCTCCAGCACATCCTGGCGATGATCGACCGCGCCCCCATCGCCTCTCGCGCGAAGTCCAACGCGTCTCTAGTTTTCACCCGCCTAGGCGAAGCCGAAGCCGGCGTCCACGGCGTCCCCATCGAAAAAGTCCACTTCCACGAAGTAGGCGCAGTCGATTCCATCGCCGATATAGTAGGAGCCTGCATCGCCCTCGACCTTCTGGGCGTCGAGCAAATCCACTGCTCCGCGATCAACGTCGGCAGCGGCACAGTGCAAACCGAACACGGCACGCTCCCTGTCCCCGCCCCCGCGACGGCAGCGCTCCTCGCGGGAAAGCCGATCTACGCCCGCGGTCCCGAGGTCGAATTAACCACGCCCACCGGCGCGGCGCTCGCGACGCTAGCCGCAACTTTTGGCCCCGTCCCCGCGATGCGCATCGCCAGCATCGGCCACGGCGCGGGCGATCGCGATTTCAAGCAGCAGCCCAACGTCCTGCGCGTCCTGATCGGCGAAAGCACCACCGTCCCCGAAGCAACTTTGGTGAGTGTGATCGAAGCCAACATAGACGACTCCACTCCTCAGATCCTCGGCTACGCGCTCGAAAAACTCATGGACGCTGGAGCTCTCGACGCCACCCTCCAGCCCCTGCAGATGAAAAAGAATCGACCAGGCTCGTTGCTGCGCATCATCGCCAAGCCCGAAGATCAAGAACGCCTAGCCCAAATCATCTTCGCCGAAACGTCCACACTCGGACTCCGCATTCACGCCGCCGAGCGCCGCATCGAACATCGCCACATCGTGGAAGTCGAAACGCCCCTCGGCAACATTCGCGGCAAAGTCTCATCGCAAGGAACCTTCACTCCCGAATACGACGACTGCCGAGCTATCGCCGAGCGAACCAACACGCCTCTGCCGCGAGTCTTCGCCGCCGCGCACGAAGCCTTTCTCAAGAATCCGAAATGAAGAAATACTACTTAACCACGCCCATCTACTACGTCAACGCCGCGCCCCATATCGGCCACGCTTACACGACCATCGCAGCCGACGCGATCAAGCGCTGGAAGCAGATGCAAGGCTACGACGTGATCCTGACCAGCGGCACCGACGAACACGGCCAGAAAATCGAGCGCGCCGCCGCCGCGGCCAACAAGTCTCCACAAAAATTCACCGACATAATTTCCGCCGAATTCCGCGATCAATGGAAGGCCCTCGGTCTAAGCATCGACCGCTTCCAGCGCACCACCAGTCCCACCCACGCGCCCGTGGTTAAGGATCTTTTCGAACGCTGTCTGAAAAACGGTTATGTCTACAAAGGCACGTATACCGGCCAATACTGCGTCTCCGACGAACTCTACGTCACCGACGCCAAACCCGGCGACCCCTGCCCCGATTGCGGCCGCATCACCGAAACCGTCACCGAGGAGAATTACTACTTCAAGCTCTCCGCTTTCAAGCAGCGCTTGCTCGACCTCTTCGAACAACAGCCCGACTTCCTTCTTCCCGAAACGCGCCGCAATGAAGTACTCGCGTTCCTCAAAGGCGATCTCAAGGATCTCTCCATCAGCCGTACCACCGTAAAATGGGGCATTCCCGTTCCCAATGAAGACAAGCACGTCTTCTACGTTTGGTTCGACGCGCTCAGCACCTACATGAGCGCCGTCGCCGGCGAAAATCTCTGGCCCGCCGACCTTCACCTGATCGGCAAGGAAATCGCCCGCTTCCACGCCATTTATTGGCCCGCGTTCCTTTGGGCCGCCGACCTCCCGCTCCCCAAGCGCATCTACGCGCACGGCTGGCTGCTCTTCGAAAACGACAAAATGAGCAAGTCGCGCGGCAACATGAAGCGCCCTCTGCCCATCGCTCAAGTAATGGGTGTCGACGCCCTGCGCTACTTCCTGCTGCGTGAAGTAGTGTTCGGCCAGGACGGCAACTTCAGTTACGACGCCGTGGTGCAGCGCTACAATTCCGACCTTGCCAACGGCCTGGGTAACTTGGCGAGCCGAACCCTCGCGCTGATTCACCAGAACTGCGGCGGAAAGATTCCGGCCGGCCCCGGCGACCCCGAAATCGCACAAGCCGCGGCAGTGGCCGTCGATAGCGCCAGCGACTCGTTCGACCAGCTCAACTTCTCCAAAGCCCTCGAAACCATCTGGAGCCTGATCGGTGCAGTCGATAAATTCATTGTCGAGCGAGCCCCTTGGAAACAAGCCAAAGCCGGCGAGACTGCGGCGCTGAACGAAACTCTCTACACCGCCGCCGAAGCCCTCCGCATCGTCACCGCGCTGGTCTACCCGGTCATCCCGGAATCCGCAGCCAAAATCTGGAAGCAACTCGGCTACCACACGCCCCTCGAAGCAATCCGCGTCGCCGACTTAAAATGGGGCGGACTCGCCGCAGGCCAGGAAACCGAAACACCGACAGGAGTATTCCCCAGAGCCGACCCAAAATTGGTAATCAATCAAATGGACGAAAAAGAATCCGCCGAACTAATCCGTCAACAAGCCCTGCTGGGCAAGACCGCGCCTCCGCCCGAAGCAGCCGAGCCCACATCCGGCACGCCCCAGATCACCATCGACGACTTCGTGAAAGTCGACCTCCGCGTAGGCCAGGTAAAATCCGCCGAGCCCGTGAAAGGAGCCGACAAGCTCCTCCATCTCTTCGTCGATATAGGCGAGCCTCAACCGCGCTCGATCGTAGCCGGCATCGCGACCGCCTACAAACCCGAAGCGTTAGTCGGCCGCAAGGTAGTGATCGTAGCCAACCTGGCCCCCCGCAAACTTCGCGGCGTGGAATCGCAAGGCATGATCGTAGCCGCGTCGCTCGAAGGCGGCAGCCCCGTGCTAGCGAGCTTCCTCGAAGAAGTCCCCATCGGCGCTCGTCTCAAATAAACGTGATCGACTCCCACTGCCACCTCGACAACGAACAATTCAATCCCGACCGCGAAGCCGTTATCGAACGCGCCCTGGCTGCCGGCGTCGACCGCATGGTAGTGATCGGCACCGGCGATGGCCCGCCCGACCTCGAAGCAGGAATCCGCCTGGCCGACCGTTACCAAGCCATCTACGCCACAGTGGGCGTTCATCCTCACGACGCCGCAAAAGCCTCGCCCGAAACCTTCAAGCACCTGTCCGAATTCCTCACCCACAAAAAAGTAGTAGCGCTAGGGGAAATCGGTCTCGACTATCACTACGACTTCTCCCCCCGCGAAGTCCAGCGCGCGGTGTTCATAGAACAAATGCAAATCGCCGCCGGCGCCCGTCGCCCGATAGTGATTCACACCCGCGAAGCCTGGGAAGATACTCTGGCTCTTCTCGAGCAACACTGGAAACCCACCGGACTAGGCGGGATCATGCACTGCTTCTCCGGCGCTCCCGCCGAAGCCGACCGCTGCTTGGCACTAGGATTCCATCTCAGCTTTGGCGGCATAGTCACGTTTCCGAAAGCGCTGGACGTGCAGGCCTCCGCGACCCACGTCCCCGCCGACCGCCTCCTGATAGAAACCGACGCCCCCTACCTGGCCCCCGTCCCGCGCCGCGGAAAACGCAACGAACCGTCGTTCATAGTGGAGACCGCTCGCAAACTGGCGGAACTTCGCCAAACAACGCCCGAAGCAATCGCCGAGCAGACCACCACGAATTTCCTCACCCTGATTACCAGATAATCACGATTTTTTTACATAAGATCACGAACGCCGGCCCCTGGTTGCGTATCTAACCATATGGGAGAGACTTCATGACTACGCTATCCAGCTTCTTCAAGGGATCCGATACGCGGTTCGGTGTATTCTATCCAAGCCACTACCTGATCGCTCTTTTTCCTGACGTGAAGGTCGCAGAACGGGCGGAAAGAAAGCTCCTGAGCTGCGGGTTTAAGAATGACAACGTAGTCGCCGTGTCGGGCGAAGAGCTGCTGCACTACGCCGAAGACAGTATAAGAGAACACGGCGTCTGGGCGCTGCTGATGCAGGAACTGTCGCGGATGTTCGCAACTGAGGAAGTATACGCCGATCAGGACCTGGATCTAGCTGCCCACGGTGCCGCACTCCTCGCCGTGTATTGCCCCAGTGGGACGGCGAAAAACAAGGCCTGGGCTCTGCTTGAGCCCCTTGGTCCGCTGGCCGCCCGTTACTATGCATTCAGCGGCGTCGAGCACTTGACCGGCGAGTATCGCCCCTGACCGCAGGTCAGCGCTTCGCGGCAGCCTGCGTCTTCCGCTCCGGCGGAGTTTTCGATCCGGGCGGGTAGATCAGGATCGCGACTTTGTCGCCGCTTTCCAATTCCTTGTTCTGCGTCTTCCCCAGTCCGATGGTCTTGAGTCGCGTATCGTCAAGCTTGTAGTTTTGGGCCAGGTAATCGCGAACCACCATCGTGCGCGCTTCCGTCAGAGTGCGGTCTTTCTCCGAATCGCCCTTCGGTCCCGATGAAGCCGCCACCACGGCCAAACCGAATTTTTCGTCTTCCAGAAACTTGCCCGCATCCTTTAGGCTTTTTGGGTTCTTGAGCTTGGCCGTATCCGGCTTGTCAAACAGTTGTTTGGAATCGAAAACAAATGTTCTTATGGACGGTTCAGCCGGTAAACTTGCGATTTCATATTTCGTCAATTCATCGGAGTCTTCATATCCACGCTTATTGAAAAACCCTCGCAACAGGAAGTTGTGTTTAAGAGCTTCCATATTGTCGCTGAAAGACGCCGCGCCAGCGCGAGCCTGTTGGTACACCGACTTGTCATTGACCAACGCTCCCAGGCTTCCCTGGCCTTGATCGATCTTCGCACTGATCGATTTCAGCTTGTCCGACGTAGCATCAACGTTCTGAACCGCGTCGCTGGTCGTATCCAGAATCTGATTGGTCTTCTTGATGAGATCGGCGAAGTCCGTAGGGGCTTCACTCGCAATGGTCTGTCCATCTCGAATTCTCTGCGCTCCCTCAGACCCGAACGAGACCTCTACGTATTTATCGCCAACCAATCCTTCTGATCGAATCGAAGCAACCGAGTCCGCCTTGATAATGTCCCGTGTTCCACTCGCCAGATCCATGACTACGGTGATT
>Ga0070731_10004666_pt1 | contig 11651 bp, 11 predicted proteins | sample Coa_R1_2_FD_66448 | JGI IMG/M metagenome (GOLD analysis project Ga0070731, IMG submission 66448) | Surface soil microbial communities from Centralia Pennsylvania, which are recovering from an underground coalmine fire - Coalmine... | ecosystem: Environmental > Terrestrial > Soil > Unclassified ... | reverse complement strand
ATCCCGCAGATTTTGTGACACGGCGGTGATCGCATCACTTTGATTTATCGAAAATGCTACTACCGGAGCAAATGTTTTGTCCCGTCCAACCAGGGTGATATCGGTTCCATGCAAGGTGGTGATAACCGGAATATGTTTCCCTTTTGCTTCAAGAATTTTTTTTGCCAGATATGCTGCCGACGCATGTGGAATGGCATAATGTACATGCAACAGATCCAGTTGATTGTTGGTGATGACATCAACCATCGCACTGGATAATGCTGTCTCGTAGGGCGGATAATCAAACAATGGATAGGTAGTTACCCTGACTTCGTGATAAGTGATATTCGCGTTAAATTCATTTAACCTCACCGGTTGCTGATAGGTGATAAAGTGTACCTGGTGACCTTTATCGGCCAGTGCCTTTCCCAATTCAGTTGCCAAAACTCCGCTTCCGCCAAAAGTTGGGTAACAAACAATTCCGATGCGCATGGTTAAAATTTGAGAAGTTTTTTATAAGGAAAAAGCAAAAATAAAAGGTAAAAATAATTGCTTGCGGGGAGCTTTGATTTTTTATTTTTCGTGACCGGCGTTTATTCCTGCCCAGCATCGTCGCCTCATCGGCCGCAGCGCAATGAGACCATCACCCGGTCCACAGATTTCAAAAAGCGCTGATCCCGGACTTTTTACTTTTTAATTTTTAATTTTTACTTGTGTTATCTTTAGCGAAAATTAACAGCAATGATTCGTTTATTGTTCACCGTTTGTAATATTTTATTTTCTTTCGCATTGTTTGCACAAAATGAGGATTCCATATTAATACGCAGGATAGCAGATGACGTTTTGGTTAACGGAACGGCATACAGCAACCTGCACACGCTCACAAAAAAAGTGGGTGGCCGGTTAACAGGTTCCCCTCAAATGTATAAAGCCGAAGCGTGGGGTGAACAGGCTTTGAAAGATGCCGGCGCAGATAAAGTTTTCCTGCAGGCCTGCAATGTGCCACGTTGGGTTCGCGACGGTAAGGATGAGGCGAGACTGATCGAAGGCGGCAAAGAAGAATCGATGTACGTTCTTGCATTGGGAAATTCGGTTGGCACAGGTGCAAAAGGAATAACAGCACCTGTGATTCAGGTTAATTCTTTTGATGAGTTGGAACAAAAAAAAGATGAGATCAAAGGGAAAATTGTTTTCTACAATTACCCGTTCAATCCGAAATTTATTGAAACATTTCGGGGTTATGCGGATGCTGTTCGTTATCGTGGTGGTGGTGCAAGCCGCGCGGCAAAATATGGAGCAGTGGCGGTTCTCGTGCGTTCAATCACCAATTCAACAGATAATTTTCCGCACACCGGAGCGATGCGTTATGACAATGCCAATCCAAAAATTCCGGCTCTGGCAGTCGGTTTATTGGACGCAGATAAACTTGCCGATGCGATCAGAAAAAATAACGGTGTGAAAGTTTTTGTAAAAACAAACGCACATACTTTGTCAGACACGCTCGGGCATAATGTTATCGGCGAACTTACGGGGACAGAATTCCCGGATCAATACATAACCGTTGGTGGTCACCTGGATTCATGGGATCCGGCTGAAGGTGCGCATGATGATGGCGCAGGTTGCGTGCATGCCATTGAAGTGTTGCGTTCCCTGAAGGCAACAGGCTACAAACCGAAACATACCATCCGTGTGGTGCTTTTTGCTGATGAGGAAAATCGTGGCGACGGAGGAACAAAATATGCTGAAGAAGCAAAAGCAAAAAATGAAAAACATATTTTTGGATTGGAAAGTGATGCCGGAGGATTTACCCCACGCTCCTTCAGCTTCATGATTCCGAAAGAGAAAGCAGAAATTATTCGGGGAAATTGGATTCCGCTGTTGCAACCCTATGGCGTATACCAGTTCACCATTGGTTTTGCCGGCGCAGATGTAGAGCCGCTCAATGCAGCACTCGGAACTCCGGCAGCAGAACTAAATCCTGATTCGCAACGTTATTTTGATTATCATCATTCACCGAATGATGTCTTTGAAAACGTGAATAAAAGAGAACTGGAACTTGGCGCAATCAATATGGCGGCATTAATTTACCTGGTAGACAAATATGGATTGTAACACGAACCCTGATCATCCAAAAATGTCAGCATGAAAAAATTCCTTACTTATACGATATTGATAATCGTCGCGGGCCTGCTCATTTTTTTTCTCGCACGTTACTACTATGTTTTTGGTGAAGGAGTAAAAGCGGGACAATTGAATTATGTGGTCAAGAAAGGATATATTTTCAAGACCTACGAAGGCAAATTGATTCAAAGTGGTTTCCGTGCTTCAACACCAGGCGCGGTGCAGTCGTACGAATTTGAATTCTCTATAGAAAATAAAAGAATCGCCGACACGCTCATGGTCAATAGCGGTAAAGAGGTTGAATTGCATTATAAAGAATACCTGGGTTCAGTTCCCTGGCGCGGGTATAGTGAATTTATTGTTGACAGCGTCATTTCAATACATGATGTGAAGTAGTCAGCGCCATGCCGGGACATCCGATGCCGGCAGCACTTAACAAAATCCTCTATAAGGATTGCCTGCCTGTTTCCGGCTAACCTGCATAAGCCCGCATGCTGTCCTTTGATTAGGAACTTCAGCACTCAGTCCGCAAACAAACAAAATATAGCCGGCCGTTTATGCAAATCGGGAAGATGATTCTTCCACGCTGCAATTGTTTTTGTCTTAACGAATTCTTCTGCAGCCGTAAGGTTTGCGGCAATGCAAAATCTTGTCGAAGGTTTACATATTTTTATAACGGTTTCCATTAACTGATTGTTCCGGTAAGGGGTTTCTATAAAAATCTGGGTGCAATTTTTTTTTCTGGATTCCATTTCTAAATCCTTGATTGACTGTATTTTTTGCGACTCTTCAATTGGCAGATAACCAACAAACTGAAAATATTGACCATTCATTCCGCTTGCCATCAATGTAAGCAGTATTGAGCTGGGGCCTACCAGGGGCCTGACCATTGACCCAAACTGGTGCGCTGTTTCTACCAATATCTGACCTGGATCGGCAACGCCCGGGCAACCCGCTTCGCTGACAATGCCAATTGTTTTTCCCTCTTTTAATTTCTCTAAAAAGATAGCTTTTTGCGCTGCTTCTGATTTGTGAATGGTGAACCATTCATAATCGTCAATCACCATCTCCTTCCATAAACTTTTTAAATACCGGCGGGTACTTCTTTGATTTTCAGTAAAAAAGACCTGGCATTCTCTTACCGCATCAACAACATAACCTGGAATCACATGGACGGACTGTTCATCAATAAATGCCGGAATAAGATATACTTTACCTTGGGTATTCATGGCTATTCCAGGTTCTGATGATATAAACTGATGGTAGCCGCAACCACGGCATAAGAAGGCGCTAAAAAAGGAATGAAATGAAATAGGTAAAAAACAAGGCCATTGCCCACAGCCAGTCCGCGCCGTTTTGCAATAAACGCAATACTCGCAGAAGGAGAAAGATTATGTCTTTCGCAACTGTAATCAAGCATCGAGAATCCGTAGTAGTAACATTCAACAAATAATGATATTAGTGGCGTAATCCATCCGATTAACGGAAAAAAGGAAAGAATTAGAATGGAGATCGTATAAACCGTTTGCCAGAACATATTCCTCAACGCCAGTTTTATTCCGCGACCCATGTCTTTGAGGAGTTGATTAAAGCTAAAAACAAATTCCCTGCCTTCGATGATCGCTTCCGTTCTTTCACTCAGGTATGCAAACAAAGGCGAACCGATTATCAAAAACAAGTATTTAAAAAGAGAAAAATAAAAAAATACCAGAATTAACCTCACCATAATCCCACCCATAATAAATAAAAAACTTAACGCGGCACTGTGTTGATGTTGCAGCCATTTCTCAATGCCGGTGATCTTGCTTAAATAAGAAACAGCAGCGTCAGCGGAATTCCAGAAAAAATACATCCCCATAAAAAAAAGAATGGTATACAAAATTCCCGGCGGTATAATCCATTTCCACAACTTATGTTTGCTGATAAATTGATGCGCTCTAAAGTATGATTGAATGGATATGACGATTTCTTTAAGCAATCAAAATGGATTTGGTTACATTCTTAATCAAGATACGACGATCGTTGGACGTTGAACCATGACAGCGTTTGACCTGAATTTTTTTTGATTTAAAAAGGGGCTGTTGATGGTTGATTCAGTCGAAGAACGCCCATCATTCAAAGGCAATCGGCCAACGAACAGTCAAACTTAAAATAATTTTACTGTTGAGCAAGATAAAAAAACTTGATGACTCTTTTTATAACCGCAATGATGTGGAAAAAATTGCTAAAGAGCTCCTCGGCAAAATTTTGGTTACAACATTTGACGGACTCCGTACATCCGGCAGGATTGTTGAAACCGAAGCGTACCGCGGAGAGGTGGATAAGGCCTCTCACGCGTATGGCGGAAGAAGGACAAAGCGAACGGAAATTCTCTATGGGGAACCAGGCACAGCGTACGTCTATTTGTGTTACGGAATTCATCATTTGTTTAATGTAGTAACAAATAAAAAAAACATTCCCCATGCAATTCTCATTCGTGCCCTGGAGCCGTTGGATGGAATTGACATCATGATGCAAAGAACAAAAAAAACAGTTTTGGATTTTACATTGACCAGGGGACCGGGAAACGTTTCCAGGGCATTGGGATTATTTACTCATCACACCGGCAAAAATTTATTGAAAGATGAAATCTTTATTGGCGATGATGGCTTCACACTAAAGAAAAAAGAAATTGAAATTACCAGAAGAATTGGTGTTGATTATGCCGCTGAAGATGCATTACTGCTTTATCGTTTCAGCATAAAAGGAAATAAATATGTTAGCAAATCCGTCACCCCTTGACAGCCGGCAGCGGCCTGCTAAAACTTCGGACACGGAACCTGTTTGCGTCCATCGCTGGCCTTTTTAATATAGATAAGTGAAAGTTCAATACCACCACGGCTTTCCGAGGCGGTTTTTAAGGAGGATACGTTAACGTCGTAAGTCAGTCCCAATGTGAAACTTCCAAAATCAATCCCTACATAGGGAATCCAGGCATCAATTAAATTACTGAAACGCACCCAGCTCCCAACATAAAAATTGGTAGGGTTGTCATTGTCATTATTGACATTAACTGACCATGCACCTCCAAGCACCACATCTGTTGCATTATCCTGCCTGCTGTACAATCCGCTAAAATGAAGATAGCTCGTTGAGCCTTCAATCGGTTGTGAAAGTCCCCCGTGCAGGGTGAAACGAGGATGCAAGGTATAGGTATCGTCTCCCAAAAAAGATTCGTGCGGCCGATTAATGTGATACAATGACGTTCCTACATAATAATTATTTGCGCCGTTGGTCGTAAAATTATAGAGCAACCCAAAATTCATATCAAAATAATTGATGTTCACCTGTCGGCCTGAAATTGATTCCTGGCTTGGAATCGTCCAGCCACCCTGCTGATCCAGCTGATCTTCGAAATGCAATTTGGTTCCATCAAGCATTTTGGTGGCATATGTTCCCTGGAACCCCAAACCCAATTGCTGGTATCCGTTTTCATCAAGACTTAAATGATAGGCTGTAGAAAAAGAAATATAATTACTGGTTAAAATACCATCAGCGGTTCTGTCTGTCATCCCCATCAAACCCACTCCTAAAACATCATTTTCAGGAAGATGATTCTTTAAAATGGGCATATCGACAGACGCAGTAGAAGTAATAAACGCATTATTAATTGCCGGCCATTGGTCCCGATAATTACCTGCTGCCCGAACAACTCCGTTAAATTTTCCGGTTAGGGCAGGATTAAGGGTAAGCGGTGATGCAAAAAACTGCGAAAAAGCCGGATCCTGCGCGTCGGCAAAAAATATCAGTGACAAAAAGGACAGCAATAGAAAAGATTTTTTCATAAACAGCTTAATCGATCAAAAACAAATCTAAAATTCTTTACGAGTAAATAAACACGTGGGTTGTTTGAAAGGGCTACATATCTAGAGTTTAATACCCCGGGCCGGATCAGCATTAATGGGAATCATTCTCAAAGTAATAAAAATAATTAAAAATACAGAATTAGGAAGCCAATTATTTACATCTGAACTTTCGTGCCAAATGCCAGGTCGCCCGCGTCGCCCAAACCAGGAACGATATACCCTTTTGCCGTTAATTCATCGTCAATGGCTCCGCACCATATTTTGCATTGAGGTTCAATGCGTTTAACATATTCAATGCCTACGGTACAGGCGATTACCGCAACAATATGAATTTCTTTTGGCTTACCCTCTTCACGCAAAAACTGTATGGTCTTAACCATCGAAGAGCCTGTTGCCAGCATCGGATCGGAAATAATGACAACCCTGTCTTCCAGTTCTGGACATGACACATAATCAAGACTTATTTCAAAAGAACCATCCCGGTTATGCTTGCGATACGCAGAAATAAATGCGTTATCGGCTTTATCGAAATAATTCAGCAAGCCCTGGTGCAACGGAAGCCCCGCACGCAAAATAGTAGCCAGGACAGGTTGCTCTTTTAATACCTTACAAACAATTAACCCCAAAGGCGTTTGTATTTCTTTTTCAGCAAATTCCAACTGACTGCTGATTTCTGTAGCGGCCACCTCTCCGATTCGTTCAAGGTTCTTGCGAAACCGCATTCTGTCGTTTTGCATCTCCACATCCCGCAATTCGGCGATCCAGTCACACAACAATGAATATTTTTCGCTTAAATTAATAACCATCAAAAATGAATAATAAACAGTGAATAATGATTTGCAAATTAAAGTAATTTAATTTGAGCCGTGGAGCAATTTTTAAATTTTCAAATTGTTTTTTGAAACCATATTCAGTATACGCACCATCATGCTGGCGTCAAAAATCAGTTCCTCTTTTGTTCGCCTTTAAGCCTCAGGTTGCAGATCCTTGCTGATAAAATGAAGATGCCCCAATTTACAATAGACTTTTTTGCCCTTTTACGAAAAGGACAAATGAAAATACAAAACCTGATTATCTGGCAGCCGGCTCTTGCCTCGAGCATGGCCCGACCTGTCCGGACGCATGATTCCGGCAGATCCGTATAAACCGTCCGTATAAAATGTACATGAGGGTGATGATTTCGTCAATCGGATGACGGCAACGGATTGACTAATCTGAAATTCACCCTCCGGGTCCGGGGGATCGGCCTGCCGTGGTTTTCCATATGCTCAAACTCAAAAATCCGCAGCATCTCCGTTCAGACTTTATTAAATTCGTTTCATGATCTATAAAGCAATCGGCATAATGAGTGGCAGTTCACTGGATGGATTGGATATTGCATTTGTGCATTTCCAGGAAAATGCCGGCAAATGGAATTTTGAATTGATAAAAGCTTCATGTTACCCGTATGATGCTGAATGGACAAATAAATTGCAATCTGCACACACACTAAATGCCTTTCAATACCAATGCTTGCACACAGAATACGGGCATCATATCGGCAGGCAGGTAAATAATTTTATTGAAGAAAATGACCTTCATTATCAGGTTCAACTGATCGTTTCACATGGTCACACCACCTTTCATTCTCCCGAAAACAAATTGACTGCCCAACTGGGGGACGGAGCTTCCATTGCTGCCGAAACCGGCATCAATACCATCACTGATCTGCGCGCAATGGATATAGCGCTGGGCGGACAGGGTGCTCCGCTTGTCCCGATCGGAGAAATTTTATTATTTGGCGGGTATGATTTTTATCTCAATCTGGGCGGTATTGCCAATCTTTCTTTCGATAATAAACAAACATACGTTGCATTTGATGTTTGTCCTGCCAACCGGGTATTAAATATACTTGCCAGCCAAACCGGAAAAGACTATGATGATGGAGGTGCATTGGCAGCGGCGGGGAAAATGGATGAAGAACTATTATCTGCGCTCGGCAGGCTAGAATATTACAGCACTGCACACCCCAAATCTTTGCCCAATAGTTTTGGGACGGAAATAATTCTTCCGCTGATAAAAAATTCAGGCTGTTCGATCCCCGACGCCTTAAGAACTTATACAGAACACATCGCTTTACAAATTAAAAAGGCGATGGAGGAATTGCTATCATACCGGCCACCCTCCCCCCACTACTCCTTGTTAATTACGGGAGGTGGCGCGCATAATCATTTTTTAACGGGAAGGCTACAGCAAACACTGCAATCCTTACACATCACGATCACATTCCCTGAAAAAGATATCATTGATTTTAAGGAGGCAATCATCATGGCATTCATTGGCGTATTGCGCTGGAGAGAAGAAAATAATGTGCTGGCCTCGGTGACAGGCGCCAGGCGAAACAGCATAGGCGGCGCGGTTTGGATCGGTTTGGAAGCCTGAATTCAAAAATATTTATCTTGCTTTAATTAATTCACCTAATGCTACCTGTTCAAATACTTGTGAGATGACTTTGAAATTATCAAAAAAAATACGACGGATATTAATTGTCATTTTCGGTTCGTTGGCCCTGCTAATAATCATCACACTCTTTTTTCTTTCATCCATAACAAAATATCTCATTGAAAAATACAGCGAGCAATATACCGGAAGAAAAATAACCATGTCCAATCTCCACATTAATGTTTTTGATGGAGCAGTTCGATTTGACGATCTGAAAATTTATGAAGCCAAAAGCAACTCGGTGTTTTTCGCATGTCATCAATTGTATCTTGATGTTGAAGTTTACCGGTTATGGTCAGGTACATATGACATCACTGCCTTAAAAATTGATCGCCCGGCCATTCACATCATCCAACACGGAAATCATTTTAATTACGATGATATCATAAAAAAAATTTCGGACAATAAGCCCGGGCAACAGGGCAAAAATGATAAGCCCGTACAATACCGGATCCGTGATTTCCAGGTTGATTCTGCCATGGTAATTTATGAAAACGAATCGCCATATAACAAAGTAGAAATAATAAACTGGGATACAAAAATTCCGCTTATCGCGTGGAACGATCCCGTATATACCATCCATACCAAACTGGGTCTGCGTTCAGGCGGTGAACTTACTGCTGATGCGTGGATGAATACTAAAACCTTTTTGTACAAGCTAAAAATGAACATGCAGGAATTCAACATCTCCCTGCTCTATCCTTACCTGCGGGATTACCTGAAAGTAAAAACGCTCGATGGGTTGTTAAGCGCTGACATGTTTTTTTCCGGTAACATGCATGTGCCCGAGGATGTGGCTGCAAGCGGGACCGTAAAAGCAGAGAAATTTTCTATTGTTGATAATATCGGAGAGAAATTGGCATCGACAGAAAATATGGAAATCAGGATTGATTCAATCAACACAAAAAACAACCTGTATAATTTTCAGTCTGTTTTTCTCAGCAGGCCTTACCTTGAATTATCCATGTATGATGATGGATATAATTTTCAAAGGTTGATGACTTCCCCTTCAGGTAATGCCGCCGATACATCTAAAACTGCATATGCAAATGTTTTTGTTATGCTGGCAGATTACGTGCAAAGCATTGTAAAAAATTATGTGGCGAGCAATTACAATGCCAACCAATTAAAAATTGAAAATGCTCATTTTATCTTTACCGATTATACTTTGCAGGACAAATTTCAATACGACATGGATTCCCTGAATATGGAGAGTAATAAAATAAGCAGCACGAATGATCTTATTACCATTGAAATGAATTCAAGATTGAACAGGTCGGGAATCATGAAGGGTACGATGAGGGTGAATCCAAAAAATTTCCAGGACATGACCATCGATTGTACAGTAACCGATATGCTCGTTTCGGATTTCAATCCTTATTCAAAATATTATGTAGCCACGCCTTTTTTGAACGGAGTTGCATCGTATTCGAATATGACCACCATATTGCAACGCAAACTAAAAAGCAGAAACTCATTGACGATCATAAAAATTGAAGCAGGCAAAAAAATAAAGAATAAAACGGCAATGAATCTCCCCATTCGTTTGGCGGTTGCCTTGCTGAAGGATGTTCATGGAAATATTAAGCTTGACATTCCTGTTACCGGTAGCCTGGATGATCCGAAATTCAAGTGGGGAAAAATAGTGTGGCAGGTTGTAAAGAATATTATAGTAAAAGCCGCGACTGCCCCGTTCAAATTGTTTGCCCATATTTTCGGCGGAAAAGAAGATGATTATAAGCAAGTGAATTTTGATCTGCTGCAGGATTCAGTTCTTCAAACGCAACAAAAAACGCTAGATAACCTTGCGAATATTCTTACTAAAAAACCCGACCTGAAATTGCAATTGATATTGATTGATAATTTACAGGATGAAAGCGAGGCGTATGCTTTAACGGAGATGAAAAAACAATACCTCAATGCAGACTCAACAAAAAGACAAACCCAAATCAATGACATTGATAACAAGGATTCCTTGTTCAATAAATTTGTCGACAGCAAATTAACATCTGCATCTTTTATGTCGGTTCAGGAAAAATGCCTGCAAATAATAGGAAAAGAAAAGACAAATCTCGCCATCAATAATATCGTTACCAGAAGGAATCAATCATTAATAAATTATTTCACCCAAAAGCAAATACAGGCGAATCGCATACTTATCTCTTCAGCCAAACCTGAAAATGATGTATCCAGGGGACAACCGCCAACCTACATGATCAATGTAGCTGCACAGGAATAATGCCGGTCAGCAGATGCCTGTTCAACACCGAACAGGCATGCATCAAAAACGGATCCGTCCGCAAATTGTATCGTTTGGGTTCAATGTCGATCAATCCCGATTATTGTGGCATCGCGCTTGCTGATGATTTCGGGGGGTATGCCAGGGAAGTCACTGATAATCGAATAAAAAGTTATCTATGTTCAGAAACTATCTTAAAACCGGGCTCAGAAGTCTTTGGAGAAATAAGATAATTTCTTCAATTAATGTTGTTGGACTGGCATTAGGCATTAGCTGCAGCCTTTTGATCATGCTATGGATACAAGATGAAAAAAGTATCGATGGTTTTCATCATAACGGGGCGCAATTGTATACAATAATGGAGCGTCAATACAGAGACGGAAAAACAGACGCTTTTTTTGGAGGGCCGGGGATGTTGGCTGATGAAATGAAAAGAGTTTTACCAGACGTGCAGTTTGCAAGCAATTTCGCATGGAATGAGTTGAAAACATTTGAAGCGAATAATAAAATAATTAAAGAAAATGGGAATCATGCCGGCAGTGATTTTTTTAAAATGTTCACTTATCCGTTGCTTCAGGGAAATGCCGATAATTCGCTTCAATCCATTGCAGATATTGCCATTTCCAAAAAAATGGCAGAAGAGTTTTTCGGTTCGGCAGATTCCGCAATGGGCAAAACGATACGTTATCAAAACAACAAAGACCTGAAAATAACTGCCGTATTCGATAACCTGCCTGAAAACAGCACCGCGCAATTTGATTATTTGCTGAGCTGGCAGTCGTTTTTACAGGATAACGCCTGGGCAAAAGACTGGTCCAATAACGGTCCGCAGACTTATTTGATGTTACGCAATGGGACCGATCCCGAAGTTTTTGAAAAAAAAATCAATCGTTTTCTTGACAATTATAATATGGAACAAACTCCGCGTTCGTATTCAAGATTGGGAATAGAGCGGTACGGCGATGTTTACCTTCATTCAAATTTTA
>Ga0070731_10004664_pt1 | contig 11654 bp, 8 predicted proteins | sample Coa_R1_2_FD_66448 | JGI IMG/M metagenome (GOLD analysis project Ga0070731, IMG submission 66448) | Surface soil microbial communities from Centralia Pennsylvania, which are recovering from an underground coalmine fire - Coalmine... | ecosystem: Environmental > Terrestrial > Soil > Unclassified ... | reverse complement strand
CAAGGCGCTGATCGTCCAGCGCCTGCCGGAATTCCAGAGCGTCGTGGTGATTCCGGGGTTCATGGATTTCACCCATGTCCGCAACGCCGGCGTCGCGTTCGGCATTCTCAACAGTCCTGATGCCGCCCCTGCCTGGCAGACGTGGCTCGTCACGACGGGCCTCGCCGCGGTTGCGCTCTTCGGTATCGGCCTGTATTCGCGCCACATTCGGCGCGACGAATGGTTGGCGCGCGTGGGACTGTCGATGATTCTCGGAGGAGCGATCGGCAATCTCGTGGATCGCGTCCACTACCGCAACGTCGTCGATTTCGTCGACGTGTACTTCGGCAGCTGGCACTTCTGGGCGTTCAACGTGGCGGACGCTTCGATTACCATTGGAGCTGTACTCGTTTTCCTGGACTTATTGTTCGTAACTCAAAGGTCTTCTCATGCATCCGATCCTCTTTAAGGTCGGCTCCTGGCCGGTCTATTCGTACGGCGTGCTCCTCGCGCTCGCATACCTGTCGGGCATGCAGCTGGCGGTGGTGCGGGCGCGGCGCAACGGTCTCGACGGCACGAAGATGATGGACTTCGGCATCTACATCATCATCGCGGCGCTCGTCGGGGCCAAGCTGATGTTGATCGCGGTCGAGTTCGATTACTTCAAGTCGCAGCCGCGCGAGCTGTTTTCGCTGGTGCGCGCCGGCGGCGTGTTCTACGGCGGACTGATCGCCGCGCTCGGCGTCGGGTTGTGGCTGGTCGGCCGGTACAAACTTCCGGTGTGGAAGACCGCCGACATGATCGCGCCCGGCATCGCGCTGGGCCACATCATCGGACGATTCGGGTGCTTCATGGCAGGCTGCTGTTATGGCAAGCCGACAACGATGCCGTGGGGCATCACGTTCCGCGATCCGGTGGCGTACGCAAACGTCGGGACGCCGCTCGGCACGCCGTTGCACCCGACACAGCTCTACGACGCAGGCGCAGAAGCGCTGATCCTCATCTTTCTCTTGGCCACCGAGCGAAAAGGACGGCCCTTCCCCGGCCGCACGTTCTGGTGGTACATGCTGCTCTACGCGATCTCGCGCTACATCATCGAGATCTACCGCGATGACGAACGCGGCACGATCCTGCACATGTCGACATCGCAGTTCATCTCGATCCTCATCGTGCCGGTGAGCCTGGTGATGCTGCGCATCCTCAGTCAGAAATTCCGGACGCATGCGCCGCAGCCCCAGCCGCAGCCGCAGCGCTCGTAGCGCGCCGGCAGTTGCTCCGGCAGGCGATCGCGACCGGATGTTGACGGCCGTCGCATCCGGCGAGGATGCCGGCTCGCGAATCGACGTGTTCATGACGCGCCGCCTGCCGGACATGTCGCGATCGCAGGCGCAGCGGTTGATTCGCGACGGCCGCGTCCAACTCAATGCGGCCGCGCAATCCAAAACCAGCGGTCTCGTCGCGACAGGTGACACCGTCCGTGTCTCTGTTCCGCCGCCCGCTGACGGCGCTCCGGCAGCCGAAACCATTCCGCTGACGGTGCTGTACGACGATGCGGACATTGCCGTCGTGGACAAGCCGGCGGGAATGGTCGTGCACCCGGCTGCGGGTCATGCGCAGGGCACGCTGGTCAACGCGCTGCTGCATCATGTCGGCGGCCTCAGCGGGATCGGCGGCGTCGCCAGGCCGGGCATCGTGCACCGGCTCGATCGCGGCACGTCGGGCGTGATGATCATCGCGAAACACGATCGCGCGCACCGCGAGCTCGCGCGCCAGTTTCACGATCGCGAAGTCACCAAAGCGTACGTCGCACTCGTGTGGGGCGCGCTCGCTCCCGGCGCGGTCATCGACCGCAGCATCGGCCGGGATCCGCGCAACCGAAAGAAGATGTCGAGCCGCGCGGCGCGGGGCCGCACGGCGATCACACGGGTGGATGCGGTGACGCGACTCGGCCCTGTTTCGCTCGTGACGCTGACGATCGGCACCGGCCGCACCCATCAAATTCGCGTCCATCTCAGTGAGACAGGACATCCCGTCGTCGGCGACGACGTCTACGGGGGCGCGCGGCGCCGCCTGCCGGCCGGCCTCGCGATGCTCGGACGGCTCACGCGCCCGTTCCTGCACGCGCGTCAACTGACGGTGACGCATCCGTCGTCGGGAGACCGAATGACGTTCGACGCGCCGCTGCCGCAGGACCTCGAGGAAATCCTCCAGCGACTCAGTCGTCCAGTCCCCCAATGAATCAATGAATCAATGAACAAATGAATCAATACACCAATGTCTAGATCCTCCCGTCTCATCTCGCGCAAGGTCGTCTTCACCGGCCGCGTGTTTCGCGTCGAACGCGATCACGTCCGGCTGCCCAACGGCCGCCGGGCCGTGCAAGACATCGTCCGCCACCGCGGCTCGGTCGTGTTGTTGCCGCAGCCGGCGCCTGGCGAAATCATCCTGATTCGCCAGTATCGACACGCGATTCGGCGATGGATCTGGGAGCTGCCGGCCGGCTCGCTCGACCCCGGAGAGACCGTCAGAACGGCCGCGCGGCGTGAATGCGAAGAGGAGATCGGGCTGACGCCCCGGCGGATTCGGCGATTGATTTCGCTCTATCCAACGCCTGGGTTCTGCGACGAACGCATGGACTTCTTCCTGTGCACCGGTCTTATCCCTGTCCAGGGCGAAGTTGCACACGACGCCGACGAGGAGATTCATCCAAAACGATTCACGCTGAAGCAAGCGTCCAAGCTCATCAAGACCAGGGAAATCATAGATATGAAGACAGTTGTGGGCCTCGGCCTGCTCGCAAATGAAACAAAACGGTTGGCGCGATGGTAATCCTTTCGATATAGGTCATAATTAAACCTCAATGCTCCTTGTCAGAACCGCGGTACTCGCCGCGATAGTCGCCGGTTGCGGCTGCGCGAATCAGACTGTCGCTGCCGATCAGGCCGCCGCCAATGGAACGGGGCGCTCCGGCGGGCGAGGCGGAAATTCGGCGGATGTTCCCGTCTCGACCACTCGCGTCATCGAGCGCTCGACGCCGATCACGGTATCGACGATCGGCAGCGCGGAGGCCTCGTCGACAGTCGAGGTGCGGCCTCAGATCACCGGGCAGCTCAGGACCGTCGAATTCACGGAAGGACAGGAAGTTCGTCAGGGCCAGTTGCTGTTCACGATCGATCCCCGGCCGTTTGAAGTCGCGTTGAAACAGGCCGAGGCGACGCTGGCGAAAGACGACGCTCAGGCGGCCAACGCGCAGCAGATCCTGAAGCGAGACGACGATCTGTTGAAGAGCAAGATCATCGCGCAGGCCGATCGCGATACGCAGGCCGCGAGCGCGCGAGCGTTGGGCGAGACGGCCAATGTCGATCAGGCGCAGGTCGATGCCGCCAAGCTGAATCTGGAGTACACGAAGATTACGGCGCCTATCTCCGGCCGCACGGGCGCTTTGCTCGTGCGGGAGGGCAGCGTGGTGCACACGACCGACACCGCGCCGCTGCTGGTCATCAACCAGCTCACGCCGATCCGGGTCGCCTTCGCGGTGCCGGGCCAGTACTTGGATCAGATTCGCTCCGGGCAGTCGCAGGCGCCGCTGCACACCGAGGCGCGTCCCTCCGGAGACAAGGGCGCGCCCTCGAGGGGCGAGATCTTCTTCATTGACAACGTCATCGATCCCTCGACCGGGACGATCCGGCTGAAGGCGCAGTTTCCCAATGCCGATCGCCGTCTCTGGCCGGGCCAGATCGTCGACGTCAACCTTCGCCTCGCCGTCGATCCCCACGCCATCGTCGTACCGGCGGCCGCCGTTCAGAACGGCCAGCAAGGCCAGTTCGTCTTCATCGTCAAGGCCGATCGAACCGTCGCGATGCGCCCCGTGACCGTCGCGCGCACCAGCGGAGACGACGCCGTCATCGCCACGGGCCTGAAGGCCGGTGAAGAGGTCGTCACCGACGGGCAACTGCGGCTCACACCCGGCGTGAGGATCGCCGCGAAACCTCCCGTCGGCGCGAAGAGTCCGGGCGCGAAATGAATTTCGCCACGCTGTTCATTCGCCGGCCGGTCGCGACGACGCTGATTCAACTCGCGATCGTCTCGTTCGGCATCCTCGGCTACCGCGCGCTGCCCGTGAGCGACTTGCCGACAATCGACTTCCCGACGATTCAGGTCAACGCCGCGCTGCCGGGCGCCAATCCGGATACGATGGCGGCCGCCGTCGCGACGCCGCTCGAAAAACAGTTCTCGACGATCCCCGGCGTGTCGCAGATCACGTCGAACAGCAGCCAGGGCGCCACGGCCATCACGCTGCAGTTCGAGCTCGATCGCAACATCGACGCGGCCGCGCAGGACGTCCAGACCGCGATCTCGCGCGCCACGAAGCAGCTGCCGCCCGGTATGCCGGCGCCGCCGTCGTACAACAAGGTCAATCCGGCGGATTCGCCGATCTTCTATCTCACGTTGAGCTCGCCGACGTTGCCCCTGTCGCAGGTCGACGAGTACGCCGAAACGACGCTGGGCCAGCGCATCTCGATGGTCGACGGCGTCGCGCAAGTCTCGGTGCTGGGCGCGCAGAAGTTCGCGGTGCGCGTCGACGTCGACCCCATGCAGCTCGCCGCGCGCGGCATCGGCATCGACGACGTCGCGACGGCGATTCAGCTCGGGAGCGCGAGCCGTCCGACCGGCACGCTCTACGGCGCCGACAAGAACTTCAATGTCTTCGCCGAGAACGGCCAGCTCTTCAACGCGGGCCAGTACCGGCCGCTGGTCGTCGCGTACCGGCAGGGCCGGCCCGTGCGCCTCGACGAGATCGCCCACGTCTACGACGGGGTCGAGAACGACAAGACGGCGAGCTGGGTCGGCGACACGCGCGCGATTTATCTGTCGATTCAGCGTCAGCCAGGCACCAACACCGTCGCCGTCGTCGACGCGATTCGGGCGCTGCTGCCGAGTTTGCAGGCACAGATGCCGGCGTCGGTGCAAGTCAGCGTCAGGAGCGACCGATCGAAGTCGATTCGCGAGTCGGTGCACGACGTCAAGTTCACGCTCGTGCTGACGGTGGGCCTGGTCATCATGGTGATTTTCCTCTTCCTGAGGAATCTCTCCGCGACGCTGATTCCCAGCCTCGCGCTGCCGGCGTCGGTCGTCGGCACGTTCGCGGCGATGTATCTGCTCGGCTACAGCCTCGACAACCTGTCGCTGATGGCGCTGACGCTCTCGGTCGGATTCGTCGTCGACGACGCGATCGTCATGCTCGAGAACGTCGTCCGCCACATGGAGCTCGGCAAGAGCCCGATGGAGGCGGCGCTGGTCGGCGCCCGGGAAATCGCGTTCACGATCGTGTCGATGACGCTGTCACTGGTGGCGGTCTTCATCCCCGTGCTGTTCATGGGCGGCATCGTGGGGCGACTGCTGCACGAGTTCGCGGTGACGATCAGCGTGGCGATCCTCGTGTCGGGTTTCGTGTCGATCAGCCTGACGCCGATGCTCTGCGCGCGCTGGCTGCGGCCTGGGACGCATCTGAAACACGGGCGCGTCTACATGATGATCGAGAACGTCTTCGAGTGGAGCCGCCGTTCGTACGGCTGGACGCTGCGCGGCACGCTGAAGTACCGCGCCGTCACGATGTTCTTATCGGCGGCGCTGTTCGTCGCGACGATCTATCTGTTCCAGATCATTCCGAAGGGCTTCATTCCATCGCAGGACACGGGCACGATCAGCGCGACGACCGAGTTCGCGCAGGGCATCGGCTTCGACGCGATGGTGACCCATCAGCAGCAGGTGACCGACATCATTCGAGCCGATCCGAACGTCCAGATTTACACGTCGAACATCAGCGGCAACCAGGGACGGCTGAGCATCGACTTGAAGCCGCTCGCGCCCGACGGTCCGCGCAAGCTGTCGGCCGACGACGTGATCAACGAGCTGCGGAGAAAGCTCGGCGGCATTCCAGGGGTACGCGTCTATCTGCAGAATCCGCCCGCGATCCGCATCGGCGGCCAGATGACGAGGCAGATTTACCAGTACACGCTCATGGGCAGCACCGACACGGCCACGCTGTACCAGGCCGGCACCGATCTCGAACAGGCGATGCGCGCGATGCCGAGCCTCGTGGACGTGTCCAGCGATCTGCAGCTGGCCAATCCGCAAATCAATTTGACGTTCGATCGGGACCGAATCGCCGCGCTTGGCCTCAGCGCAGACAAAGTCGAGAGCGCGATGGCGAGCGCCTACAGCACCCTGCAGATCTCGACGATCTACGCGGCGACCAACGAATACATGGTGCTGATGCGGGTGGCGCCGGAGTTTCAGAGCCGGCCCGACGCCCTGAGCATGCTCTATCTGACGTCGCCCACCGGCGGCTTGATTCCGATGTCGAGCGTCGCGAGCATGACGCAGACGGTCGGACCGCAATCCGTGAATCATACGGGCCAGTTTCCGTCAGTCACGATCTCCTTCAACACCGCGCCAGGCGTCGCGCTTGGGGACGCCACGACCCAGGTCGAGAACGTCGTCCGCGACAAGCTGCCGCCGAGCATCACCGGCAGCTTTCAAGGCGCCGCCCAGGCCTTTCAGGACTCGCTCACGGGCCTCGGGCTCATCCTGCTGATGGCGATCTTCGTGATCTACATCGTGCTCGGGATCCTGTACGAGAGCTTCATTCACCCGTTGACGATTCTCTCCGGATTGCCGTCGGCCGGCTTGGGCGCGCTCGTCACGCTGAAGCTGTTTCACGTCGATCTGAATCTGTACGCGTTCGTCGGCATCATCATGCTCGTCGGACTCGTGAAGAAGAACGGCATCATGATGATCGACTTCGCCATCGAGGCACGACGGACCGAAGGCGTCTCGGCGCACGATGCCATCTACGAGGCGTGCATGGTGCGCTTCCGTCCAATCATGATGACGACGATGGCCGCGCTCGTCGGCACGCTGCCGATTGCGCTGGGCCTGGGCGCGGGCGCCGAAGCCCGCCGGCCGCTGGGCCTCGCCGTCGTCGGCGGCCTGCTCGTGTCGCAGACGCTGACGCTCTACATCACGCCGGTCTATTACCTGTATCTCGAGTCGGCGAGCGGCTTGCTGACGCGCAAGCGCCGGCGACCAGTCGCAGCGGCCGTGAAAACAGCCGCCTGAGCGACCCAACGAGTGGGTGTTATGCCAGCGACAGTCGCTGCCGCCGATCGTCGTCGGCCTTGACCGCGACAGGCGCGGCGAGCAGCGCGCGCTGCAGCACTTCGTCCATCTCGTCGACGTAGTGGACGATGAGCCCGCGCTTCATTTCCTCGGTCAGATCTTCGTTGACGCTCTTCTGATTCTGACGAGGAAGAATGACCTCGTTGATGCCGTGGCGGCGCGCGGCGAGCACCTTTTCCTTGATGCCGCCCACGGGCAGCACGCGGCCCGAGAGGGTGATCTCGCCCGTCATGGCGATGTCGCCGCGCACGGGACGGCCTGAGAGCGCCGACGCCAGCGCCGTCACCATGGTCACCCCCGCCGACGGACCGTCTTTCGGAATGGCGCCCGACGGGACGTGCAGATGGATCTCGGCGTCCTTGTAGAACTGCGGATCGACGCCGTACTGCTGGGCGTGCGCGCGAAACCAGGACAGCGCGATGCGCGCCGACTCTTTCATTACATCGCCGAGCGAACCCGTCAAGGTGAGCTGATGCGCGCCGGCCATGCGTGACGCTTCGATGAAGAGCACGTCGCCGCCGACCGGGGTCCACGCCAGACCGATCGCGACACCGGGATCGCGCGTGCGGCCCTTCATCTCCTCTTCGAGATGGCGGGGTGCGCCGAGCATTTCTTCGACGACTTGCGGCGTCACGACCACCGCGGCCGTGAGCGTGCCCTCGGCCGCGCGGCGCGCCACCTTGCGGCAGATCGATCCAATCTCACGCTCGAGATTTCTGACGCCGGCCTCGCGCGTGTAGCCGCGCACGATGGCGCCGATCGCGTCGTCGGTGAACGAGATCTGATCGGCGGTCAAGCCGTGATTCGCGATCTGGCGGCCGACCAGATGATCGCGCGCGATGCGGCGCTTCTCTTCCTCGGTGTAGCCGACCAGTTCGAGCACCTCCATGCGATCGCGGAGCGGCGCCGGGATGGTATCGAGCACGTTGGCCGTCGTGATGAAGAGCACCTCCGACAGATCGAACGGCACGTCGAGATAGTGATCGCGGAACGTGTTGTTCTGCTCGGGATCGAGCACTTCGAGCAGCGCCGACGCGGGATCGCCGCGGAAGTCGCTGCCGAGCTTGTCGATCTCGTCGAGGATGAAGACCGGGTTGCGCGACTCGGCCCGGCGCAGACCCTGGATGATCTGCCCCGGCAGCGCGCCGATGTACGTGCGCCGATGGCCGCGAATCTCCGCCTCGTCGCGCATGCCGCCCAGCGACACGCGAACGAACTTGCGCCCGACCGACGTCGCGATGGACTTGGCGAGCGACGTCTTGCCGACGCCCGGAGGGCCGACGAAGCAGAGAATCGGCCCCTTGACGTCGGGCTTCAGCTTGCGCACGGCGAGGTACTCGAGGATGCGGTCCTTGACGCGATCGAGTCCCGAGTGATCGGCGTCGAGCACGGCCTTCGTCTTGGGCAGGTCGATCACTTCTTCGGTCCGCTTCGACCACGGCAGAGCGATCAGCCAGTCGATGTAGGTGCGCGCGACGGTGTACTCGGCGGCGGCCGCCGGCATCTTCGACAGGCGATCGAGCTCGCGGACGGCCTCTTTCTTGACGTCTTCGGGCATGCCCGCCGCGTCGATCTTGGCGCGCAGCTCTTCAATCTCCTTGGCTGCATCGTCGGTGTCGCCCAGCTCCTTGTGGATGGCCTTGAGCTGTTCGCGCAGCAGGTATTCGCGCTGTCCTTTGCCCACTTCGGACTGCACTTCGGACTGAATCTTCGATCCGAGCTCGAGCACTTCGAGCTCTTTCGCAAGCACGCGGTGCAATTCCGCGAGGCGCGCGCGCACATCGACCAGATCGAGCAGGTGCTGCTTGGCCGCCGATCCAATGGTGCCGAGACTCGACGCGATGAAATCGGCCACGCGTCCGGGCTCCGAGATGTTCGCGGCGAGCGTCGCCAGATCCTCGGACAGCACCGGCGACAACTGCACGACCTGCTGAAACGTCGTGCGCACGTTGCGCTGCAAGGCGTCGAGCTCGAGCGCGTCGGCCTCATTGACGACTTCGGGCGCTTCACGCACTTCGGCGCGTAGATACGGCTTGGTCGAGATGACCTTGTCGATGTGGATGCGCGTCAGCCCTTGGACAATCAGGCGAAGGCTGCCGTCGGGCAGCTTGAACATCTTGTGGATGTGGGTCAGCGTGCCGATGGCGTGCAGGTCAGCCTGGCCCGGCTCTTCGTGGGTCGGGTCTTTTTGCGTCACCACGCCGATGACCTTGTCGCCGGCGATGCTGTCGTCGATCAGCTTGACCGAGCTCTCGCGAGCCACGGCCAGCGGCATGAACGAATTGGGGAACAGCACCGTGTCGCGCAGCGGCAGCAGCGGCACTTCCGCCGGCACGTTCACCGTCCGTTCTCCCCCGCTGAGCTGAACACGCGTCTCGTCGCTCATCGCGCCTCTCCCCCGAACGTAAGAACACCGCGCCGATTCCGCGGACGGCGGAACCGGGCGCGGTGTCGTGAATCCGCCGATCGGCTAGTTGAGGTCCATCAGGAAGCCGGCCGACCGCCGCTGCGCCAGTTGGCGCTGGCGCTGCTCGGCCACTTCGCGCGCTTCCTCGCAGTCCTTGCATCGGACGGCGAAGGGCAGCGCCCTGAGGCGCCGCTCGGAAATTTCGTCCCCACACTCGAAGCAGTTGCCGTAGGTGTGCTCCTCGAGCCGCACCAGGGCCTCTTCGATCTTGTGCAGAGTCTCGGTCTTCATCTGGATGAGCGCGAACTCAATGTCATCCTGGATGTCGGCCTCGGTCGTCTCGGCCGAGTCAAGTACGCCCTGCTCCGACGCGTCCGCCCGGACGTCGCGCATCTTCTCATGGACCTCGCTCAGAATCTCCTTGCGGCGATCTTCGAGGATCCGTTTGAGTTCGTCATATCGTCCAGCTGCCTTGGCGGTCTGTCCGTTGACGCTCCGTGTCTTCATGACCTTCTCCTTCTCTACGCTCTTTACGGTCTCTACGCTGCTTCTCATAATGGCGTTCCGCGTCGTTATGATGGCTACGGGCTAAGCAATTAAAATGCCAACAAGTTTAATCTGTTTTCCTATATAAATCGATATGGACGTTTGCGACCTGCAGGCGACATGTCTTTTTTTCCATACGACGTGACGCCATGATGCAAATCCTTGGACCGGCACCGCTCGACCGTGGGTGCTTAGACGGAGGAGCAGGGAAGCGGTTTCGCTGGTATACTACGAAGCTCGGCGGGGCTGGGATTCGGCCGCGTCCACCAGTTCAATCAGCGAGGCTGCTCGATGGCGAAACAGTGCGAGATCTGCGGGAAAACCCCTCAATACGGCAACATCATCAGCCATTCGAACAACGTTCGGTCTCGCCGCTTCGAGCCAAACCTCCAGACCGTTCGGGCCGTCGTCCGTGGGGCGACCAAGCGGGTGCGGGCGTGCACCCGGTGCATCCGGTCAAATAAGGTCGTCAAAGCGGCCTAGGCGCAGGCCCGTTGGGCGCGCCGGCACCGCCCGGCCGCCTCTCCGGCCTCGTCCAGTCCAGCGCAGGAGCGCTTCCGAGCATGCTCACACCGGTTGCCACAACAGACGCTCCAGCCGCCATCGGCCCCTACAGCCAGGCCATTCGCGCGGGCGGGTTCGTGTTTGTTTCCGGACAGATACCTCTGGATCCGGTCACTGGATCGCTGATTCAAGGAACCGTTGCCGAGCAGGCTCACCGCGTGCTTCAGAACCTCGGCGCGATTCTGAAGGCTGCCGGTTGCTCGTATCAGGGTGTCGTGAAGACGACCGTCTACCTGTCGGACATGAGCGACTTTGCGGCTGTCAACGAAGTCTATGCCACCTATTTCCCGGCCCCCGCGCCCGCCCGAGCGACGATCCAGGCGGCGCGGCTACCGAGGGACGTCAAGGTAGAAATCGACGCCGTCGCGTTCCTCGGCTAACGCCGGCGGACGACGAGTGTATTGATTCATTGCTCCATTGATTCATTGCTCCATTGCCGATGGAGCAATGACCGTCCCGTTCGCCAGAAATTCTAAGCCTCAGGCACCAGCAATATCCGGCTTTGGTCGCCGACAAGGCGGGTCAGGCCCGCGTGGCGCGCTCGACCGCCATTACTCCCTCGATGCTGCGGATCGACTTCATCACACGATCGAGATGTTTCAGATCGGCGATTTCGACCGTCATGCGAATCGAGCCGTGGTGGGCGGCGTCGACGGTGGCCTCGAGATCCCGGATGTTCGTGTTGATGTCGGCGATACGTGAGCTGACGTCGGCTAAGATGCCCTTGCGGTCGGCGACGCTGATCTTGAGTCGCACTTTGTACGGCGAGGGATCGGCCGTCTTGTCCCATTCGACTTCGATCCGGCGCTCGGGATCGTAGAGCAGATTGACGATGTTGGGGCAGGTGGCGGCGTGCACCGACACGCCCTTGCCTCGCGTGATGTAGCCGACGATCTTTTCGCCGCGTATGGGATTGCAGCACTTCGCCCGGAACACCATCACATCGTCGGTGCCCTTGACGCGGATCTTGGGCTCT
>Ga0070731_10004663_pt1 | contig 11664 bp, 7 predicted proteins | sample Coa_R1_2_FD_66448 | JGI IMG/M metagenome (GOLD analysis project Ga0070731, IMG submission 66448) | Surface soil microbial communities from Centralia Pennsylvania, which are recovering from an underground coalmine fire - Coalmine... | ecosystem: Environmental > Terrestrial > Soil > Unclassified ... | reverse complement strand
TGGTCACCACCCGCGTCGGCCTCGGCTGGGGCAACTGGATGCGAACCATCAAGCGATGAAGCGCTTCCTGCTGCTGTCTTGGTTCGCCATCGCGGCTCAGGCCCACGTCGGCTCGCCCGACGTTTTCCTGGAAGGCTCCGCCGGCCCTTACCCGTTGTACGTCACCGTGCGCCCGCCGTCGGTGATTCCGGGAATCGCCGAAGTCGAAATCCGGTCCTCCTCTGCCGCCATTCGCGAACTTCGCGTCGCCCCGGTTCCCCTCACCGGCATCGCTTCTAAATTCGCGCCCACTCCCGACGTGATGCAGCGCTCCAAGCTCGATCCGCAGTTTTTCACGGGTTCGCTCTGGATCATGGCGCCCGGCTCCTGGCAGGTCCGCGTGCAAGCCAGTGGCGCCGACGGACCAGGTCAGCTCTCCGTGCCCGTGCCCGCCGTCGCCACCACGACGAAATCCATGCAATTCGCCCTGGGCGCGATCCTCTTTGTCATGACGCTGGTTCTCGCCTTCGGTCTAGTGAGCATTGTCGGCGCGGGCGCGCGTGAGGGCCGGCTGGATCCTGGCGACGAGCCCGATTCTCGATCGAAGAGCCACGCGCGCATTCTGATGGGAATCACCGCCGTTCTGGTGGTTCTGATCCTCTGGGGCGGGAATCACTGGTGGACCGCGGCAGCCAACGGATACGCCGGATACATTTACAAACCGCTCGAAATGTCCGCGGTGATCGAGTCAAACGACCATCTTCTCCTGACGCTCAAGAATCCCGAATGGTCCGTGCCGCGAAAGATCGACGATTTTCTGCCTGATCACGGCCATCTGATGCATCTCTACCTGCTGCGCGCGCCGGATGCGGACCGGGTCTTCCACTTGCATCCCGAGATGACATCGAGCGGCGTCTTTACTCACGATCTCCCGTCGATCCCCGCCGGCCGCTACCAGCTCTACGGCGACGTCGTGCATCGCAGTGGATTCCCGGAGACGATTGTTGCGACGCTCGCGGTCGATCACGACATCGCGGGCGCGCCTATCAGTGGCGACGACGCCGACGGATCGCGCGCGGCATCGGCGGATGGTGTTCATATCGTCTGGGATCACGATCCTGCGCCGATTAAGGCGCGGCAGCCGCAAATTTTCAAATTCCGCATGGTCGATAAGGACGGCGCTCCTGTTTCCGATGTGGAGCTGTACATGGGAATGCTCGGCCATGCTGCGTTCGTCAAGAACGACGGTTCCACCTTCGCCCACGTCCATCCGTCTGGAACCGTTCCGATGGCGGCGCTAGCCCTTGCCAATCCCGCGTCGGCGGAGGATCACAGTATGCACCACATGCAGGCTCTGCCTGCCGAGGCCGATTTCCCTTACGGATTTCCGAATCCGGGCAATTACCGCATCATCGTTCAGATGAAACATGCGGGCACCGTGGAAACGGGAATCTTTGATGCCGATGTAATCCCGTGACAGTGGTTGCTGGGCGACGTCTAATACGGAAATCATAATGTTTTCGCATCTTCGAACTGCGATCCGCGGACTTCTCCAGTCGCCGGCATTTTCCATCGTCTGCGTGCTCACGCTGGCGCTGGGGATCGGAGCCAACACGGCGATGTTCAGCGTAATCGACTCGCTGCTGCTGCGCCGGCTGCCGTTTCCTCATTCCGAGCAACTCGTAAGATTGATGCTCTCGGTCCCTAAACGCGGTATCCGCGGCAGCCCCGGAATGTCGCTGCGCGCTTACGAGTATTACCGCGATCGTAGTCATGCCTTCACCGATGTTGCCGCGTACGACGGTGAGAGCCTGAACATCACCGGTACCAAGGAGCCCGAGGAACTCCGCGCCGCCCGCGTCAGCTTCAATTATTTCCACGTCCTGGGAACCGAGCCACTGCTCGGCCGTAATTTCCTTCCCGAAGAGGACGGGCCCGGCGGCAAGCCCGTGGCGATTATCAGCCAGGGTCTGTGGCAGCGTCGCTTTGCCGGCGACATGAACGTGATTGGCAAAACTTTCCTGCTGAACGACACAGCTTACACCGTGATCGGGGTAATGCCCGCCGGATTCGAGATGCCAGCGCGGGAGTTCACTCTCTGGGTGACCAATCTCGCCGGATTTACCACGTTCACTCCCCAGCAAATCCGAGGCGGTGCGGGATATCTCCAGCTACTGGCTCGTCTGCGTCCCGACGCAACGATCGCCAGCGCAGCGTCCGAGGTCTCCGTACTTGTCGGTCAGTATGGCCGTGACGATCCGGGCCGCACCGATGCCGATCCTGATGCGCGCATGAACGTCGTGCCTCTCGAGACCGCTCAAGTGGATGACTTCCGGACGGAGCTTCTCGTTTTATTTGGCGCTGTCGGCTTCGTCTTGATGATCGCTTGTGCCAACGTCGCTGCCCTGCTGCTCGCGCGCGCGGCGTCGCGCGGACGGGAAATCGCGATTCGCGCGGCCCTGGGAGCCAGCCGCCGCCAGCTCATCGGGCATCTCCTCTCTGAATCTTTGCTCTTGTCGATCGCGGGCGGAGCGGTTGGACTGCTGATCGCTCTTTGGGGGACAGCGCTGATGGAGCGGGCGGCGCAGGCTGGATTCCCGGAGATCCGCCAGGTGCATTGGGACATCCGCGTGCTCGCTTTCGCGATGGCGGTCTCGATCGTCACTGGAATTGTCTTCGGGCTGGCGCCGGCGCTTCAGATCTCGACGCCGGATTTGAACGCGACGCTCCGCGAAGGGGGACGTGCAGCGGCGGGCAGCGCCAGCCGTCACCGTCTTCGCGGCGTTCTTGTCGTCGGGCAGGTGGCGCTGTCGATCGTGCTGCTGATTGGCGCGGGTCTGCTGCTCCGCAGTTTTGTCGCACTGCATCAGATCGATCCCGGCTTCGATCCGCGCAACGTTTTGACCATGCACGTTCGGATGGGCCCCGCCCGATATGCGACCGACGAGCAGCGGTCGCAATTTCTGGAGCGTGCGAGGCAGGCCATCGGCAGCGTGCCGGGAGTGAATTCGTCGGCCGCCGCACTCAGCCGCCCCATGGGCGGCGCGGGCGTCATGGCCCCGGTGCTTCGCGCGACCGACCCGATCGTCCCTTACGCTCAGCGCACGATTGCCGCCTGGCAATCCGCGACGCCGGGATATTTCGAAACCATGCGCACTCGCCTGCTGCGCGGCCGGACCTTCACGGAGCGTGATCGAATGGGGGCGCAACCCGTTGTCATCATCAACGAGACCCTGGCCAAGCTTCTGTGGCCGACGCAGGACCCGATCGGACAGCGCTTGCTCGTCGCCCGGATCGAGGTGCCGTGGGAAGTGGTCGGCGTGATTCACGATCTGAAGGCGCCCGCTGCTGCGAACAACGGCGGTTCGGGCGGCGAAGTTTATACGCCTTATGATCAGCGAACTTGGCCGGGAGTGAACTTCATCGTGCGCGCCGACGTCGACCCCTCGCTGATCTCCAGCGCTGTGCGGGCCCGGCTTCTGGAACTCGACCCGGATCAGCCAGTGACGAATGTCGAGACCGTCGACCAAATCATCGCGAATTCGCTGGGACAACGCCGGTTGACTCTGTGGCTGATCGGCGGATTCGCCACGGTGGCTCTGATTCTGGCGTTGATCGGTCTATACGGAGTGATCGCGTATTCCGTGGCGCAGCGCACGCGGGAAATCGGCATTCGCCACGCCCTTGGCGCGAGCTTTTCGCAGATATGCCGGATGGTGCTGGGGCAGGGCCTGAGACTCGCCGCGGTCGGAGTGATCGCGGGGATCGCCGGCGCTTTCGGATTAACACGGCTGATCTCCGGATTGCTGTTTGGCGTACAACCGACTGATCCCGTGGTGTTCGTCGCCGCCGGTGTCCTGTTCGCTGCGGTCGCGGCTTTAGCCAGCTACGTTCCTGCGTACCGGGCCGCGAAAGTTGACCCGGTCATCGCGCTCCGCGACGAATAATTTAATACAGCAAAAACGCTTTCCGCCGGGCTAAGAAGCCATCGAGATCGTCTTGTAGATTCTGCTCAATCGTTCGGGCATCCTCGCCGGCCTTGAGCGCATCGATCACTTTTCGATTTCCGATCAGCAGCCGGCACGATTCGAAATCCAATTTGCCGGGATAGAGCTTTTGTACGGCGTATGCAATTTCAAGCCCGAGCCGGACGGAATTGAAGACTTCGCGATTGAGCACAACGAAGCGGACGCCTTCAATCGTCTTTCCCTTGAAATTGGACGCGGCCGGGGTGAATTGCGTCGCGTAGACACGAACACCGGGAATCGAGCGGCCATTCAAGAACGCCGCCAGTTCCGTGCCGCGAATCCAATCCGCGCCAATCTGCTCAAACGGTGCGTCGGTTCCGCGCCCGACCGAATAAGTTTTCGCGAATTCGAGCATCGCCACACCGTAATACAGGGTCTCGGCATTGAGACTGCGCATGTTGGGCGACGGATCCACCCATTCGAGGCCCGTCGAATCGAACCAATCGCCGCGGTCCCAATTCTTCATCTTGATGACGTGCAAATCCGCGTTCCACTTCTTTTCCGCATTCGCCATCGCCGCCAGTTCGCCCAGGGTCAGCCCGTGACGGACCGGCAATGCATAACATCCGACGAAGCTTTGCAAATTCGCGTCCAGCAGCGGGCCTTCGACGTGAACACCGGTCGTGGGATTTGGTCGGTCGAGCACATAGATCGGCAACTTCGACTTACCGGCCGCTTCGAGCGCGTAAAGCAGCGTGCAGGAGTACGTGTAGAACCGGGCGCCAGCGTCCTGAATGTCATAGACCAGCGCGTCGACGCCGCGTGTCATCTCCGGCGTCATTCGATAACGGCCGTTATAGTGCAGGCTCCAAATTGGGAGACCCGTGGTGGGGTCTTTCGAATCCGCCACGTCCTCCTTGTCTTCTTTTCCGGCGATTCCATGCTCCGGCGAAAACAGCGCGCCGATTTTCACGCCCGCTTCGAGCATCGCGTCGATGTTTCGTTTGCCGTGCCCGTCGATCCCGGTCTGGTTCGAGATCAGCCCTATGCGCTTGCCCCGGAGCGCCGCGAACTTGTCCTGCTCCAGCACGTCGAGCCCGGTCAGCACGTGATGATTCGGCGCGACCATCCTCCGCATGCCGCCGGTTTCGTTGTAACCCGTCAGGCTGACGCCAGGCGCATCGATACCCATGGCCGCGGCTGCGATGGTTGCGACGCGGCTGCGCAGCGGGGCGAGATTTTTTCCGCGCTTCGGATGGACCAGATTTGTCAGCAGAATCACGTACGATTTTGTCGAGGGGTCCATCCAGATCGAAGTGCCGGTGAAGCCGGTGTGCCCATACGAACCGATCGGGTACAGTTCGCCTCGATTCGCCGAATACGGTGAATCGATATCCCAGCCGAGGCCGCGCAGAATCGGCTGATCGGGCGGTGTAGCGGGCGAGGTAAACTTTCGCACGGTCAACGGAGAAAAAAGGCGGACGCCATCGCGCTCGCCCATGCCGAGCATCATTTCGGCGAACTTTGCCAGATCCGACGCCGTGGTGAACAGACCGGCGTGCCCCGCCACTCCGCCCATGTAACGAGCCGTCGGGTCGTGAACGACGCCGCGAAATGGGGCTCCCGTGGCCGGGTCGATCTCGGTCGGAGCGATCCGCGCGCGCGTCGACGCTGGAGGAAGAAACATGGTTTCGCGCATTCCCAGCGGCTCGAAAATGCTGTCGCGCGCGTATTCGTTGAGCATCTTGCCACTCAGGCGGTGAACAATCTCGCCCAGCAGTTCGAAATTTATGTCGCTATAGACGAATCGCGCTCCAGGCGGGGCCGTGGGCTTGTCGATCAACGCACGTCCAATGCCGACCTCGTAGCCGGTCCATGCGGGCTCCAGATCCAGATCCGGGCGCAAACCGGAGAAGTGCGTCATCAGGTCGCGAATCGTGATGTCGCTTTTCCCGCCTTGAAATTGCGGCAGATACCCGGTCACCGGTTCCGCGATCCGCAGCTTGCCCTGTTCGAACAATTTCATCAATGACGGTGTGGTCGCGATCACTTTGGTGAGCGATGCCGCATCGAAAATCGTGTCGATGGTCATGGGCTCGCGCGCGGGCACCAAAGAGCGCTGCCCATACGCCTTGCGGTGCAGAATTTTCCCGTTCTGCCCGACGATCAACACGGCGCCTGGAATCAACCCGTCTTGAATCGACTGTTCGACGGCTGCGTCCAGCGCCGCGGAGGAGGAGAATGTCTCCTGCGCAAATCCCAGCGCCGCGATCGAGCAGAAGACGGCCAAAGCCTTCATAAGAGCTTCTTGGCAACTCCCTCGAGCAACGCGGCCAATTCCAGATCTTTTTTCGTAATGCCGCCGGCGTCGTGCGTCATCAAGTCGACGGTCACGCGATTATAGACGTTCGCCCATTCCGGATGATGGTTCATTTTCTCGATCGCCGGGGCCGTGATCGCCATGAAGCCGATCGCGTGCGAAAAATCCGGAAACTTGTATTCGCGATGCAGTTTGCCGCTTACCAGGGCCCATGCGGGAAGCGCCGCAAGACCGTTTGTAATCTCGGCTTCGGTCAATTTAGCCATTTCGTCACGCCCTTCCGTAAATGGGAATCGCGGCGCCGCTGACGTTTGCCGCGGCGTCCGAGCAGAGCCACACGATCAACTGCGCGATCGATTCCGGCGCAATCCACGTCGAAAAATCGGCGCCGGCCATCGCTTTCCGGTTCGCCGGCGTATCGATGGTGCTCGGCAAGACGGCGTTGACCGTGATGCCCGAGTCTTTCACCTCGGCAGCGGCGTTCTTCACCAAAGCCACCAGGGCTGCTTTCGACACAGCGTACGCGGAGAATCCTGGCGACGCTTCCACGGCGGCCCTTGATCCAACCGCGACGATTCGTCCACGCTTCGCGGCGATCATTGAGGGTAGGGAAGCGCGCATGACGTTGAAGGCTGTCTTGGCGTTCACGCCCATCATCAGATCCCAAACCTGCTCGCTGGTGGCGGCTATCGTTCCCGGGCTGAAGCCGCCGACCAGATGAACGACCGCGTCGATGGGCCCATGCGCGAGCGCCTGCTTGACCATTGCCTCGCATCCAGCGGCGGTCATCACATCCGCGGCGATGGTGAGGTATGGCTTCGAGTCCTTCGCGGAGCGATCGACGCCGATTACCTTCGCTCCGCTCTGTACAAACCCGTCGCAAACCGCGCCGCCGAGGCCGCCGCTGGCTCCCGTAATCAAGACACTCATAGAAATTCCATCTTAGCTGCCCGTCCAAGCTATACGTCGAGCCCGACAGCCCGCATCAGCTCGAGCGCATTGCTGCGCGTCACCACGCCGGACCGTAATCGATAGTCGAACCGGATTTCGCCATTTTCCAGATGATCTTCGAAGTGGACGTTCAGGGCTCCGTCCATCGTGTCCGCGATGCGCGCCAGAGCCAGATCGTGGGTGGTCACCAGGCCGATCGCGCCGCGATCGACCAATCCCCGGACCAGCGATTCCGCGCCGATTTTCCGATCGTGCGAGTTTGTGCCGCTCAATAACTCATCCAGTAAGAAGAGCGTCGGCAATCCCGCGCGGGCCAGATTCACAATGTCCCGCAGGCGCTCGATCTCCGCGTAGAATCGCGATTTGTTATCGATCACGGAGTCGTTCGCCCGCATCGAGGCTCCGATATGGAGCCGCGAAATCCGCAACTGCGCGCACGCCGCCGGCGCTCCTGCCCAAGCGAGCACGGCATTCAGTCCGATGGCTCGCATCAAAGTGCTCTTGCCGCTCATGTTGGAACCGCTGACGATCCACAGGCGCGTGCCGCCGCCGATCGCGACGTCGTTCGGTACGGCCGACTCGCGCGCGATCAGCGGATGGACAACTCCGGTGGCCTCAAAGAGCGGGGGGGCTTCCACCAGCTCCGGAAACACCGCGTCCGGCCGTTCGAAAGCGAACGACGCCAGCGAACATAATGCTTCAAATTCGCCGATTGCCGCGGTCCATTTCCCGATGCGGACGCCGCAATGCCGCCGCCAACGCTCGATCGCCATCGCGAATTGCGGAATCCACAGGACGGGCGCGGCGACGGGACCGAAGAACTGATTTCGGGCTGAATCGAGCAGCTCGATCAACCTGCCCAATCGTCGAATCTGCTGCGAGGCTGTCTTGGCTTCGGTCTCGAGCGCCTGCTTCAATTCCTTCAAGCGCGTGGATTCGAAGGATTCCCGTTCCAGCCGCTCGAGCAATAGCATCAACAATTGCAATTCATGCGCCGGAGTGCCGACGCCAGCGACGATGTGACGGACGCCATCGCGTACGGCCATGTAATAACCGATTTCGGCCAGCACGACGAAGAGAAACGGAACCAGGCTGACGACGTGCGCCAGAAACAGTGCGAAGGCGGCGACGGCCGCGAACGCCAGCAGGAAGGCGGCGATGCTTGCCCCCTTGAAAAATTCGATCGGCCGCCCTTCGCCCCACTTCGCCAGGATCTTTGCGTCCACCGCGGCACGAATATCTTCGCCCATCAGCGCCAGCTCTTCGCGCAGATCGGTCCGCGACCGTAGCTCCCGTACTGCTTCCTGGCGGGCAATCACTTCCTGGCGCTCGCCCAATGCGAGCAGCCATCCGGCGAGAATGGTCTCTCCGGCGCCGGTTCTCGCGGTCGAGAGCAGCTCGAATAACGAACCGCGGCCGAACAAATCCAGATCGTCGGCGTAGACGTGTTTCGGGTCGCGAAAGCGCTCGCCCTGATTGCCGCGGCCGATCCACTGATGGGTCAGGCGGCCCAAGGCATGCTCATAATAGGAGACTCCGCGCGCGGCCCCGATGCGGCCGCGATCCACGCGATCGTGGACGATTGCCAGGCCGGAGAACACGACGACCGGCGCAAGCAGCCACCACGCCGAGATCCATCCTGGACCCAGCGACGCCGCGGCGATTGCGACGGCGGCGATTCCGGTCAACAGGCGCAGATTTCCCAAGGTCCGGAAACGCCGCTCCGCGCGCTCGCGTTCCTGTTGCCAGTGTTCCAGACGCAGGTTGTATTGTTCGGAAGGCCCCAGGGAGGACAAACTAAATTCTAACAACGCGGGGCGTGATGTTCTTAAATTTTGTACTCTGGATGGTTGCTTCCCCGCCTGCGCGCCAGCCTCGACTTCTTTCCCTCGCCCATGGAGGACCGGCCCGGTCTGGTGATCCGCGATCCGTTCCATTACTCAGACGCGACTCTGATTATTCCCCCCGCGCTGGTCGGATGCCTCGAATTCTTCGACGGAGAGCGGGGCGATCTGGATCTGCGGCAGTATCTGGTCCAGCTCACGGGTGACATTCAAGTCGGCGATCTGCAACAGCACCTGATCGAGTCGCTGAGCAGCGCCGGGTTTCTGGAGGACGACAATTTTGCCCGGCGCAAGGACGAAGCCGAGCGATCCTTCGCCGACGCTCCGGTTCGATTGCCCGTCCATGCGGGCAGCGGCTACCCGTCGGAAGCTCCCGAGCTAACCGAGACGATCCGTGACTATCTCGACGGCCCGGCTCCGCCGTCGAGCGAGCGTGTGATCGCTATTGCCGCACCGCATGTCAGCCCCTTTGGCGGCATCGAGTCTTATCGCGCGGCGTACACCGCGCTGTCTCCCGCTGACGCAGACCGCACTTTCGTGATTCTGGGCACGTCGCACTATGGCCAGCCCGACCGTCTCGGGCTTACGCGCAAGCCGTTCGTGACGCCGTTCGGTGAGACACGCACGGACCTCAAGATCGTGGACGAGATCGCGCAGGCTTCGGGCGACGCCGCGGCGATGGAGGACTATTGTCACGCAGTGGAGCATTCCATCGAATTCCAGGTCGTTTTTCTTCAATACCTTTTTGGCCCGAATATCCGCGTCGTGCCGATTCTGTGCGGCTCCTACGCTCGTAGCATCCACTTCGGAGGAATGCCGGAGGAGAACGAAAGCGTCCGCCGGATGCTGGGTTCGCTCGGTGAACTCGCGGCCCGCGAGGGCGACCGGCTGCTATGGGTGCTCGGCGTCGATATGGCGCATATGGGACGCCGCTACGGTGACGATCTGACGGCGCGAGCGGGGGCGGGAGAAATGGAAATCGTCGCCCGGCGGGATCGCTCGCGGATCGAGTGCATGCAAGCCGGCGACGCGCAGGGATTCTGGGAACGGGTGCAGGAAAATCGCGACGATCTGAAGTGGTGCGGCTCGGCGCCGATTTACACTTTCTTGAGAGCGGCGCCCTCGGCGCGAGGCAGTTTGCTGCATTACCAGCAGTGGAACATCGATGAACAGAGCGTCGTCAGTTTCGCGGGGTTGAGGTTCACGTAACAACCGCTCCCTGGCGGTCGCGGCTCGGTGGCGGCATTCTGCCAGATCGACGGCTTGGCGCGGATCTATTCCTAAAAGCTCAATCGCACACCGAACTGCATCTGGCGCGGAGTTACTGCCTGGCTTGTGATCTGACCGAACTGCTGTGAGTTGATCATCGTGTTGTTGCTGAATACGGCGAACGTAGCGTGATTGAACACGTTCAGAGCTTCCATGCGCAGTTCCACGCCGAAGCGCTCGTTGATCTTGGTCTGCTTGAAGAGCGCCGCGTCCATGTAAAAGACGCTTGGTCCGGTGAACTGGCGGCGCTGCAGTTCGCCCAGCGTGCCGGCGGTCGGATTCGTGACGATCTGTCCGGCAAATTGCGGCTGGCCGGTCTGCGCCACCGCCCGGCCGTCCGGTCCGATCACGGAAGCCGGCACGATGTAGGGACCGTTTCCCGTCATTTGAAACTGCAGGACGTTGTTCAGTTGCGACTTGTTCAACGTCGTGTTCGCCATGTTCTCGGTGGAGAAGTCCTCGCGCAGCAGTGTGCCAAAGCCGGAGACGAGTGAAAACGGATTTCCGGAGGACCATCCCAGATTCCCGCTTGTGCTCCATCCTTGGATCAGCCGGTCCCATCCGCGCCTCAGGTGCAATGCGTGCGGCCCTCCGATCGGCAGATCGTAGACGTAGTTCGCTTTGAACTGATGCGTCAGATCCGTCGGCGTACGCGCGCGCTCGAGCTTTGTGTTGTTGATGTCCTCGAAGGGCTCAAAGCGCAGTTGATCGAGGCCTCCCGCATCGCTCAGCCATTTTGAAAATACGTAGTTGACCTGAAATTCCAAACCTTGCTGAAACCGGCGCCGCGTTTCGAGCTGCAAGGAGTTGTATTCGGAGTTGCTGAAATTGTCCAGATAGACGGCGCTCAACGCATTCGAGTTGGGAAAGAAGTTCAGACTCCCGTTGTTCCCCTGCAGCGTGTATTGATACGCCAGTTCTCCCGCCTCGCCGTCCTGGATCAGCGCGACGTTGGCGGGATCAGAAAGATTCCCGCCGCGGAAGAGCTGGCCGAATACCGGAAGCCGCTGGCTGCCGGGAATACTCAGATTGAACGCGGGATTGAATATGCCGTTCTTGGCTAACGACAGTTGCCCGTTCTGTTGCGCCTTCAGAAAATCTGCCAGGAATCCGTTCGACACGATGTTTTCCTGGTTCACGTCGAACCCGCGCAGCAGCTTGGTCGCGTGATTGCCTACGTACCGGGCTTCGATGATCGTGCCCTTGAGCTCTTGTTGAATGGAAAACGCGAACTGCTGGTCGTAGGGTTGCTGAAGCTTCGGATTGATCAGGGTGTAGTAAACCGTCGGATTCAAATTGTATTGATCCGAAAATGGCGTCGGAACCTGGAACG